>OIXA01001226.1_pt1 | contig 33465 bp, 36 predicted proteins | sample 1587721 | NCBI WGS metagenome assembly OIXA01 (sample SAMEA3888900, study PRJEB22519) | human gut metagenome | biome: human gut; feature: human-associated habitat; material: faeces | place: Denmark | collected 2013
GCAGATCATTATACATCTTCTGTATCTGTCTGCCGGTCAGCTTGTTAAGCTTTATGTCGCCGAGACACGGGACGATGTGTTTTGTGATGTACCTGTTGTAGTAGTCCGCGGTGCGCTCGCAAATGTTTGGTTTGGCGTAGATGGTCAAACCGGAGCTAAACGCCACCGCTGCCGAGCGTATTAAAGGCATGGTCGAGCTGCGGGATTGTGTGAATGAGCTGATTGCCCTGCAAATGGACGAATACAGCGCAGAAAGCCAGATTCAGGATACAAAATCTGAGACATTTTCGATTGAGGTGAATGAACCTAACATATGTTGCTTTTGGAGTTGTATCGCCAGATGCAGGATAGTACACAATTCTCCCTACAACAGTACCGTATGGGACATAGTGATGTGTATGATTATAATACAAGTCGAAATTCTCATACGCAGTAGTCATAGTGGCATTTTTACTACCCTGCCCTGCACCTTTGGCAAATGCAGTGATAGATACGCACAAAATGAGAGCAACACAAAGGGCGAAAGAGATTATAATCTTAAAGTTCTTCATTCTTGACCGAGAATACCAGCACTTCTGTAACTGTTGCGGATAGGAACTCGATTGTAAGGATTACTCCAACGCGATCATTATCTTTCCAGGCCGGTCATGAAGCGCAGTGGAGGATCCTGTTCCTAAAGGTGGGGAACATCTAATGGGGGATGTTTGCTCCTCTGGCGTTGCTCTATGCTCGAAGCATCTTCGATGTGCTCGCCCTAAATGTCGATATTTGCAATGTCAGTTTTGTAGCCGTTCTGATAGTAGGTTTTATACTCATCAGCGTGCACTTCACCTTTTTCATTAAAAATTAAACCTCCGGATAAAAAGCAATTCGATTTCCCCAAAATTGGCGCGAAAATATGAGGGCGGCAGCATACGTTGCAAGCGTTTACCTCCCCAAAGGGCAGACTTCTCTCTTGCTGAAAATCACTTTTAATCTGAAATATTTACCTTGGGAGAAACCAAAGAACTGATCTGAACAGAGTCTGCGCAGGCGGAAGCTCCTGCATGGAATATATATGCAGCAGAAAAGACTGCCGAGCTGTTCAAGTTTTGAACTGCTCATCTCTACATTCTGCATTTTCTGAATCAAGGAGCATAGTTTTTGCGCAGAGCCTGATCTCAGTGCAATTTAAAGTGACATGTAAAAATTTTTCAGATTTTTTAAAAAAATATAGAAAAAACATTCCCGATGGTGTAGTATAAAGATACCTGAATACTCTATACACAGAATGTGAGGAGGTAAGTATGAGCCATAAAATGACGCTTGGAATTGATTTCGGTGGCAGTTCTTCAAAGGTGACGCTTCTCGAGGACACAGGCAGGGTAGTCGCGGCTGCTGGCAGAGAATACAATTCCTATTTTCCCAAGCCCGGATGGTACGAGCAGGACGCGGATGAGCTGTTTGAGGCTTTTGTTATCAACACCCGGGAAATCATTTCAAAATCGGGGATAAACACAGCTGATATCGCGGCCGTATGCGTGGACGCTGCCACTCACATGGCGGTCTTCTGCGACGAGGATGACCGTCCTATCAGGAATTTCATCCATTGGTCGGACAGCCGCTCAACAAAACAGGTGGAATTTCTCAAGAAAAACTACGCCGAACTTATAAAAAAGCACACGGTGAATTCCGTGTCAGCGGCGTGGACGCTGCCGCAGATGCTCTGGCTGCGTGAAAATGAGCCAGAAGTGCTGAAGAAGACCAAGCGGATATATTTCGCAAAGGACTACATCCGCCACAGGATGACCGGCGATTTCTGCACTGATTACGTTGAAGCAATGGGTGCGATGCTCTGCGACGACTATACGCAGGAATGGTGCAGGGAGCTGTGCGATATTGCGGGCATCGACATGTCCGTGCTGCCGCCTATCAGAAAGCCGACGGATATCGCGGGATACATAAACACCGAGACCGAGCTTCTCACCGGCCTGAAAGCGGGGACTCCCGTGCTGGTCGGCGCGCCGGACACCGCAATGGAGGTCTACGCCTCGGGTGCCGTTGCGGAAGGCACGGCGACCATAAAGCTCGCAACTGCGGGGAGGATCTGCCCCGTCACCTCCGGAGCAATCCCCAGCCACCAGTTCTTCAACTACAAGCATGTCATACCCGGCATGTGGTACCCCGGTACCGGAACAAGGGCCTGCGCGGCGGCCTACAAATGGTACAGGGAGGTGTTCGGCGCGGCAGAAAGTGCGGCGGCGAAGGAGATCGGAACAAGTACATATGAGGTGCTCAACCGCGCAGCCGAGCAGGCTCAGGCCGGAAGCGGCGGCGTATTGTTCCATCCCTATCTTCAGGGGGAAATGACCCCGTACTTTGACGACTCCCTGTGCGCAAGCTTCACGGGCGTGAAGAGCTTCCACACCAAGGGACACTTCACCAGAGCGGTCATGGAGGGCGTGGCCTACTCCATGCGAGACTGCCTTGAGGAGGTCAAAAAGCAGAATATCAATATTGATCAGTACCGCCTCATCGGAGGCGGCGCAAAGGGAAAGCTCTGGAGGCAGATACTGAGCGACGTTCTGGCGATGCCGCTGACCTGCACGATGGATAACGACTCGTCCCTAGGTTCCGCCATGCTTGCCGGCGTTGCAGTGGGGATGTTTGCAGACTTTGCCGACAGTGTCCAAAAATGCGTCGTGGTCGCAGACGAGGTCACGCCGGATCCGGAGAACATCGAAATATATGACAAGGGCTTCAAGGCATACAAAATCATTGAACGCACGCTTCAGCAGGCATACCATGAAATCGAAGCGCTGTGAAAGCTAAAAAATACGGTGCACTTCAAAGCAGTGCACCGTATTTTTTAGTATTTCGTATCGCTGAGGTTTTTCTCCACCTTGAAGAAGCCCTCTATTGTGTTCGGATTTTTCAGCGCGATGAAGGTATAGATCGCGTCCACTATCGACAGCTGGGCAATGCGTGAGGAAAGCGCGGCCGTCTTATACTGCGTCTCGCGGGAGATGGTGAAAAGCGGCAGGTCGGCGATCTCTGACAGCGGAGAGCGGCCGACAGAGGTCAGCGAGATGACAAACGCGCCGTTTTCCTTTGCAATCTTTGCGGAACGGACAATGTCCTTGGAGCTGCCGGAGTGACTGATGCAGCAGCAGACATCCTGCGGAGTAAGGAATGAGACGCCGATAAACTGCAGATGGCTGTCCTCATACGCAGTTGCGTTGAGACCGAGGCGCATGAACTTGTGCTGCATATCCATGGCCGTGGTGTGCGAGTTGCCAAGGCCGCAGATGGCGATATGCCGCGCCGCGAATATCTTGTCGGCCGCAAGGTCAATATCCTCCGCACGAAGAGACGAGAACGTTAGTTGGATGGTGCTCATAGTGCTCTGAAATATTTTTTCAAGAATGGTCTCCGGACTGTCGGAATCCGTTATCGCCTCATTGACGGCCTGAAGCGGGGTGACGATATCCTGTGCCAGAGAGATCTTGAGGTTCTGGTAAGAGCTGACGCCTATCTTCTGGCAGGCTCTGATGACGGTGGCGTCGCTCACTCCGCTCACTGTTGCAAGCTCCGATACAGACAGGTGTATAACGTCCTGCGGGTGTTCTATTATATATTCCGACACGGCACGCTCAGCCTTCGTCATCGTGGGCAGGAGGGATGAAATGCGGATCACCATTGCCGGCTGATAAGATTGTTCTTGCATAAGACTCCTCGATTCATTTTATTCAGGCTTGTAATAATATTAACAAACAAATACTCAAAAAGCAATAAATTCTTGCAAATCCGGAATCTTTTGTTGATTTTTGACAAATTCACGACTGTAGTTTCGTTTCTGCTTCCAAAAATAAAAAATGTATTGAAATTTCATTTCTGAGTTGTTATACTCAAAACTGAAATAAGGCTTCGGCCTAACACACAATACTATTTAAGGAGGAAAGACATGAAAAAGTCAATAGCACTTATACTGGCTGTGCTTATGGTGTTCGCCCTGTGCGCATGCGGCAAAACCGAAGCACCTGCAGCCAACAACACCGCAGCGGCTCCCGCAGCCGATGCAGCCCCCGCAGCTTCCACTGAGACCGTAGAGATCTCTCTCGGCCACATTTACTCCGCTTCCCACAACGAGGCCGCGGCTCTTCAGGAGCTGGCCGATAATCTGGCTGCTGCATCCGACGGCCGCATCAAAATGACCATCTATCCCTCCAGCCAGCTTGGCTCCGAGCGTGAGATGGCCGAGATGGTCACCCTCGGTACCCTTGACATGGGCCTGTCCGATGGTCCGACCTGGGCAAACGCACTGAACGTTCCCGAAATGGCAGTGTTCGGCCTGCCGTTCCTGTACAACGGCATCGACGGTGAAGCCGCCTGCTACGAGACCATTCTTGAGGCTTCCACAGGGTTCATGGCCGACTCCGGCGTAAAGCCCCTGTTCTGCACCACTGCCTCCATCCGCGGCGCGATGATGGCTACCAAGCCCATCACCTCTCTAGCAGACGTCTCCGGCATCAAGATGCGCGTTCCCGAGATAACCATGTATGTTGAGACCTGGAAGAACCTTGGCGCAAATGCTACCACCACCGCATGGTCCGAGGCTTACACCTCCATTTCCTCCGGTGTCGTTGACGGCTGCGAGGCCGACCCCTCTACCCTTGTTGATGCAAACCTGCAGGAAGTCACCAAGTACTTCTCCAAGACCAACCACATGGGCACCATCCATATCATCTCCATCAACCAGGCAAAGTGGGATTCCATCCCCGCTGACCTGCAGGAGATCATCCTGACCGAGTGCGCAAAGATCTCCGCAAGCCAGGTCGAGAGCCGCAAGGTCGCCGACGCTGAAGCGCTTGATAAGATGATTGCCGGCGGCGTTGAGATCAATGAGATCTCCGCCGAAGAGCGCGCCCTCATGATCGAGGCCGAGCAGCCCCTGTACGATCAGTATGCTACCCAGTACGGTCTTGGCGACCTGATCAAGACTCTTCAGGAGAAGGGCGCATAAGCTTAGCTGCGGTACATAAGCAGAATCGAGATAGCTAAGAAGAAAATATACGGGGTCTTTCGGCCCCGTATATTGCTAATGAGGAGTGAGACCTTGAATAAGATAGTAAATACTTTCTTGAAGGTCGACAGGATCGTTGACAAGATAACGGAATTCGCGTGTTTCGTGTTCTTTTTCGGCATGGTCCTTGTCGGAGGAATAAGCGTTTTTTCCCGCTTTATCCTGAACCTTTCAATCACCTGGGCGGAAGAAGCCATCCGCTTCCTCTGCATCTGGCTCACATGGGTCGGTGCATCCCTTACCGTGCGCAAAGACGGCCACGTTTCAATTGATATTTTTGTTTCAATCATCAAGAACGACAAGTTCAGAGCGATATATTACTGCATTTCAAGAATCGTAGGCATTGTGTTCCTTAGCATCCTGCTGCCGGCTTCGATCACTCTCGTTCAAAGAACCGGCAATTCTCTGGCAGCGGCGATCCCAATCAAGTGGAGCTATATTTACCTCGCAGTGCCCGTAGGTATCGTGCTCATGCTCTGGGCATACATCACCGCTGTGCCGCATTACACAAAAAAACAGCTGGTTCATGAAGAGAACCTCATGGATCAGATCAACGCGGAAAAGAACGAGAAGGAGGATAACTGAAAATGATAAAGATAGCCGTTATTTTTCTTCTCATATTTATGGTCATGGGTGTTCCCGTCGCCTTTGCGATCGGGTTCTCGGGTCTGCTCGCCGTATACTTCGGCAGCAGCACGCCGCTTTTCACCATTGTGCAGATGGCCGTCAAGGGCATCAACTCATGGTCGCTGATGGCCTGCCCTCTGTTTATCCTCGCCGGCGGCATCATGGCCGAGGCAAAGCTCTCCGATAAAATAGTCAGCTTCTGCGGCGAACTTGTATCCTGGATGCGCGGCGGCATCGGCTGCGTCTGCGTCGTTGCGAACATGATCTTCGCCGCTCTCACCGGTTCGGGCGCAGCATCCATCAGCGCCATCGGTGGTCTTGTCACTCCCGAACTCAAGAAGGCCGGCTACAAGCCAGGCTTCGTTGCCGCTCTTATCGCGGGCGCCGGCGCTCTCGGACCCATCATCCCGCCGAGCATGAACATGATTGTTTACGGCTCCATCACGGGCGAATCCACCGGCAAGCTGTTTATCGGCGGCGTTATCCCCGGCATTATTATCGGCGCGTTCCTTATCGGAATAACCGTGTACTACGCAAAGAAGTGGAACGTCGACGCTGGGACAGGCAATTTCAATGCAAAGCGCCTCTGGAAGACCTTCAAGGATGCCATCTGGGCGCTGATCACCCCCGCCATCATCATCGGAGGTATCCTCGGCGGCGTGTTTACCGCCACCGAAGCCGGTATCGTCGCCTGCATCTATGGCCTGATCTGCGGCCTTGCAATCTACCGCACCATCAGGATCCGTGAGCTTCCCCGCATGTTCCGCTCCGCGACCGAAGGCACCTGCATGATCATGATGATCATGGGTATCGCTGCGGTCTACGGCTACATATTCGCTATCGAAAATGTCGGCACCATAGTTACCGAGTGGATGCTCAGCATTACCACCAACAAGTATCTCATCCAGCTCATGATCCTTGCCCTCATGACCCTTATCGGAATGTTCATGGAGACGGTTGCTGCGATGACCGTTCTTCTGCCGGTCATCTATCCGCTGGCAATGCAGGTCGGTGTCGACCCAATAGGCTTCGGCGTATGGTACTGCATCTCCACGGTTCTCGGCGGCCTGACGCCTCCGGTCGGCGTGTACCTGTTCCAGTCCATGGGCATCGTCCCTGCAAAGTTCAAGGAAGTCGTGCCTTATATGATCCCGATCGTCATCGTGGTCATTATCACCATGCTTCTTATAGTGTTCGTCCCCGGTATAGCATCGTGGCTGCCGAACGCAGTCATGTGACGGGAGGATGAACGCATGACAGATACCTTTTCAAGAGCCTACGGCTCGCCTATGCGTTATATTCAAGGGCCGGGTGAAATAGAGAATCTGTGCAGGTTCACCTCGGAACTCGGCACCTACGCCTATGTTCTTATCGACGGCTTTATTTTCGATACTCTCAAAGCGCGCATCGACAGCATATTCAACGGCAGCGAGACAAAAGTCCACTGCGCGAAATTCGGCGGTGAAAGCTCGCAGGAGGAGATCGATAAGGCCGCAGCCGAGATAAGGGAACTCGGCATGGACGTGCTCATAGGTATCGGCGGCGGCAAGACTATCGACACCGTAAAGCTCATTGCTGACACCTGCGATATCCCGCGCATCATCGTCCCCTCATCCGCCGCTACCGACGCCCCTACCGCGGGACTCGCGGGTCTGTACAGACCCGACGGCGTACAGATCAAGGCAATCAAGACAAAGCGCAATTCCGAGCTCGTTCTTCTCGATACCGAGATAATCGTAAACGCACCCGCACGTCTGTTTTCGGCCGGTATGGGCGACGCGCTTGCAACCTGGTTTGAGGCCAGAGCGAACTGGAATTCCTGCACACCGAACTACATCGGCACAGGCTACAGACCCACGAGGGCGGCCATGGCCATCGCCCGCGAGTGCAGCGAGATCCTCTTCGAGGACGGGCGCAACGCGCTTGCTGCGGTGAAGAAGCACCTTATCACCGAAGAGGTCGAGAACGTTATCGAGGCGAACACGCTTCTTTCCGGTCTGGGCTTTGAAAATACCGGCTGTGCCGCGGCACACGGCATCCACGCAGGGCTTTCCGAAATGGACGGAGATCACAAAGATCATGGCTTCCACGGCGAAAAGGTCGCGTTCAGCATTCTCTGCATGATGGTCCTTGAGAACACACCCAAAGAGGAAATGGACAGGACCATACGCTTTATGCTGGATGTGGATCTGCCTGTCACTCTCGAGCAGCTCAACATTGAGCCCAGCGACGAGAATCTGGACAAGATAGTGGACCACACCGTTAACCGCAACAATCTTATACACCATGAGCCGCTTATTATCAACGAGAAAATAGTTAAGAACGCCATACTCGCTGCCAATGCGATCGGCCACGAGTATCTCGGCAGATGAATCTTTAACTCCGCATGGAGCACATCAGAGGTTTACGATGAAATTTGATTTCGCACAGCTGAGCCGGCTCGGCAGACCGAAGAAAGAACAGAACAGATACAGCATAGGCCGCACATCGGCTTTATCCGCCGTCGTTCTGCTCGCGTTCTTCGCGGTGACGACTTTCCCAGGATACTATGACGGAGGCCCGAGTCCCCGGCAGTGGGGGATGATCACTGCAGTCCTTCTAGCGGCAATAGTCTCCATCCGCTTTGAACGGTCCTGCTCGTCCAGAATGGGCAAGCGTCCCCACGACTGGAACAGCTCTGCCGGGAGTCTGCATGCGTTTTCCTTTGTGAAATGCACATGCGCAAAATGCGGCGCACGCCGCGTCCTGAGCTACCGTGACGGGAAGCGGATAAAATATCTCACCCCAGGCCGGGCTGTTCCCAACTCCGGTGAGGTACTGCTTTACTGCCCGTACTGCGGCAGTACAGCCGAATTGCAGAGCGCCAAGCCCGATAAATTCACTGAGTCAAGGGTCAGGCGCTCAGAGCTGAGGAAAACCTCGGCCATGCTGTTGCCCGTTAGAGCATACCGCCTTGACAGAGCCTACATCAAGCGCTACCTCACCGTGACCGTGATACTCACGCTGGCGGAGATATCCAGCTTCTATATCGCGAGAACGAGCGCGCTGTACCTTCTGCTTCCACTCGCCATCGGATACTTCCTGTATGTCTCCGCGGGCAATCTGGTGACCGCTGCAATGACGGCTTATTTTGTAACGGATGATGGAGTATATCAGCGCATTCCGGGGGGCTACGCACTCTTCCCAATCAACGCAAAAGCATCCCTTGTGCATTTTTCCGACGGTGAAAAGCTCGCATGGGGGCTGTATACAGACACGGAAAACCTGCTGATATCGCCGGTCATAGCCGGCTGGAGCGATATGCTATCATCCGTTGAAACGGTGTGCAAAGAACGCGGCATACCTGTCGTTGAGTGAAATTTTGACAGTGACGGATCGTATCTCTTGATACCCCGAAATTATTTTTAGGCGTAATGAAACGCAATAGGAGGAAAAAAAGATGGAGTTTCGTGGGTTTATGAACGAGTTTATTCGTCTGGAGTTGGAGGACATTGTCGGCCGTGAGAATGTCAGCACCAACATGGGCGATAAGCTTGCATATGCAACCGACTATTTCTGGGTCCCCAGAATGATAATCGACCGGGGCGGCCAGCCCGCTCTGCCCGACTGCATAGTTCGCCCCGCATCTGCGGAAGAGGTTTCAAAGGTTTTGAAGATCGCGAACTACTATAAGATCCCCGTGCAGACCTGGGGCGGCGGCTCCGGATCTCAGGGCGGCGCGCTGCCCATGGCCGGCGGCATCCTGCTCGACGTCAAGCGTATGGACAAGCTCATCGACATCAACACCGAATCGGGCTATATCACCTGTGAGACCGGCATGATCTTCCAGACCCTCGAATGGTACGCAAATGAGCGCGGCTATTCAGTGATGCATCTGCCCTCCTGCCTGACCTGCTGCACCGTCGGCGGGGCACTGGCTCATAACGGCATCGGCATCCTCTCCACCAAGTACGGCAAGATAGACGACCAGGTGCTGAGCGTTGAGGTCGTTCTTCCCAATGGCGACATTATCAACACCCTGCCCGTTCCCAAGCACTCATCCGGTCCCAACCTCCTTAATCTGTTTGTCGGAAGCGAAGGCTGCCTCGGCATCATGACCAAGGCAAGGTTCAAGATCACGAAGCTTCCCGAAGTCAGACGCCATCACGCCTTCCTGTTCAACGACATGAGCACCGGCTACAACGCCTGCCGCGAGATCGTCCAGACTGTCAAGCCCTCCATCATGCGTCTGTTTGACGAGGCAGAGACGGTTTCCATCATAAAGCAGGTCATCGGCTTTGAGAAGAAGGGCTCTTTCCTGAATCTGACCGTTGAGGGCAAGGAAAAGATCGTCGCCGCCGAAGAAGAATACATAATGGAGATCGCCGAGAAATACGGCGCTCAGTATCTCGGCAGCGAGTACGGCGAAAAATGGTTCGATAACCGCATCACGTTCTTCTACCCCGGCATCACCCTCAACAACCCCAAGATGTTCGGCACGCTTGACACTACGGCGACCTACGATAACATCCAGAATGTCTACTGGGCAATGAAAAAGGCCATCGAGGCATACCCCGGGGTCAAGTTCATTTCCCATAGCTCTCACTGGTATGAATGGGGCTGCATGAACTACTCCCGCTTTATTATAGAGAACCCTCCCGAGGATACCGAAGAAGCCATCCGGCTGCATAACAGTATCTGGAATGACGGGATCCGCGCGGCAATAGCCAACGGCGGCGTCATTAACGACCATCACGGCGTCGGTCTCAAGCTCTCCCGCCTCATGAAGGAGAACTACGGCCCGGCAATGCAGGTGCTTGAGGGACTCAAAAAAGAGCTTGACCCCAACGGAATAATGAATCCGTACAAGCTTGGCCTTTAAGGTGTGAAGGAGGTTACCGAAATGTTTTCCAACGAAAATAAAAAGCAGGCGGATATGTGCCGCTTCTGCTGGATGTGCCGCCATATCTGCCCGGTTGCGGGCGCAACCGGCTCCGAGGGCTGGGGACCGCGCGCAAGAGGACTGATGGTGTCCATGATAGAGCGCGGCAGCGCAGAGCTTGACGCCGAGATCGCCGAAGCCATGTACCACTGCACGATGTGCGATGCCTGCGCCAACGACTGCGAGACAGGCTGGAAGCCCACGGACTTCATCCGCGAAGCCCGCATGTACTGCGTTGCGAACGAGGTGGCTCCCGCTGCAATCAATACCGCGATCGACAATATCCTCACCAAGGGCAATATCTACGGCGAGGCGCTCAATGAGAAGCTTGCCGCCCGGATAGAGGCGCTCCCGGAGACGGCCGATGTGCTTGTATACATAGGTCAGACCGGCCGCTGCTTCGGCGCTGACAGCGCGATCTCTTTCCTAAACATTCTCGATAAGGCAAAGGTCGGCTATACCACGCTGAAGGACGAGCCGCCCACCGGCGCGCTGCTGGGTGATATGATGGGGATGACCGGCGATGTGCAGAGCGTGGCCGTCAGGGCAGCTGAGGCAATAAAGGCGTCCAATGCAGAGAAGGTCGTCGTGCTCTCTCCGTATGATGCGGTCATGCTCAGGGAGCAGTATGCAAAGTGGTCACTTCTTGACGGCATTGAGATTGTAAGCGCACCCGCATTCCTTGCGGAGCTTATCTCCGGTGGAAGACTCAGCCTCAGAAAGGCCGACCTGAAGGCTTCTCTTCAGGAGCCGGTTAAGCTGACGCGTGGCCTTGATGAGATCGAGCCACTCAAGAAAGTCGTTTCCGCCCTCGGTGTCGATAATATTGAGCTGTTCCTCAACGGAAAAATGTCCCGCTGCGTCGGCACGGCGATCATGGAATGCTATGATCCCTACGTTGCAAAGCGCATGGTGGAGGTACGTCTGGACGACGCGAGAAGAATCGGCAGCAATGCCATCATCACTGCATCTCCCGACGACAGCTTTATCATGGGCAAGTACGCCGCGGACGACGTCACCATTATAGATCTGTTCGGTCTTATTGACTCTAACTGCTGAAGAATGCCGCATAATACATCAGTGTTATGCGGCATTTTCCGGAGGTAAACCACTATGAACATTCTTGTATGCCTGAAAATGGTATCCCGGGCGACCTACACGGACATGCTCTGCGCCGATGACGCTTCCTATGACAGACTATCTGGCGGCGCGATCGAAATAAACCCTGCGGACGCATACGCTCTTGAAACAGCCCTGAAGCTCAAGGACAGATACGGGGCTTATGTCACCGTGCTGAGTATGTCCCCGATGCTCGCGGAGCCTATGCTGCGCAGCGCGCTGGCTATGGGCGCGGACGAGGCCGTGCTGGTATGTGACCGGATATTCGCCGGCTCCGATACCATCGCTACCGCGAAAACGCTCTCTGCCGCGCTGAAAGCTCTTCCGCGGCAGGATATGATCTTCTGCGGCAGTAAGGCTATCGACTCCGAGACCGGGCATATCGGCGCTCAGCTTGCGGCGCTGAATGAACTGCGGTATATGGGCGATGTGCTGGCCGTGAACGAACTCAGGGACGGCAGGCTCTGTGTAAAGCACGCCGGGAAGCACGGTGCCGAGGAATATTCCCTTGTTCTGCCCGCCGTATTCTCGATAATAAACGGTACCGGAATGATCCGCATCCCCACCATCTTCGGCTTGCGCAGCAGCGCAAAGCGCGAGATACGGATCATGACAGGCGACACGCTGCACCTGACGGCGGAGCAAGCCGGTAAAAATGCTTCGGGCACCGAAACGGTCAGAATCGACCGCCTCAGCTTTGCCCACCGGCACGGGGCCTATACCGACGATGTGCATGACGGTGCTGCCGGACTTGCTGAAATGCTGGAGTGTGCCAAATGAAAGAATTCTGGGTGCTCGTATCGGAGAATAACGAAGCCTCATGGGGGCTTATCGCGAAGTGCGGGGAACTTGCACGCGAGCGCGGCCTGCTTCTGCGTGCGTACCGCGTTCCGTCCGGCGGTCCGGAGCACACGGAGGCGGTAAGGAAAACGCTTGAAGCCATGTATTACCGAAACGGCCCGGAAGCGGTGATCTTTGAGCGAAGCGAATTTCTTGCGGCAGTCGCCCCCGCCTTTGCCGCGGTGATAGGCCGAGGGATAACCGCCGACTGCACGAGTCTCTGCTGGGATGACCGCTATGGCCTCATGCAGATACGCCCGACATTCGGCGGGCGGAAGATTGCCTGTAACATAAGCGTGGTGCCTCCATACATAGCGACCGTCAGACCCGGTGCATTCATGTCCGCGGTGCCTCCGGACGGCACCGTAGTTATTCAGGACATTGCCCCGCCGAAGGCTGACAGTGCATTCACTCTGCTGAGCACAGCTGCGGAGCCGTCTGGGACAGTCGATCTCACTGCCGCGCATATTATTTTTTCGGGCGGGATGGGGCTTCGAACCAAAGAGAACTTTGAAAAGCTCCGGCTGCTTGCGCAGCGCTGCGGAGCCGAACTGGGTGCGTCCAGAGCGGCGGTCGCGGCAGGCTTTGCAGACTACTGCCATCAGGTCGGCCAAACCGGCAGCACGGTGCAGCCGAGGCTTTATGTCGCTTTCGGCATATCCGGAGCGGTGCAGCATCTCAGCGGAATGATCGGGGCGAAAAAAATAGTTGCGATCAACACTGACCCCAAAGCTCCTATTCGGGATTATGCCGACCTGTTCATCAGGGAAGACGCGGGTAAGTTTATTGACGCCATGCTCGAAAGATACTAATGTGAGAGTACTTGCCGACTCAGCACAGATGCAAAAGAGATTCCACAAACCGTGACAACGTAAAAGATCAGATCGGCAGCGAGTATGGTTCGTTCCGCTCCGCTTATATGAAATAGTTCATTTTACCATCTTGGTTTGTTCATGCTGAGGGCAGATGCTATCATAAAGCATTCTTCTTTGAATATAGCAGTTTAAATTTTGCACTGCCAGTCTTAATTCTATTTACATTCAAACGCTTCACGAGAATCTGCCGTTGACTCAAACCGTGACCCAAATGCGGATAGGAGCGGAAAGCACCGGACAGTTTTTGCCCGGTGCTTTCTGCGTTTGAGTGGGCTCTTTTTATCCGATTCCAGTTTGTGCTGACATGAATCCGCCAATCTTTCTTGCTGCGTCGGCTTGCATGTCTCTTGTAGCGTGGCAGTAGGTGTTCAGCGTGAAGCCCGCCGAGTAGTGCCCAAGCATACATGAGAGCGTCTTGACATCTGCCCCGCTTTGCAGGGCGTATGTCGCGAAGCTATGTCTCAAGTCATGAAAACGTAGGTGCTCGATGCCCGCGTCATTCAAAATTTTCTCGTGCAGCTTTACTATTGAATCCGGATGGTACATGCCACCAGTCCTTGGAGACGGGAACATGTAGATATTCAAAGGATGCTTTGCATGTTCCTCCTTGAGTAGCTCTACCGTTTCTTGCGGCAGGGATATTAGCCTTACGGATGTTGCCGTTTTCGGCTGAGTAATTTTCAGCTCACCGTCACGGGAGCTCACGAGCTGCTTCGTTACCGAGAGCGTACAGTTCTCGGCATCGAGGTCGCTCCACAGCAGCGCCGCGATTTCACCTTTACGCAGTCCGCTCGTCAGCTCAAGATAGAACAGAGGGAGAACGCCTCGCACGCTCGCGGCTTTCAGATAGGCTTTGACTTGCTCCGGTGGGAGTATCTTCATCTCTTTCTTGTCTATCTTCGGCACTATTACATCGTCTGCCGGGTTGCGTACTAACAGCCGCTCCTTGACTGCGCGATTGAGACAATTATGCAGCATCACATGAACGCCGTGAACATATGTGCCTGAGAGCCCCGGATTTTTCTCTTTCTGCGATACGCGCTCTCTGCCATGATCCAGCAGATCATTATACATCTTCTGTATCTGTCTGCCGGTCAGCTTGTTAAGCTTTATATCGCCGAGACACGGGACGATGTGCTTTGTGATGTATCTGTTGTAGTAGTCCGCGGTGCGCTCACGAATGTTTGGTTTTGCGTAGATCTCAAACCATAGTACCGCCCATTCGCCAACTGTATATGCCTCACTTTTTGAGACGTCCAGAACCTTGGCTTCTTCAATTTTCTCCTTCAGCTTTTCTTTGACCTCAGCCTGAGTTTTGCCGAGGACGTTTTTCATCTTGACCTTGCCGTTTTCATCATAGCCTACGGTGTATCGTCCTTCCCAGCGACCATCACTGCGCTTGCGGATGCTGCCCTCGCCATTTGCTCTTTTCTTTGCCATGTTGTTTCATCCCCTTTCGCAGCAAACACAAATACCACAAGTTCTCAGAAATAGCCAGAGAAATTTTTCGGAGCTTTTTCTTTGTTTATACCGGTGCAAAATTTAAGCTCTGGTGTTTGTATTTATCCATTCTATAAATTTTTCTTTCGGCACAACGATGCGGGACCCGATACGCAGCGACGGAAAGCCGTCACTGCGCACGAGCTCATATGCACCTGCGCGGGATATGCAGAGGACGGATGCAACATCCGGCACGGATAACATCAGCGGCAGGTCATTGTAGTTCGTGTATTTCGATTTGTTCAAATAAGTTCCTCCTAATATGACTGTGTAGGATAGTTCGCAGGATCTTCGTGGTCGTCCTCACGGTGACCGAGCGCAATCTTCCACTCCTGCAATTCTTTGCGGCGTTTTCTGTCGAGCTGCAAGCCACGATAACCAGAAGCACCGACGTTATCCCGAAAGATATTTCCCATGTGGTGCAGCATGCGAACCATACATGCAGCGACTGATTCGGGTGGCGGGGTACGGTGCTCCGGTGTTGGTGGAGTGCTTTCAAGTGTAGCCTGTTGCGGCTCGTTGCATTCAACACCCTCATCCTGCAATTGCTCCATCATCTGCACGACTTCACGTATGACCATGTTACGCACTGGTTTAAACGCTTTCTGCTGAGAGAGCGGCACGCGCTCTGGTGTAGCCTTTGAGTAAAAACTGAATACTTCATCGCGCATATTCTGCCAGAGTGAATACGCCTCCGCGACACGCTCATCGCCTGCGAGTTCATGTCGAGCATACCTCGCAGACTGGTGAGCAGAGCTTTGCTGAGATACTCGGTAGTATCATCAGTGACAAGGTAACCCATGTAAAAGTGCAGAGCCTTCTCAACAAACTCGCTCCGGCTCTGGCAGTTCGCAAGCTCCAATGAGCTGTCCATCCTACGGACGGTTTCGGGGTAAAGCCATAAGGCGTAATTCTTCTTGTTTTCTTCCATATTGATATCCTCTCCTCATAAATAGCGGTAAAATCGTTGGTACAGCGGCGTTTGGGGGCATATAGATAGCGGAAATTCTGCAAATTCTCGAAACCGATAGCATCCCGCATAGCTTAAAAAGACCCGCGTTGCGGGGCTTTGTGGGTGCCCGCCGGTCGAACCGATAGCGGGCTTTATCTTGTAAAATTTTCGAACGGCTATGTCCGGGCGAAAATGCCGCGAAAACGCCCCAAACGCCGCGTGTTCTCCTGCCGGGGTATCCACCCCTACCTGCCTCCGTAAAAGCGGCACACAGCGCCTCACGTAGGGGACACAGGCGGGATTACTCATGTTAGCTACCTTCTGCCATGAGTCTTTCAATGCATTACTGTTCACGCGCAATGTCCGCAGCCTTAAACTGCTCATGATAGAATTGCTCGATGACCAACTGTATCGGCAGGATCGTATAGAGCAGACTCCCGTTCTGTATTCGACCGTCTTGCGTGATGATCGTAGTGCGTTCTGTAAGGATGAGCTCCCGACGTTCAAGCTCCTGCACATACTTGCACACTGTGTTGCGACTCATCCCAACTGCATTGCCGATGGTTGCGTAGCTTGCATGACACTGATACGTCTCGCGGTTCTCTATGTAGAGCAGATAACCGTAGACGGCAATTGCTCCTGCCGACAATCCAAGCTGGTAGATACAATTCGGCAGAGGGAAATAATTTTTCGCGAGTTCTCGATGTAATTTTTTCTTTCTCACATTTAACCTCCAATAAAAATTCAGAAAATATATCTTGCGTTTCGGAGGCCTTCTCTGTTAAACTTGCTCGCAGATGGAGTCTGCGTTTTCCGAAACGCAGTGTGCCGCTGAACTGTTGCAGCAGTTTGGCGGCTTCATTTTCTCGCATTCACCACTCCCTTCGGTTATCTATGCCATGCGCCATACCTGTTCCTGCCCTGCGGCCTTGCTTGACCAACACAGCGTCTGCATCATCCTTGGTACGCTCAGCGTCGCTTCATTGCGCTACTTCCCCGGTGAGTATCATCTCTGGCGATGGGTATTCAATTTTTAAGGTTCAGTGCAGAACAAATATCTTCTTGACTTTTGCCCTGCCATGCATTACACTGAACCCATATTTAGACATAGTTTTCAAAGATTTTGTTCCTGTCCACAAAGACAAAAATAGAAAAATTTTCATCTTTTTAAGACAGTTGAACGAATTGTTTGCAATCTGTCCAAATTATGGAGGCGTCTATATGGAGAAACTAACGCTCTCAGCAGATATTTTTGACGGACAAGAGCATTACAGATTCGCAGATGCAGACCTGTCTGACTACAACACAGCATTTCCAAACAGTCTTATTTCGTTTATGTATATGAACGTATCATCTGCGAACAACATGATGGACGGCTTTGAGCAGATGGTCGGTCGACTGTTCACAGAAAAGGACACGGAGGTTTTGACCAAGTGTTCTTATGCTGCCGAGCTTTATCTTGAATCTCTAACAGCGCTCAGCGTTTATTTCCTGCCGCTTGAGCTTGAGTACAAACCATTGATAGAGAAACTGCGTGATACTCAATTTAGCGATTACACTCGGCAGAGAATAAGTCTGACAAAAATAAAAACTGCACGAAGGAAAACTTCTCTCGTGCAGGAGCAGCTTTTACGGTTAGCGGATGGTGTATTTGATGCGGACTCAAGTTCGGAGTCGAACCTCGAACGCTTGACGGCATACTACCAAGTCAATACCCGTAGGCACCTGCCGTATAAATTTCTGCCATTGACTACGACCTGTGAGCTTGTAGACGATAAATATTTTACCGAGGTGCTGAACGCACCGGATATGCTCGAGCTTATAAATTTTCACGTTTGTGAGTGCATCCGGCAGAACATAAAAATGCGCAGGTGCAAGAACTGCGGCAGGTATTTTGCACTGACTGGGCACGCCGGAACGGACTACTGTGACCGTCCGTTCGGGCCTAACGGTAAGCCATGCAGAATGGTCGGAGCATCGAAAGTGTGGGCAGAGAGAAAGAAAAGTGACGATGTGTTTTCGGCGTATCGCCGCGAGTACAAGAAACGTTTTGCGCACATCGCCGCGGGCAAATGTACACAGGAGCAGTTTTTGCAGTGGGCAGCCAAGGCGCGGAAAGAGAAACTCAAATGCGCCGCGGGGATCATCACCATGGAAGCGTATCTCGACTGGCTGAAAAATTCCAAGTAAAAAGAGCCAAGACACCGACCGTCAGCGATCGGTGTCTTGGCTTTTCTTTGAATTTAGAGGATTTCAATTTCCTTTTCAGCAGCAATGTTCCATGGCGGATTCAAACGCAATAGATTTTTTGCGCAATCTTAATACGTAGCATGTATTATTTACCCATTCTTAAAATCTTCAGGTGTATAATAAGCGCATACCAGTTAATAAGGAGCTGCCTTTATGCCGGAAGAAATACTTTGTCGAAGGCGCCGCCTTTCGTCTTTCCAAATTATCATAATAGGTTTTGCTGGAGTCATTCTGCTGGGGGCACTGCTGCTGATGCTGCCGATTTCCACAACAAATGGGCGCGTAACTCCATTCAACGAAACATTGTTCACTGCTACATCTGCTGTCTGCGTGACAGGTCTTGCCGTGCAAGATACTGGTAGCTACTGGTCGGGCTTCGGGCAGACGATTATTCTGGTGCTGATTCAAATCGGAGGCCTTGGCGTCGTAACCGTAGCAGCATCGTTCGCTCTGCTGTCAGGGCGAAAAATCTCCCTGATGCAGCGCAGCACAATACAGGATGCGATCTCAGCACCGAAGGTCGGTGGAATCGTTCGACTGACACGGTTCATCCTGCGGGGGACATTTCTAATCGAACTGCTGGGTGCACTTGCTATGATGCCGGTATTCTGCCGGGACTATGGATGGCGCGGAGTCTGGATGGCGGTGTTTCATTCCATATCAGCATTTTGCAACGCTGGGTTTGATATTCTCGGAACAGAAAGTAATCAGTATCCTTCCCTTACCGTCTATGCTTATAGTCCGGTGATCAATATCACGATCATGCTGCTGATCGTGATTGGGGGCATTGGCTTTCTGACGTGGGATGACATTTGCGAAAACAAGTGGAAATTTCATCGCTATCGGATGCAGAGCAAGGTGATCCTTGTCACGACTGGGCTTCTCATCCTTCTGCCAGCCATATTTTTCTTCTTTGCAGACTTTTCTGCACTTCCCATAAGACAGCGGCTGCTGGCGTCTTTTTTTCAGGCTGTCACGCCGAGGACGGCGGGCTTCAATACGGTAAATCTGTCCGCAATGTCAAGCGCTTCGTATGGTATGATGATTCTTCTGATGCTAATTGGCGGCTCTCCCGGTTCCACGGCGGGCGGCATGAAAACAACGACGCTGGCAGTCCTTATTGCTAATGCTGCCGCAACATTCCGCAGACAGGACAGCGCACAATTTTGCGGGCGTCGGATCGATTGCAGCGCCGTCAAAACCGCCGCAACCATCCTGACGATGTACCTTGCGCTGTTCTTTGGCGGAGGCGTTTTTATCAGCGTATACGAGGATCTCCCGCTGTCCTCCTGCCTGTATGAAGCAGCGTCGGCGGTAGGCACGGTTGGACTGACATTGGGGATTACGCCGCAGCTGCATATTCCCTCGCAAATGGTATTGATCTCGCTGATGTATCTGGGCAGAGTCGGCGGGCTTACACTCGTTTATGCGGCGGTGTCCACCAAGAAAGCCGGCAGCGCAAAGCTGCCGCAGGAAAGCATCACGATTGGATAAGCAAAGGAGCATCTATCCCATGAAAAATGTTTTATTGATCGGAGCAGGCCGCTTCGGGCGGCATATCGCCATGCAGCTCTCTCAACTGGGGCATCAGGTCATGGCAGTCGATACCAATGAGGAACGGATCAACGATGTGCTTCCGTTTGTCACCAACGCACAGATCGGCGACAGCACCAATGCGGAGTTCCTGCGTTCGCTTGGTATCGGAAATTTTGATGTCTGTATTGTGACCGTAAGCGGGAACTTTCAGAACTCGCTGGAAACAACATCGCTGCTGAAGGAGCTTGGAGCAAAATGCGTGATTTCGCGCGCGGAACGAGATGTGCAGGCGAAGTTCCTGCTTCGCAATGGCGCTGACCATGTGGTATATCCTGAGAAGCAGGTAGCAAAATGGGCAGCGATCCGATACACCGCCAATCATGTTTTTGACTACATAGAGATCGATGAGCAGCACGCCATTTTTGAAGTGGAAGTGCCGGAGAGTTGGGTTGGCAAAAGTGTCGGAGAGTTGGACATCCGCAAAAAGTTTGGCATTAACATTCTTGGCATCAAGCGTTCGGGAAAAACCGACGTTTCAATTACGCCGGATACTGTGCTGGCCAAGGATATAACGATTTTGGCCTTGGGCGAGTACAAGGCTCTGCAAAGGTGCTTCCGGATCTGAACGGAGATATTTCACCGGGTGAGCTGGAACGCCGACATTAGCTTTGACGATGAACAATTCGAGGATCGCGAGCATGGCCATATTTATCGATTCGGCCGCGGCAACAATGCGGAGTATTTTATTTCCTCCGACCTTATGACGCGCAACCTCAACCGCCGTATGGAGATTGTATGCCCCACAAAAGCATTGTATTAACCCGTATCTCCTCAAATTCTACCGCTGGGGAATGTTTGTTCCTGCTTGAAGCATCTTAATACAGGAGGCATTCAAAATGGATCAGATAGCCATCGGCAGATATATTGCGCGCAAGCGTAAGGAACAGAATCTGACGCAGGAACAACTGTCAGAGCAGCTCGGCGTGTCCAATAAGACTATTTCAAAATGGGAAAACGGAAAGTGTATGCCTGATTACAGCCTCATCCAGAAGCTCTGCGAGGCGCTCGATGTGACTCTTCCGGAACTGATGGACGGTGAGGATGCAGCGGAGAACAGCGTACGCGTCTACGACGATGAACAAATTCTCGACCTGCTGCGCCGCACACAGGAGCTGGCGCGCCAAAAGAACATTCTCTATGGACTTGTCCTCATCGTTCTCGGTATTGCCAGCGGTGCCATGTCCAAGACAACTGGGGGGACTGATGTTCAGAAATTTATTGCAGGTATTCTGATGGGGCTGTCTGCTGCGGAAACTTTATCTGACATCTGGATCATTGGAAAGAAATTGCTCTGATGCGGGCTGAGAACTTTGTTCGGCCGATGAATTTTACGCTTGGTTTAAGACTGCAGAACAAAAAGAAACATGACGTTGACCGCTTAATGGTCAGCGTCATGTCTTTTCTTTGGTTATAGCAGAGCTGATGGATCACATGGCATTTTGCTCTTTGCGTATGGCGTCCGCCATGCGCTGCAGACCTGTCTCAATAATGCTGCGGGGCATCGCCAAGTTCAGCCGGATATATCCAGCGGCATTGCCCACGAACAGGGCGTTCCCACCCTCCAGCAGCACACCTGCTTTGTTTGCGAAGAAGTCGGGCAGGTCGGTGCCGTTCGGCAGGCACTTGCTCATATCCACCCACGCCAGATAGGTTGCCTCCGGTATGTACATGACAGCTTCGGGCAGTTCACGGGAAAGGAACTCTTTTACAAAAGCAAATCTCCCTCCTGTTTTTTTCAGCGATGGTCGCATTTTTGGCACTGGATCATAGGCGTGTCGCCCTCGTCCTTGTAAAACACACCTGCCCATTGGCAGATGCTCTGCAAAATCGGGACAACGGACGCCCCCTTTTCCGTCAGCGAATACTCCACGCGCGGCGGTATTTCATCGTATGACCTACGTTCCACAATGCCGTTGGCGATGAGCCCTTTCAGCGTAGAGGCAAGTACCGCATCGGTGATGTTGCCCATCTCATAGCGCAGCTCGCTGTACCGCAGCGTACCCAGCGCCGCCAGCACGCAGATGATGCGTGAGTTCCACTTCCCGCCGAACAGCTCCATGCCGTATTCCAGCGGGCAGCGGATATCCTTTTCTAACTTTCTCTGATACATAGCCGCACCCCCTCTGTGCTCTTTATTATAACGGGATATGTGACGTGAAACAAGTAACTATAAAATTAATGAGTGGGCACGTTTCCGCGCCCACTCACGTTTTACAGCTCTTTCTTATTGTCCGCGCCGGGAGTAGTGACGATGACTTTCTCCGGCGTGATTATAAGCGCACCTTTCGCGGTAGCAGCACCGTTGAACATCTTCTCCACCATGGCCTTGAAGGTGCTGAACACTTCGCCCTCGGTGACATACTGCGCCGTGCCTTTGACCTGATAGCCCTCGAGGTTCTGTGCATCATAAACCGAGATCGCGATCCTGCCGTTATTTGCGGCAAGGTTTTTCAGCGTCGTGTCCAGAAACACATCCCCGACGACCAGCTTGCCGTCAGCAGTCACATCCTTGAACGCAACAGGCACCACATTGGGCTCACCGCCGTCACAGGTAGCCAGATCCCACATTCCGCTCTTGAGCAGCTTCACAACGTTTTCATTCAGCATGATAAGTTCCTCCTTGTATTCTGAGCCTTTCGGCTCACCTGTTGTGCTCATTATAGAGCGGATACAAAGGGAACGGAAGATATGGGTCGGTTTATGAGTGACTCATAAATTCAAGAGTGTTGTAAACGGCCATGGTATATGGGAAACTTTTTGACCTGCGATAAGGATGACAGCCTTGCTTAATACGACAGCTCTGCATCAACAAGATGGCAGTATGTGAGCCCGTCTCTTTCATACGTTTCATACCTGCCTGTTACGGTAAGCTCACCGCCCAGCTCCGGGTAATCGTCCGGATAGCTGTGCTCGCCGCTCCAAACGAACTCTATGCCCTGAGCGCAGCATGCGGTTGCGTCCAGAATGATGCAGGCGAAACGCAGCGTAGATTCATCCATAGAGCCGTCCGGCTTATATGAATAGCCGATCCCGAATACTCCGTGCATTTTCACCGTTTTGCCGACGTAATCTTCAGGATACATTGTCATGTTAAAAACCTCGCCGTAAACGACTCCGCCGCTCACCTGCGTGAGGTCTATATCAATACCGCCTGAGGTCTGTACGGCTTCGCCGCTCTCTGTTGCTGGCTCTGCCTGTGCAGACACAGGGGAAGCGGTCGGCTCCGGCGTATCCAGTCTCGAAAATGGTACCGGGACAGGCGGCGATGCTTCAGGAAGATCGTAGGTTTCAACAGGGGAAGGAACGGCAGCGGCAGGAGAGTTATCCGGCGCCGATGTTTCCCCGCTGCTGCATCCGGCTATGAGCGCGAGAGCCAAAGCAAGAATAACACAAACAAATTTTTTCATGAGCCGCAGTCCTCCTTTACGTCAATGAAAATTCTGATCTGGCCAGAAGCATGCCTATAACATGGAACACCCCGAAGGCCAGCATATCCATCGCAACAACGGTCGAGCCGACGGGTGTTCCGCCGAGAATGGAAATAAGCATACCGGTGAATGCGCAAAATACCGACAGTGCCGCCGAGCATATGGTCACGGCTTTGAAGCTTTTGAATACACGCATGGCGGACAGCGCAGGAAAAATCACCAATGCCGATATCAGCAGCGACCCGACAAGGTTCATTGCCAGCACGATGATGACCGCGACCACGACAGCTATCAGTAAATTATAAAGCCCCGCTTTCGTGCCGGTCGCCCTTGCGAAGTCCTCGTCGAAGGTCACGGCAAAAATTTTATTATAAAACAGGATGAACACCGTAACCACAAGCACCGACATGCCAACACACAGCCATACCTCGTTCTTGGCCAGAGTCAGGATCGAGGTCGAGCCGAACAGCGTACTGCACACATCGCCGGAAAGGTTAGACGAGGTGGAAAAAATATTCATCAGCAAATAGCCGATAGCCAGCGCCCCGACCGAGATTATTGCGATCGCCGCATCACCTTTGATCTTCGTGTTCTGCCCAGTACGCAGAAGCAGCACGGCGCTGATGACCGTGATGACCATCACCAGCGGCATTTCGCTGTTGAGCTTCATCACGGCGGCGATCGCCATCGCGCCGAACGCGACGTGAGAAAGCCCGTCACCGATGAAGAAAAACCTTTTCAGTACCAGCGTTACGCCCAGCAGAGAGGAGCACAGCGCAATCAGCACACCGACGATGAGCGCATAGCGCACGAAAGGATATGCCCAGTATAGGGTAAGCTTTTCCGTAAAAGCATTCACTGCGCATCACCGCCTTCCCTGGCGACAAAGAGCCGTCCCTGCGGGCTGTTCAAATATTCGGACTTCGTGCCGAAGAAAACAGCATCGCCAATGTGCAGAATGCGGCTTGCGTATTTTACTGCCGCAGCGATGTCGTGGGATATCATAATGACGGTAATGCCGTCATCATGATTGAGCTTACAGATGAGCGCATACATTTCTGCCGTGACCTTGGGGTCAAGCCCGGAAACCGGTTCGTCCAGAAGCAGCATTTTTCGTGTGGCGCACAGCGCACGGGCAAGCAGTACCCGCTGCTGCTGTCCGCCGGACAGCTCCCGGTAGCAGCGCCTTGAAAGGTTCTCCATCTGCATCTTTCTGATATTCTCTTCGGCAAGCTGCTTCTCTTCTTTGTTGTAAAAGGGGCGGCTGCCGCAGCGCCCCTGGCACCCGGAGAGAACTATCTCTCTCACGGATGCCGGGAAATCCTTTTGTATCTGTGTCTGCTGCGGCAGGTAACCGATCTCATTCTTCCACAGCCCGTCACCTGTCAAAACCTTACCGCTGATGGGCGGCTGTAAACCGAGGATCGTTTTCATAAGGGTACTCTTGCCGGAGCCGTTTTCTCCTACGATGCAAAGATAATCGCCTGCGCGGACCTCAAAATTAAGACCTTGCAGCACGGCGTTCCCGTCGTAGCCGACGGCGAGATCATGACAAGTGAGCTGAGCCATCGTTCCGCCTCCTTAACCCAGTGCTTCCTTCAGCACGGAGAGGTTCTTTTCCATCGCGGAAAGGTAGGTCGTGCCGTTAGCAACATCCTCGGAGGTGGTCGACTGCATGGAATCCATCGTCAGCACTTTCTGATTTTTCTCAGCGGTATTTTCCACAATCGTTTCAGCAATCTTGTGCTGTGTGCCTTCAATGGTCAGTACGCAGGGAAGCTTCAGCTCGTCAACTTTCTTGGCAAGGAAAGAAATGGTCTCAAAGCTGGCCTCAGTTTCGGCGGAGCAGCCCACAAAGGCAGCATAATAACTCAGACCGTAGTCATCAACCAAGTAACGGAACGGGAAACGGTCGCCGAACAGAACGGTTTTCGTGGATGCGGCATCAACAGCTTGACGGTACTCGCTGTCCAGCTCGGAAAGCTTTTCGATATATGCAGATGAGTTGTCGGCATAGGCGTCCTTGCTGCTGGGGTCGATCTCCTGCAAAGACTCGGAGATGGCGTTTACAAGAACTTCGGCGTTCTTCAGGGACAGCCAGACATGCTCGTCTTTTTCCTCTTCGTGCTCATGATCCTCATCCTCGTCATGGTCGTGACCTTCCATGTGCTCGCATATCTCTTCGCCGGTCATATCAGCGGGGAAAAAGGTCGGCCATGAGTTCTCAGGATCGATGATCGCATCAAAGCTTTCATTGCTCATTCTGATGTGAAAATGCTCTGCGGCAGCCGGTTCGATCATGTGATCGTTGAACTCAATATAGATCGGAGCGCCGGAGGCTTTGTCCGCTGCTTCAAAGCGGTACATAGCCGCCTTGGTGCCGGTAGACCAGTTCTGAATATAATAGCCAACATATTTATAATCGGAGCCGACAGTTTTGCCGTTATCATAAGTGAAGTTGATGTGCTCGCCCTCAATGCTGATATTCGCAATGTCAGTTTTGTAGCCGTTCTGATAGTATGCCTTATACTCATCAGCGGTCATTTCGCCTTCCACTGCCATAGCTGCAAATGCATCGTCCAGTGTTCCGTCAAGAGAAAAGGGATACGCAGACTGCCAATCACCTGCCCAGTCGGACAGGCTTCTGTCCTGAACCTCATTATCTTCAAAGGTGGAGACTTCCTTGCTGTGGTCATGGTCGTGCTCATGCTCGGTCTCCTGCATGCCTTCAACGGTTTCCTCCGCTTTCACGGAATCGCCAAGCACATCCAGCAGGTTTATGACCTTCATATTCTTGTTGGTGGCTTCCTTCAGCGCATCGTCCACCCAGCCGTCGGATTCCCCGCCAACATAAATAAACAGGTCGCAGTCCGAAATCTTTACGATATCGTCAGCCGTAGGCTGGTAGCTGTGCAGGTCGATGCCGTTATCGAGCAGCATGGTGAGGTCTGCGTTCCCGGCTTTGTCACCAAGAACTTCCCGTACCCAATCGTACTCCGGGAAAATCGTTGTGACGATTTTTATTTTCTGCGGCTGTGTGGAAGGTTCTGTAGCAGCGGCAGGGGCGGCAGCAGGCTGCGTATCAGTCCCGGTAGCGGTGCTTCCGCAGCCAGCAATAAATGTGCCGAACATAACAACGGCAAGCATAATAGCGATAAACTTTTTCATTAAAAATTAAACCTCCGGATAAAAAGCAATTTGATTTCCCAAAAATGGGCGCAAAAATTCAAGGGCTGCAGCATACGCTGCAAGAGTCCTTCCCCAAAAGGGCAGACTCCACCCTTGCTGAAAATCACTTTTAATCCGAAAGTTTTACCTTGAGAGAAACCAGAGAACTAAACTGAACAGAGTATGTGCAGACAGAAGCACTCCTGCACAAAATATATATAAACGCAGTAGCAAAGACTGCGGCGCAGACGGCAGTCATCAGATTCTTCAGCGTATTTCTGCATATGCTGATCTGGGCGCAGATGGCGCAGCCGTCGCCGGCGCAATCGTGATCGGCTTCGGCGGCAATATAGACCATGGAGCAGAGTATTGCAAGCAGAAATGCCGCTGCGGCAATTATGGATATGATCCGTCTCCTGTTTGTCACTCTGCTCACCACCTGTCTAATTTCTGCATTCGGCACAGACGCCGTAAAGAATCGTTTCTGATTTATTGATTTGAAAGCCAGTGCTTTCCATTGTGCCTTGAAGAAGCTGTGCCGCTTCATGTTCTCCTAAGTGTATGCTCTTTCCGCAGATGCGGCAGGACAGGTGCAGACTGTCTTTGCATTCCTCCGCGGCGATGTATTGGAAAAAGATTTCCCTCGTTCCTTCCCGAACGCTGCGCTTAAGGAGTCCTTCTTCCTCCAGCGCGGAGAGATTTCGATAAACGGCGCTTACGCTGATTTCGTCTGTGGCCAGCGCATCCGCGATTTGACGCGCGCTCATCTGCTCATCTGTATGCTCTGAAAGGTATTCCAGAAGCCGTTTGCGCTGCCGGGTCAAATACTTTGCCATCAGCCGCACCTCCGATTTGCATCCTGCTCGCAAATTAGTGTACTGCGTTCCTTTTAGTTTGTCAATATGCAAACCAGTCGCAAATTTTAAACAATAATTGAATGACGGTGTATTCTTTGTTTATACCGACGCAAATCTTGAGCACCTGCGCGATTTGCTGTCAATAACTATCCACTAACTATGCAGCAAAAGCGTTTGACCCAAACCGTGACCCAAACGGGAACATGAGCGTATGTACTGGATGGACGTAGCAGGCTTATATACTGTCGAATCCCCGACACGAAAGCTGCAAAAAGCGCCAGAAATCAATTCATTGATGCTCCGGCCAACGTTTGTAATCAGCAGGTCGGGGGTTCGAATCCGTCCACCAGCTCCAACGCAACTGAATATGGGGGAATTCCAGAGTGGCCAAATGGGACAGACTGTAAATCGGCTGGCAATGCCTTCGGTGGTTCGAATCCACCTTCCCCCACCAAATAAAAGAGACATCCATGCGGATGTCTCTTTTATTTGGCGTGAAAACCGTGGTGGATTCGAACCGAGGGCGCTTAGAAACGTGCCGGGGGAAAAGCGCCATGCCGCTGCTGGAGGCAGATAAAGGCATGGCGCTTTTTCCGCAGCCGCAGCTTTTGCAAGGCTATGCGAATGCAGACTTGCAAAAGCTAAATGCGGCAAGGTGGTTTTGTTTCAACCCGAGGCGGCCTGCCCGCAGGCAGGCGAATGTCCCAACACCTCTGAGAGAGATTTGATCTCAAACCCAACTTCGACGGCGCGCGTCGCAAACGTATGCCGCAGCGTGTGAAAATGCACTCCCTCAAGGCCGCATTTGCGGGTGTACTTTTCCATCCTGTATTGCAGGGCTCTTGGCTCCATGAAGCTGTCCGTACCAGTCAAAACATAAGCGGCTGAACTATGGGGGGCCATCTTCCCACAAAGCTCAGCCGTGTAGTCTGTTACAGGGATTGTCCTGACAGAAGTATCGCTCTTGGGTGTGCTGATCACGATTCTTGTCCGTGCACTTCCGACAGCGCTGGTATCACGCAGACGCTGAAGTGTAGCGTCAATGCGGATCGTCTGCTCTTTCAGAGAAAATTTTCCCCATTGCAGCGCGCAAAGCTCTCCGATACGGACGCCTGTAAAGAGCGCCAGCAGAACACCGAACTTGCATGTATCCATATCCTCCAGCAGGTAAGAAACGAATCGGGCCTGCTCCTCACGAGATAATACCCGCATCTCTTTTTTACACGGCTTTGGTTGTTGATCTCAACGGCGGGGAACGTACCGGGGGAAAATGCTGCTGTATACTTCAAGACTCCGTGCAGCACAACAAGCACATCATGCACTGTCTTAGGAGCCAGTTCCTCCTCAAAGAGCAGTTCTTCTGTAAAGCCGTCGATAAGACCGGTCGTAATGCCCATCGGGAAGCAGCCGCCAAGCTTGGGTTTGATATGTTTTATCAGTGCGGTATCATATTTAATATAGGTAGACTCCTTCACCTTGGGCTTTCGCAATCGCAGCCACTCATCGCAGTAAAAAGAAAAACGACGGCGGGAATTTGCGCTCGGAACAGGCTTCCCACTGACCAGAGCTGCTTTGCACTTGGTTACTTTTTCCTTGGCTTCCCGATAAGTCTTTCCATAGCAGAAGCCATATTTGATTTTGCCGGAAAGCTCGTATCCTTTGATATAGCGCGCCTCCCATCTGCCGTCCTTCCGTTTGAAGATGTTTTCGCCTTTGGCCATGTTGATATCCTCCTTGTCAACTGATGGTTTAAATTGTTGCGGTACAAACATTCTACCAACAGCGCCAAGCCGCTTCAGACTGCTCATTTGACTGCGAAGAAGCATTAGGTGGATACGTCCGCCGCAGGGATCATCAATTTGCAAAAATCGGCCTACGCTCTGCTTTATTCAAAATCCTCTCAGATCATATCTTCCTATTGATTTTTAAATGTACATAGCGTTATAATTTACGACGATATTATAGGGCGAAAAGCTCGCAGAGTGACGAACTCTGTGATAAATTCAATGGGCTTTGACAGCTCACCGATCAGGCTTGCCGGATTTCAAGGCCCGTATGAACGATCACTTATTTGCGGCGAAGGCTGGGTATTCGAGCAGATACACGGCGGCGCTGTGCCATACATCAGGCCTGAAGTTATAGAGGAAGAAGATAGATGAACAAGTCTCTCAAGAAAATCTGGAACGTGATCAGCACCATTCTGGTAGCGCTGGTGGTGCTTCTGGCGCTTCTGCTGGTGGGCGCGAGAGTCGTGGGACTGCAGGTGTTCACCGTACTGTCCGGTTCGATGGAGCCGACGTATCACACCGGTTCTCTGATCTATGTAAAAAAGGTAGACCCTTATACGATAGAGGAAGGCCAGCCCATCACCTTCATGCTGAATGAGAACACCATTGCTACCCACCGCGTGGTCGGCATTGTCCCGGACGAGGAGGACCCCACCGTGATCCGCTTCCGCACAAAGGGCGACGCTAACGACGCCGAGGACGGCGGGCTGGTGCATTATAAAAATGTGATCGGTACGCCGGTCTTTTCCATTCCATATCTGGGCTATGTCGCGGATTACATCCAGCACCCGCCGGGAATGTATGTTGCGATCTCCGCAGGCGCGGTGCTTCTGCTGCTGGTGTTCATTCCTGATATATTTGCAGACAGCAATGGCGAAGAAAAAAAGCCCTCACGGCGCGGTAAGGGTGAGCAGACCGCAGAGCGCAAAGCCGAAGCTGCACCGGAGGAGCCGAACAACGAAAACCCGGCAGATTAGACTCACCGCAGTTGGGATCTAAGCTGCATATCTGCGGGGAGGAGGAAAACGAGAAATGAAACGCAATACGGAACACCGCAGGAGCAATAAAAAAATTATTGCAATGCTGTCAGTTCTCACAGTGCTGGCATTGGCGGTGATCGGATATTCCGTATCCGGGACGGTTGCCTGGCTTGCAAGCAAGTCGGAATCGACTGTCAGTACATTCACCATCGGGGACATTAACATTACGCTGACCGAGAGCAGCGCGGACAGTCAGCCGGTCAAAATCATCCCCGGCATCGATATTGGGAAGGACCCTAAGGTGACGGTCGAGCCCAACTCCGAGGCCTGCTGGCTGTTTGTGAAGGCAGATGAAACAAACTGGCCGGATTTCACGGACGCGAACGGTACAGCGAGGAAGGTCTCCTACTCTGTCGCCGCGGGTGACAATGGCTGGAAGGCTCTCGAAAATGTTCCCGGAGTCTATTACCGCGAAGTCAGCGCGGAGGATGCCAAAGCCGGCATCGTGTACTATGTCCTCGCGGGCAGCGCGGAGCACCTGAACGGTGTTGTCACTGTCAGCCGGGAACTGACCAAGACGGAGGTCAACAGCCTCGCTGGGACCCAGCCCAAGCTGACCTTCACGGCTTATGCTGTCCAGCGTGAGGGCATTGACGATGCGGCTGCTGCATGGGCGGCGGCCAAAAACTAAGTTCCTCCTACTGTGCGCGGGCACAGGAAAAATATAATACTACATAATAGGAGCAAACAAACATGAAAAAGAAACTGACCGCGATCTTCCTGTGTGTCGCTCTCGCGGCGATCGCCATCGTGGGCGCATCTCTCGCGTACTTCACCGATACCGATTCGGCCACCAACACCTTCACCGTCGGTAATGTCAAGATTCAGCTACTGGAATCCAGCCTGCATCGCGAGAACGCCGGTATTGCCAATGGCGAGACATCTGCTTCCGAGCTGTGGTCTGACGTTGCCAAGGAAGGCTCCGGCAACACCAGCAAGTACAAGGCTGGCGATACCTTCTACACCGATGCACAAATCGAAGCGAATGCGGCAGAGTATAAGTGTGAAAACGTACAGCTCATCCCCGGCCGTTCCTATCACAAGATGCCATATGTTAAGAATGTTGGCAGCAACGATGCCTACATCCGCATTCGTGTTATGATCCCCGCCGATCTGGACACCGCAGTTCTGAATAGCAGTATGTACACCTCCAGCGCCATGAGCCAGAAAGAATTCACTATGGCAATTGATCAGACTGGCACCATGGAGCGTGAAGGCGTCAAGTACAATGTCTATACCTTCACCCGCATTGATCCTTTGGCTCCCAATGAGATGACCTACTGGAACGTCTGGGGCACTATCCACATGGACACCACGGTTACCAGCGCCCAGAGCGAAGCACTCTTCGGTGAGAACGGTCCCTATCCCACCGGTGTATTTCCTGTTCTGGTGGAGGCCGATGCTATCCAGGCAGAAGGCTTTGCAGATGCATCCGCAGCTTGGACCGCATTTGATGCGCAGAAGTAATTGCCTTTCGCACGGCATGCGGCTTTTTCGATAAGCCGCGTCAATAAGGTTCCCCTCTGCGCGCGGCGCAGATACTACATAAAAGGAGCAAGCAAACATGAAAAAGAAACTGACCGCGATCTTCCTGTGTGTCGCTCTCGCGGCGATCGCCATCGTGGGCGCATCTCTTGCGTACTTCACCGACACCGATTCGGCCACCAACACCTTCACCGTCGGTAATGTCAAGATCGACCTGATCGAGTCCAGATACCACCGTCAGGGCTCCGGCAGCTCCGGCGATACCTCTATTCCGGCTCCTACCGGAACCGCGAATGGCATGAAGTATGTCTCCGACGGCGCTACGATTTTCACTGATGAAGAGATCAAGACGGATGCTGCGAACTACCCCGACTACATCGCTGAGCGCGGCAAAAACATGGTTCCCGGCAAGAAGATCGCCAAGTCCCCTTATGTTGTCAACACCGGCAGCAATGACGCTTACATCCGCATCCGCGTCATGATCCCCTCTGATGCGAACCGTGATTACTGGCAGGCTCGCAGCGGCGGCGTGATCGAAAGCCAGTTCTGCACCACCGCCATCACCAGCGGCGAGTTTATGCACAATGACAGAAGAAATGATTATCCGTTTATTAATTCCAGCGGCAAAGGCTATATCGATGAAAACGGCGTAGGGTACGACGTTTACACCTTCATCCGCAACGAGCCTCTGAAGCCCGGCGAGATGACCGAATGGAACGTCTGGAACTACATCGGCATTACTGCTGAGGCTACCAGTGCGAACATCCAGAAGGCAATCGGTAAAGGCGCTATCCTAGTATCGGATGACGGCACGATGACCGTCAACGTTCTGGTGCAGGCCGACGCTATCCAGGCTGAGGGCTTTGCGGACGCAAAAGCGGCTTTTGCCGCATTTGATGCGCAGAAGTAATTGTCTTTCGCACGGTATGCGGCTTTTTTGATAAGCCGCGTCAATAAGTTTCCCCCTGCGCACGGGCGCAGAAAAATAGATACATAAAAGGAAGTAAGCAAACGTGAAAAAGAAACTGACTGCGATTTTCCTGTGCGTTGCTCTTGTCGCTATCGCCGTCGTGGGCGCATCTCTCGCGTACTTCACCGACACCGATTCGGCCACCAACACCTTCACCGTCGGCAACGTAAAGATCGACCTGATCGAGTCCAGATACCACCGCGAAGGCAACGACAACTCCGGCGATACCACCATCCCCGATCCCACCAATACTGCAAGCGGTATGAAGTATGTCACTGATGGCCACAAGGCTTTCACTGATGAGGAAATCAAGGCTGATGCTGAAAAATACTCCGAATACATCGGCGAGCGCGGCAAAAACATGGTTCCTGGCCGCAACTTTGCCAAGTGCCCCTATGTGGTCAACACCGGCACAAATGATGCATATATCCGCATCCGTGTGATGGCTCCTCACGATTATGAGGGCAGCTATCGTGGCTTCATCAGCGCTATGTTCTGCTCTTCCGCTACGAGCTCCGGTGAGTTCCAGCATGGGGCAAATGGGGTGAACTGGCCTGTCATTGAAGAGAACGGCTACACCGATGAGGAAGGCTTGAAGTATGATGTCCTTACCTTCACCCGCATTGAGCCTCTGAAGGCCGGCGCTATGACCGAATGGAATGTTATCAACTATGTCGGTATCGGCGAGAACGTAACCAGCGCTGACATCCAGACAGCCGTTGAGAAAGGCTTTATAAAGGTATCAGAAGACGGCACGATGACCGTCAACGTTCTGGTGCAGGCCGATGCTATCCAGGCCGAAGGCTTTGCGAACGCAACTGAGGCTTTTGCCGCATTTGACGCGCAGGCGTAATTGCTCTCCGCACGGTATATGACTTTTTCAGTAAGCCGCGTCAATAAGTTTCCCCCTGCGCACGTGCGCAGAAAAATAGATACATAAAAGGAGCAAGCAAACATGAAAAAGAAACTGACCGCGATCTTCCTGTGT
>OIXA01001231.1_pt1 | contig 33384 bp, 40 predicted proteins | sample 1587721 | NCBI WGS metagenome assembly OIXA01 (sample SAMEA3888900, study PRJEB22519) | human gut metagenome | biome: human gut; feature: human-associated habitat; material: faeces | place: Denmark | collected 2013
TTTTATCTGTTGTGGAATATTAATGATTCTTGTTTTTGGAATGGATTCCAAACGATATTGACCTGTTCGTCTTTCATAATACAATCTATCTTCTTCTGGAAAAGTACTATAAAATGTTTCCAATCCTTTTTGAAATTCAGATAACGCCTCAAGCTGTTCAGGTTTTATAGATGTCTGACTATTTGTTGCCTTTGTTATCCTATTTTTAGTTGTGTCATCTGTTGTCTCAATGACCTTAATAGGTATCAACAAATCATCTATCCATTCTATATTCCTATTGTCATACAAAACGTGACTTGTCTGGCACCCATTTACAATTTGATAATCTGTTAAAACTGTGGTGGTTCCTGTCATTGTTAGCTTATCTGCAATGATAGTTATTCCATTATTAAGCATACAAAATGAATTAACATCTTTTGTCTTTAATGTGTCCATTATTGCTTTATTAACCGGATTTGTATCACCTAAAAAGTCACGAATATTATCATCAAAAACAGGTTTAAGCGCATCGGCCTCGCCTATTATAATTTTTCGATATTCGCTGAACGGGATAACTCCACTATATCCAATACTTTTATTATCTTCATCACTAAACATAACAATATTTTTTTCAAATTTGAATTTAGCAGACATAACATTCTTTGTATTTCGATACATTGTCTGTATTTCTGCTGCTCCACAAGGAGTAAATCTCACTTCTGAAAAAATATTAAGATCCATTAATTCTTTCACATTTCGATCTTTCACCTTTGTTAATGTTTTGTCGCCAGTCCATTTTCCTGTTGTTACATAATACATGGACAGCTTTGGATTAGCTTCTGTCATATACTCCGCATGATTATAAATGTATTCCTTCATTTCAAAAAAATCTTTAACCTCTTGCGTTGTAAATTCCGAAGCATCATCACCGAAAAATGATTTTGTGAACTCAAAAAAATTCAACATTAAAGTATTATCAAACGATGAAGAAGTCTTTGCTTGAATAAACACAAAATTCACATCCAACATTCGAGAATTTTGTATCTGAAACTCAATCTCTGATACCGACGTAACCAGTTTATGATTAACAATAATCCCTATACCATCGATTCCTTGCGCATTTTTTCCTGTTGAAAATTCTTCTAACTTTATATCAACAATCCCATTTTCTCTATTTACGCAACAAAAATTGCAAAAGTGTTCAAATGCTTTATCTTCTTCTTTCCCATCTATTTCATATGAGTTGCAAAACTCACCTAAAAACTTTTTTGTTATCTGGTCCACTCTAATACCTCCTATAACTAAGTCAGTATTATCATAGCAGAAAACATGACTATTTTCAACAAAATGCACCTTATCACCTCCTCCTGTTATAATATGATTATTCCCCTATTATCATACACACTTTCACAATTTCCCTGATTTCTCACAGCTCTATCAACCGCCATAATCGCAGCCACGATACCGTCAATTTTCTCCGGCGACTTTGCCTTCGTTACTTTGATATTCTCCGCAGCGTCCTGCTCTACTACTACATTTCCACCCATCCAACGAAGCACTGGATTTCCTCCATGCACGATGCGAGCTTCCATCAATAATTTATAAAATTCCTTAGTGGCCGGACTCATATCCTTGTAGCCCTGGCCAAACGGAACCATTGTAAATCCATCATCCATCAGGTGCTGGGTAAGCATGGTGGCGTTCCATCTATCCACCGCGATCTCCAAAATGTGATACTTGGTTCCCAGGTCCTCGATGAACTTTTCAATAAAGTCATAATTGACCACGTTACCTTCCGTAGCCATAAGATACCCTTGCGCGCGCCACACCTCGTATGGAACTGATGCTCGCCTTACCCTGATTGGAATGGTATCCTCCGGGATCCAGAAGAACGGTAAAAGAATATATTTTTCTTCTTCCGTCCTAGGTGGAAATACAAGCACCAAAGCTGTGATATCTCCTGTACTAGAAAGGTCCAATCCTCCGTAGCACTCTCTCCCAAGAAGGCTATCCATATCAATGGGTTCATTTCCCTGATCGTATATCTGCTCCGGAATAAACCGGGTAAGACTGGATACCCACATGTTAAGACGAAGCTGCTTAAACACGTTCTCCTCTGCTGGATTTTGCAGAGCCTCCTTATAGGCATCTCGTACTCTGTCAATCTGAATGGTCTGCCCCAGGGATGGATTTGCTTTGTACCAGTTTGCTTCATCATGCCAATCGTCATCATCGGTAAGGCCAAAAACTACCGGATAGAAGGTTGGATCAATCTTCCTTCCATCCAGGATATCCTTAGCCTTGGTATGCAGTTCATAGCAAATACTCTCCTTCTCTGTACCCGCTGTTGTAATCAAGAAAAACAATGGCTGCTCTCTTGCATCGCCGGAACCTTTAGTAAGGACATCGTACAAAGTTCTGGTTTTCTGCGCATGCACCTCATCCAGCACCAGGCCGGAAACATTAAGACCATGCTTGGTACCAACTTCTGCAGATAATACCTGGTAAAATCCCTGGTTGGAATAATTCACGATACGCTTACCAGCACTCATGATTTTGCTTCGTTTCATAAGTGCCGGTGTCATCTTCACCATCTGATTGGCTACATCGAATACAATGGAAGCCTGGCCACGATCTGCGGCTGCACCATATACCTCGGCGCTTGGCTCATTGTCTGCATAAAGCAAATAAAGAGCGACTGCCGCAGCAAGTTCACTCTTTCCATTCTTCTTTCCAATCTCTATGAAAGCGGTACGAAACTGCCTACAATTATCCTCACCCACGATACCGAAAATATCGCGAATGATCTGCTCCTGCCAGGGAAGTAACCAGAACCGTTTACCGGCCCATTTACCTTTGGTGTGCCGTAGGTTTTCAATAAACTTCACAGCTCTATCAGCCTTGCCCTCATTGTAATGAGAAGTCGGCAGCATAAACTTTGTGGGCTGATAGTCCGTAAGCCTCGGATAATCCTTTGGCCTAGCTTCAGCCATCAGCCATTACCCTCAAGCAGTAAAAACTCCATTTCGTCCACGCTGCCTTCCTGGACCTCTCCTGCTATCATTCTGCTTCTGGAAGAAGGCGTCAGGCCAAACTCACTGCAAAACTTAAGCATTACCTTCAAATTGGTCTGTGCGATAGACACCTGCGGTACCTGCTGCCAATAACCACTTGGAGTTTTTACAATTGTTCCATGTTTCTCTATGAATTCCTCGGCTTCCTTCCATCTTGCATAGGACTGACAATAACCGGCAAAGGCTGCCATATCCATTTCTGTAAGGGTCCCCAGGTTCACCATTTTATCTGCAAGCCTGTCCCACTCCGCTTTCGCTTCATCGTTTAGCCAAAAAGGACACTCTGGTGCTTTCTTTTCCGGAACTGGTTCATACATATTAAGCGGTCTCTTTCCTGGATTTCCCTCCAGGACCTTCACCGCAGTAGGCTTTGGTTTTCTACCTCTCGTTGCCATAAAATCTCTCCTTTCAGCGCATAATAAAAGAGCCCCGGTTAAGGAGCCCTATGTAATAGTTCTAGTATTCAATTTGCATTTTGCTCTGAAGTATATCCATTCCATTTTCAAGTTCATATTTTCTTCTGAACGCATCTCTATTCTGAACATACTTCTCAATTGTCTCTACGATATAATGTCTGTACCAACTTCTAGGCTTTTTACTATTAGGATTTGGTTTATATAAAACCGACCAGTTATCCTTCACCTTATCAATCAAATCATCTGATATTCCAAGCCTTGCAAGCGCAACACCATTGTATTTTTCATCATGGATACTCTTAATTACATTAACATCTCTGATCTGATTCAGCTCCTCAATAATTGCCTCTTCATATAAATTGTTACTTGCCATTTCAATTCCTCCGGTTAATAATTTCAGGGGATCAACCTTAAAATAACCCGCTAAGGAGAAAAGAACATATGATGAAGGATCCTTAGTAATTCCCTGCTCATAATCCTCTATTGTCCTGGTAGACACCCCAGTAAATGTTGCCAATTGTTCCTGGGTGATTTTTAACTCCTTTCGTAATTGTTTGATGTTCTTTCCTAAGCTATTTCCCATCTGATCGCCTCCTGTACCAAAAATTATAATCGAAGATTTTACAATCGACACTCCCATTATCCTGGGACTTATTTTATCATTTTTTCCACAAGAAAAACAGGCCTTTGACCTGTTCTTCACCTGCTTTAGTTGTATTCTTTCATCAAAATGGCTAAGGAAATTTGCATCATCTCATCATTCTCATCTGGTTTGATGTCCCAGCCTCTATCATAGTTTGCAACCCACTCACCATTCACCTTTATAGAAAGTTTGCTAATTTTGCCTCCGTTAAGTCCATATTCCTCGCTTGGTTCGTCGTAGGTCTTCACCCAATAATGTGCTACCCTGTTGTGTCCATCGCTTGTTGGTATTCCCATTGTTCCTTCATGCCATCCTGCTTTAATTTTGTTTGCCATCTTTTTGGCCTCCTTTTCTTTTGGTAGGTACATATTCGCTCTTATCTGGGCATTTATCCAGTTAATTCTGCACCATAAACCTACCAAAGATGTGCAAGGAATGCGGGCATAAATTGTGTATATTACAACGAGCAAGCAGGCTCTGCGGCCCGCCTCCCGGAATTATCTTTCTTAATTTATTGCCATCTTAAATGCTGGAATTTTCTTCTTTTCTCCAGTCTGCCAATCATCGTAGCGGCTGTTGATTTCAACCAGGCCTTCAAGGTGACATCCTCTTTTTTCAAGTTCTGCGATTGTTTCGATCAGGCTTGAAAATGTGGATCTGATGGTAAATTCGAAAATTTCAAATCTTTTCATGTTCTCCAAAATCTCATCAATGTCGTGATCCCAAATGACCTCGCTGAAATCTGGCAGGTCGTTTCCTGCATCAACACTTGTAAAGTATGCAGATCCAAATGTAGGATTCACATTAATGTCTCTGTACTTAATTCCTGCTTCTGCTGCTTTGTCTAAAACTTCAATTCTTCTCATGGCTTGTGGCCTCCTTTTCTTTTGGTAGGTACATATTCGCTCTTATCATTACATTTATCCAGTTAATTCTTACCATAAATGTACCAAAGATACCGGCGGCACATTGTGCATATTATTCTATGATTTTCCTGCAAGAATCCTCGCCATAAGCCACTCCTAAGCTGCTGCCACAGTCCCAGGAAACATGAATGGTGCCAATGTCGTCCACTCCAGTAACGGTTCCTTTACTTCCTGCTGGAATGTGGCGGTACGGATCATTCATCTCAATAAGCTCCACCCTGGTTCCCTTCGGATATTCCTTCTTCAATCTTTCTACAATGTGTTCTGGTATTCCAAACATACTAATCATCCTTTCCATGCGCTATCCCCGGTCAAATTTTCAAGCATCACTTGTCTGCAGGTTTTGAACTCATCCCCATTCAGGCCAAGCCTTATGAGAAAACACCGGAATGTGTACTTTTCATTCTCTGTTCTGGTCTTTTTCATGACCGCTTTTTTATGTATCATTGCCTGCTTGCAAAGGGCCAGTGTAAATTGCAGGTAAGCCTGCACCCGGTCCGGCTCCAGAGTGGAATTAAATAATCGAAACTCCACAGTTCCCTTTGAAAACAGAGCATGTAAATTTAGTCCATGATATCTGGTACTATGATATTTTCCTTCGGAAGTTTCATACGGCGATTCCATATACCAGACCTTTTTAAGTGCTGCAAGACTCCCTGGCTTCTTTTCCAAAATCAAATCCACCAAATCATCATTGATGCGCTTGCAATATTTCATTCGGTCCTTCGGTATCCCTAGGGCCTTATACAAAAGTTGCTCTCTACTGCCAATCAAGGTCACCAGGTTCACAATCGCCTGGGGAGTGAAATTCTTTCCATCCACATGAATGTGAAGTCCACAGCTTCGATTTACCCTGGCTCCGAGCTGTTGCATTTTCTGCAACAACTGCTTGAGGCACTCCAAATCCTCATACTGCAAAATCGGTGTCACCAGCTCGCATTGTTCTTCCTCTGCATAGGCATCAATACTGGCATCCCTGACCACTCGCCATATCCGCTGCTTCTCATCTGCAATATCTCTTTCCTTAAGCTCACCGCCTTCATAGAAAAATCCGGTTCCAAAGAAGTCAGCCACTATGGTTGCAGCCGCTTCTCTGGTAATACCAGTGAACTCAATTTCTATTCCAAACTTAAGCCTCTTCATCGGCGTTTGCTTTCTTGGCCAGGTACTTCTGCTTGTGGGCAACCTTTTGTTCTTCCGTTCTAAAGGCGCTGTGGCCGCTTAGGTGGGAAAGAAGGAGCTTTCTGGTTGTCTTATACTCTGTACCGTCCAGACCCAGGCGTACCAGCCAAATGCGGAAGGTGTACTTTTCGTTCTCAACCGGTGTTTTCTTCATGCGGATGTATTTACTTTCCAAGGCAAGTGTGTTGATTTTTCCTGCCAAGGCGGTAAAAGCAGTAACCAAGTCGCTGTCGTCGGTTAATGGAAATCCGGTGAAGGTAATCTTGTCTGCTTCAAACTTGATTCCCTTTGTCATGTTGTTGCTTCCACATTCTTCCCAAAGTCTTATAAATTCCTCGGCTGTCTGTGGCGGTTCCTCCATGATTGCTTCCATGAAGCGCTCGTTTATTTCAAAGGCTCTTGGTGCGTTGATGGCCTTGTTGATTAACTCGCCCTTCGTGTAAAAAATGGAAACCAGGTTAATCAGGCTAAGCCCTGTGTGGCCCTCCATCGGAAGGGAAATCTCAAGCACCTCCCTGTCCTCATCCCAAGCTCCGTCGATCAAGCGCTTAGATGTGAGTGTAAGAAGAAGCTCCATTCTTGTTTCAATATTCTCCACCACCAGGGTTCCGTCTCGAAGAACTGTCAAATCCTCATTCTTATATGCGAAGGTTGGTGGTCCCTGGTACTTCATCTTTTCTCCGGTTGCTTCTTCAATTGCTGCAATCAGCTCTTTTCTGTCTGCTACTAAACACATAATTTCCATGCTGTGTTCCTCCTTTTCTTTTGGTAGTACATATATCACTCTACCGGCGAGAAATAGCAAGTTAATTCTGTGTATTTTCTGAGGTTTTTTCAGGCTTTCCAGCTACTTCAGAATATGGAATTTTCACTCCATCTCGGACCACGAAAACACCATCCTCGGAACCGGTCTGCTCAATATATCTTCTTACGATTACATCCACAAATTTCTCATCCAGCTCAATGCCATAGCAGATACGGTTGGTCTGCTCGGAAGCAATCAGTGTGGAGCCTGAACCAAGGAACGGATCAAGCACAATGCAGTTGCTCATACTTGAATTCTGGATTGGATATGCCATCAGCGCTACCGGCTTCATCGTAGGATGATCCTTACTTGCCTTTGGTCTATCGTATTCCCAGATGGTTGTCTGCTTCCTGTCTGAATACCAGTTATGCTTGCCGCCCTTCTTCCAACCATAGAGGCAAGGCTCATGCTTCCACTGGTATGGGCTGCGTCCAAGAACCAGCGCGTTCTTCTTCCAGATGCAACATCCGGAAAGATAAAATCCTGCTGCTGCAAATGCCTTACGGAAGTTCAGTCCTTCAGTATCAGCATGGAAAACATAAATGGAAGCGTCCTGCTCCATTGACTGTTCCATATTTACAAACGCTGCAAAGAGAAAATTATAAAAATCCTCATCAGCCATATTGTCATTTTTGATTTTTCCGGCGGTCTCCTCAACATTGACATTGTATGGAGGATCCGTCAGAACCATATTTGTTTTCTGGCCATTCATCAAAACATCATAAGTCTCAGGCAGTGTGCTATCTCCGCAACAAACTCTGTGTCTGCCAAGAAGCCACACATCACCAAGTTTTGCAATCGCGGGTTTAGAAAGCTCCTCCTCCACATCGAAGTCATCCTCTGTAATGTTCTTATCATGCACGCTGTTAAAAAGCTGCTCAATTTCTGGCGGATCAAAACCTGTAAATGCAACATCAAAGTCGCTTGACTGCAAATCCTTAATCAGGTCTGCTAACAGTTCCTTGTTCCATTCACCGGTGATTTTGTTAAGTGCAATGTTCAGTGCTTTTTCCTTGGTCTTATCAATATCGATGACAATACAATCAATGTCCTTATACCCAAGGTCTGAAAGAACCGTCACTCTCTGGTGTCCACCGATGATGGTCATATCTGCATTTACAATGACCGGTTCCACATATCCAAATTCAGTAATACTATTTTTGATTTTCTCGTATTCCTCATCCCCAGGCTTTAGTGCCTTTCTGGGATTGTATGAAGCTGGCACCAGGTCAGCAATCTTTAATTTCTTAAATTCCATGTTGGTCTCCTTTACTTTTTTGCATAATAAAAAAGCATCCAGGATTTCCTGAACACCTCACACATTCCAAAAACACATATTATGAAATTCGCTTTAGGACCAATTTCACTTCATCTTCTGACTTCTCCGCTTCCTGCTGCCTGCGTTTTATCTCAGCAGCACTCGGCTTCTCATTCGGATCCGTCCAAAAGCGATCTTTCACATAACAATCCCTGCCACAATATTTCCTGTTTGGATTACCGAAGGAGATAAATGTCCTATGGCAGTATGCGCATCTGCACTCGTAACGCTGCTTCTTGGATTGCGCATCCTTATCCGGATTTACTTTCCACCAGGCCCTTCTGCATTTCTCGCTGCAAAAGAGCTTCACTCCCGAATGAGCATTACGGATCAGCGTCGCACCACAGTTCTTACAGTGGTTTGGCATTTCACGATGCAAATCATAATTCATCGTAACTAAAGCAGCACTTCCAGCAAGGCCATGTGTCTTGCAGTAGTATCTGACATTCTCTTTTGTTACAGTTCCGATTTCATTTGCAATTGCCTGGTAGCCGAGACCTTTCAGTCTCAGTTCCACAACTTTCTCTTTTTCATCTGCTGTCATAGGTTTCTCCTTTCCGGCCAGGGCCATTTTATAAAATACCGGCGCACAGTTTACCCCGGAAATAAGCGATATTATCCGCAAACACTAAACCTTTACAGTGTATTCCCCGCGTACAGCTCCACTTACCCCTTTACAAATTCGCGAAAATGCGCGTTTGAGGGGGCATCGGTCTTCAGACTTTTGCCCTGTAGAGATTAGAACCGCCCCTCCCCTGTCACTCTTACACCCTTGCAGAAAAATAACCGCCTCAACCTACTAAAATTTATATGTTGGATTGTTATCCTCGTTCCAGGTCTTCTTATCATGACAAGGCTTGCATAGCGGCTGCCAGTTGCTGACATCCCAGAATAACTTCTGGTTGCCCCGATGCGGTACGATATGGTCAACGACGGTAGCCTCTGTTAGCCTTCCCTGCTTCCTACACTCTACACACAGCGGGTGACTGTGCAGGTACCTAACGCGAGCCTTCTGCCAACGACTGTTGTACCCACGCTTGCTGGCGCTGTCTCTGTCGCCTTGGTGCAGGGCCTTGTGCTCATCACAATACGGCCCACTACCATAAGGCACCAGTGCTGGGCACCTTGGGTGCTTACAAGGTACGCTTGGTCTGTATGGCATACCATCACTCCTTCCTAAAGGGAGGTGCGGCGAAAGGATTGGAAACTCCGCACTTCCCCGCACCAAAGAAAGCAAAGAAAAAAGCCCGCCGGATTAGTTCCGGTAGGCTTCCTACAGTTCTTCGCAGTTTAATAATATCACACTTTTTTACGGTTGCAATTTCCCGTTTTTGTAAATGGTACTTCCACGTACTTTACATACAATTAGGCAATATCGGCAATAAAAAATCAACAAATCCCATATCTTCTATATTTGTGATTAATGAATTTATAATATCGGCAACACTTGGTTATCTGTTTGGCAATAAAAAAAACCCAATCAACACACAAAAAAATATGACGATGCACTGAAGAACCCTATTAGAACACTTCAACATATCGCCATATATGAAAAATCAGCTAAGCAAATAAGCTGCTACCATGCTTTCCCTTCTCTGATAAGCCCTTATCAAGTATTTAATCCCTTGTTTCCGCATATCGCTAAGTTTATGAATTCCAATACAATGACTAAAGCAAACTTCCTCCCACGTATCGCCTTCTATCACAAGTTCGCTCATTATTTCGCCAAGCTCTCCAGGAATATCCGCAATTGTGGATTCAAGAAATGAAATCTCTTCATCCAGGTGCTGATATTTCTCAAATAAGAAATTATAACGTTCCTCTTCCATTCGTCGTTTTCTATCTCGAAATGATAATGCCACTTTTGCGGTCTTGTCCGATATTCCACTTGTTTGAACGCGCTCGCCTTCTGGATGAGAGAAACACATGCTGTAAATAACATCTTTGTCGGTTATTTTACAACTCTTCATTTGACTCATTAAGCAGCTACGTTCAAATCTCATTTCAGGATATTCCTTTATCATCTTTTCGACGTATTCCTTCATCCTTTCCAATCCTCCTTTACAGATTCGCCTTCACTGCAGCAAGAAGCGCTGCTTGGGTTGTATTCTTTTTCTCTAGTGCGTGAATAATATCAACATCAATGGTTCCTGCTGTTACTAAAAGCTGAATAACAACTGTATTCTTCTGGCCCTGACGAAATATTCTCGCATTTGTCTGACTGAAATCTTGAAGCGACCAGGGTATGGAATACCAAATCAAATGACACCCGCCCTCTTGCAAATTGATACCCATACCTACTGACGCCGGTTGTATGAGCCCCACTGGAATTTCGCCCCGATTCCATTTCACAATACTTTCATCTGTATCAATCGGTACCGCTTCCGGAAAGCGCTCCATCAAACGACTTTTATCATGTGCAAACCAGTATGCAACTAAGATTGGTTTCCCGTTTGCAGCCTCTATCATATCTTCCAGCACATCCAGCTTTCTACTATGAATAACCTTTACACCACCATTCTCATCATAAACTGCTCCATTAGCCATCTGGTGTAATTTGTTACTAAGTCCAACTGCTGACTGCGCATCAATATCACCGTCCGCAAACGGTAATATCAAATCTGCTTTCAGTTGGTCATACAGCTTCTTTTCCTTCTCGCTCATTTCAACCTCAACATTTGTCATAATGAGCTCTGGCATTTTTAGGTGGTCCGCTGCTTTCATCGAGATACAGATGTCTCCTATCTGCCGATAGATAGCCTCTTCCGCATTTTCCTTGGGCTTATACGAAAACACAATATCTCGATTGCGCTTATCCGGAAGGAAGTATCTTTCTCGAAATCCAGTAATAAACCGGCCTAAACGAGCACCCATATCAAGCAGATTTACCGGCGCCCAGATATCCAACAATCCATTAGGTGCTGGCGTCCCAGTAAGCTCAATAATTCGTTTCAAACTCGGTCGTACTTTTCTAAGTGCTTTGAACCGTTTACTTTGATGGTTCTTAAAGGAACTGGCCTCATCAATCACCACGCAATCAAAGTGAAACAGTTTATTTTCCACCAGCCATGCCACATTCTCACGATTGATAATATAAACAAATGCTGGTCTTTGAAGTGCAGCACGTCTTTCCTTATCGTTTCCCACTACAACTGAATAGGTGAGTCCCTTCAAATGCTCGAACTTATTTATCTCTGTAGGCCAAGTGGACGTACACACCCTGATTGGTGCGATAACTAAAACTCTCCCAATTTCGAAGTAATCCAGTATCAACTCCCATAAAGCTGAGAGACAAATCACAGTCTTCCCCAATCCAAGATCAAGGTATAACCCACATGCCGGGTGCTCGATGATAAACTCAGTTGCATAAGCCTGATAATCATGCGGAACATATTTGATCGACAATATCCTCAACCTCCTCTAAACTATCCAAACAGAAAACCTGAAACCCTAACGCTTCCAGTTGCGCTTTCCTCTTTTCCTGCAAGGCTCTCATTTTCTTTCCAGGTGCTTTGCACTCAACAAAAGCTGCCACTCCATGATTGTTCAGTCCATTTTTTGCAAGTATCAACCTGTCCGGGACACCTGAAAACCCCGGACTAACAAATTTTAATGCCAGACCATTCCTTTTCTTTACAGCCTTTACAAGGGCCGCTTCCACTCTCGTTTCTCTCATAAATCCTCCATTGCTTAATATCTATTTCCAAAGGGGTAAAAAGTCCTTACGCGCTATATACGTATATATTGCATGTATGACTTAATCCTATTTATACATTTATCATTATTATTAAAAACATAAGCAATATAGGAAATAGTATAGGGATAAGCATTGTATTTACTGGATTTTCGCTATTGCTATTTCCATTTCTATTGCTCTATGCTTGGCAATTTTTATGCCTATCGGAAATACAACTTAACTCTCCGGATTTCCATCTTCCGCGCTGCTATCTCTCACGTAAGCAACCTGTGAGCCATACCCTGCGAATGATAATTTCCCCGACTTATTCCCTTCATAACGCTTCCAGCCACCAATCTTATTCATTATGGCATTGATTTCATAAGAATCCTGCTTTCTAATGGTTGTAGGATCCTTGCAGAAACACTCCGCCCAGATTTCCAGATTACAAACTTTATCACGCTTCGTCGTTCCCTCCGGACGAACACCAAAGTCATCACCTGCTAAGAAGCCGCGCTTATCAGAAAGGCTCATCTTCGTCCAGTTATCCGGCAGTAAAGTGTCAAGATAGCAGCGAACCAAACCTTCTCTATCATCATTCTCAAGAGCCTCCAATTGGTTCTTCTTTGCAATCTCCTCAGCCTCTCCCTCCAATACAAGCGTTTCACCTGCATTGTAGAGAGCATATGCTTCCGCCCATACCTGCTCAAGATATGCCACATTTAAGTCCCAAGGGTGCTTTGAACAATTCCCTGTTACTACCACAGGCCAAAAGCGTCGATTTCCTGTAACATCACGAAGAAATCCTGTTGTAGTATTTGTAGTTCCAAAGATGACTGACTGTCTCGGATGACTTTCTACGACAGAACCATATGCCACTCTATACTTGTCATCCTGACGCGATGCAAAGGACTTAACCGTTTCTACATCAACCTTCTTAATACCATTCATCTCTGATATCTCAAGAATCCAGAAACCCTGTAACTTCTCCGGGCCCGTCTTATCACGCATGTCAGCAATTGACAACGAATCAGAAAACCAGCTACCGCCGAGTTTTGAGAATATGGTACTCTTTCCAATCCCCTGCGGACCGCAAAGAACCAGAATCGTATCAAACTTAATGCCTGGTTCATGAACTCTCGCTACCGCAGCAACCAGAGCTTTTCTGATGACTGCTCTGGTATATGCATTATCCTCACAACCAAGATAATCGATGAGCAGGCTATCTACTCTCTTTTTACCATCCCAATCTGGCAGCGCTTCTAAGAACTCCTTAATTGGATGGAAGGAACGCTCGCTCGTTACAGTGAGCAATGCACTTTTTAGCTTGGCCTGACTGTAAATATGATAAACGCGGTCAATATAGGAACTAAGACTTGCAATATCTGCATCAGACCATCCGGGCTTTAACTGTTCCCAAGGAAGCACTTCTGTGTCTCTTACATCAATGCCACACTTATGCTGATTGTACGCAATCTGACGAAGACGCTCATCGTGTCGAATAATCTCCACAAAATTTGTTAGTGTATCAGTGATACATCCATTCTTGTCGATTTCAAGGCGTGTCTGCCAATTCGGATCATCCTCTGAAAAATCCTGGTCGGCTGCATACTCTCTTTCCTTTGCAAGCTGCAGCTTTACATTGTCGTCATTTATGGCCAATTCAACCATCGCCTTATACGAAGGTAGTTTACTAGTCGAGGTATCAAGTTTACTTCTATCATCCAAATGGCCAAACTTGTGAATACGGATAATATCAAAAGCATTACATAACTGACCAGCAGCAGGATCCGTCGCATGATGGCTGTAGCAAAACTTATTGTCATACAAAACCAATCCAGCGGTACTATCTGCAGCTTTGTAATCATATCTACCTTCCATTACAGATGGCTGATAGATATCTGTAAGAAACGTATCCAAAGCGGCCTGAATATCATACGTTCTACAAAAAGCTCCTACGATTCCTTCCTTTTCCAAAGGATCCGCTTGCTTTGCAATGGAACGCTTCACAATCTCCGATTGACGAGAACTCATCGGCCACTGGGTGCTATCATGCCAATCTGAATAGCGATTTAAGATATCATCTGGATTTAGCATTGGACCATCCTGAGATTCAAATAAGAACTCCCCATCACTACTGGTAGATGGCCAATACATAAGTCTTGCACCTTGATGACAGGTATCATCAATCATATCCAGTCCAATATCCTTCCCAACCATTCGAGATACTGCAGGATACTCGTCCTCTGTCACTTCTCTTGATAATGGAATAATCAAACGTACACGAGGCGCCTCTGATGTATGCTTATGAGTAGAATACATCATGCACTTAAAATCAAAGAACATAGTAATCTCATCCCATATTCCAGGAACAGCATGGTCAAGGTCTAACGTAAGAAGGGAACGCCCATCTACATAACCGTTCTTTCTTTTCCCCTCACGAAGTGCTCCGCCTACAAAACCACCGACATCCTTTGCAGCATCCTGTGCTGGCTTACTCATTTTTCTGTATTCGGCTACCGTCTCTGTGGTACGAATCGTCTGTGAACATTTCTGCATTAACTCTTCCCAAGAAATGTCCTTATTCTTCCACTTACGGTCCATGCGACTATTTCCCGTTGCGATTCTCATTAGCTGCGTCCTCCTTTTCTAATCTTCTTTTTAGTCTAGCCACACCAACCTCAGCGCCACCAAGATCACCGGCTCTTATCTGACCGATGATAGTTTTGTAGGTCTGCTGTGGAATACGACCTTTGATTGTATTTAGTTCCTTAATTACCTGATTCATTACTTTCCTCCTAATCTTTCTGGTAAAACGGGCACTCATAACCCGCAGCACTTACATTAAGTCCCTTGGCCCACTCCGGCGTTATTGACATAATTCGACATACTTCTTCAACGCTTGCCTCCATTGGTGCTTCAATAACACACTCATCATGAACCGTCATAACAATGGAGTATCCTGCAGCTTCCAATCGTTCAATTGCAGCCGCAAGTAGATCCCTGGCATAAGCCTGAATAATGTTTTCGCAGACCTTTGGCCCGTAACTTTCTATACGTTCCCAGCGTTTTGAAACTCCAACGCCTTCATACGTAATACTGTCTCGACCATAAACATTCTGTTCCACTCTCGGCTTCACATAAGCCAGGCGACGCCCGGAAGGTAATCTAATAAACAAGATACCGGATGCATATTCAAAACCGATGCCATTTAATGTAACCGGCATTTTATCCTTTACTGCCTTAATTACTGCAGCATCAATATTCCACCAGAACTTCACAATATTTTGATTGGATTTGCGCCACATATCAACCAACGGTTGTAATTCCTCTTCCGTTAATCCCTGATCAAGAGCACCCATCGATATCAAAGCACCTGAAGCGCCTCCGTATCCCAGCGCCAACTCCGCAATTTTGCCCTTTTGTCTCAAATGACCATTCTCACCATTTTTGACAACCTTGCAATGAAACATCGCCTCCGCCGACGCGCAATAAATATCAGCTTTGGGATCCTTAAATAATTCATTTCTCCAGTTTTCCCCTGCAAGGAAGGCTAAACAAACCGCCTCAATACTGTGATAGTCCGCTACGATAAATTTGCATCCTTCTTTGGGTATAAAAGCGGTTCTTATTAACTGACTTAAGGTATCCGCTATCCCGTTTTCATATAAAACTTCAATAGCATCAAAACACTCATTCTTTACAAGCTCTCTTGCAACAGAAAGGTCCGGAATGTGATTTTGTGGCAAGTTTTGTACTTGAATTAGTCTGCCAGCCCATCTACCAGTACGATTTGCACCATAGAATTGAAGCAATCCATGTGCTCTGCGATCGCTACAACAGCAGTTCACCATGGCTGTATACTTCTTTACCGATGACTTTGATAATAACTGACGTAGCTGCAGCACCTCTAAAGCATCACCAGTAGCTGTTTCCATTAGCGCTGCCACCTCAGCTTTAGCAAGACTATTTACTTCAAGTCCCTGGTCTGTTAACCATTCTTTTAGCTGAATAGGCGAATTGGGATTTCCTAATCCTGTAAGCTCCCTTGCTCTTTGCAGATACTTTGCTCTGGAAGTTTCATCACCAGAAATTGCTTTCTTAGCAAAATCGATGTCAATTTCAATACCCCTGTCATTGATTTGCTGATCTCTGGCATATTCCTTCCAAACAAAATCTGGAACCGGAAAACGCTCGACTCTTTCAGAAATTTCAAGTTCCGTCTCAACGTCTCTTACGTTGTACTGCTTATAAAGTTCCCAACGTTCTATGTCATGCTCCGGAAGATTTCGGCTTCGCATTCCATTTGTCTTTGTAGGCTTAACCGGCATTGAAAAATATTTAATCAATTCCTTCCCCGCTTCCAGCTTCTGTTTGGATAGCCCCAATACTGCCCCTACCGCTGCAAGTGAACCAGGAAGTCCTAAATATAATGACGCCACCATAGTGCAACGCCATGAATCAGGTGCAAGATATACACCTAATGACTTTGAGAGACACACACGCTCGAACTGAGCATTGAAGGCATACTTTAGAACTTTTGGATCCTTTATTCCTTCTATGATTTCTTCCGGTGGACTCTCACCTTGTTTTAAGTCGTATGTTACGACCGGCCCCTTATCGACTGACACACCAAGAAGCAGAATCTCAAATGATGGATTATCACAATACTTGTAAACTCCGCATTTTGAAAGGTCTGCTTCTGAATAAGTCTCGATATCAATATTAAGCTGCTTCACAAAATCACCTCTCTTATCTAAGTGGTTGATCATATAAGACAGAAAAAACCAGGTTCCCGTAGGTTTTCCCTATGAGTCCCTGGTTCGTTCCATCCTCATGTCCTACATAAACAACAGAGGCTTAATCTTAAAGTGGGCGAAATTAATTTAAAAAATCATCCCCATCTGGTGCACCGAAGTCATCAGCGGCTGATGCCTTAACTCCTCCAAGTGGTTCTCCATCCCGAAGTTTCTGTACATTCTGAAGTGATGCACTAATTCCAGAGCCAGAAACTGAGTAGGGATAAAAGTTGATCGTTACACGACCATACATACCAGAATAGATTTCTGTAGCATCCTCAATAGCCTTACGGTCAGGGCCAACAATTCCCGGCGCCTGCTTATTTGATACGTTTACGTACCAACTATCAGCATATGCGGCATCTTCTGACTTTTCTGTATCGCCATCATGAATTGGATAATGTGTTTTTGCATTCTTGAATCCTTTACCAAACTTCTCAATACCAGCCTGTACAGCATTCTCGATTGCTTTCTGCATTACCTCATAGGTCTCAGTATCAGACTTTGGAATAATGATAGATGCAGAGAAACGTGGATCACCACCATTAATAGAAACTGCTTCTGTAAGATGCGCATAAGAGAAACGCACCTCGTTTGTCATAATCTTTGTGTTTGTCATTAACTTTGCCATAATAAAATTCCTCCTTAATCAATAAAATCGTTTGCAGCGTTGCTACTAACTTCATGGCGTTTATCGTTATCCCTTGCCAGGGTTAACTTCGGTGTACTCTTGGTTACAAAGGAACCAAGTAAATTATTAAATGCCTTCTTACCGAGCAATTTCTCAAAAGCTGTCAGTGTAATCAATGATTTAGAATAAATCTGGTCGTCAGTATATCCAGCATCTTTTACCGCTTCCTCTACTGCTTTTGTATCAGAAAACTTACGAACTCTACGGCCTTCAACAATCTTCCAACCAGGATAAAACTTGCCATGCTCTGTGGCCTGAATTGTCGCAAAAGTCATAACATCAGAGCACCACTTTGAAAGTTCATCAGCCTTATCCATTACAGTCGCTAACTCTTCATCCGATAAAAGAACCGGCGGCTTAAATTCTAACTTAGCAAGTTCCAACATCTGATCAGCTCTTGCTCTGCAAGTTGTACGTGCCTTACAGAAATTGTGACTGCACCAAGGGCCCGGATTAAATTCTCCCTCACCTGCTGCGGCAAGTTCGGCTGCCGGTTTTAAGACCTCGTTCCCCCATTTCACAAGCTCCTCCACACTCATACTCCAAGAAGAGATGTTCTGGATTCTTGGCTGAAATATGGTCATTTCAACTTCCTCGATATCATAAAGACAATCAAATAAGTTTAAGGCGCCAAGAGCATACATCATCATCTGCGTATTCTCTTTGGCCTGAACCTCAATATATCCATACTTCAAATCCACAATATGCAGCTTCTTATCTGCAACAAGCATGAAATCACAACTACCAAAAGAACCTGGAGCGTAATTATCCATTTCCACGAGCTGTTCAAAAAGCGTCACCGGATCCGGACATGTCAATTTTGCCTGGTCATATTGCTCTTTAAGGTAATCCGCATACATATCAGTGCATTCTTCCATCTCATCAGAATCATAATCTGAATAAGGTCTGGAGCCCACTTTGAGCCCCAGTATCTTTTTGCCTTTGTACTCTGCGAGCTCATGCGCCGCAGTACCTGCAGACGCATACTCACTTGTTTCATCCTCCATATCCTCTGTCAGTTTTAGACAGGGTGGACAATTAATCCAGGACTCTGATTTACTAGGTCCCAATTTTGAATGTATTCCTGGCGGCATACTACACCTCCAAACCGAATGAAGCAGCAAGTGCTTTATCCACTCTCTTCATATCCTCATCTGTCAGATGGTCGATAACAGAAATCACATCATCCTTTGAGATGGTTGCAATCTGCTCAGCCTGTACCACCGAAACTTTCTTAAGTCCCGGATACCATTGCAAAACACAATGCGTTTTCATCTCCAAGCGCTTAAGCTGGGAACTAATATATGCAACAATCAAGTTGTCACTATGCTCATTTCCCATATCATTCTGAATAACCACCGCTGGATGATTTCCACATATCACATGACCATGCCACTCCTGGAGTGGATTTTCTACAAATATGATGTCTCCACGTACAATATCCATAGTGCACCTCCTAAGAAAGTTCCTTGGCTGCGGCCATGAGCTTTGCATAGTCTTCCGGTCTCACAGCAGACAATTTCGCTGCTCCAAAGCTGTCCAGTAAAGACTTTACTTTATCAGTAAGACCTGCCTGGCTCTTCTCTGCAAGTACAGAACGTACCATTTCTAAAGTTACAACCTCATCCTGCTTAGTTTCAGCAATTGCCTTCTTTACGTCTTTCTTTGATTCCTTCTTCGGTTCAACAGACACTGCCTGTGCTACAGGAACTCCCTCTGTCTGCTCAGCAACAGCAACCATAACCTTTGATAAATTTGTCAGCGCTCTGGCTGTATCGTTTATAGCCTCTATAATTGTCATGAACGTTTCCTCCTTATACTCTTGCAATAAATGCTTCTTTGGTGTATACCCAGGACTTATTAATACTGGTACAGTAATTGCCCACTCTACCTGCAACTTCTACCAATACGAAATATGGGTATTCCTTTAAAACTTTTACTACTTTGGAGACCTTTTTCCCGTTCTCCTTCTTTGTGAACTTGATTCTCTCACCTGGCTTTAAGCCATAAAAACCATAACCACTCATATAGAATCCTTTCTGAAATAGTGAACCTGGATGTTTAGCCGCCCAGCAATTTCTATTTCCTTCTTCATTCCTTCACTTGGCCCCTCACTGTCAGTAAAGGCCCACAGCTCATCAATGAAACCTGCCTTCAATATGGTAATTCCGAGGTCCATTCCCAATTTTCGTTCTGTAGGATCCTCATCATTTAATGCTCCTACGTACATTAGGTGGGGAACGATAGGAATGACACCTTGCAATACGCAATATCTCTTGGCATCAAGAATGTTCTGCTGTAGGTTGCCTCTGACACGACTTGCCACATAAACCACTTTCTGCTTCACGACGTTCCACCTCCCTCTGTAACTTCATAAGTCTTCCGGCCATATCACTTGCTACCACTGAAATAGCCTGTAATACGACGACGAGTTCAGTTGTCGATTTTTTGGTTAATTCTTCTGGCATTTTACTCACCTCCCATAATCAACAGAGTTTTATCACCCAAGTGGGCGAGAGAACTTTGAAAATCTGTATTTCTAATTCCGATGTCCTCATAAACTACAGAGGTTGGGAGGTGAGGTGGGCGAATTATTTTTTCATTCCCTTTTCAATAATTCTGTAAAGACGCTCAAGCAGCTTATTTCTACGACCAGCAATCGTCTTACGCGGTGTTCCATATGTATTCTCATAATCACGCTCTGAACGATTCTCAACGTAGAAATGCTGATAAATCTGCTGTTCTTCATCTGTAAGGTTCTTCAATGCTTCCAACAAGAGAGCCATCTTCTGAGCCTTATCTTCTAATTCAATAAGATCCTCCGTAAAATCCGGCTCATATGGTAAATTGCCATCACCATGGGAATCTATGATGCTATCCACTGATACGCACTTTGGCATGGGGTTATAATCGAAGGAATAACGCTGTTCAGGAGTCATTCTCTTCTCTGCTGCGGTTTCCTGATGATAATGGTCTCTCTTCCACTGATCATCTTCCTTCCAGTGCTCATGCATGTAATATTCTGAAATTTCCTCAGAGCATTCGATTTTCTTCTTATTAACTACGATGTTTCCAGCAGCATTTACCTCTGCAGTTTCCTGAATTATATAACGAGCTTCATTATTTGAGTTTTTCATTTTAAGGTTCTCCTTTCGTTTTTGGCGAAACGGAACCCTAAAATGGGTAAACTTAATAAAGCCACCCAAATTTACACTTTTTGCAGAATTCAATAAACGGTGGTCCCGTTCCATTGAGTTCTGCAACTTAGCGCATCTGAGTGGCTTTCTTGCGAGATACTCCCTTATTTAGTTTCATTATTAATTAAGCTACCTTGCCGATATGGATTAGAATTTCTTTTGTTGTTCCATCGGCATTCTTTCCTGCAGCAACACACTGTTGCCATACTGCAATTTCCTGTTGCAGCTCAGTCGCTGTAGTAAGCACATGACAATGCTTATGGCGAGGACACTTATCCGCATTAGGACAAGTATAAGTAACTGATGTTTTAGCCATATTTTTACCTCCTTCCTGGTAATTCTATAGTAAACCCTCATTACTGTAATAGTCATAACCCACTTTTTATATTACGCTTTATTATTTCTTTTGCTATTTATTATTTTTTCTATTACGTTTTTACATAATAATTTTGCAAATATATATTTATCTATTACTTATATTTTGCTATCTTCGTTTAATATGATATAATGTATTAAATATAACGTTTAGGAGGTTTTCCTATGGGAACTAAATCTTCATACACTAATGACATATTAGCCGGCAGTGGAAATCTATTTATATTCAGAAACGCAAACTGCGAAACCAGAATAGATACTACCCACGATAAGGCTGGAAACGAAATCAAAACCCTCAGAATTAGAAATACTCAAAATGTTCAAACCTTTAACTATAAAGCTGTTGAAGGTCTATATCATACAACTGGCTCCGGTAATAATCTTCTTGCTGAGCTTTTCTCGCTGCCACTTGATAGAGTTGAACCTCTGAACAGCTATTTTGAAAAATACGGTTTTTTCATTCCGATATCATCAGAATCATTTGAAACCTTCTCGTATCATGACCTTTACAGCATAATTGCTCGAATACACGCATTATTAAACCTGATACAAGAACTCCAGAAAAAGACTCCAGATTGCAATCGATTACTTAGGCAGACCACACGCCTTCAATTTACTAATCCAATTACAATTAGTAATGAGGCTGGATATACATATAAAACCTGTACACATTTTCTAAGAGCAAAGATAGAATCCGTAAATCTAAATGAGCTTCATACGCCACCACAGTATATGGTTGAAGAAGAATACGGAGTGCCTTATGCTCATGTTCCAGACAGCATGAACCCTACAGGATTCACCGATATTTCCATTGATGAATTTATGGATGAATATGAGCCATCCAGACTCTCACCGTATCTTCGCAATCTACTAGCCAGTTGCTTTGACTGTGATCACGCACACCGAAGAATGATTGAACTGTATTACCATATTGAAAATTCATCAATTATGACACTTAAAGGTAACAACTTCGATATCCTTACAAAACTTCAATTTTCGGATCAAACAGACCTAAACCAAGAGACTAAGTATCCAGATCTTAAAGATCGAATAATCGAAGCAGCTAAAACTACCATCAAAGATGAATTGGAATATGCCTTAAGAAATATCAAACCATCATATGATTCCGATACCGCTTTAGGCGCTTGGAATATTCCAGATTTCTTATCAGCGCTTTATTTTTCTATTTTTTACATGCGCCCGGATTTACAAATTTTTCGCCTCTGCGCGAGTCCATATTGCAATAATTACTTTACAGTAACCTCTACTAACAGCCGCAAGAAATATTGTTGCCATGAGTGCGCTAACTACGTTTCTCAACGTGCATACAGAAGCAGAAAACAGCAATCAAATAACAAACCCGAATAACGCAAAAAGGGAGCCAAAGAACTGAGTCAATAAACTCAATTCCTTAGCTCCCTTTAGCTCTTATCGGATACCCATTTACCCGACGACAATATTCTTTTTAACTTCTATCACCTTAAACTCACCGGTTTTGGTGGTTCTTACCTCCGCATCATTACCTCGCTTGGCTATTTTACGGAGTGCTTCAATGACCTTCTTCTCATTTTCCGTTAATGCCATTCACAACCCTCCATATCATTAAATAATAATGAATGACTTATTTACCATCTCTGTCATTACCTGATTAAGTTCCGAAATAAGGATCTTTGTAAAAACATCACTTCCAAAGAATGCTCTAAAGTAACTCTGAAGCTTTCTCATTGCACCATCATATCCCGGAGTATTATTATAAATATTTGTAAGAACCTGCTTTAATTCTGGATTACCATAAGACAAATCATACGCAATACGGTCAATCAAAGTTGCAAATCTTGATTCATCCCTAAAGAAATCAACATAGAACTCATATAAACGTTGAAGGGCTATGTTCTTTTCTCCAAGTGCTGGATTCAAGCCTGCTTCAAGATCATTATTCGCAGTAAGCGTTCTCACCACCTCCATAAGAACGTCATCTTCAAGATTGTCAGCGGTAAACTTCACTGCACTGCTCTCATCAAATTTATCAAACGAAGTAAATGCATTTGTAAGCATTCTCTTGAGAAGCCCCTTCATATTAATCGAAAAGTTTCCGTATACAGACGCCTTGGTTGTATGTCCTAAACCAATCATCAAGTTGTTCCAGTATGAATAAACACTGCGTCCATGAAGTCTTGGTGTTTTATCACTAATAACATAACCATTTACGATATCTGTTTCCTGACTAAGGCTATACTGCATGCTATCAATCTCTGCCTTTATCTTCTCAGGATCCACTTCCACTTGGATAGCTGGTTTATCTGGTTCAATTGCTGTAACGAATAACGGATTCTTAATTCCGGCTGGTAATGTACCTCTCAATGTCTTCATTGAGTATTCAACAATCTTCTCAAATAATCCTTCTGGCTCAAAGTTACGTTTACGCTCGTCTCCTTCCAGTGACTTTAAAATATAGCTATCTTTAAGATATCTCATTGATAACCAACCGACTTCTTCCTGTGGAAGCACATCCGCATATGCTGATACCATATCCTCAATATCCGATAAAACTTCCTGAATATTCTGAGAGTATGTATCTTCATCGATATACAAATCACCGGTATTTCGTTTGTTAATCAGGTTTTCTACCTTTCGATCTGCCTTGGTAAACAATACATATACAGAAGTATCTAGATGACTTTTCTTAAGCAATTCCTCCTTTTTCTCAACTAATGCTCGACAACATTCTGTTAATGTATCATCTCTTTCCTCTAAACTTAAAAGGAAAAGAATTGTATCCGCTTTGCAATTCAACGCTGCTTCTAAACCTTCTTTTGTACTGGTAGCATCAATTCCCTTCTGAGTCAGTCCCATAGTATCTCTGATACAAAATCTAAAAGGCAAATCCGGTGAGTTCTTTTGTGCTATATCAATTAACTCCTGTCGAGGTCTGCACGCAATTGAAATATGATCTACAACCAAGCTGTATGGAGCAAATGGATCAAATAAAGCTGCTAAAATCTTTGTACCATTATTTTCTCCCTGTAAACTATACTGGACCATTTTCTGAGAACAAACTGCTTCACCTAAATTCTTCAGGAGCATATCCTCTATAAGCATTCCAACCTTATCAAGCCATCCTAAATATGCCTGCTTTTTATCTTCTGGCATAGTTTCGAACATCTCTTCAAAGATCATCTCTCTGACTTCTGGTAATCTAACTTTCTTACTCTTCAGTTCATCACGACGTTGCTTGACTTTTGCTCTAAAATCATTATCAACCATATAATCCAGAACAGACTCGAGTGCATCCTTTAATTCTTCAATACTAATCTCGTTTCTAAGCTGGCCTAAATGATAGTGCGCCTTTTCTGGCTCAATTACCTGGTCGAGTACTTTCTCATCAAATGCATCCAGCGTATCGTAAGTATCACAATCATTTCTTCCAAACAAATCCATAAGAACTGTAATGATTGACATGTGAATATCCTTTGCTGCGAAATCCTTCTTTATAATCTGGATTGCGAAGCTCTCCTCATCCTGGATTCTTTCATCAAAACAGAATTCACAAGGAATAATTGTAGTCTGGCTCTTCTCCCCAATGCCTATCTTCATAAATGGGATAAGTCGATGATTTAACAATAAATAGATCAATGTACTCTTTCCGGAACCAGAAGGTGCAACAACAACTAACTGTGGTGCAGAACTACGTCTCTTAAGTGCTGATAAGGCGGTAACCTTATTGTTTCTTACTTCATAAATCTTCATAAAATATCATCCTTTCAAAATATCAATTAATTGTCATTAATTAATGAAAAAAATGTTATCCTGACATAAAAATACCCCCTTGCAAGATAGATTTATACTAACTATCCAGCAAGAGGGTACAAAAAAACTGTGCTAACATGCACAGCAACATTCGTATCTCTATCACGCCTGTCGCATACACATTTCAACGGAGTTCGTTAATAATATATAAGGACCTGATTACAACTCATCGTCCCGATGGAACGCATCTTGCTGGTCAGTTTTCTATAACATTATAGATATGATATCAAATTTTTTCACGAAAGTCAATATGCCGATATGAAAACTTATCGAAAAACCTATACTTTCAGTTTCACTTGCTATCTAGGCAACTTGCTGTACTCATTATACCCCCTTAAGTAAACTTTCTAAATAAGCCAGGCACCTTCTCTCCTGCTGCTTTGCTGAGACATATTCTTCTGACTGGATATACTCTCTTATGGAATCATCGAATCCATCCTTGATACATTCTTCAAGTTCCATTGTCATTCACACCTCCAATACCGGGATAAATATTGATTGGCCTGTTTAACAAAATAAAATAACTCCGGGTAGCAAACCTAGAGTTATCATATCAAACATTTGTTCTGTCGCCAATTTGATTTTATTCCTTTTCAAGCTCGATTAGTTCCCAGCCTCGTACTCCTCCCGATGTATCAAGTCTATATTTTTTTGAGCATTCCGGACACTGTAACCACACATCATGATCCCTAAAGCCTGGAATATTATCATGTTCCTCTATGACTCTTCCCCTTCCACAAGGACATAGATACTCGTACCTCTCTGTATCTCCCTCTCCAGCCCCATAGCCTGGATGATTTTCTTGATTTGAGTATATTTTCTTAGTTCTCATGCTAAACCTCCTCTCTGATGACTACCTTAGGAATTAATCCATATTCTTTATATGCTCCAAATCCTAAAATCAATGAGGCGGCTCCAAAAAGTATTGCCTTTACTTCATGTGGATACTGTGCATAAATATCTCGCGCTGCTTGTTCAATAAAACCTGATGCCTGCACAGGCATTTTCTCTTTTACCATTATATTTTGTTCCATGTAATCACCTGAACCTTTCATTATTATTCAGTGGGCCCTGCTGTGATTATAGATTACCATTTTCTCTACTATTTTTCCTAGGAACGAAAATCCGGAATTTTTCTACTTATGTATCTGACCAAGAATTTTTCTCATATTTCTAATTCGAACGCTCGATAATTCTTTCTTATTCCAAGCTGCAAATATATCATATTCTCTAAAAAAGGAAGCCCAGTCCTCCATTGTTGTTTCTTTTGCAAATTGTTCACGCAAAGTATTACCATTTGCTAATTTTATACCATTATTGAGCTGCGCCATTATTACAAGCAGTTCTGCGTAACACCTCTGATCAAACTCGATTTCATCTGACCATTTTAGATCGGCAGGCACAAGAACATCAATCATATTTTGCCTTGGCTTAATCATTCTGCTATCAATCCCCACCTCACAACCTAAAAAAGACTGTATTGTCATTCTTGCACACAAAATCGAAAAGAAATTTTTATCTACTTCTTTTACTCCTAATTGTTCCATTTTCCTAGCCAGTAAATATGCAAATTCAAATCCGTACTTCCAATCTATAGTAAAAAATGCCAATGAATAAAATACCTTGTTGTAATCATTCTCGTTGCTCTTTTTTTTCCATTCATCTACGTTTTTATCGTATTCTTTCATCATCTCTTCAAAAGACGTATTAGAAACTTTTTTGACATCAGAAAGTCGATTTTCGACAAAAGCTTTTAGTGCTGCAATATCATGAATATTCACCATCTCAAAATATTGCATTGGAGTAATCGAATAGCCTTCCCTTTTTTCATCCATCGTTTGCATACTTTTAGCTTTAAGCTCCTCAATATCCGTACCTTTCCGTTTGAATTCTTCATATTCCTGATCCCGATACTTTTGGCAATACTTAAGCAATCTAGTATAAAGCATTCTCCCATCATTATTCTCATCTACACCATACGGAACATAGTACCTTAATGGATGCTTTTCCTGAGAATTATCAAACGCATATTTTATGAACTCCACTATAATTTCATCAACAAATTCTTTCTCCGACACGCCTCCGACAAAAGCCATTTCTATGTAATCTTTAGGAAAGCATGTTACAATGGACCTAACAACCTCAAACTTAATTCTCTCCATATTATTTGTCATTAAGACCACCTCAACTTTCTATATACTGGTCCTCAATTTCTTTTTTATTTCCCAAAACGTCTTCTATCGTTTCAAGCGCATTTAATAGTTGTATGCACTCAAATCGTTCTATCTCTCTACAACATTTTCCATGCAATAGCCAATTTCTGTTTATATATGGCGGCTCGACCCCATTTTCAAATGTATATTCTCCATCTACAAATAAACGATTCAAAAAAGCTATTAACGAAGGATATACATCCAAAAAATAATATCTTTTAGTAAAAAAAGAACTACTTTCTGCAAATTGTTCCTGTTTTACATCAACAAAGCCTTTATCAGAAAATTTTTCTCTATATTTTGTTCTTGGCGGGAATTGAACCAATGCATTTACTCTTGCCTCTAACAAGCCAACCAAATACATAGCAGAGGTCATATAGTCGTCATCTTGAAATGCTTTAATTCCTCGAAAATAATAATTTCTGTTTACCGGATCATTATATTTTCTTTCCAAAGTGCCCATAATATTTTTTATAACACGATCATCTTCTTCTTCAAAAAAACATACAATTTTATCCGGTTCACCTTCAATAAGTGATTTATACCAATCCTTTATATATCTTGGATTGCTATATCCAGAAACAACCCATCCATGCTCTCCTAAAGTCTTACATACTTCGAATTCGCTACCATACTTTTTTTCAAACTCTTCTTCCGATAAGCTCTCACTTTCTTTTACTTCCCGTATAAATTCTTTCGCTTCTTCAGATAGTTGAAAAGATGGAAACACCCCCGAAAGTTGTTTTGAAAACCTAGTAAAATCTACCATCTGGTTCTTAAACCCAGTAATAGCGCTTAACTTTTCTGGATTAATACTTGTTTTTAATATGGAATTTAACTGTAAATTATTCCGACACAATGTATCAAATACAGGTGATAAATTCTTTTTGATTTGATTCATATTCTCAATCATCTTCTTATACTCATCAGAGAATATCCAATTGCTATTTTCCGTATAAATCACCTCTCATCACATTAATAAAGTCTTCTTTATGTTTCCCAATCGATATTCCATCTAAATAAAATTTGCCCGAACAAATAAGCCACATAATTTTGTCAATCTTATATGGTGTTACATCAGGATCTATTTCTTTACAGAATTCTGCCATATCAACAATTGCTTCAAAAACCGAAATTGGATCCTTTTTTGATAATCCTAGCTGGCTATATACTTCTATTAAATGTACATCTGGCTTAGGATAATCCAAAAAGCCCAGTTCCTTTAAGCAATCACACGCAAGTGAAAATCCTATTCCTGATATCTTAGTTGAAATCAACAGCGGCAGTGCCATCTTAGCCAATTTATTATAATTAAATTGTTTTGCAAAATTTCTGAAATCATCAGCATCATTGAAAACACTCATAAAATCTGCTGATTCTATGCAAGATTTACTCCATTTTCGCCAACTATTTTGTTTTGTATCTCTACTTGTAACCTTAAACGCTTTTCTGAATTTGTAATATAACTGTTCGACATCTAGTTTTCTTATCTGTTTAAGATCAAAATTTTTTAGAATTCTCTTTATTTGTTCCCGACGCTGATCATACTTAATCACATTCGGCATACCCTGATAATTTTGTGCAGAATAAATAAGCTGCTCATATATATCATTCACTGAAACAAAATTTCTTCTATCTCCTACAAAATATTTTTGTAAATCCACCTCTGATAATCCATCAGGAAGCATATTGACAAGATACGAGTATGCTAATTCATATGTACGCAGCATCTTTTGTTTCAATCAAACAACCTCCTATCCTAATAACTTTCCAGGTTCATGTTTACCATTCTTATATTCGAAAAAGAATTCAGAATATTGATCTGTTTCAAATATTTCCAATAATTCTCGCATATTCCAAATTAAATTTGCACTATCAATATCTTTTCTATCAAGCCAGAATACTTTTCCTTCCTCTGAAGATTTAAGTGTTCCTGAAAACTTATTTGTTTTATATAACAGAACAATGTATCTTGTTCCATCATCTTGTATCCAATCTTTGAATCCACATGGCTGTGGCTCATAAATATCTAATCCGGTTTCTTCTTTCATTTCTCTTATAACCGATTGTAATAGACTTTCTCCTGGTTCAATATGACCACCTGGAAAAACTAATCCTCCTACATACTTTGTTTTCCTTTTTTCTTCCACAAGAATTCTATTTTCGTCATATATCAAGCACATATTTGTCAACTCAATTTGTTGTTTTCTATCCATTTCTCACTCCCATACCACTTGTATTTCTTTTCCTACTTTTGGTTTTATATTTACATTTTCTATTCTATAAGCTTTTATTATTAATCCATTTCTATTTGCTAACCTCACAGCTTCAAAGAATACTGAATTCTTTCTGTTAATTATTATTTTCTCTGGACATGGAGTTAACACTGCAAAGATTAAAACTGCCTTATAACCGCCCTCTAATAAATATGTCAATTCTTCAATTTGTCTTTGAATTCTGTATGATTTTATGTTCGGAAACAAAACTTCCTTTTCAAACGAAAAAATTGTTTTAACCTCAATAACTGTGTTTGTATCTTGCACATACAAATCCGTTTTTAACCGTTCTATTTTCTTCTCACAAATAACATTACTTCGCTTTCCCAAAAACAAAAATTTTCTAGAATCAATGTTATCTCTAAAGATTTGATTTACCAATTGTAAATTAAGTAGAGCATAATTCTTTTTATCTATGCCGATCGCATACACAATATAAGCTAAATCAGAATCTTCTTTGTTTATCTTTGTTAGTAGAACTTCTTTTTCTTCCGGATCCATTATCTTATTTAACTTAAAAGATAATGGTTGATAACACATATATGTCTTGCCTCCTACATCCACTTCACACCTGAATCTATTAGGCAATTCCTTTTTATATATTCCTTTTACCCAATTCGACATATTTTTCCTTTCATCAACAAATCTCTGGTGTATATACATAATTAATGATATAATTACTTTATATCATTGTTAAAGGAGGTGCAGAAATGGGCTTTTATGATAAAAGACATCGCGCTGAAATTGCTCGAATTGAACAGCTATGGGGTAATCTTAACGAGTTAAACCAAATGGCTCAAGCATACGGAATCCCTGACATATTTCAAGATAATGGAGCAAAAGTATTGCAACAGCTAATTTATCTTAACATGTCAATTCTTCCAGGTAGAGAAGGTAATGATTGTATTTCAGCAAGCGGAACAGAATGGGAAATGAAATCCATAAATCTTGAGACATCAGCTTCAGGTTTCAGTACTAATCATCACACTACTCATGACATAATTGCAAAATATCGACAAGTCCCTTGGACATTCGCCATTTATTATGGAATAAATCTTGCTGAAATGTATGTTATGACTCCAGATATGCTGGAACCACTATACCAACACTGGGAAGAAAAGCTTCAAACCATGGCACATCTAAATAATCCCAAAATACCCGTAAAATATGTTAGAGAACATGGCATTAAAGTATACCCCATAAATCCGAACAATCCAATTGATCCAGATTCAATTAACTAGGAAATCCCGCCAGGACTGGTTCCTGACGGGAAAATCTATCTTAGATTTCAATGTCATTTCCTGCCATAATACCGTCGTATATAGTTTGTGCATCTACATCATCTTTCGCGAATCTAAATGCTGAGGCCGCTACATATTCTTGTGAAATTTCAAATGTTTTCCACCTACGATTAAGTCCTTCAGCAGTCATCCCCGTTGTATTGCTTCCTCCAAATATATCGACTACAAGATCTCCCTCAGAAGTTAGAAATTTAATAAAAAACTCTGGTAACGCCATCGGAAATCTCGCAGGATGCCCCTTCACACCACATTTTTTACAATATCTTAAATATTGACTATTACTTTCACTATTGGGGAATTGAAGCATATTAGGTGGAATTGCACCTCCATTATCTTTTGCCCATGATGAAATTGTTAAAACATGACCAGAAGGCCTTTCAACACTGTCACCTTTAATATATTGCTCCGGGTGATTAATTAAGTTTTTCATTTTACTTGAATATGGAGTAAGTACGTTTCTTACATCAGCTTTACACTCTTTCGGATTTTTGCATAACCACCATACTGTATTTACTGAAGTTTTTGCTCTTAATTTTCTTTTATTAACCCACTCAATAGGTGCAGGCAGAGCCGACGGATTATGCCAATAAAATGGCTGTGCTAACTTAAAGCCTATTTCATCAACCATTTTTATTAACGCTCGAAACTGATACAAACTATATGATGGTTCTCCTTTTTCATAAGCACCACCTATATCAATTACAAAACTTCCGTCATCACGTAATTTCTGATATACCAATCTTGCAAACTGACATAACCAATCGACATAGTTTTCTTGTTCTTCATTACCATACGCTTTCTTTCTTTGAAGTGCGAATGGTGGACTTGTTACGACCAGATTTATACTTGCGTCATCTAGTTTGGTCAATTCCTCCAGAGAATCTCCACATATGCATTGGCCTAGATTTGTAGAATATCCACTCATTTATCTTCCTCTTTTCCTATTTTCTTTTTTAGCACTATTGCATCTTCTTCAGCGTCATAAAAAACATCAAATATCGTTTTACCTTTTATTGCATTAGTATTTTCCAATATTGCTTTTGGCATCCGAATTCTCATATCTTGCTGCAAAACATAGCTATCAAGAAATATTCTATTCTGTTTCATATCAACCTCCGTAGTCTGATATTAGTCTAATCTCAGTCTAAAGTCAACTAAAAGCTCTGCTTTCGTAAAAATTCAATTTCACCGGTTCTATAGTCACTAACTGTTGATTTGCTATAATCCCATAAATTTCTAATCGTCTCGAAATAATCAGGTGCTATTAGCCTAATTTTATCCTTATCAAATCCTTCAGCTCCCATTAAACCAATAGCCATAGCACACCATTTCATTTTTATAACATCTCCACTTACTGCTTGATACGTTCTCTCAACAGCCTCTTTACTAATATTATCAGAATCCGTTAATATCTTCAAAGCAATGCCTCCCAATTCTTCATTGGTTACAGTATCAAATAATTTACAAATAAGTGTATCATTTATATTTTCTATAATATTAGCAATTGAATGAGACGCAACACTATCATCCACGACACTCGCAATACTCATAAGTCTATCTAACGTATTAATATTTACAGGAATTCCCCAGGCTGCTGCCGAACGTAATTCGCTGTCATAGCTACTATCAAGCGCAATTCTACATAGTTCATCAGTAGCCTTTGACAACGCACTTAATTCCCCTAGTATCAAAACATACTCAAACCTGTACATTTCTTCACTTATTGACATTGCATAACATTTAAATTCATCCCACAAGTCTTCTCCTAGACGTAAAAGTGACGCATAAATCTCCAACTTAATTCTATGGTCAACCTCTGTAAGGAGTAAGTTTTTCAATTCATTTACATTTGTACTATTCTTTGCAAGATACCCTAGCGCTTTACCTCCTGCATATCTAATTTCTTTTACAGGACTTCTCAAATCATTAAGAAAATCGTAGGTTGCACAACACGAATCCATATTCGTTTTGTTTGTTGGAACACCGGCTATCATAGTTGCATTTGCTTCAAAGTGATCTCCAACATTAACATACACATGATATCCCTTATCATTTTTAATTGAATATGTATATGGTCTAGAACCATCATCATATTTAACTTTAATCTGAACTTTATCTGCTAATGTTATAATATCTATTACCTCACCATCTTTTGATGGTATTGAAGTTGGCCAAACTCTATCCCTTTCGGCCCCCTCGCCTGCAGATTTGGGCTCCCCTAACTTACTTTTTCCAACCGTATCTCGCATACTCTTTGCATCAAAATAATTTACTGTTTTAGCTGGATACCAGCCATTTTCATCTTTGGAACACTGTATAAAGGCAACAAGGTCTTTATCACTTAATCCCGCATCCCATCTTCTGTCTGGATTATTTTCGTTATCAGACATTCTAACATCTAAATTTGATTTAGCCCTTGATTCTATTCTTCTACCACATTTCAAACATATTAAATCTGGAAGTCTTAATCTTTTAATCTTTGTAGACCATATTTTATTTGATGTGCTGTATCGTTCCAATTCAATTATTTGATGACCACATGAATTGAGCTGCCTTATTACTTCTTGAGAAGCCACAGCTCCCATACTTATTTTTTCCAGAAAGCTCCAATCCGCTTTGAAATTCATGTACTACCTCCTAAACAACATTTATTCTGTTAACAAAAAAGCTCCTGCACTTCAAAAGCACAGAAGCCATTCCACATAT
>OIXA01001236.1_pt1 | contig 33227 bp, 27 predicted proteins | sample 1587721 | NCBI WGS metagenome assembly OIXA01 (sample SAMEA3888900, study PRJEB22519) | human gut metagenome | biome: human gut; feature: human-associated habitat; material: faeces | place: Denmark | collected 2013
CCTCTTGTAAAAAGCACTTTCTTGTCTATGTGCGTCACCAGTCCCTGCGGGTTGACGTAAGTAATGGATTCAAGTTCCTCGTACTTAAGGTTTTTCTTCATTTTGGTCACGTAGCACACGCCTTCTTCGGTAAGACGTTGGAATTGTGCGATGTCGACGTAACCACGATCCATCGCCAAAGTGGAGTCTTTTGGCAAATGCACCTCCTTCAGCAGGTAATGATCGTGTTTTGCGGCGGATGTGAGCTGCACCACCATCGGCACGCCGACATGATACTTCATTACCGTATGTACTTTCATGCCGCCTTTTTTCTTGCCTGATTTCGGGTGCCGCCCGACACCTTTGAGTATGTTGTCAAAGAGCGTTATTGTGGTGGAATCCATCATGTAAAGCAACTTCTCCCAGTCTTTAGGCTCGTGAGTCTGCCCCTTATAGCACTTGGAGGGGCGGCTGTCCGCTAAAAATTTGGCATACTTCTCCAAAAGATACGCATAAACACTTGCAAAGAACTCCTGAGGACGGCGTATATTGGCCTCCGCAAGCGTGCTGCGACGAACCAGATAGTTCATTCCGAGGTGTCCGAGCTTGTGAGCCTCCGCCTTCATACCTATCTCAAGTTCGCGAAGAGAATCAAAGTGTTTGAGTATGCCGAACAGCATTACCACAAGATGTTGGTAGCCGTCAAAACGCTTCACGTAAGCCTCGCTTCCTTTCGTTTCGCGACTTATTTGAAGAATCTTCTCTTTGTCGAGTAACTTTAACACTTGACTATAGACCGGCTGTCCGGTAAAATGACTATCTTTGCTCATGGTTATATATTTTTTCGCAAAACAAAGATAACCAAAAGGGCTGATACCTCGTGAGAAGTGTCAGCCCTAATTTATTTTGTTTGAAAAAGTTTTACCGGACAGCAATAGTTTAGTTTATATATGTTGGAATGTCTATCGGTTGGTTTGGAAAGACTACTCCTTTTTAGTTATTCAGTTTGTAAAGTTTTGCTCGGTTGGTGCACCGCTTGCTCGGTTGGTGCACTTGAGACAAGTGCACCCCCTTCCCCTGAGTAGGCGGTTTCGAAAGAAGAAGCTGTTTCTCCTTCGGTTTCGAGAGAATACAATTTCTCCATACGAGTGAAGAGAAGGCTCGTTCTCCATGCAGTTGCGTGAAGAGACAATTTCTCCGTCGTGTGCCAGTAACTCCTTTTGGGGTTTGTTTTTTTTGATTTTGGGTTTTGTGTGGAAGGCTATCTGTAGCGAAAGCCGCTCCGATTTCGTTTTTGTATTTTCGTCAGTTTGCGTCGTTGATTGCGTCAGTTTGTAAATTTATCGTTTTCGTCAGTTTGCATCGTCTTGGTTTCTCTTTTCGTCTGTTTGCGTCGTCGTCTTGTCTGTGTCGTCAGTTTGCTTCAATAGCAAATGCTGTTTGTATCTGTGATAAACCTCTTCTTTTGAGAAGAATTAGTTTTTCAATTGCGAATTTAGGAAATGTTTTTATAACTTCCAAACATTTCTCAAGAAAACCTTACGTATTTAACGTTATTCAACACATTTCATAATTAAACACAAAATACGTTATAAGTAAAAAACGCATAAAAAACTAACACTTTGACCTACATTATGTAATTAAAATCAGCCATTTTACTTTCACACACTATTTTCTGCTTTTATTACATACCGTTTAGTGTCAATATGTCAAAAAATAGGCTACAATTTGTAAGCTGCATACACTATGTAGTTTCCGTCGCCACGCAACGTGACGCTCTCGCCAAGCGCCTCGTTGAGCGTACCCTGCCAAAGTGCGGAGAAGGCGTAGGGCTGCCAGCGCAGTCCGTCGCCATCGATCTGCGTGCATGAGAGATTGAAGATGCTTATCTGCTGTCCGGCGAAGGTTCTTATTGCGGTTTCGCCAGCAGCTGGGATGAACACACCGTAGTCGGTGAGCATAAGGGCGTCTACATGCAGCTCGCGGCGGTAGAAGTCGAGCAGCGAGATGTTGCCCAGCGTGTGGTCCTCGCGCTTGCCCGTTGCTCCGACGTAGGCAATGCGGCTGCAACCGCGCTCCGTGCAGAACCGCGTAGCCTTCGTGAGGTCGTTGTATTCCTGCTCCTCCACCTTATATATAATGTCGGCATGCTTCGCACGAAACTCCGCCGACATCGAGTCGCAGTCGCCCACTATAGCCGTCGGCTTGTAGCCACGGCGTACGAGTTCCTCGCCTGCCGAATCGCATGCTACAAGCATCCGTGCACGCTCCATCACGGCAAGCGGAACAGGATGCGTAGGGAAGTCGCCGCCGGCTACTATCACGGCGTCGAAGGCATCGGGATGCAGCGACGCAAAACTTTTGGAAATGTGTGGTTGGTTGCACATAGTTATTATGTTTTTAACTGACAGTAGTTGTTCGTCAACTGTATACTTTGTTTTTGAGCAGGCAAAAGTACGCAATAAAAAGCACTTTTTATTGCTTTTTTCTTTATATTTGCAGCACCAAATCAAACTATTCATCTATTATTCTATTATGGCTGAAGACCCGAACACTCTACACGTACTGAATCAGCAGCGCAACTGGGACACGCTCTACTTCTACCAGAAGTCGGATGTGGTGTATCAGCTGGCGTTCGCTTTCTGCGACCGCTTCATTCATTTATACAAAGACCGAACGCGCGACCAGGTGATTCAGGCGGCACGCTCCTGCAAGCAGAACATCGTCGAGGGCTTGGCTGACGGTGTGGCATCAACGGAGATGCAGCTGAAGCTGCTCAACGTGGCACGCGCCTCGCTGAAGGAGTTGCGCGAAGACTTCGAGGACTATATCAAGTCGCGCCACCTGCAGTTCTACGTTGCCGGCGACCAGCGCTACACCGATATGCTCGACTACTGCCGCCACCACAACCGCCTGCCCGACTACGCTCCGTTCTTCCAGCAATGGAGCGACGAACAGATGTGCAACTACGCCATCACGCTCTGCCATTTCATCGACAAGATGATGATGTCGTTTCTGAAGAAACTTGAGCAGGAGTTCATCACCGAGGGTGGCATCAAGGAGCGCATGCACCGCGCTCGCACCGCCTACCGACAGCAGCAGGACGCACGCCTGAAGCAGCTGGAGGAGGAGCTGCCACGCCTGAAGCAGGCTCTTGCCGAAGCGCAGGCGGAGGCTGCGAAATGGAAGGCAGCCTTCGAGGATATAAAGCAAAGAGCGCTGAAGGCGTATTATAGGCAGGAGGCAGAGATAAAGAGGCTGAAGGAAAAGCTAGACAGCCTGGAAGGAAGCAAGGAGATATAAGCTAGAAGAGCTAGGCTTGCTAGGTGTTCTAGGTGTTCTAGGTTAGCTAGGTTTCCTAGACCACCTAGAAAACCTAGAGAACCTAGCCCCCCTAAAACAAAAAAGATGCCCTATGTTTCCCTAAAGCATCCAGATGAGTTATGCCTTTTTCGCAAGCCCCTTCCACTTTCTGTATCCCATGACCGCTATCACGACATACAGGCCGTACAACCCTGCCTTGAACGGTATGCCTTTCACCACATACAGATAGCAGCAGACCACGTCTACGGCTATCCAGAACAGCCACTGCTCTACGTACTTGCGCGCCAAAGCCCACAAGCCGACAAAGCTAAGAGCGTTGGTGAACGCGTCGAGCAAGGGCACGGTGCTGTTGGTGTAAGCCACGAGAACGTAATAGGTAGCAGCCCATGCGAGAAGGAAGAAGCCGAGCGTGCGCAGGATAAGGCGGCGCGGGAAGAACGTTATCGGAAGCTCTTCGGAAGAACCGCCTGCAGCATCTACTGCTTTATCTGAGCCTGCAACATCTACTGCTTTATCTGAGCCTGCAACATCTACTGCTTTATCTGAGCCATCGGCGTCAAGAGCTTTATCTGAGCCTGCTGCCCCCGAAGCCTTGCGCTTCAGCATCCGCTTCCATTTGGCTCCGAACTTCCACACGGCGTAGCCGTATATCGCAGCCAGCGTGTAGTAGACAGCCATGCCAGCGTCGCCGTAGAGTCCGTGGCTCCAGTAGAGATAGATATCCATGGCGGGCATCACGATGCCCACTACCCAAAGCGCTATGCTCGCACGATATTCGAGGACGAGATAGATTAGCCCGAGTATTGTCGTTACAATGTCGAGCCAATGGTTTAAGAAAAATTCTTCCATTCAAAAACTAATGCATTTCTTTAGCTATAGTCGTCGGACGGCGGACGCAATCCGATCGGACGGCGGACGCAACCCGATCAGACGGCGGACGCAACCCGATTGGACGGCGGACGCGATCCGATCAGACGGCGGACGCGATCCGACAACTTATAGCCTACTTTTTATCTACACACCGCGAAGGTATATCCGCTTAGAACTTCAGCGTTACGGTTCCGAGGCAGTTGAAGCCAGCCATCGGGATGTAAGCCACGGTAGAGTTGCGCTTGTTGTTGTTATACCAGTCGTAGTAGACGTAACCAGACGCAGCGTAGTGGCGGTCGAAGATATTGTTGAAGTCGGCGCCGAGCACCACCTGCTTCAAGCCGAGCACACGCTTCTTGAAGTTGAACGTGTACGAAGCGTTGACGTTGGTCTGCGAGTAGCAAGGCAGCGAGCGCTCAGAGCTCTCGGTGTTGTCGAGATACTGCTGGCTGACGAAGTTGGTATGCCATGTAGCGCGGAAGCCAGCGAAGTGAACGTCGACAAAGCCGTTGAGGATAGCCGACGGCGAGAATGCTATGGTAGAGCTCTTGTATGTGTTCCATACAGCAGGACCGTCCCAGCTTTCCACACACTCCTTGAAGTTCTTCAGACGGTTGCGGCTCAGAGCGGCGTTGCCCTCAAGAGAGAGCCACGAGAGTGGGCTCCAGCCTGCAGACACCTCAGCACCGAGACGGTAAGAGTCCTTGATGTTGCGTGTGAGCGACTCGCCGATGTCGCTCTTCTCGCCGGTCATTACGAACTGGTTGACGTACTTCATGTAGTAGAAGTTGACACCTGCGAACCAGTTCTCGCCCTGATACTGATAGCCCCACTCCAAGTCGAGCAGACGCTCCGGCGACGGATTGCCGTAGCCGATATTGTCGGTGAAGTTGTTGCGCTCGGGCTCGCGGTTGGCGTAAGCGATAGAAGCGTAAGCCTTGTGTCCGTTGGCGTCGTAGCTGATGCCAGCCTTCGGGTTCACGAAGAAGTAGTTCTCGTTGATGTCGATGCTCTGGTTCTTGTAGTTGCCGTCGGCGCCCTGCTCAAAGTGGTCGTTGAGTCCGTCGGTGTTATAGTTGACATAGCGCATCTGCATGTCGAGGAACCAGTTCCAGCCGTTGCCGAACTTGCGGTTAGCCTTGAAGAACCAGCTCCAATCGTTCTTGTTGGCGTCCGAGTCGTAGTACTTGTATCTGCCGTCGGTGAAGTATTTCTTCTCAAGAGCCTCGTCAGCGATGTACGTCACCTTGCCCCAGTGGTTGCAACGGAAGAGCTGCATGCTGAAGCCGCCCATTACGTCCCACAGAGCGTCCTTGTAGTTGACGTTGTAGAGAGCGCCGTAGTTGTTCTGCGTAAGGCCCTTCTTGCGTATAGCGTCCGACTTTACGGGCTTCAGCTCGCCATTCTTCTCGTACATCTCGTTGATGCCGAACTTAGAAGCCAGCTTTGTGTCCTTCTTGAACTCGGTGTAGTAGCCGTAGCCGTATGTGTAGTGAGCCGTTACGGAGTGGCTCCAGCGCATGTCGGCAGGCTGCCATGTGAAGTTGAGTATGTTGTGGCTCTGCTCGAAGTTGTCGGTAGTCTGCTTCCAGTACGATCCGTCGCGCATCTTGTAGCGTTCTGTGGTGAGCGGCTTTGTAGGATCGGCAGCCCAGTTGTCGTCCATCGGTATTACAAGTTCCTCGTAGAGCGAGTTGAACTTGCCCAGTCCGTGCTTCCACATATCCTTATAGCTGTTGATTCCCCACGCCTTGAGGTCGGTATCACCGTCGTAGTTGCACGCCGCAACGCCGTTCCACGCCTGACCCGTGTGCTCGAAGTTGCCGATGTTCTTATACGACAGCTTGAAGCGGTCGCCGAGCCAAGTCAGTCCGCCGTAGTAAGAGCCAGAGCGTCCGCCTGTGCCGTGGATGTATCCATCGGTGTTGGTCTCATGATAAGCGCCGTCGATGATGAAGTGGTCGGCAAGCAGACCTGTAGAGAAGTTGCCTCCGACGCGATATGTGTTGAACGAGCCGTAAGAACCCGTCACCTCTACGGTAGGCTTAAGCGACGGAGCGGCTGTAGCGAGCGACACCGAACCGCCGAAGGCTCCGTCGCCGTTGGTAGACGCGCCAATGCCGCGCTGTATCTGTGCGCTGCCCATAAGAGCTGCGTAGCTGTTCATGTTGGCCCAGAACACGCACTGGTCTTCAGGCGAGTTGAGAGGCACACCGTCTACTGTGACGTTGATGCGGCTGCCGGCAGCGCCACGCATACGCATATAGACGGTGCCGGTGCCAACGCCGTTCTCGCTCCACGCGAGCACACCCGGTGTGCGGGCGAAGAGCCAAGGCAGCTCCTTGCCTGAAGAGGCAAAGCGCTCGAGCTCGGTCTTCTTGATGTTCTCTACTGCAAACGGTGAACTCTTCGGGGCTCTCACAGCCTTCACTACCACCTCGTTGAGGTTGTTCACACGGGTAGTGTCGAGCTTGGTCTGCTCGCCGGCGGCTTGCGAAGGGCAAGCACACGCTGCAGCCAAGGCTACTCCAATGAATTTCTTCATCTTTTAATTGTTTTAGTTATCCCTGAAAACCAAAGGATTAAAATAACACAAAAAGGGGACTTTTCATGTATGTACCTTATCGCTACGCCGGTATTATCCGGATCAGCTTTGAGGGTATGCTCTCAGACGGAAATATTCCGCCACCCCTTTGTCTACACTTTGTAGACTGGGTGCAAAGTTAACTATTTTTTGCATATCCAAACAATCCGTTTATATAATAAACCCTAAAAAATGGGCGCAGCAGTCGAAATATGAAAAATTTGTAGTAAGTTTGCATGTAATAAAGACCAGTCTGCAGCGACTGACGTGTCTTTACCACTAAAACATTATATATAATAAAGGACAAATGGGGCGTTTGAAACTCATTCTGGCTCTAATAAGCCACTATAAATATGCCATCACTATAATCATCGGTATTCTTACCGTAGGTTTCGTCGACGAAAACAGCTTTCTTCACCGCTTCCAGCTCGAAATGCAGATAAACGACCTGGAGGAGGAGATAGACAAGTACAACGCGCAGAACGAAAGCGACCTGAAAAAGCTTAAGGATATGCGAAAAGGTACGCAGGAGTTCCAGAAGATTGCTCGCGAACGCTACTTCATGAAAGCCGACGACGAGGATATCTATGTGCTCAGCGACGACCCAAAGCCCGAACAAGCTAAAGAAGAACAATAATGAAACAACTAAATACACTACAAAGCGCGCTCTTCCTCACGGGAGGCATACTGATGGTCATCGGAGCCGGATGCTTCGTGTTAATGTTCGCACAGCAGATTGTCTGCTGGATATACCTGCTGGGCGCACTGCTCTTCGCAGCAATGCAGGTGAACCAGGCGTATGAAGGACAGAACCCCACCATCAAGCGACTGAAGAAGATAATGACCTTCGCCGACATCTTCTTCGTATTGGCAGGTCTGCTCATGGTAGACAGCGCAAACATGTGGCTCAGAGACTCGTTCTCCGACCCCGTGACATATTTCAACCTCATTTACAACAAGTGGGTGATGCTGCTACTCGCAGCCGCCATCCTCGAGATGTACTCTATGCACCGCATCGCGTCGGAGCTGAAGAAGGAGGAAGCGAAGGAAGACGCCGAAGAGAAGCAGGAAGAGGCTTCCACTACAGACAAAGAATAAAAGAAGACAACAAGAAACCAACATTTTTTTTAAAACCAAAGATGATGAATAAGCTACTCTACGCTTTACTCGGTATAATAACACTGGCATCGTGCACCAGCTCGTACAACATTCAGGGATCGTCGAACGTGTCTACGCTCGACGGACGCATGCTCTACCTGAAGGTGCTTAGCAACAACGACTTCAAGAAGATCGACTCGTGCGACGTGATACACGGCCAGTTCCAGTTCTGCGGAACGTTCGACACGGTGCGTCTCGCCAATATCTTCATGGACGACGAGAGCATACTGCCGCTCGTGATAGAAAGTGGCGACATCACCATCAAGCTCGACAACACTCAGCAGATCGTTAGCGGCACTCCGCTCAACGACGAGCTGTTCAAGTTCTTCAACAAGTACAACCAACTGAAGAACCAGGAGGCCGAACTGCTGCACACGCACGACCGCGCCATAATGGACGGAAGCGACATGGACGCCGTGACACGCAAACTCAACGACGAGGCGATGCGACTCACCGCCGAAGAGGACAAGCTCGTCACAACGTTCGTCACCGATAACTTCGACAACGTGCTCGGACCGGGCGTGTTCTTCATGATGACCATCGGCTACCGCTACCCCGAACTCACACCGTGGATAGAGGACATCATGAGCAAGGCTACAGACAAGTTCAAGAACGACCCGTACGTGAAGGACTTCTACCAAAAGGCTCTGGAGAACCAGGCTATCATGAACGGCATGAAGGACATGAACACAACGCCTGCCGGCGCAGCACCCGCCCAGCCGATGCCCGACGGACCGACGCCTAACCAACTGGCGCAGCCTGCTGCTGCCGAGTAACGGCGCTAAACACGATAAATAACTATCATCCAAGAAATATGAAGACATTAGTATTTGGTGGTAAGCTGGTCAACGAGGGAGCTACTCGCGTAGCATCCGTCGTTGTCGACGGCGACACCATTACAGACATTATAGAAGGTACAGAAACACCTCGTGGCGACTACGACAATATCGTGGATGCCACGGGGTGTTTTGTTATGCCTGGAGTTATCGACTGCCACGTCCACTTCCGCGACCCAGGTCTCACAGAGAAGGCGGACATGGAGACAGAAAGCCGCGCTGCGGCTTACGGCGGAGTGACAACCTACTTCGACATGCCGAACACGAAGCCGCAGACCACGACACTCAAAGCGCTCGACGCAAAGATGAACGACGCCCGAAGCAAGTCGCACGTCAACTACGGCTTCTTCATCGGAGCCACCAACGACAACATCGACTGCGTGACTGCCATCGACCCGCACCTCGTGCCCGGCATCAAGCTGTTCATGGGTTCGTCTACGGGCAATATGCTCGTAGACCGTCAGGATATGCTGCACGAGCTGTTCGAGAAGACGAAACTGCCTATCATGGCTCACTGCGAGGACACCGACATCATCAACCGCAACATGAAGCGCGCGCAGGAGCTGTATGGCGACGACCCTGCCGTAGAACATCATCCGGAGATTCGCTCGGAGGAAGCCTGCTACGAATCGACAAAGCGCGCCGTAGCCCTGGCAGAAGAAACCGGCGCCCGTCTGCATGTGGCACATCTCACCACGGAGCGCGAGCTGCAGCTGTTCGGCACTTCGCCACGCATCACGGCTGAAGCTGTGATAGCCCACCTCGTGTTCACACAGGACGACTATGCGCGTCTCGGAACTCGCATCAAGTGCAATCCTGCTATCAAGACTGCGACCGACCGCGACGCTCTACGCCACGCTCTCACCGACGGACGCATAACGACCATCGGCACCGACCACGCGCCGCATCTGCTTAAGGACAAGGAGGGCGGCTGCGCACGCGCCGCTTCGGGTATGCCTATGGTGCAGTTCTCGCTCGTAACGATGCTCGAACTCGTAGACGAAGGCGTGCTCAGCATGGAGCGTCTCGTGGAGCTAATGGCGCACAACCCCGCAAAGCTCTTCGAGGTATCGAAGCGAGGCTTTGTGCGTAAGGGCTACAAGGCAGACCTCGTGATTGTAAGACCCGAGGCTCCGTGGATCGTTACCAAGGAGACTATACAGAGCAAGTGCGGATGGAGCCCGATGGAGGGTCACACCTACCAGTGGCAGGTGCGCACTACGATGTGCAACGGACACATTATATATAATAACTGGGCATTCGACTCGGCGAGTCGCGGTGAGGCTGTGCGCTTCAGAGAGTAGGCTCAAGCAGGGTTTATACAAATAGAAAAACAATTCAGGAAACTAACGATGTTGAAATACACCGACTACAACATCTCTACGCTACGCCCGTACATCAACTGGATATACTTCTTCTTCGCCTGGGGACTGTCGGGCAAGCCGCAGGAGGCGAAGGACAAGATGCGGGCGGAGGCAGAACAGATGCTCGACCGCTTGGAGAAGCGATACAGAACGCACGCTGCTTTCGGGTTGTTCGACGCCAACAGCGACGGCGACGATATCCTTATCGGCGATGTGCGCATGCCTATGCTGCGCCAACAGCATCCTACTCGGGAGGGCGACCCGAACCTTTCGCTCGCCGACTTCATACGTCCGCTGTCTTCGGGCGTGAAAGACCGCATCGGAGTGTTCGCTACAACGGTCGACTTGGCGTTGGAGCACGACTTTCTTGCCGACGACTACCAGCGTATGCTGGCGCAGACACTCGCCGACCGACTCGCTGAAGCCACGGCTGAGGTGTTTCACATGGAGGTGAGACGGTCGATTTGGGGATATGCTCCTGACGAGAATCTGTCGGTAGCCGAACTCTTGCGCGAGGACTTCCAAGGCATTCGTCCGGCTGTGGGCTATCCGTCGATGCCCGACACAAGCGTCAACTTCATCATCGACCGGCTTATCGACCTCAAGCAGATTGGCATCCGGCTCACAGAGAGTGGCGCCATGAAGCCTCATGCGTCGGTTTCGGGACTGATGTTCGCCCACCCGAAGGCGCACTACTTCGAGCTTGGACGCATCGGCGAAGACCAGCTGCGCGATTATGCCCGACGACGCGGACTGCCGGTTGAACTGATTCGCCGATTTTTGAAGTAGAATACAGGACAACGGTTCGGTCCGAACTGTTATAAATTCAATAGAAACGGTTGTGGGTTCAATAGTAACGAAGCAATCGAAAGTAAAGTTTAAGACAATGATAGCAAGAATATCAATACTCATACTGCTGCTCACGCTGCTGCCCGATCTGTACATCTACATGCGCTATCTGCGCCAACGCAGAGACATAACGCTGTGGATGCGCCTGTTGTGGTGGGTGCCGGGAGCCGCTATGCTTGCATGCACAGCTGCCTACTCTATGATGCGCAACTTCGCGCCGAATAACCTCACGTTCTTCAACGTGTATCTGTTCATGATAGGTCTGCTTATCGTGCCGAAGGTGATTTTCACTCTGGCTTCGCTTGCAGGCATGGCTGTGAAGCGACTGCTGAAGCAGCGCAAGAACTGGGGCAACCACACAGGATTGGTGCTTGTGCTCGGATGGTTATACGTGTTGTTCATGGGAACGATGGTAGGACCCGACCAGCTGCACGTGAAGCGCGTCACACTCGAGTTCGACAACCTGCCTCAAGCCTTCGACGGCTACCGCATAGTGCAGATCTCGGACATGCACCTCGGTTCGATGAAGCAGGAGTTTGCACGGCGCATAGTGGCGCAGGTGAACGAACTGCATCCCGACGCGCTGCTCTTCACCGGCGACTTGCTCAACATGCGTCCGCAGGAGGCTGTGAGCTTCACAGCCACGCTGATACATCTGCATCCTGTCGACGGCATCTTCTCGGTTCTCGGCAACCACGACTACGCCGACTACGTTAGAACTGCCACCGCAGAGCAGAGAAGTGAAATGGAACGTCTGACGCGCTCGCTGGAAGGTTCGATGAACTGGGACTTGCTGCTCAACGAACGCCGCATACTGCGCCGCGGAGCCGACTCTATAGTGATAGCAGGAACTGAGAACGACGGACGCCCGCCGTTCCCGGCGAAGGCCGACTACCGCAAGGCGCTGCACGGCATATCGCCCGAGTCGTTCGTGATAATGATGCAGCACGACCCGTCGGCTTGGCGCCGACACATTCTGCCGCAAACCAAAGCGCAACTGACGCTGAGCGGACACACGCACGGCGGACAACTCTCGTTGTTCGGCTGGCGACCGACAAGCGTCGTGAACACAGAAGATGCCGGACTCTACAAAGAGGGCAACCGCTATCTGTATGTGTCTACAGGCGTTGGCGCCTTCATACCATTCCGCTTCCACATGAAGCCGGAGGTTGTGGAAATCACGTTAAAAGTAAAAAAGTAAAAAGCAATGAAATATCTATACCGTACATACCAACTCCTGATAGCTCTCCCCTTGATAGCTATCTATACCGTCATAACAAGTCTGATAGTGATAATAGGTTGCTCATTGGGCAACGGCCACTTCTGGGGCTACTATCCTGGCAAGTGGTGGGCGCAGTTCATCATACGCATACTCATGTTGCCGGTGAAGGTTGAAGGACGCGAGAATCTTGTGAAAGGACAATCGTACGTGTTCGTCGCCAACCACCAGGGAGCGTTCGACATCTTCCTCATCTACGGCTTCCTGTGCCGCAACTTCAAGTGGATGATGAAGCGCCAGCTACGCCAGATGCCGTTCGTAGGCAAGGCGTGCGAGGCTGCTCACCACATCTTCGTAGACAAGCGCGGCGCAAGCAAGATACGCGCCACATACGACAGCGCACGACAGACGCTGCAGGGCGGCATGTCGCTCGTTGTATTCCCCGAGGGAGCGCGCACGTTCACCGGACACATGGGCGTATTCAAGCGCGGCGCATTCATGCTCGCCGACGACATCGAACTGCCCGTAGTGCCGCTCACCATCAACGGCTCGTTCGACGTCATGCCTCGTACACGCGACATGAAGTGGGTGATATGGCATCCGCTGCGCCTCACTATCCACAAACCGATACAGCCTATTGGCAAGGGTGCAGACAACATCAAGTATCTTGAAGAAGAGAGCTACAAGGTGGTTATGAGCGGACTTGAGGAGAAATATCAGGGTTTTGTAGAGAATCCCGACCAGTAACACGCATAAAAACACGTTTTTTAACGCAACAAGCGCACTTGTGTCGAATACATTTCGTACATTTGCATTTTAGTTGACCAGTTGACAAGTAAACGAGTTACAAGTAGACGAGTTACGAGTTGACAATGTAAAACCATTTCAACAGCAAGACTATGAACAAAAGCGACAGTATCGTAATCATACCGACATATAACGAGAAGGAGAACATCGAGAAGATAATACGCGCGGTGTTCGCACTTGAGAAGTGTTTCCACATTCTTGTAATCGACGACGGCAGTCCCGACGGCACCGCAGCCATCGTGAAGCGCCTCATCAGCGACGAATTCGCCGACCGTCTCTTCATCCTCGAGCGCAGCGGCAAGCTGGGCCTCGGCACAGCCTACATCACAGGCTTCAAGTGGGCGCTTGAGCACGGCTACGACTACATCTTCGAGATGGACGCCGACTTCTCTCACGACCCCAACGACCTGCCGCGCCTCTACAGCGCCTGCCACGACGAGGGCTACGACGTGGCTATCGGTTCGCGCTACGTGAGCGGCGTGAACGTTGTCAACTGGCCTATCGGTCGCGTGCTTATGAGCTACTTCGCTTCGAAGTACGTGCGTATGGTTACGGGCTTTAAGGTGCACGACACCACAGCCGGCTTCAAGTGCTACCGCCGCTGCGTGCTCTCGTCTATCGACCTCGACAAGATTCGCTTCAAGGGCTACGCCTTCCAGATAGAGATGAAGTTCACTGCCTACAAGATGGGCTACAAGATAAAGGAGGTGCCGGTAATCTTCGTCAACCGTCGCGAGGGCGTGAGCAAGATGAGCGGCGGCATCTTCGGCGAAGCGTTCTTCGGCGTGATGCGACTCAGATGGGACGGCTGGTTCAGAAAGTATCCTGAGGCGAAACACTAAACCACCCACCCTATTCCTATGGAAATAAGAGAAATCAGTAATGTATATACAGCCCTGCCTCAGTGCGGGGCTTTTTTGAAAGCAATCAGCGACGAGTCGGTGAGGCATGTATTCCTTAGTGGACTACTTGCCTCATCGGCTTCTGTGTTTTTCTCAGCCGTAGCCGAACGAGTTAACGGGAAGAAAAACGCAAAGCCCAAAACTCAAAATTGCGACGCTCCGTCGCAACAATTCAAAACTCAAAACTCAAAACTCAAAACTCTTACCGCCATTTTCGTTCTGCAAGACAATGAGGAGGCAGGCTACTTCTACCACGACCTCACGCAGATACTCGGCACCGACAACGTGCTGTTCTTCCCATCGTCGTATCGTCGTGCGGTGAAGTACGGACAGCGCGACGCCGCCAACGAGATATTGCGCACCGAGACGCTGAGCCGACTCTCTGCACAGACAGCTGCCGAGGCTTTGTACGTTGTCACCTGTCCCGAGGCGCTCAGCGAACTTGTGGTGTCGAAGCGCCGCCTCGACGAGCGCACCATCAACATTGCCGTGGGCGACATCGTCGACTTTGCCGACCTTGGACGCAAGATGCGCGAGCTCGGCTTCAAGGAGGTCGACTATGTCTACGAGCCGGGGCAGTTCGCCATGCGCGGAAGCATCATCGACGTCTACTCTTACTCGTCCGAATTGCCGTTCCGCATCGACTTCTTCGGCGACGAGGTAGACACTATACGCACGTTCGAGGTGGCGGACCAGCTCTCGAAGGACTCGAAACAGCAGGTGCGCATCGTGCCCGAACTGGCGCAACTCACAGAAGAAAAGCAACCGTTCACGGCGCTCCTGCCCAAAGACGCTCTGCTCGTGATGAAAGACCGTCTCTACCTTTGTTCTACCATCGAGAAGATATACAACGACGGCTTCTCGCAGCAGGCCATGACCGAGCGCTTGGAGGGAGCTACAGAGGTAGAGCAGCAGCAGATAATGCGCGACATGCGCAAGGAGAACAACCTCGTGTCGCCGTCTAAATTCTGCGAGGAGATATGCCGCTTCCGTCTCGTCGAGTTCGGCGCACAGCCTTCGGGCACGCCGCAGGTGTCTATCGAGTTTCACATCTCGCCGCAGCCGCTTTTCCACAAGAACTTCAGTCTGCTCACTCAGACGCTCGACGACTATCTCTTGCAGGGCTACCGGCTCTACATCCTCGCCGACTCGGAGAAGCAGACGCAGCGCCTGCGCGATATTTTCGACAGTGAGGAGTTGCAGCAGATGCGCAGAAACAGGGAACACTCTCTATCTGCAAATCATAACTCTCAACTCCCAACTCTCAACTCTCAACTGAGCAACTCTCAACTGAGCAACTCTCAACTGAGCAACTCCTCATCGGCGGAGCCGACAACTCAACATTCAACATTCAACACTCAACATTCAACACTCCCCTTCACCCCCGTCAACCGCACTCTGCACGAAGGTTTCGCCGACAACGATCTGCGTCTGTGCTTCTTCACCGACCATCAGATATTCGACCGTTTCCACAAGTACAACCTTAAGTCGGACGCAGCCCGCACGGGCAAGATGGCGCTCACGATGAAGGAGTTGCAGGAGATGGAACCCGGCGACTTCATCGTGCACGTCGACTTCGGCATCGGCAAGTTCGGCGGCTTGGTGCGTGTGCCTGTTGGCGACTCCTATCAGGAGATGATACGCCTCTACTATCAGCGCGGCGACATCGTCGATGTGTCTATCCACTCGCTCTACAAGATATCGAAGTATCGCCGCAGCGACACTGGCGAACCGCCCCGACTCAGCACGCTCGGCACCGGCGCATGGGAGAAGCTGAAGGAGCGCACGAAGAAACGCATCAAGGACATTGCGCGCGACCTCATAAAGCTATACGCCAAGCGGCGCCACGAGAAAGGCTTCGCCTATTCAGCCGACTCGTACCTGCAGAACGAGCTTGAGGCGTCGTTCCTCTACGAGGACACGCCCGACCAGCAGCGCGCCACGCACGACGTGAAAGCCGACATGGAGTCTGCCCGACCGATGGACCGCCTTGTGTGTGGCGACGTGGGATTCGGCAAGACCGAAGTGGCGATACGTGCGGCGTTCAAGGCAGCGTGCGACTCTAAGCAGGTGGCGGTGCTCGTGCCTACAACGGTGCTCGCCTTCCAGCACTACAAGACTTTCTCAGACCGTCTGAAGAACATGCCGGTGCGTGTCGACTATCTCTCGCGTGCCCGCACGGCGAAGCAGACACGCGAGGTGCTTGCCGACCTTAAGGCGGGCAAGATAGACATACTCGTTGGCACGCACAAGCTGATAGGAAAGGCTGTGGAGTGGCATGACCTCGGACTGCTCATCATCGACGAGGAGCAGAAGTTCGGCGTGTCTACAAAGGAGAAGCTGCGCAAGCTGAAGACCAATGTCGACACGCTCACGATGTCGGCTACGCCTATACCGCGCACGCTACAGTTCTCGCTGATGGGCGCTCGCGACATGAGCATCATGCGCACGCCGCCGCCCAACCGCTACCCCGTGCAGACCGAACTGGGCGTGTACGGACATGAGATAATAGCCGACGCCATCAACTTCGAGATGTCGCGCAACGGACAGGTGTTCTTCGTGAACGACCGCATCAACAACCTGCCCGAGATTGCTGCGCTCATAAAGAAATACGTGCCCGACGCGCGTGTGGCTATCGGACACGGACAGATGTCGCCCGAGGAGCTTGAGAAGATTCTCATCGGCTTCATGAACTACGACTACGATGTGCTGCTCTCTACGACCATCGTCGAGAACGGCATCGACATAAGCAACGCCAACACCATCATCATCAACGACGCCCACCGCTTCGGACTCTCCGACCTTCACCAGATGCGCGGTCGCGTTGGACGTTCCAACCGCAAGGCGTTCTGCTACCTGCTTGCGCCGCCTAAGTCGGTGCTCACGCCCGAGGCACGACGCCGCCTTGAGGCTTTGGAGAACTTCTCCGAACTGGGCAGCGGCTTCAACCTCGCCATGCAAGACCTCGACATCCGCGGTGCGGGCAACCTGCTTGGCGCCGAGCAGAGCGGATTCATGGAGGATCTTGGCTACGAGACTTATCAGAAGATTCTCAACCAGGCTGTCACCGAACTGAAGAACGACGAGTTCGCCGATATGTATGCCGAGGAGATGGCTGCTGGCAACCATCTCACGGGCGACGCTTTCGTGGAAGACTGCGCCGTGGAGAGCGACCTCGAGATGTACTTCCCCGACACTTACGTGCCGGGAAGCGCGGAGCGTATGCTGCTCTACCGCGAACTCGACAACATCAGCGACGACGCTGCGCTCGACGCCTACCGTCAACGACTCATCGACCGCTTCGGTGCTATGCCTCACGAGGGCGAAGAGCTGCTGCAGGTGGTGCCGCTGCGCCGCTACGGCAAGAGTCTCGGCTGCGAGAAGATTATTCTGAAGCAGGGCCGCATGCAGATGCAGTTCGTGAGCAACCCCAACTCTGCCTACTACAAGAGTGCTACATTTGGCAAGGTTCTCAACTACATCGCTGCCAACGCACGCCGCTGCGACCTCAAGGAAGTGAGGGGCAAGCGCTATATGGTGGTGAGCGGTGTGCCTACCGTGGGCGAAGCGGTGAAAGTGCTTTTAAAAGTAAAAGAGTAAAAAAGTAAAAGAATAAAAAGGGATTTTAAGAGTAAAAAAGTAAAAACAACGATATGACAACACTTCTTCTTGTGCGCCACGGCGAGACCGTCGACAATGTGCGCCAGATTATGCAGGGGCAGACTCAAGGCAAGCTGACCCCGAACGGCATCGAGCAGGCACGCGCCCTCGCTGCCGAGCTGAAAGACACGCCTATCGACGTGTTCGTGTCGAGCGACCTTAAGCGCGCTTTCGACACATGTGTGATACTGGCGGCTGCGCACGGCGTGGCGCCCGACGCTATCGTGCAGACGAAGCTGCTGCGCGAGCGCGACTGGGGCTGCTTCACGGGCAGATATATCCCCGACCTAAAGGATGCGGTGTGGACCGACGACATCGAGTCGCTCGACGCTCTCAGGGCGCGTGCCGCAGCTTTCCTGCAGTTCGTGAGAGAGAATTATGATGGAAAGACCGTGCTTGCCGTGGGACACGGAATAATGAACAAGGCAATAAGAAGCGTGCATAGCGGCACGCCGATGAACGAAACGCCACGCATGGCGAATGCGGAGGTGGTGAAGCTGGAGGTAATTAGTAATTCGTAATTATTAATTAGGAATTAGGAATAGGAATAGTAATATAAGTAGCGGAGGTCTCCGGCCTCCGCAGCACCAAGTCGGACACAAATTGTATGTCTGTTTTAGGATGCTGCGGAGGCCGGAGACCTCCGCTACTATTGTTATCTGCGGCTGCCGAAGCCACCGCCTCTGGACGATGAGGAGCCTCTTGACGAACTGCCGCCACCGAACGAAGACGAACTTCTCGACGGACTGCTGCTTCTTGACGAGCCGAACGAAGAAGAGCTTCTTGACGAGCCGAACGAAGAAGACGAAGAGCTTCTTGAAGAGCCGAACGAAGAAGACGAAGAACTTCTTGACGAACCGAACGACATGCTGCTGCCTCTCGACGAGCTGTCTACGGGCTTGAACGTAGAGCGCGGTGTCGACTGCATGGGCGAGCCGAAGCTGCGGTTGCTGCGACCAGAGCCGAAGCTGCTGCCAGAAGAGCTGCTGCCGCTATCCGACTGGCGCACGGTGGTGCGTGTGCTGCTCTCGCGACTGCCGAAGCCCGACGAGCCGCGGCTTGAGCCGAAGCTGCTGTTGTCGCGACGTGAGCCAGAGCCGAATCCGTTGACATCGCGGCTTGAGCCCGAAGCTACGCCGTTGATGTTGCGACGGATGGCATTGTTGTCGCGGCGCGAGCCGAAGCCCGAGTTGTTGTTCTTCTGCTCCACCTGACGGTTGCCGCGCGAGCCGAACGACTGGCGGTTGCCGCGTCCGTAGTCGCCACGCTGGAATCCGTCGCGCATGCCGAAGTAGTTGTCGCCACGGCGCGAGCCGAACGTTCTGCCGCTATACCACGAGCGTCCGTTATTCTGACGCCACGAGTGGCCGCCACGATAGCTCACGTACACCGCAGGACGATGGAAGTAGAAGTAGTCGCGGTGCGGATAGCGGGCATAGATGGCGAAGTGCCAGCAGCCTGAGTGGAAGTAGAGCGGACGGTAGAAGTAAGCCGCGTCGCAGAACATGCGATACTGCCAGTCGAGCAGCACGTAGCTGAAGTCGAGGTTACGCCAGCGCCAGTAGTCGCCGTACAGCTCGTCGTACGAGTTGACGCTGAGCAGATAATCGAGGTTTATCTCGTAAGCCGCCTCATACTGGTCGTCAGTGAGGTTCAGCTCGTAAGCCATCTTGTCGGTGAGGAACAGAGCCTGTTCGCGCGCCTGACTGTAGCTCATTGCGCCGGCTGTCACCATGAAGCCGAGCACCATTACTATTGTTGCGAAAAACCTTTTCATAATATTTCTGTTTTAAAAGTTATACATTATCTTAAAGGGCCCTCTCAGGGAGTGCACTTGTCTCAAGTGCACCAACCAAGTAGAATGCTCTGTTGGTGCAACTACTGCCATGTTGGTGCAGTTGAGACAACTGCACCCCCTTACCTGCACCCCCTTGAGGTTTCCTTTCGCTTGCAAAGTTAGAACTTTATCAGAGCACGTCAAAGGGATTTTCCCTAAACGCTTGTGGGAAAATCCCTAAACAGCTTAGAGACAATCGTCGGATTGCGTACGCCGCCCGATCAGATTCCGTACGCCGCCCGATCGGATTCCGTACGCCGCCCGATCAGATTCCGTTCGCCGTCCGATCAGATTCCGTACGCTGTCCGATGACTTAACGACCGCCCCAACACAACAAACCAACCACCGCAACACAACAAACCAACCGCCTCAACACAACAAACCGACCGCCACAACCCTATTGTTTCATAACATTTAACGCCTCAGACGCTACATAATCAATCAAAAAAGCGTAACTTTGCACTTTAAAGGTGGCTGTTTGCACATTGTTATTATCGCACACAGCGCACTACATATCAGTAAATTAACAATAAAACACATATAAAATGGCACAAGAAGACGTTTTCAAGAAAATCGTGAGTCACTGCAAGGAGTATGGTTTCGTGTTCCCGAGCAGCGAAATTTATGACGGACTGGCTGCAGTGTACGACTACGGACAGAACGGTGTAGAACTGAAGAACAACATCAAACAATACTGGTGGAAGAGCATGGTGCTGCTGCACGACAACATCGTGGGCATCGACTCAGCCATCTTCATGCACCCTACTATCTGGAAGGCAAGCGGACACGTAGACGCTTTCAACGACCCGCTCATCGACAACCGCGACTCTAAGAAGCGCTACCGTGCCGACGTTCTCATCGAGGACCAGATTGCAAAGTACGACGAGAAGATTGAGAAGGAGATTGCCAAGGCTCGCAAGCGCTTCGGCGAGAGCTTCGACGAGGCTCAGTTCCGCGCTACCAACGCTCGCGTAATCGAGCACCAGCAGAAGCGCGACGCTCTCCACGCACGCTACACAGAGGCTATGCAGGGACCCGACCTCGCTGAGCTGAAGCAGATCATCCTCGACGAGGAGATCGTAGACCCGATCAGCGGCACAAAGAACTGGACCGACGTGCGCCAGTTCAACCTCATGTTCTCTACAGAGATGGGCTCAGTAGCCGACGGCTCTAACAAGGTATACCTCCGCCCGGAGACAGCGCAGGGCATCTTCGTCAACTACCTTAACGTGCAGAAGACAGGCCGCATGAAGATTCCGTTCGGCATCGCACAGATCGGCAAGGCGTTCCGCAACGAGATCGTAGCACGCCAGTTCATCTTCCGTATGCGCGAGTTCGAGCAGATGGAGATGCAGTTCTTCGTACAGCCGGGCACCGAGCTCGAGTACTTCCAGAAGTGGAAGGAGCTGCGTATGAAGTGGCACCAGGCTCTGGGCTTCGGCGCCGAGAACTACCGCTTCCACGACCACGAGAAGCTGGCTCACTACGCCAACGCCGCTACCGACATCGAGTTCCACATGCCGTTCGGCTTCAAGGAGGTGGAAGGCATACACAGCCGCACCAACTTCGACCTCTCGCAGCACGAGAAGTTCTCGGGCCGCTCTATCAAGTACTTCGACCCGCAGACAAAGGAGTCGTACACTCCGTACGTCATCGAGACATCTATCGGCGTAGACCGCATGTTCCTCAGCGTGATGTGCCACTCTTACAAGGAGGAGAAGCTCGAGAACGGCGAGACACGCGTCGTGCTCATGCTCCCGCCGGCACTCGCTCCGACAAAGCTCGCCGTGCTGCCGCTCGTTAAGAAGGACGGTCTGCCCGAGAAGGCTCGCGAGATTGTGAACAACCTGAAGTTCCACTTCAACACAACTTACGACGAGAAGGACACCATCGGCAAACGCTACCGCCGTCAGGACGCCGTGGGCACACCTTACTGCGTCACCGTCGACTACGACACGCTGAAGGACAACACCGTAACACTCCGCTTCCGCGACACTATGGAGCAGGAGCGCGTGAGCATCGACCAGCTCCTCAGCATCATTGAGGACAAGGTGAGCATCACAAGCCTGCTCAAGAAATTGCAGTAATAACACACCCAATAAATGAGAAAATACTATTTATTCATACTCTTCGCCATGACGACAGTCTTCGCAGCAAGCCTGTCGTCGTGCAAAGAGACCGACAACGAGGTGGAAGAGTTCCCCAACTGGCAGAAGACCAACGAGGCTTACTACGACAAGAAGTACGCCGAGGTGAAGCAGCTCGTCAATGGCGGCGCTGCCGACTGGAAGGTGTTGCGCTCTTGGAGCCTCGACGACAAGCTGGCTACACACAGCTACGACTACGTGCTCGCCAACGTGCTCAACGCCGGCACGGGTTCGGGCTGTCCGCTCTACACCGACTCGGTGAAGGTGCACTACAGCGGCCGACTGCTGCCGTCGACAAGCTACGCCAAAGGCTACATCTTCGACCAGTCGTGGCAGGGCGAATACAACCTCAGCACGATGAAACCGCGCACGTTCGCCGTGAGCGGCGTGGTGAAAGGCTTCGCTACAGCGCTGCAGAACATGCACATCGGCGACAGATGGCAGGTTTACATACCGCACCAGCTGGCATACGGCTCGTCTGACACGCCGGGCGCAGCCTACTCCACCCTCATCTTCGACATAACCCTCGTCGGCTACTTCCGCAAGACGTCTACAGCAGCCGCTCCCTCAAAGGACGGCGCAGCACAGCAGCAGACAGCGGGATACTGGGTTTACGAGTAGACAATAGATATAATAGGTAATAAAAAAGAGGATACCGCATTTGCGATATCCTCTTTTTGTATTTATAGATTCTTCACAGTGAGCTTGTCGCCGTTGAGCTTCAGCGTATAGCGTGCGCCTCGCTTCGTCTTGAACTTCAGCACCGAGTCGCCGTAGCGCACTTCGCATGGAGCACCCGCACCCGAGAGCAGCGTAGCCTCAACGAGCTTGCCGTTCTTCCAGCTGATAGATATGGTGAAGTTGCCCTTTGCGCGCAGACCGCTCACAGCGCCCTCTTTCCAAGCGTCGGGCAGCGCAGGCAGCAGATGCACGAATCCCATGTGGCTCTGCATGAGCATCTCTGTTACACCGGCTGTTCCGCCGAAGTTGCCGTCAATCTGGAACGGAGCGTGCGTGTCCCAAAGGTTGTCGAGCGTGCCGTTCTTCAGCAGGTTGCCGTAGAGCGTGTAGGCATGGTTGCCGTCGTGCAGGCGCGCCCACTGGTTAAGTTTCCAACCCATCGACCATCCTGTAGCGCCGTCGCCGCGATGCTCGAGCACTACGCGCGAAGCCTTAGCCAGTTCGGGCGTCGTAACGGGCGACACGGTGTGGCCCGGATGCAGACCGAAGAGATGGTTCACGTGGCGATGCTCGTCCTTCGGGTCGTCGATGTCGGTAGACCACTCCATGAGCTGTCCGTAACGACCTATCTTGTACGGAGCGAGATGCTTCAGAGCGTCCTCCCAATGGCGGCGTTCCTTTGCGCTCTTGCCCAGCACGCGACTTGCCTCAATAGCATCCAAGAGCACTTCGCGTATCACGGCGTGAGCGAACGTTGCGCCCTCGTCAACCGGTCCGTGCTCGGGCGATGTAGACGGAGCAGCGGTGTATACGCCGTCGGCGCGATGCCAGAGATAGTCGGCAGCGAAGTCGGCAGACTCCTTCAGCATGTCGTAGTTGTCGGCGAGGAAGTGGCGGTCGCGTGTGAAGTCGTAATAGTTCCAGAGGTGAGTGGCGAGCCACGGACCGGCGAACGGCGAGAAGTTCCACGACATATCCTCGCTGGAAAGCGGCGATGTGAAGCCGAAGATATTGCCCGAAACGGATGTTGTCCAGCCACGTGTGCCGAAGTACGACTTAGCCGTTACGCGGCCCGGCTCAACGAGCGTGCGCATGAAGTTGAAGAGCGGCAACTCGCACTCCGGAAGTCCCGTCGGGCAAGCCAACCAGTAGTTCATCTGCAGGTTGATGTTGTTATGATAGTCGATGCGCCACGGTCCGTCCACGTTGTTATGCCACAAGCCCTGCAGGTTAGCCGGCATATTGTCTGCACGCGACGACGAGATGAGCAGGTAGCGGCCAAACTGGTAGTAGAGTTGCTCCAGATAGTAGTCGGGCTTGCCCTGGCGGTAAGCCTCAAGGCGTCGGTTCACGGGCAGGTCGGCAGTCTCAACCGTAGCGTTGTTGATGTTCAGACGCACGCGGTTGAAGAGCTCCGAATAGTCGGCGTAATGCTCGTTGAGCAGGTAAGCGTAGTCCTTTGTGGCAGCCTTTGCGAGCCAGTCGGCGGTAGTCTTTGCCGGGTCGACGCCCACATAAGCCTTCGGGTCGTTGAAGTCGGGGTCGTAGTTGGGCTTGTAGTCGGTGTCGGCAGTGATGAGGAACACCACCTCGTCGGCATCCTTCACCGTGAGCTTGCCGCCAGCGTTAGAAACCTCGCCGCCCTTAGCCACAGCCTTGATGCGCACGGCGTACTGCATGGCGTTATTGTCGAGACGCGCCAGCCAGCAGAGCGCATCGGCGCCGTCGGCCTTCATCTCGCCCGTCGAAACGGGGTTGGGAGCGTAGGAGAACACGAGGTTCTGCTTGCCGCGCTGCGACGCAGCGAAGCGCACAGCCATCACATTGGCAGGATGCGACACGAAATACTCGCGCTCGTACTGCACGCCGTCCTTGCAGAAACTCACCTTAGCAAGGGCTGAGTCGAGCGAGAGCTCACGGCGATAGCCGGTCATACCCACCGAACTCAGTCCGGTCTCTATATAGAACTCGCCGGCTGTTGTGAAGCTGCCGAAGCGGAACGGCTCCTCGGCGTCTGCCTCGTAAGGCACCACGCTGTTGAAGTTCTTGCGTGTGAGCTGTTCGGCTTTCGCCCAGTCGCCTTTGGTGAAGGCGTCGCGTATCTCGCCCACCACATTAGCCGACTGCTTGTTCACATCCCAGTAGTATGAGGCGCCGCGCGCAGTGTTGGGACCGCCGCGCCAGAGCGTCTTCTCGTTGAACGTGATGCGCTCAGCCTCAACAGAACCGAGCACGTTGCCGCCGATATTGCCATTGCCGATGGGCAGCGACTGCGACTCCCATTCGGGATCGGGGTTGTTCACTAAGTCGCCGGCACGCACCAGCTGACGCTCAGTAGGCTTGCGGTCGGGGCTCGAAGCGAGCCACACAGCCTGTCCGCGCATCGTCGTCGGGCGGTCGAACCAATACTTCAAGGGCGTCTTCTGCTGCGCGAAGCCGTTGGCAGAACCAAAGGCGCAGAGCGCAAGAAGCGCAAGGAGTTGTCTTTTTGCTTGCATTATGATTAGTTTTTAATTTTTAGTCTATCACCACAAAGTTACTGCAAAAAAGCGAAATAAGCAGCAATAAAGACACCTATTATAATAAAAAAGCCGTAAATTTGCAAAAATCAAAATAAAAAACTATGAACAATCTAAACAACATTACCAGCAAGTTTCTCATCGAAGGCACCGTCAGCGACATCAAGCCGCTCGGCAACGGACTCATCAACGACACATACCGCATACAGACCGCAGAAAACGACCGCCCCGACTACGTCCTGCAACGCATCAACCACCACATCTTCACCGATGTTGACCTGCTGCAGCACAACGTAGAGACCGTAACCAACCACATACGCGAGCAACTGAAGGCAGAAGGAGCCGACGACATCGACCGCCGCGTGCTGCGCTTCGTGCCCACCACCGACGGAAAGACCTATCACTTCGACGGCGAGAGCTACTGGCGCGTGTCAATATTCATCAGCGACGCCGTGACGATGGACGCCGTGACACCCGAATCGTCGTACGACGCAGGCAAGGCGTTCGGCGACTTCGAGGCTCGACTGGCTGACATCGCCGACCAGTTGGGCGAAACAATCCCCGACTTCCACAACATGTGCCTCCGACGCGACCAGCTGCGCAAGGTATACGCCGAAGACCCCGTGGGACGCGCCGAGAGCGTGAAGCAGTTCGTAGAAGAGATTGAGGCGTACATGGACGAGATGTGTCTGGGCGAACGACTGCTCGCCGAGGGCAAGCTGCAGAAACGCGTGTGCCACTGCGACACAAAAGTGAACAATATGATGTTCGACAAGCAAGGTAAAGTGCTCTGCGTGATAGACCTCGACACCGTGATGCCGTCGCTCTTCGTCAGCGACTACGGCGACTTCCTGCGTACAGCCGCAAACACCATCGCCGAAGACTCGCCCGAGTACGACAAGATCGACTTCCGCATGGACATCTTCGAGGCGTTCACACGCGGCTACCTCGAATCGGCACAGCGCTTCCTCACACCGCTCGAAGTGTCGCTCCTGCCCTACGCCGCCGAACTCTTCCCCTACATGCAGTGCGTGCGCTTCCTTTGGGACTATCTCTCGGGCGACCACTATTGGAAGTGCCAGTATGCCGACCACAACCTCACACGCGCCCGCAACCAGTGGCACCTCTTCCTGAAGGCAAAGGCACACGAGGCAGAGATGAAGCAATTCATCGAAGAGCTGAAGAAGTAGAATGTGTGGAGTTTTCTCATCCGCATCAGTCGGCGCGTATCATAAAAGTCTAATATTATTTTGCCAGTCTCACCATTTTTCACTAACTTTGCATCCGCTAATGCGCTTGTGGCGGAATTGGTAGACGCGCCAGACTTAGGATCTGGTGTTTTAGGACGTGAAGGTTCGAGTCCTTTCAGGCGCACCATACAGAATCCTAACTGCTTGATATTGAGCAGTTAGGATTTTTTGTTTATATAAATTGCCGAGATTTTGCCAACATAATTCGTCGCTAATTTGTTGTGGTTGCCAAAAGCCTAACTTTTATCACATTCTTTCACACGATTTTTGTGGGTTATATCTGTTTGATTTATGGTGAGAGAACTTCACCAAGTTAATAAATAAACATAAATTCCGTTGCTTTTATGTGAGATTGTTATGTTTTATGTCTACCTTTGTATTCAAACTTATTCCTAAATATGGCCAATCTTATGGAGATTGCCAAACTGCTTGAAGTGGAAGAGGTTGACCTTCTCAGGAAAGATAATATAGACCGATAAAATGACAACATACAATAAAGACAACAAGTTCTCAATAGGGAGTAGCGATTATGCCGAGATGCTGCGACACGCTGTAGCAGTAATTGAACATGCACGGACTGAAATTGCCCGACACGTTAATGGCTATGTCTCTACCGCCTATTGGGAGATTGGTCAAATGCTTCATGAACGCAAGATCGAAAGCGGGTATGGTGACAACATTGTGAAAAGATTGTCGGCAGACCTAAAAGAACGATACCCTAAAATGGGTGTTTCACCACGCCAACTTTGGAACATGAAGAAATTCTATGAGCGTTATGCTGAACATGGCGAGAAACTGCTACGCTCCGTAGCACTTTTGCCATGGTCACACAATCTACTGCTATTGAACAAGGGACTGGATGACAATGCCACGCTCTATTATGCACAGGAAACGGTAGCCAAAGGCTGGAATCGTGACTTGCTGCTCAATGCCATCAAACTCAATATGTACGAGACGCAGGCATTGGCACGAGTAGACAACAATTTCGACCGCACTCTTCCTGCCGAACAAGCGAAGTATGCAAACGAGGTGTTTAGCAGCAGCTATAATCTCGGTTTCTTGGGTGTAACAAGTCCTATTTTGGAGCTTGAACTTGAAGACCGTCTTGTAAAAGCCATCACACGTTTCCTTATGGAACTCGGCAATGGCTTTACGTTCATAGGCAATCAGCATGTGTTGGAATATAATGGAAAGGAAAACAAGGTGGATATGTTGTTTTTTCATCGAGGGCTTCGCTGTCTTGTTGCCGTTGACTTGAAGATAGGAGCTTTCAAGCCTGAATATGCAGGAAAGATGAACTATTATCTGTCTCTGCTCGACCGCCTTGAACGTGGTGCAGACGAGAACCGTTCCATAGGAATCATACTTTGTGCGGAGAAAGATCGTGTAGAGGTAGAACTTGCGCTTGAAGATATGGGCAAGCCTATCGGAGTGGCGGATTATCAGCTGATAGTACCCAAAGAGAAATTACAGAAAGTCCTTGCTGACGAGATAAAGGCATTTAGTGAGGAAAAAGACAACAAAGAAATATTATAACATGGACATTCAAAGAATCAATCAGCATACATCCGCTTTCAACGATATAACGCATTACATTGAGAGCGATAATGGCAAAGAAAAGGTTGAAATATGGTTTGCACGCGAGCTACAGTCGGTTCTTGGCTATTCACGTTGGGAGAATTTCACTATAGCTATAGGCAGAGCAGCCGAATCATGTAAGTCACAGAATATCAACGTGGATGATCATTTTCGTGAGGTCACGAAAATGATAAGCTTAGCAAAAGGTGCTAAGCGTGAAGTCAAGGACTTTATGCTCACTCGTTTTGCCTGTTATCTCATAGCTCAGAACGGTGATCCAAAGAAAGAAGAAATTGCATTTGCACAAGGTTATTTTGCATTGCAGACAAGGCGGGCTGAACTTATAGCCGAGCATCTGCAGCAAGTTTCACGTCTGGAAACACACGATCGGTTGCGTGCTTCAGAAAAACAATTGTCTCGCAATATTTATGAGCGAGGTGTTGATGACCGTGGATTTGGTCGTATACGTTCAAAAGGCGACACTGCTTTGTTTGGCGGACATACTACCGAAGACATGAAACATCGCCTCGGTATCAAGTCAACACGCCCGTTGGCAGATTTTCTTCCTACTCTGACTATTGCAGCCAAGAATCTCGCAACCGAAATGACAAACTACAATGTGGAGCAGAAAGACCTTTATGGTGAACCAAGCATAACAGCCGAACACGTTCAGAACAATGTCAGTGTAAGGCAGATGCTGGGGCAACGAGGTATAAAACCCGAAAACCTTCCTCCTGCTGAGGACATCAAGAAAGTGGAACGCAGAGTGGCAAGCAACGAGAAGAAAATAGAAAAGACTTCAAACAAATTGCCAAAGAAGGTTGAATGATATTGAATATCTTAAGGCAGACAAATATAATAAGTGAGGTTATTTCAACACTCTCAGAAACCTTCTCGCAAAGAGATATTACTAATCATTAAGAAAAATGGATTCAAGACAAAGAATAAAAGAAGAATTTACATATTACCTTTCAAACATAGCAAGGTCATCCCGAAGGACAGATAAAGGATTCAATTTACAACCTACAGCAGTCCAAAGTTTTTTGGCATTTTTAGAGGTTGACAGGCTTTTTGACTATAAACCAGAAATCTGGAAGCATATAAAAAGTATGTATGACATTACTGTTCCTAATGAAGTTGAGAATATCGCTGACATTCTTTTGAATGATGAAGAGTTCACAAAACACGATAATGAAAAGAACCAAGGCTGGCGGTCTGGCAGTATAATCCATTATGTGTGTTTTATCAAAGCTCGTTCATACTTTATGAACGAAAAGACGAAAGATTTTTCAGGAACCCCAGACCAGAAAACTGCAAATAAAGTCACGTCTGACGTGCAATATTCAACCTATCGCCCATACATCACCGCCATAAAATCCAAGCCGTTCCTCCTGCTTGCCGGAATATCCGGCACAGGTAAAAGCCGAATAGTTCGAGAGTTGGCAAGAGCATGTTGGGAAGAAGGCACAGATGAATACAAGGCACAAAAGCCAAAGAACTTCCAAATGGTGCAGGTGAAACCAAATTGGCATGACTCAAGCGACTTGATTGGTTATGTGAGCCGTGTCAGCGGAAAGGCAGAGTATGTGGCAGGAGAGTTCTTGAAATTCATCGCCAAAGCATGGGAAGATACTGAAACGCCGTACTTCTTGTGTTTGGACGAGATGAACCTTGCACCAGTAGAACAATACTTCGCAGAATATCTGAGCGTGATAGAGTCTCGCAAGAACCATGAGGATGGTACCGTGACAACCGACCCTATATTGGAAAAGGCTGATGAAGAGTGGTACTTCAACTTGACAGCTTCACTGACATCAGACGAAGACATTCGCAAGCAATTCAACGAGGAAGGCATCAGCATCCCTCAAAACCTCATAGTCGTAGGAACGGTGAATATGGACGAGACCACATTCTCGTTCTCTCGCAAGGTGCTCGACCGTGCCATGACTATCGAAATGAACGAGGTGGACTTGCATGGCGGTCTGACCAAACGTCACGAAAGCATTGGCAAATTGAGTAATGCAGAGCTTGTCGGCTCTGCCGTGGAAGGCGTGGATGTTTACAACGACTACACCGATGTTTGCGACATTGTACTTGGCTATCTGCAAAAGGTAAATGATATATTGGAAGGTACTCCATTCAAGGTGGCTTACCGCACCCGTAACGAGTTCCTGCTCTATGTGGTGAACAACTTGCCGTATTGCAAAGACGAAAACGGCAACGATTTGGAGCAAGGCTATGTCATAGCTCGTGCCTTGGACGAGATTACCAGCATGAAAGTATTGTCGCGCATTGAGGGTGACGACACGAAGGTTAGCGACGAACTACTTGACAACTTAAGCAAAGCTATCGAGGACGGATTGAAGACTGTGTCGGGAGAGGAGAATACAGTAAAATCCATATCTTTGGCGAAACTGAAGGAGATGAAAGCCAAACTCGTTTCGGGATATACAAGTTTTTGGAGTTAAAAAGCAATACGGATGGAACTATTGACTATTGAGCATAAAGATTTCACGATGATTGTCGAATGTACGAAGTTCGACGGCATTTGGAACAAGGCTAAGAGTAACGTGGGCGAGGACAAACTCTACTCCACTTACTCTTGGTCGGATGGTGTCGTGTCTGTTAAGCGTACATTGGATGCCGACCATGAAATAGACATTGAGCAAGGTGTTCCTGCTCCCGCCACATTCTTCGACAATGCCGACTATCCCATCTGGATAGAGTTCAAAGACTATGTGAAAGACGCTCAGTTTGGTTCCATCCTGCAAAACGACAACGACCATTTCTCCTTTCGTCGTCACATTTTAGCTGGTTTCATCAACTACAAGAACGAGATAGGACGAAGCGAGATACAGATTATATATAAGGTAGACAAAGAGACAAGGGCATTCCGTTTCGGTTTTGAAGTTCTGAGTACGAAGCTCGACTATCACGAGCATTGGCGCACAATCGTGGAGGATATAGAGCGAGAATACCGTATGTTGTCGTTGGATTATATGCGACGCACGTTTCATGGTTTCTCGCCCGACCAAAACGGCGAGCATCCCGATATGTCTGGTGGAGCGTGTTTGAGGGAGAACAACAGAAATTCATAAAAGCCTGCAAAAGCATCATTGACCGACCTCGCCACAGACTTCACGGTGAAGAGGTGTATCTGAGAGCGGACCAACTGAAGCAAACTCCCCATAACATAGAGAACAGATTGGCAGAACACCGCAAGGAACCAGCATATCTCTATCGTGTGGAGCAACATATACTATCGAACGACACGCAAGAGAACCGCTTTCTGAAGTTTGCACTTCATCAGATAAGCAAGCGGTATGAGGATCTGCGCCAACGCATTGAGGCAATAAAAACAGCTTCAGGCACAATGAAGTCTGCCATGCTTGCAACCTCAGAAACATTGAAACGGCTGCAACATCATCCCTTCTTCAGAACAATCGGAAGGTTCAAGGGAATAAGCCAAGAGAGCATGGTGCTGCAAAAGGCAACGGGCTACAGCCAAGTGTACCGTACATGGAACTTGCTTAGAAGAGCCTATTCGCTGAATGACGGCTTGTATCGCTTGCAGACGAAGGATATAGCAACGCTCTATGAGATATGGTGTTTCATAGAGGTGAGCCATATCGTAAAGGCACAATTGCATCTTGACGATGAAGACGTGGAACATCGCAACCGTATGGAGATGAACGGCATCTTCTCTTGGGAGCTTGGCAAAGGCGAACACTCACGCATATTGTTCCGCAAGGATGGCGTAGAGCTGGCAGAATTGGTATATAACCCAAAGAACGCCGACAAGGAAAACGACAATGTGGGCATGAAAGATCTGGTTGTGCCAACCGTGCCGCAGAAACCAGACATCGTGTTGCAGCTCACCAAGAACGATTTGCAGCAAGGCATGAAGATGACCTATCTCTTTGATGCGAAATACCGTATAGAAGGCAAAGACAAGGGCGTGGATGTACCGCCGGAGGATGCCATCAATCAGATGCACCGCTATCGTGATGCCATATACTACAAAGACTATGACGCTAATGCGTTGAAAAAAGAGGTCATTGGCGGTTACATTCTCTTCCCTGGTGACGGTGAGCCAAACGATGTGGCTGTGTCGAAGTTCTATAAAACCATCAAAGAAGTGAATATCGGTGCTTTCCCTCTTCGTCCTAAGGATGTAGAGAACAGAAAACTTTTGGAGAATTTCATTGATGAACTTATACATACCAAATCATACGAGACCATTGCTCATGTCATACCGCAAAAGGGTGCGTATGTAGAGGTGGGCAATCGTGTACTTATTGGATTGGTGAAAGAAGACAACAGGCTGTTTCAAGCATTTATGGACGGAACTGCAACTCTGTATTATTCAGGAAAACAGTTCCCAACAACCATCGCCTTGCAAGATCTTCACTTCTTCATGCCATACATCAAAGGAAAAGGAATACGTGATGTGTATGAGATTGTCAAGGTGCGGACTATCACAGGCAAAGAGGCAAAACAAACGGATGAAGATGATGCCGACAGCAAGGCTCTCCGCCTGGCTTTTGAACTTCGGTATGTTCGCAAGCAATATGCAGAATTCCAACCAATAGACACAACAAAGATGATAGTCCACACGTTTGTTGATACGACTTTCGATAAGTTGGAAGAATGTGTGATAATAGATAAATTATAAAAAACTATATAAGAGAATGAAAAGCATTGGATAAAGCCTGAGTTACAGGAACAGCCCGAACTTATGCAAGTGAAATTGACTCTGCATATTCAGAACAATGTTGCATCTGGTTCATTGAATGACCCAATAAATGACCCAATAAATGACCCAATAAACTTGACCGAGAGACAGAAGTTGATTTTGCAGATGTTCTCCGAAGAACAGAGTCTGAGCAGAGAAAGGCTTTGTGAGAAAACTGGATTGTCGGATGCCACCGCCAAGCGTGAAATAGCATTTCTCAAAAAGGCTGGTTATTTAGAGCGTGTCGGCAGCCTTAAAACAGGACATTGGATAGTTGTTTCAAAATAATTGATTTTGGTTTGTGAACCCAAATGTTCAAAAGTCGCATCGTCGCAGTTGTTACAGCAAAGACCTCCGCCGCCTATGCCCATCATCTCATATAATAACATAGTACGAAGCATAAATAACACTGTACGTGAAAAAAGCTGCCATATCTTCCAGTTTCGGCATAACTCGTTGTATATAAGCAAAATAAAGGCTGGCAGACAACTCGAAAATCGGGTTATCTACCAGCCTATCTACCAGCCTTAACAAGCTATCCTCCAGCCTCAATAATTCTTCTGCCAACCTCAACAATCTATCTGACATGGTAGTTCTTTACAAGTGAGCACATTTTTATACAATTCAGTTTGCATTTTATTGTGACACCTCAAAGAAAAGCATTATATTTGCAGAAGAAAGGCTGTTTAAACGAAGTCTTCCATATGCTGAAAGACGACGAGATACGCCAGTACGGAGAATACCGCTCCAAGCGCCTCGTCCTCGAAGCATGGAACAAATTTGGATTTGACAATTAAAACGAGCAATTACAATGGTAGAAAATAGCATAAACGTCCAAGTACACAATGATTTCAATCAAATTTTTGAAATCATCCTTAATTCCGCAACACTTTGATTTAACTTTATTTATAAGTTCCTGAGCAACAAA
>OIXA01001256.1_pt1 | contig 32904 bp, 27 predicted proteins | sample 1587721 | NCBI WGS metagenome assembly OIXA01 (sample SAMEA3888900, study PRJEB22519) | human gut metagenome | biome: human gut; feature: human-associated habitat; material: faeces | place: Denmark | collected 2013
ATAACACGGAATATCTGGATGATATTCTTGCAGCGATAGATAAGCAATATCTGCTGAAGTTTAAGTATGTTTCGGGTTTCGGAGCGGAGAGCGATATCGTGCTGCAACCGGCTTTCGTGAGATACTTCAAACAACGGTGGTACGTTGTGGGTGTGAAAGTGAAGAGTGAAGAACGAAGAGTGAAGAATTCAAGTGCTGAGGTAGATGGAGAGGCTGATTTGAATGCTGCGACCGATGGGAAGAAACTTGTTCGCTGTCTTCCTTTCGACCGCATCAGTTTCCTTAAGCTTATTTGCGAGAAGCATCCGTTGTCGGCAAAGATGAAGAAGTTCCTGACACCAGAGAATTATTATGAAGATTGCTTTGGCATTTATCGGATGGAAGATGTGCCCGTGGAAAAAATCCGCATCCGTGCCTTCTATCCTGAATACAACTACATTGAGGAGGTTCCGCTGCACGAAAGTCAGCAGAAAGTAAAGGAGTCGAAGGATGGTATGTTTCGGGAATATACATTGACCGTTCGCCCAAGTCGTGATTTCCTTCAGGAACTGTTGTGGCATGGCAGAAATATCATCGTGCTGAAACCTGAGAGCTTGAGACTGGAGATGATTGGTATCTTGAAGGATATGACGAAGAGTTATGAGACGGGCGAATGCCTGAATGGGGAGGAATAGGAGAATCCTCAGATTGGGAATACACAGTGTGCTCAATCTGAGGATTTATCTTATATGATGATCTCCTAATTTCGTCACTTTTATTTTTCATTGTAGACTTGTTCCATCGTTTTTGTCCTGCTCGGTGGTAATCGTAAAGTTATTTCTCTGCTTACTGCAGCAAACTGTGGGCAGAATAAAAATAAACAGTTTTCTAATAATCTTCTAATCTGCTTGTAAAATAATTCTTACTTCTTCCGTTTCAAAGAAATCGCTGCGTTTTATAATTTTTAAATCTCCCGTTCCAACGTATTCCCCACGATCTATTTCTGTGTGTTTGTAATTTGGTGGCATACCGAACTTCTTTACTTCATTTAGTGCTGTAACATCTTCTTCCTGTAAGAAGTCGTAAAAATGTACGAGGCATTTTATCCTGTACTCCTCATATTCTGACAGTACAAAATTTCTTCTCCCTTCACATTCTACAACGCGGTTGTCGCCTAAGATATATTTCGTGCTGTCTATTTTTATGTACATTGGAGGATTAATGCCATGTTTTGCAGTAGCCACGGCTTTCTGTTTGTTGTTAAGGGTGTTGACAATGAAAGAATAGTCAGAGGGTGAGATGTTGTGCACATAACATTGCATTTTCATTGAATCCACCTTGTTCAGATAATAGTCATAGTCTATTACGCAGGTACTGTATTCACAAATGCCAGGCATAAAAACAACGTTTATAGTTTTCTTTGGTTTGGCTGCTTGACAGCTGCATACTGCAACAACTGCAATAATGGCTAAAAAAGTTATAATGTTTCTCATATTATTAATATTACTCTTTATTTTCACGTTAACTGTTATGCATAACGTATAATGGTTAAAATGTTCATTGTCTTTAGGGCGCTTTATATATCGTACAAATTTAGATAAAATCTACGAGATGTCAATTTTTTTATCCTGTGTTTTTTGAACATCTACTTGTTTTTTTCGCTTTTTTGTAATCGTTTTTTAGGATAGGTTTTAGGCATTTGTAGAGACAGCGTTTGCCGGGTAAGGCGGCATGTGAACAAAGCTTGTTTCTGACTTGTTGTGAAAAAGAAAAAGGTGTATCCGTCTTGCCGGATACACCTTTTTAATATATAAGGCTCGTATGTAGCCTTATTTCAAGTTCTTCATGATGTCGAGCAGATGATCCCACACCATCTGAACGGTGGGGATGAGCAGACGCTCGTCGGGGGTGTGGACGCCACGAAGGGTGGGGCCGAACGACACCATGTCGAGGTTGGGATAACGCTCAGAGAACAGACCACACTCAAGACCAGCGTGGATGCCCTTGACGATGGGCTCCTTGCCAAACAGCTTCTTGTATGACTCTACAGCCACCTTGGTGAGCTTGCTGTCGGGGTTCATCTTCCATGCGGGGTAGCCGTCGCTAATGGTGATGTCGGCACCGGCGAGCTCAAACACAGCCTTCACGGTGTTGGCCTCGTTGTCGAGGTTGCTCATGACGCTTGAACGGTGTGAGGCAACAACGGTGATCTCGTTGTCGGTGGTGATGATGCTTGCCACGTTGCTTGAGGTCTCGACAAGCCATGAGATGGCTTCGTCCTGACACATGGCGAACACGCCGTTGTCGATGCCCTGGATGGCGAGGATGAAGCGGCGGCTCACGTCCTTGGGCAGCACGGGTGTTGCCTCTGTGCTCTCAAGATGAAACTCCATGGTGGTGTCGGTAACGTGGAACTCGTCTTCTACAGCGGCGGTAAAGATGTTCCAGTCGGCACGAACGGTCTCCTTGTCGGCTGCCGGCACGGCAAACACTACCTTGCCGTCGCGAGGAATGGCGTTGTGCATCTTGCCAGAGTTGAACGAGGCGAGACGCAGATCTGTCTTCTCCTGCTCCTTGTAGAGGAAGCGGTCGAGAATTTTGATGGCGTTGGCGCGCTTCTTGTCGATGTCATCTCCTGAGTGGCCGCCGTTAAGGCCCTTGATAGATATCTCCATGAAGAACATGCCCTCGGGAGCTACCTCACGGTTGAAATGGAAACGGGCTGTTGTGGTCTTGCCACCGGCACATGACACGAAGATCTGGCCTTCGTCCTCAGAGTCGAGGTTGATGAGCATGTCGCCCTTCATGAAGCCTGCCTTCATGCCCATGGCTCCTGTGAGGCTTGTCTCCTCGTCGCGTGTGAACACACACTCTATGGGGCCGTGCTCTATGTCGTCGCTGTCGAGGATGGCAAGCTCTATGGCGCAGCCTATGCCGTCGTCGGCACCGAGGGTTGTGCCCTTGGCTGTGAGCCATTCGCCGTCGATGTAGGTCTGGATGGGATCTTTCGTGAAGTCGATATCAACATCGACGAGCTTGTCGCACACCATGTCCATGTGGCTCTGAAGGATGAGGGTGGGGCAGCCTTCCTTGCCCTTGGTTGCGGGCTTGCGTATGATGACGTTTCCTGTCTCGTCGACCTCTGTCTCTAAGCCGTGGCTCTTGCCAAACTCTTTGAGATATTCAATCATCTTCTCCTCGTGCTTTGATGGACGGGGAATGGCGTTGATCTTTGCAAACTGCTCGAACACGCGGGCAGGCTTTAATTGATTTTTTCCCATTGCTTTTGTTTTTATATATTGTGAATAATGTTTATTCAGTTAAAATAGCAGAAATTATTTTGTGCTATGATTGATTTACATTACCTTTGCATGTGTTATCAATACAAAGTTACGGTTTTTCTCGCATAATGAGCAAAGGAAACGTGTAATTTTTGTGAAGAGACGCTTTAAAACTTATCTAAAGATAGATTGGCATGATCAAAACATTACTTCTCACCCTGCTCATTGTAGCTGTTGCAATGGTGCTGTTTTGCGTGAAACTGCTGTTCAAGAAGAACGGCCGGTTCTCGTCGCAGCATGTACACGACAACCCTGCGTTAAGAAAAATGGGCATTCATTGTGTTATGGACCAAGACCGCGAGGCAAGGGATCGTAATGGGGCTTATTAGAAAAATAAACAAAAAACAAGATAAACAAATGAAAAAGAAACAGATTTTGGGCGCATTTGCCATGGCAGCTTTTGCACTCACGTTGATGACCTCATGTGACAAGTCGAAATCGCAGGCTGACGACCAGGCTGCTGACGCAAAGGTAGCTCCCACAGAGACAAAGATTGCGTTTGTGGAGGTTGACAGCATCATGACGCAGTATCAGTTCTGCAAGGAGTATTCGCTTGTGCTGCAGAAAAAGGGTCAGAACATCCAGAACACGCTCGCACAGAAACAGCAGCAGCTTGAGGCAGCTGCCGCCAACTTCCAGCAGAAGCTTCAGCAGAACGCTTACACCCGTGAGCAGGCTCAGGGCATCCAGGCTCAGCTGCAGCGTCAGAACGCCGATCTTCAGGCTCTTAACCAGCGCTTGAGCGGCGAGTTCCAAAGCGAGACAGAGAAATATAACAACGCTTTGCGCGACAGCATCAGCCACTTCCTCAAGGCTTATAACAAGGACAAGAAGTTTAGCCTTATCCTCAGCAAGGCTGGCGACAACATTCTGTATGCCGACAAAGCTCACGACATCACCAACGATGTTATTGCCGGTCTGAACAAAGCTTACAAGTCGGCTCCCGAGCTTAAGACTGCCGGTAAGGATACCAAGAAGAAAAAATAATGATGTCGTTGCTTGTCACAGCACGACTTGAAACATAAGGATAATGGGTAACGTCTTTACATCTTTGTAGCGCGTTACCCATTATTCTTTTTTTGCAGGGGCAGACCTGTGAAAGCTTTACTGTTAAGAACGGCTGCTCCTTTGTCTTTTAAAAATATTGCTTATGACAAGAAAAGAAAGATATGAGTATGTGCTCAACTATTTTCGTGAGCACATGGGAAACGTTAGCACCGAGCTGCAGTTTGGAAGCGTGTTTCAGTTGCTTGTGGCTGTGGTGCTCAGCGCTCAATGTACCGACAAACGTGTGAACCAGATAACGCCAGAGCTGTTTCGGCGTTTTCCTGATGCCAAGACGTTGGCTGCCGCCGATGAGGCAGAGGTGTATGAGTGTGTGAAGAGCGTGTCGTATCCCAACGCCAAGGCGGCGCACATCGTCGCGATGGCGCGTGAGCTTATTGAGCGGTTCGGGGGTGAGGTGCCGGCGTGCTTCGACAGTTTGGTGTCGCTGCCAGGAGTGGGCCGCAAGACGGCTAACGTTATTATGGCTGTTGCTTTTGGCGAGGCTAAGATGCCTGTAGACACTCATGTGTTTAGGGTCAGCCATAGGCTTGGACTCGTTTCAAAGACCGACAACACGCCGCTTAAGGTGGAGCGCAAGCTTGTGAAATATATTCCGGAACAAGATGTGGCACATGCTCACCATTGGCTGTTGCTGCATGGACGTTATGTGTGTACGAGCCGTGCACCCCATTGCGCAAAATGTGACCTTGCCGACATCTGCCCCAAGATTATGGAGGGGAGCAAGCTTAACGCTTAACGGCTTTTGCCTTGACGCAAAGGCTTTAAGCTTAATGTTTTTTGCTTAATGCTTAACGGCTTTTGTCTTGACGCACAGGCTTTTTGCTCTGCGCTTAACCCTAATAAATCATAAAAAAGGAAGAAAGAGAAAGATATGAAGGTTAACGGCCATATACAGCTTTATCCTTTCATGCGCATCGTGGTGGCGCTCATTATAGGCATCGTTGTCGGCGATGCCTATAACAGCGTTGAGGCTGTGGTGACTTATGGCGTGGCTTCGTTGCTGCTGGCTGTGGCGTGCATGTTCTTATGGGAGAAGCCTGTGTGGCAGACCTGTTTGCTCTTTCTTGCCGTTGCGTCTGTCGGCGCGTGGCACACCTCTCTCTTCGCCAAACGGCAGACGGTCGCGTTTGCGGAAAGGACTGAACAATGGAAGGCCGTGGTGGTGTCGAGACCTGTGGTGAAAGAATGGTCCGTGAGCATGGATGTGGTCATTGTTGATGGGCGCATGGCTGAGCGGAAAGTCAGGGTGTCGCTTCAGAGAGGCGCGTCTTCAGACGGTTTTTGTGCAGACAGCCTAAGGCTTGGCGACGGGTTGGCTATGTGGACCCTGCTGAAGCCCATTGAGCCGTTTGGCAAACAGAAAGAGGCTTACCGTTTCAACTATGTGAGATGGATGCGTGCTCACGGCTTTGTGGCCCGTGCCTTTGTGCGCGATGGCTGTTGGGCTCCCATGGCGGTTGGCAAGGACGGTATGACGTTCATGCAACGGCTTAGGCTAAACGCCTTGCTCGTTAGGGAGCGGCTGATTGGGGTTCTCGAAAGGTGCGGCATGGATGATGGCGCACGGCGTGTGGTGACGGCCATGACGCTTGGCGACAAGACGGAGCTTGGCAACGACGTGAAGGACGACTATTCGGTATCGGGAGCTTCACATTTGTTGGCGCTCTCTGGCCTTCATCTCGGCGTTATCTATCTTGTGCTGTCGTTTCTTCTTGTCCGTTATCCGTGGAAGAGCGTGTTCGGACAGGCTGTGGCGGTGGCTGCCATCTGGTTTTATGTGTTGCTGGTTGGAATGCCTTCAAGCGTGGTAAGGGCTGCTGTGGTCATAACGATCTACACCACGGTCCTCATCATGGGGCGTAGCCGTCTGCCTTACAACGCGTTGGCGTTCGCGGCTACCTGTATGTTGCTCATCAACCCGTGGTGTCTGTGGGACGTGGGCTTTCAGATGTCGTTTGTGGCTGTTCTGTCAATCCTTATAATCTTCCGTCCTGTCTACAAGATTGTTCCTGCAAAATGGCTTGAGCAACATGGCGTTGTCGACAGGGTGTGGTCGCTCACGGTGTTGTCGTTTGCGGCACAGGTGGGTGTGGCGCCGCTTGTGCTGTTCTATTTTGGACGCTTCTCCTGCTATTTCCTCCTTGCCAACTATGTGGCTGTTCCTCTTGCAACCCTCGTCATTTATCTTACGCTGGCTCTTTTGCTCACCTCTTTCCTGCCGTTTGTTCCAGGCTTGTTGGGAACCGTTGTGTCGTGGCTTGCTTCGCTCATGAACAAGGCGTTGGCCTTAATAGCCTCATGGCCAGGGGCGAGCATAGACAATGTTCACATAGGGCTGGTGCAACTCGTGCTTATCTATTTGTTCTTGGGTTGCATGTATGTGGCTGTCGGCAAGCTTTGGAAAGTTTATGTGTTCGTGAATTATCGCTTAGGACCGAAGCGATAAAAACGGTTCTTTCCGTCAGCTTGCTCTTCTGTCGTTCCTTAAGGTTGCTCTTCTGCCGTTCTGTCTGTCCTCTCTTCAGCCTTTCCTTCAGCTTGTCCTTCTTGTTTTTCTTCTGCCTTTCCCACGGTCTCCTCTTCAGCCTTTCCTTCAGCTTGTCCTTCTTGTTTTTCTTCTGCCTTTCTCACGGTCTCCTCTTCAGCCTTTCCTTCGGTTGCCTCTTCAGTTTGTTCCTCTGTAGCTCCAACCATGAAATAGTGTTCAAGCTCTTTGTCGGCACATCCGTTGCTGTTGGCAAGGTCCTTCACGATCACACCATGCTCAAGCAGCACGATGCGTGACGACACGTCAACCGTGTGCTGGAGGTTGTGGCTGGAAAGAAGTACGGTGGCTCCTGTCGTCTGGTTATAATGGGTTAGCATCTGTTTGAGGATGTTCTGGCTGCTGGGGTCAAGGAAGTTGAACGGCTCGTCGAGGATGAGAAGCTGAGGGTGGTTGAGCATGGCTGCCACGATGCCTATCTTTTGCTTGTTTCCTGCCGAATAGTCGCGTATGAGCTTCTTCTTGCCCATAATCTCGCCGCCCATGAAACGCTCCATCTCGTCAAGACGCTGGCGCATGGTGTCGTTGTCGATGCCGCACACCTTGGCTATGAACTCGAAATATTCTTCGGGCAAGAGAAAGTCGATAAGAAAACTGTCGTCAATATAGGCACCCGTGTATCGCTTCCAATCTTCCATCTTGGCAGGGTCTACGGTTATGGTATCTGCCGCGTCGCCCGTTCCTTGCGTCTGCTCGTTGGCGTTGGTGCAAAAAGTGAGATCCACATATCCGTTGTCTGCTTTCAACAGGTCGAGCATGAGACGGAACATGGTCGTTTTGCCTGCGCCGTTGTTGCCAACAAGACCTATGATCTCTCCATCGTTAACATGCAGGCTGTCTATGTTTACAGCCATGTTGTCGTTGAACGCTTTCTTCAATTGGCTTATTGTTATCTGCATTTTTTGTTTCCTTTCGTTTATTGTGTTTTAAAACAATGTTTTTTTTAGCAACCGTTTGTTGTCTTTAAAAGCAATCGTTTGTTATCGTTAAAAACAAATTACATGTACATTCTTATAAACTCATCTTATATACGTTTGTCTCTTTTGCCTCAAAGCCAATGCTTCTATAAAGGGCGTTGGCTGCTATGCGCGATGGACGAGAGGTGAGCATCAGCTGGCAAGGGCCGTTGTCTTCAGCAAACTGGATGACGTGGTTTATCAGGAGTTTGCCGAAAGAGTGGCCGCGCCAACTGCTGTCTACAACGAGGTCCTCGGCCCATGCCTTGCGTCCCGTTGGAGTGGTGTAGAAGGCGAGGGTTATCATACCGGCTGTCTGGCCGTTGACAGCGAGGATGAAGAGATGGCTGTCCTTGCTTGAGGCTATGGCTTTCAGGTCGTCAAGACCGAAAGGGTGGGGCGTGGCGCTAAGCTGCGGCAGCAAGGCGGTAATGGTGTTGGCAAGCTCTGGCGTGGCCTCTATTGCCTCGTAGATGTTTATGTCTGTGCGCATGTCGTTATTTTAAAACTAATGTCATTATTTTAAATTTATCGTTTATATGTTGCGAAAGTAATGATTTTTGTTCATATTGGCAAATAATGTTTTGGATATGTCAAGAAATTGTAATCAGAAAATAGAAAATCGTTTTATCATTTTGTCGGTTGTATATTTTTTTTTAATTTCGCGCAAAAATTTTCAAATTTCAATTTTTAGGTATAACATATTGCAATTCTTATGGGAGGCATCTTCGGAACCATTTCCAAAAAAAGCTGTGTTGCAGATCTGTTCTACGGAACCGACTACAACTCGCATCTCGGTACACGTCGTGGCGGCATGGCGATGTATAGTAAAGAAAAGGGTTTTGTGCGCTCTATCCACAACTTGGAGAGTTCGTATTTCAGAACAAAGTTTGAACCAACGCTTGACCGCTTCGAAGGAAGCACGGCGGGTATAGGTGTTATTAGTGACACGGACGCGCAGCCGCTCATAATAAATTCGCACCTTGGACGCTTTGCCATCTGCACGGTGGCAAAGATTGCCAACATCAATGAGCTCACTGACGAGTTGCTCTCGAAGAACATGCATTTTGCAGAACTGTCGCAGAGCTCAACGAACCAGACGGAGCTTGTGGCTCTGCTGCTCATACAGGGCAAGACCTTCAAGGAGGGCATAGAGAACGTCTATCATCACATAAAGGGCTCTTGCACGATGCTCATCTTGACAGACAACTCCATTATTTGTGCCCGCGACTCTTGGGGACGCACACCTATAATAATAGGCAAGAAAGACGGAGCTTATGCTGTGTCGAGCGAGTCGACATCGTTCCCTAACCTCGATTTTGAGGAATGTTATAATGTGGGACCTGGCGAGATCGTTAGCCTGACGGCTGACGGCATGACGCAGATGCGTGAGCCAAACAAGAAGATGCAGATCTGCTCGTTCCTGTGGGTCTATTATGGTTTTCCGACCTCTACCTACGAAGGCAAGAACGTGGAGGATGCCCGATTCGTAAATGGTTACAATCTGGCAAAGACAGACGATGTGGAGGTCGACTGTTGTAGCGGCATTCCTGACTCGGGCACAGGCATGGCCATGGGTTATGCGTCGGGCAAGGGTGTGCCTTATCAGCGCTGCATAGCCAAGTACACTCCCACATGGCCGCGCTCGTTCACACCTTCTAACCAGTCAATGCGCTCGTTGGTTGCAAAGATGAAGCTCATCCCCAACAAAGCTATGCTTAAGGGCAAGCGCGTGCTGTTCTGCGACGATTCTATTGTGCGTGGCACACAGCTTCGCGACAACGTTAAGGTTCTGTTTGACAAGGCCGGTCTGAAAGAGTGTCACATGCGCATAGCCTGTCCGCCTCTTGTCTATGGCTGTCCGTTCATCAACTTCACCTCGTCAAAAAGCGACATGGAGCTGATAACACGCCGAATAATTGAAAAGTTTGAGGGTGATGCAAACAAGAATCTTGAGAAATATGCCACTACCGACTCGCCTGAGTATAAGCGCATGGTGGAGGCCATCCGTCAGGATCTTGGTCTCACAACGCTCAAGTTTAACACCATAGAGCAGCTCATCGAGGCCATTGGCTTACCAAAATGTAAGGTCTGCACCCATTGTTTCGATGGCAGCAGCGCTTACACACTTAAAGAGAATGCCGACGAGTAAATAAAACACCATACCCTCACACGTTTAGTGGGTGAGGCTTGCATAACGGAAAAGGAGAAGACTCTTGTTTAGACGAGGCCTTCTCCTTTTTATCTATATTTCTCTGTCATTTCTATAACGACCATTGGTTTTCATATCTCAGAATAAACAAGTTCTCCGTCAATTCGTTCCGATTTCATTACGAATAGTCGGTCTATCGTTATAGATGTTTCGTGAACGTCAATGTCTGTAACGATGGTTGACGGTTGCCGGACAAGAGATATGTGAGGATAGAAATTCATGGCGCTGAAACCGACATCGTTGGCTGCGAGACGTTCGCGTAGCTTGTTGGCAACGGTCGTGACGGGCTCTTTCTCCTTTATCCCGCACCAGATGACGCCTGTTTTCGTGGGAAACGTTCCAAGCTCGCCCAAGGTCATTGTGAAAGGCTTAAAGGTCACTTCACTCACAGCTTTATAAATGTTTTGAAGATCATATTTCTCGCCTATGAAGGCAAGGGTTAGGTGAAGGTTGTTATAAGGGCAATAGTTGCCCCTGACGCCTTTTGTTCTTAAGGCGTTCTGAATGTTGACAAACGTGTTCTTGACATCATCGTTAAAACGTATTGCAATAAAAATGCGTGCCATGTCGTGTTATGGTTTTTGTTCTTTTTTAAACTTCGGTTCTTTACAGAAAGAAAATGTTTGGCTGATGAAAAAGAATGAATAAATATACAGGAAACAGAGTTTAGGTGCATAAATATCCAAAACTGCGGTCGTAAGCGTTTATGGGTGTTTCTCTTTCTGTTTTCAAAAATATCACGGGTTTTACTTATTGTTTTTGTTAACAACTCTTAAAAGGAGGGCGGTTTTGTCAAAGGGCCTCTTTGAGGCTGTCAAAGGGCCTTAATGAGCTCCTCAAAGAGCCTCTTTGAGGACGTCAAAGAGGCACTTTCAAATCGTAAGTTGGGCACTTTGAGAACAGCACTAAAAAAGAGGCTGAAAATGAATAAATATGCAAAAACATTTTCCATGAAATAATGGCGCTTTTTGTTACTTTATTTCTCCTTGTTTAGGCTTTCTTTTTCCTCCAATTCTCATCCTTCTTTCACCCTCTTTCACCTCTTTACGTTTTCTCCATCTTCATCTTCATCTCTTTCTCCTTCTTCTCCTTCTTCTCCTTCTCCTTCTTCTCCTTCTTCTTCTTCTTCTTCTTCTCCTCCTTCTCCTTCTCCATCTCCTTTATTTCATCCCTTGTTCATGTTCAATTTCATCCTTTGTTCATGCGTTCAGCAAGCGCTTCGGCGAGGTCTTGAGACGTTTGCAATCCGAGTTTTTTGCGTATGTTGGCGCGTTGTGTGCTGATGTTCGATTCTGATTTGTTGAGAATATTGCAAATCTCGCCTTGCTTCTTTCCTTGAAGGATGAGGCGGCAGATGTTGAGTTCTGATGGCGTGAAGTCGGGGAACACGCTTGCGATGTCATGCTTCTCAAGCTCTTGTTGCTTAAGAAACTCGGTCACGTTGTCAATGACGTTTTTTTGAGATGTGGCTCCCATGAGGCTGAGCAGATGAGTGGTCTTTGCTAAATCGTGCTTCTCAAGGGCGAGGGCAATATATGCCTTTACCTGCTTCTTGTTCAGACGAAGCACCTGAAGCAGCTCGGTCTCGTCGCGTTGAAGCGTTTTGTTGGCTTGCATAAGATATTCGGCATTCTTGGCTATTCTTATGCCTATGGCACTAATGAACAGCATGATGAGGAGGAGAATGAGGAAATAGTCGTGCAAAATTCTGTTGCCTGTGGCTGTTAGGCACACGATATATGTGCAAAGGGCTATGGCCGTGGTGAGCCTGCTGGTGAGAATGAGGTATGTTGCCAAAGAGAAGATGGTGTTGGCGGACAGTATAAGCATGTTGATGAGAATCATCGTCACGTCGTCTTTAATGTCGGGCGACAATGCTCCGAAAACGGTTTCAACAGCCAGGCACAGCTGCAAAGACAACGTCATGCATCCAATGGTTTTCACTATGCTCATCCGCCGGGTGATGTATGCCACGGACAGAACGACAATTTCTGCCAGCATGATGCTGTTCATCGTGGTGTAAAACGGATGGAACGTGCCAGACAATCCTGTAATGTTGGTTAACAGTCCGCACGACAGGAACAGAGCGTAAAACACAAAAAGCACCTGCCGCTGCTGGTCAAGATAGTTGTCCTCGCGGTCAAGAAAGCGTTTTGTGACCTTCTTTATTGCTGTAAGAGCTTCTTTCAGCGAAGCTGCTTTGTTGTTCTTTTCCGGTTTTTTATTCATAGTAGGTGTATGGTCTTTTTGCAAAATTAAGTGTTTTATTCCTATTTTGACGTTTTTTGAGCTGCTTTTTTTGCTGTTTTCCTACAACTTGACGTTTTTTGAGGTACGTTTTAATTGTGCGATTGGTTTTAAAACACTAAATTTGCAAAAAGAAAATAGGAAACTAAACTATAATAAATGTTGACCCAAAGATGTGTCGACAATAAAAAGGTATTATTGGTCTTAACAAAAAAGGAGCCTTCGCCACATATAAAAGTGGCGAGGCTATGACAAAAAAACATTTGAACAAATGACAGGCGTAAGCCTCTCATGCCAACACAAAAAACGATAAGATAGAACCATTCTAACCGTTTTGCGGTCACCGGGGATTAAGCCTTCTCACAGACAAGGCTTTTCCTCTGTGAGATGGGACAAGGGCTTTCCAAAGGTTTTCAGAAATGAGTTTTTCTTCTGACAACAGTAACAGTGAAGCTATGTTTGTTTAATAATTTTATAGGCTTGTGAAAGTCATCTTTTCAAGAGTGATACAATGCCCCTCAATGTTATTTTTGCTTCTGGTTGAGGGGAAAAACAATTTTCTATAGATACCAGCTGTGAAGCTAAAAGAAAGTAAAAAAAATAAGAAAATAGAAAAAGGCAAAAAAGAAACAAAAGAAATCTTCTATGAAAGAAAAAGCCCGGATGAAGAGTGATTCTCCATCCGGGCTTGCTTCTTATTGTAGTTCTGTTATGTTTTGTTCTTTACACAAGTCCGCGACCGTGGCAGTTTTTAAACTTCTTGCCGCTGCCACAAGGACATGGGTCGTTGCGGCCAGGCAGCTTGTCGGCAACATAAGGCTGCTGTGGCTGCTTCTCGCGTGTGTCCTGATTGGCGGCAGCACGCTGTGCTTCATCCTCAAGGGTGTCCTTGCGCTCCTCATAACGCTTCTTTGGAGCCTGCTCCTCAGCAGGGGCCTCATGTACCTCTTGCTGCTGAATTTCAGGAATCTGTCCGCGTGTGAGTATAGACGAGATGCGGTTGTTCATGTCGTTCACCATCGAGTCGAACAGCTGTGCGCTCTCAAGCTTGAAGATGAGCAACGGATCCTTCTGCTCGTATGATGCGTTCTGCACGCTGTGGCGCAGCTCGTCGAGCTGGCGGAGGTTCTCCTTCCAGCAGTCGTCGATGATGTGGAGCATCACGGTACGCTCAAACTGCTTTACAACGTCCTTGCCCTCTGTGCGGTAAGCCTCCTTGAGGTTGCAAGGAATCTGGTAAACGCGCTTGCCGTCTGTGATGGGCACCATGATGCGCTCGAACATGTTGCCTTGCTTCTCCTCAACGTCCTTGATGACGGGCCAAGCCACACCCTGTATGCGGTCTGTCTTGCGCTTGAATGTGGCCATTGCCTCCTGGAAGCAACGCTCTTCAAGGTCTGCATGCTTGGTGTTCTCAAAGTCTTCCTCTGTGAACGGACATTCCATGGCAAGAACCTTGAGGAACATCTCGCGGCAACCGGCATAGTCGTTCTTCTCAATGATGTTGACCACGCGGTCCCAGATGATGTTGGTGATGTCCATGCCGATGCGCTCGCCCATGAGAGCGTGACGACGCTTCTCGTAGATAACGGTACGCTGCTTGTTCATCACGTCGTCATATTCGAGCAGGTGCTTACGGATACCGAAGTTGTTCTCCTCAACCTTCTTCTGTGCGCGCTCGATGCTCTTCGAAATCATGGGGCTCTCGATACGCTCGCCATCCTTGAAGCCGAGCTTGTCCATAACTCGTGCTATGCGCTCGCTTGCGAACAGACGCATGAGCTTGTCCTCAAGAGACACATAGAACACAGAGCTACCGGGGTCACCCTGACGTCCTGCACGACCACGGAGCTGACGGTCTACACGGCGGCTCTCATGACGCTCTGTGCCGATGATGGCAAGACCGCCTGCTGCTTTAACCTCGGGGCTGAGCTTGATATCGGTACCACGACCGGCCATGTTGGTGGCAATGGTCACGGCTCCGAGCATGCGCTCCTCAACGTGTTTGTTGCCATCTTCGTCGGTGATGGTCACGCGGCCCATGGCGCTACGGCCTGCTTCGGCCACGATCTCAGCCTCTTTCTGGTGATATTTGGCGTTCAACACCTGGTGAGGGATGTTGCGGAGCTTGAGCATGCGTGAGAGCAACTCTGAAATTTCTACTGATGTGGTGCCCACGAGCACGGGGCGGCCACTATTGCGCATGGCCTCAATCTCTTCGATGACGGCAGCATATTTCTCGCGGGCTGTCTTGTAAACGCGGTCGTCCATGTCGACACGCAAGATGGGCTTGTTGGTAGGAATTTCTACAACATCAAGCTTGTAGATGTCCCAGAACTCGCCTGCCTCGGTAGAAGCGGTACCGGTCATACCAGAGAGTTTGTGGTACATACGGAAATAGTTCTGCAAGGTGATTGTTGCGAACGTCTGTGTTGCAGCCTCCACCTTAACATGCTCCTTCGCCTCTACTGCCTGGTGCAGACCATCGCTCCAGCGGCGGCCTTCCATGATACGGCCTGTCTGCTCGTCCACGATCTTGACCTCGCCGTCCATGACAACATACTCGTCGTCCTTGTTGAACATGGTGTAAGCCTTGAGCAGCTGCTGCAAGGTGTGCACACGGTCGCTCTGAACGGCATAGTGGTTGAGCATGTCGTCTTTCTTGTCAATCTTCTCTTGCTCGCTCAGCGTTGTAACGGTTTCAAGCTCCGACAGCTCTGTGGCGATGTCGGGCAGCACGAACAGATTCTTGTCGTTAACCTGGTTTGACAACCACTCGGTTCCCTTGTCTGTGAGGTCGCAGCTGTTCTGCTTCTCGTCCACAACAAAGTAGAGAGGCTCCACACACTCGGGCATGCGGCGGTTGTTGTTCTCCATATAATATTCCTCTGTCTTGAGCATTCCGGCCTTTATGCCGTCCTCAGAGAGAAACTTGATGAGGGGCTTGTTCTTTGGAAGAGCCTTGTGTGAGCGGTAGAGAGCGAGAAATCCTTCGTCAACGAGCTTGCTGTCGTTCTTCTCGGTACCTTCGCTGATCTTCTGTTTTGCTTCTGCCAGATATTGTGAGGCGAGCTTGCGCTGAACCTCAACAAGACGCTCTACGAGCGGCTGATACTGCTCAAACATCTGGTCGTCGCCCTTCTCAACAGGACCAGAGATGATAAGAGGTGTACGGGCATCGTCAATAAGCACCGAGTCGACCTCATCGACAATGGCATAATTGTGTGCACGCTGCACAAGATCGGCAGGCGAGTGTGCCATGTTGTCACGAAGGTAGTCGAAGCCAAACTCGTTGTTTGTACCGAAAGTGATGTCGGCCATGTAGGCTCGGCGACGCTCGGGCGAGTTGGGACGATGCTTGTCAATGCAATCGACAGACAGACCGTTGAACATGTAGAGCGGTCCCATCCACTCCGAGTCACGCTTTGCAAGGTAGTCGTTTACGGTAACGACGTGAACGCCGTTGCCTGTAAGGGCGTTGAGGAACACAGGCAGGGTTGCCACAAGGGTCTTGCCCTCACCTGTTGCCATCTCAGCAATCTTGCCCTGATGCAAGGCGATACCTCCAAAGATCTGCACGTCATAGTGGACCATCTCCCATTTCAGGTCGTTTCCGCCTGCTGTCCAATGGTTGCGATATACGGCCTTGTCGCCGTCAATATAGATAAAGTCGTTCTTGGGGTTGGCTGCCAGCTGACGGTCGAAGTCGGTGGCTGTAACCACGGTCTCCTCGTTCTCGGCAAAGCGGCGTGCTGTGTCTTTCACGATGCTGAAGGCAATAGGCATAACCTCGTTGAGAGCCTTCTCATAGATCTCAAGCGCTTCTTTCTCCAACTTGTCGATCTCGCTGAAAATGCCTTCGCGCTCGTCGATGGGCGTTTCTTCAATTTTGCTTTTCAGATCAGCAATCTTCTGCTTCTGCTCGTTGGCAGAGTCTTGCACATATTTCTGTATCTCCTTTGTCTTGGCACGCAGTTCGTCGTTGCTTAATGCCTTGATTGCCGGATAAGCCTCTTTGACCTTTTCTACAAGAGGCTGGATGAGCTTCATGTCTCGGGTCGACTTGTTTCCGAACAATGATTGTAAAATCTTGTTGAAATTCATTGTGTTATTTGTTTTTTTATTTTTTCTTACTTTGTTGTGTTTTGCGTGTCGGCACCAAGATGTTCTTGGTCTGACAGCTTCTCTTCAACGTGGTTGCTCCACGTCTTATTCCTTTTTAGCGTGTAAAGGTACAAATATTTTTCCATTTATTGCGGCAATCGTCATATTAACCTTCGTTTTTGGGCCAATAATTGCCATAAAAATGTTAAATATTGCCTTTGACGGCTGCAAAATGTCATTGCAGCGGCGCAGACGAACATGCGTTCGGTGCCCTTATGCGGATGGCTTTGGCTATGGTAGGCGCAATGCGGTCTACCGTTGCAGGTGTTGATATGCGCTCCGCTTTGGTGTTGGCACCGTAGAAAATTATGGGGAATGGAACAAAGTCGGCCCGTGACGTGAACTGTTCGTTGTTGTCCTCGTTAAGCACCTTCCATCCTGGGGCAATCTCGAGCACCAAGTCGCCGCTTACAGAAGGGTTATAAGGACTGTCGTTCACGCTTCTCACGCCCGCTGTCTGCACGAGCAGTTCCTTTGAACGAGTGATAACATCGTTGAAGCTCAAGCGTTTCTGCTCTATCAGTTTGCGGTCGAGATAAATCTGGTTGTGGTAGCAAGTCTCAACATATCGTGCCTGTCCGTAGATTGCACTAAGATACATGTTGAGCAAGTTTGCTGTGCGGGTAATATAAAAAGTTCCTGTCGGAATGTTATATTTCTTATAGTCTACAGGCTCGTCGTTCGTGTAGCCTGTGCTTGTGATAACAAACAAGACGTTGTCTTTGCCGATCTTGTTTTCAAAATAGCTTATTATGCGTGCCAGCGTCTTGTCAAGCTTCAGATAGGCTATCTCCATGTCTGTCTGCCAGTTGTTGAAGTCTTTGAGCTTGGCTTCAAGCGTGAGCGACAGCATGTCTGTTATGTTGTCCTTGCCAAGGCCCATGCCTTCTGTGCATGCTTCGGCAAGTTGGGCTACGCCGTCGTTGCCCGACTTGTAGCTTGCGCTGTTGAATGTTTTTAAAAGCGACTGAGAGGTGTTTGGGTAATAGCTTGAGGTGGACCAACGGCCGTCTTTCTCGTTTATCCAGAATGCTCCGTCGGCAGCATGGCCACCCGCCATCACGGCAGCGTCTTTGTCAATGGCCACGCTGTAGACCAAGGCTCTGCCTCGTGTAGCCACTTTCAGCTCATCGCTTGTCGTCGATGTTGCCATCTTGGCAGGCGATTCGGTATATGTGGCGTCGTCTGTGCAGAACACGGGGCGCAGGGTGGAGCGGTCAAGCCATTGGCTGCTCACGATGTTGTTGTAATGGGGAGTAGTGCCTGTGGCTATGGAAGCTACGGCCGATGCTCTGTCAACAGGAGAGAACGGGTAGCTGGCAGCCTCGTAAACGCAGCCTCGTTCGAACAGTTTCTTGAAACCGTCGGAGGTATAGAGCGGAGAGAAATGCTCTATATAGTCGGTCCGCAACTGGTCAATAGCAATATTGACCACCAGTCGTGGGGCTGGTTGTAGTGATTGTGCCTGTATGTTACCGCTGGCAAGAGCCGCAAGCAGGATTGTTGAAATATATTGTCTCATTGTCGTGAGTTCACGATTTTTTTGATGAATAATATTCTAATAAGCAAAGTTGATGCCACGATGAGCATTCCTTCTGCATAATGCTGAATTGCTGTCCCGATGAAGAAAAGGCAGATAAAAATCAGCCAAATTGTCAGCCATCGGTTTGCTTTGTGCTTCCTGATGTCACGAACGGTGGGGTACAGGAACACGAGGTTGAGCGGATTGAGGAGTAAGATCTGCAAGTTAAGGCTCACGGTAGGGTGCTGAGAAAACACCATTGCCAAGATAATGAGGCCCGCCACGCCGTCGGCCAACATGAGCGTGAGATCCCATGCCCACGTTATCTTCTTGCGCTTGTGGTCGGCAAGACTGATCAATAGCGTTATGGCGCACAACATAAAAGCGCAGTTGGTGGGAGAAAACGGAAATTCTTCTTTCACGGTCTGCGTGCCAGGCTCTATGGTCCATGAGGTGGCTGACACGAGAGGGCGCGTTGTGCCGTCTGTGTTCTTTATTCTTGCCTTCGCAAAATCGTCGCTCAGGCTCTTTGGCAGAAACTGCTGTTCTTCAAAGCTCGTGTGGCTGTCGGCCTTTACGCCAAGCAAAAGGTCGTTGCCGAAGCGGGCCCACGGGTGCTGGGCGGTGTAACGGTGTATCATCTCGCGGAACGATATGTAGGTTCCGTCTGCAGGGCTTGTGGAGTTGCCGGTGGTCTTGTCGTAGAGAACCGAACCTTCAATACACCTTATTATAATATCGCGTGCGCGTGTTGTGCAGTTGTCATAAAAATAATTGTACCTGTAGACACGGTTCTCGGGACGGTAGTTTTCGTCGATGGCTTGCAGCAGGGCGAGCTTCTCTTCTCTGTTCAGGTTGAGCTGCTGTTGCAGAACGCCGCAGCCCACACGCTCATATTCGGGACAGAACTCTTGGAAGGTCTCTATGCCTATCTCATAGTCGGTCAGTCCGAACACGAACCTAAGCACGAAGTAGGGCTTGCTGAAGGAGAACATGCCGTAGTTGACGGCGAGGTCTGCACCCATGCCTGCATCAGCACAATGGTTCTGTATGCGTATGGCGGTATGTCCGTAGAGACTGTACACGCTTTGCCGTGGTTGGCAAGTGAGCAAGCTTATCTCTACAGAATCCATCTTCTGAAGTAATGAGCTGTCTTGTTGCGCCGACATGCTGTTGCAATATGTTAACAACAGGAAAATAATGGGCGCTATGTATCTTAAAAGGCTTCTAAAACGTTTCACGATGCAAAAATAACTTATATTTCCCATTTATCGTGCTTTTATTTCGAAAAATTTCAATAATTTTGCAACCAATAATCTTTTTCGGTCCCTAAAAGTGGCAAATAAGCTGTTGCGACGAGGTTCTGAAAGCTATAACGGAAAATAAACATTTGATAATGAAAAAAATACTCGCTGCCGCTCTTTTGACGGCATTTGCTGCTTCTGCTTCTGCGCAGAGCGGAACAAACTCCCCATACAGCCAGTATGGTCTGGGCATCTTGAGCGACCAGACAAGTGGCTTCAATCGTGGCATGAACGGTTTGGGACAGGGCTTCCGTGAGCACAATCAGGTAAACTATCTCAACCCGGCTTCTTACTCGGCCATCGATTCTCTGAGCTTCATCTTTGATGTGGGCATTTCTGGCCAGATAACCAACTTTAGTGAGAACGGCGTGAAGATGAATGCCAACAACTCCGACTTTGAGTATGCGGTAGCAGGCTTCCGTGCGGTGCGTCATCTTGGTGTGGCCTTTGGTATCATTCCTTTCACAAACGTGGGCTATAGCTACTCCAACACAGGCGTGGTGAGCAACGACGGAACGACAACTGCCACATCTTATGTCAACACATATAGCGGCTCGGGTGGTTTCCACCAGGTGTTTCTTGGCGCTGGATGGGAGCCGTTCAAGGGCTTCTCTATAGGTGCTAACGTGTCTTATCTGTGGGGTAGCTACAATCGTTCGGTCGTAAACAGCTACACAGATGCTTACATTAACACCCTCTCAAAATATTATTCGGCATCGACCAACAGCTATCGCCTGGAGGCAGGTGTGCAGTATACCCTTCCTCTGACGAAGAAAGACAACCTGACGGTTGGTCTGACCTACAGTCTTGGCCACAAGCTTGGCGGCACACCAGAGTGTTCCTTAATTACAACCAACTCGCAGACGGGCGTGTCGGACACTACCACCTATAGCGCAGCCAAGTCGTTGGAGATCCCTTCGATGTATGGCGTGGGCGTGGTCTGGAACCGCAGCAACAAGATAAAGATCGGTCTCGACTATTCGTTGCAGAAATGGGGCTCTGTCGTGTCGCCTGTGTTGAGCATGGTTAACGGCAACGCGCAGTATAAGGCGGAGAAGGGACAGTTTTCTGACCGTCATAAGATCACGTTTGGTGGCGAGATTTGTCCTCAAGAGAACGGACGCAACTTCTTCAAGCGTATCCATTATCGCATGGGAGCCTATTATGCCACACCTTATCAGAAGATCAATGGCGTTGATGGACCGAAAGAATATAGCGTGAGCGCTGGTTTTGGCATTCCCATCGTTAACGGTTACAACAATCGCTCCATTCTTAACATCTCTGGACAATGGGTATGTCAAGACTCTAAGACATTCATTAAGGAGAACACTTTCCGCATAAACATTGGTCTGACGTTTAACGAGAAGTGGTTCGCTAAGTGGAAGGTAGAATAAACATTGTGGAAGAAAAATCTATATTAGAAAATATCGGACATATTGAGAATGGTCTGCGTAACGCAGCCGTGGCAGCAGTATGCTCTTTCTGTTCGCTGATCGCCTTGTCGTGTCAGGAGCAGAAAGAGCATACTGCTGCTGCCATTCATGACCGCGACTCGGTGGCCATGATGACAAGCTTTGGCGTGAACACTCTCATTTCCGATTCGGGAGTGTTGAAATATCGCATCGTGACAGAGCGTTGGGAGGTTAACGACAAGCGTAATCCGTCGCGCTGGATCTTCGATAAAGGCTTGTTCCTTGAACAGTTTGACGAGAAATTTCATGTCCAGTCTTATATCCAATGTGACACGGCCTACTATTTTGACCAAAAGAAGCTGTGGGAGCTTCGTAGCCGTGTGCGCGTTCTGACAAAGGACGGACTGAAGTTCAGCAGCGAACGGCTCTATTGGGATGAAGACAAACATGAACTCTATTCGGATGTCTATTCGCGTCTTGTGACGCCAGAGCGCACACTTGAGGGCAGCTATTTCCGAAGCGATGAGCGTATGACAAAATATTTTGTCAGCAACAGCAAAGGCTCGTTTGAACGGAGCGACTTCTCAAGCGACCGCGACACCATAACCTCTGCTCCTGACACGGTTAAGGCTAAGGTGCGCCCGCAAACCATGCCGCAACGCAAAAGCAACGCACCAACACATTAAAGACTCTCGTTAAGCGTAAGGCCTTGAGGCGTAAAAACCATGGGGCATGAGGCTTATAAGGGTTAGAACTTTAAGGGGTAAATCTTCGTGAGGTTGAGCCTTTAAGCGGTTAAACCTTCGGATGATTGGCCCTTGAAAAAAGATCAATAATCATTATCAACATATTTTGGAAACAGACATTCCTCTTATAATCAGCATTTTTGCCACGATGGCCCTGTCGGCATTCTTTTCCGGCATGGAGATTGCCTTCGTGTCGAGCAACCGCATGCTTGCCGAGATGGACAAGGAGCGCAACGGCTTTAGCCAGAAGCTCATATCTGTCTTCTACCGTCATCCCAACGGCTTCGTGAGCACCATGCTTGTGGGCAACAACATCGTGCTTGTGGTCTACGGCATCTTGATTGCTCAGTTTTTTGACAGCACTATTTTCAGAGGCATGGACGTGGGCTTTACCGTACCCGCCGACACCATCCTCTCCACACTCATCATTCTTTTCACAGGCGAGTTTCTTCCCAAGACGCTCTTCAAGAACAACGCCAACCGCTTGTTGGCCATCTTTGCGCCGTTGGCTTATGTCTTCTATGTGGTGTTGTGGCCTATCAGCCGCTTCTCCACGCTCATATCGAAGTGTATGTTGCGCTTGGTAGGCATAAAGATGGACAAGGAAAGCGACGACGAGGGCTTCTCAAAGGTTGATCTCGACTATCTTGTACAGTCGAGCATAGACAACGCGGAGAACGATGAGATTGATGATGAGGTGAAGATGTTTCAGAACGCTCTCGACTTTTCTGAGACCAAGGTGCGCGACTGCATGGTGCCCCGAACGGAGATAAACGCTGTCGACATAAACGACTGCACCACTCAGCAGCTCATGCAGAAGTTTATAGAGAGCGGAAACTCGAAGATTGTTGTCTATAACGACGACATAGACCATATCGTTGGCTACATACACAGCTCGGAGATGTTCCGGAACCCTGACGACTGGAAGGAGCATCTCTGTACCATGCCCTTCGTGCCTGAAACCATGATGGCTCAGAAGCTCATGCACATCTTCCTCCAGCAGAAGAAAAGCTTGGGCGTGGTCGTTGACGAGTTTGGCGGAACGAGCGGACTGGTGTCGCTTGAGGACATTGTGGAGGAGATCCTTGGCGATATTGAGGACGAGCACGACAGCACCACCTACATAGCGACAAAGGTGGGAGAGGACGAATACATGCTTTCTGCACGTCTTGAAATAGACAAGGTGAACGACATGTTTGGACTCGATTTGCCCGAGAGCGACGAGTATATGACCGTTGGCGGACTGATCTTGCACGAGTATCAGAGCTTCCCAAAGCTTAACGAGGTGGTCAAGATTGGACGCTTCGAGTTCCGGATAATCAAGAATACTATGACTAAAATTGAGGTCGTCAAGCTAAAAGTTAACGCATAAGTCGAATTTTTAGAAGAAACATTCCCTCGTTTGCCAATAAATTAGTATTTTTGTACGCATTTTGTGAACCTGTGCTTCTGTGGCGCATAAACAACGTCGGCGTCATGTGACAGGCATCACACCTAACTAAAAAATAAAAACAATAAAAATAAAACAAAAAAGTAATGGCAGCATTAGGAAAAATCAGAAGCAAAGGTGCCGTCCTGATTGGTATAATCGGATTGGGCCTGTTTGCTTTTATCGCTGAAGAAGCTTTCCGTTCTTGCGATTATACACGCAACGAACAGCGTCAGCAGGTAGGCGAAGTGTTGGGAGAGAAAATCAATTTTAACGATTTTCAGAAGCTTGTTGACGAGTACACAGAGGTCATCAAGATGCAGCAGGGTCAGGAGAACCTTGACGAGAACCAGCTCAACCGCGTTCGCGACATGGTGTGGAACACATTTGTTCAGAACCAGCTCATCGCCCACGAGGCAGAGAAGCTCGGTCTTACTGTTACAGACCAGGAGATGGCAAACATTCTTAACGAGGGCACAAACCCCATGCTCATGCAGACCCCGTTTGTTAACCAGCAGACAGGTCGCTTTGATGTCAACTCGCTGAAGAAGTTCCTTGCCGACTACAAGGCTCAGCAGACAAGCAACCCTCAGATGGCAAAGCAGTATGAGACCGTCTACAAATATTGGACCTTCATGGAGAAGAACCTGCGTCAGCAGCTTCTCGCACAGAAGTATCAGTCGCTCTTCGCTCATTGCTTCCTCTCAAACAAGGTAGAGGCAAAGATGGCGTTCAACGACCAGAACCAGGAGAGCATGATTCAGCTCGCTGCTCTGCCTTACTCAAGCATTGCAGACAACAAGGTTACTGTTACCGAGTCTGACCTCAAAGCTAAATATGACGAGATGAAGCCCCGCTTCCGTCAGTATGTAGAGACACGCGACATCAAGTATGTTGACATCCAGGTGCAGGCTTCGCCCAAGGACGTGGCTGCTCTTCAGACACAGTTTGCCGCCTATGCCAAGGAGCTGGCAGCAGCTGCTGATCCCGCTACTGTTGTGTCAAAGAGCGCTTCGCTCGTTCCTTACCTCGGCGTGCCCGTGAGCAAGGATGCTTATCCTTATGACGTGGCTGGCCGTCTCGACTCTATGGCTGTGGGCAGCACAACAGCTGTTGTGGCCAACAAGATGGACAACACTCTTAACGTCATTAAGCTCGTGTCGAAGCAGCAACTGCCCGACTCGGTACAGTATCGCATGATCCAGGTTGCCGGTGTTGATGCCGCTGCTGCCAAGAAGACAGCCGACTCGGTTTACACAGCTCTTAAGGGTGGTGCCGACTTTGAGGTTGTTGCAAAGAAATATGGTCAGACTGGCCAGAAGACATGGATGACAACACGCCAGTATCAGTCGGCTCCTTCTATGGACAAGGACACAAAGAACTATATTGAGGCTCTCAACACCATGGGTGTTAACGAGATCAAGCAGATCGACCTCGCTCAGGGTTGCCTCATTGTTCAGGTGCTTGACCGCAAGAATATGATCAACAAGTATGTGGCTGCTGTCGTGAAGAAGAACATCGATTTCTCTCGCGAGACCTATTCGGCTGCTTACAACAAGTTCAGCGCTTTCGTGAGCGCCAACCAGACAGCTGAGGACATCGTGAAGAACGCCAAGAAGGACGGTTATAACGTTCAGGAGCGCAAGGATGTGTCTAACACAGAACATTACCTTGCTGGCATCCACTCTACTCGTGACGCCATGAAGTGGCTCTTCGATGCCAAGAAGGGTGCTGTTTCGCCCATGTACGAGTGTGGCGACAACGACCATCTGCTCGTTGTTATCTGCGAAAACATCAACAAGGAAGGTTACCGCTCTCTCGACGACGAGCAGGTTAAGGACATTGTTAAGGCTGAGGTGCTGAAGGACAAGAAGGCTGAGATGCTTATGGCCAAGCTTAACGGCGTAAAGAGCATTGCTGCTGCAAAGGGCAAGGGCGCTGTGGTTTCTACCGTTGACCAGATCACATTTGCTGCTCCCGTGTTCCTTCCCGCAACAGGTGCAAGCGAGCCCGCTCTTAGTGGTGCTGTTGCTGCAACTGCAAAGGGCAAGTTCAGCGCTCATCCTGTGAAGGGTAACGCTGGCGTTTATGTGTTCTCTGTTCTTAACAAGACTAACCGTCCTGGCAAGTTCGACGAGAAGACAGAGGAGCAGAAGCTCCGCCAGAAGGCTATGCAGATGGCTGGCAATTTCATGAACGAGCTTTACATCAAGGCTCATGTTGTTGACAACCGTTACCTCTTCTTCTAATTCCTGATTGAGAGTTAGACAAACAGAATAGAAAGTCTTTAAATTTCTATACTTATCCCCGGCAACCTTTGGGTCTTGCCGGGGATTTTGTTTGTTTCCCGAATTTTGTTTTGTTTCCCGAATCTTGTTTGGTTTCCGAATCTTGTTTTGTTTCCCGAATCTTGTTTTGTTTCCCGAATCTTGTTTGGTTTCCGAATCTTGTTTGGTTTCCGAATCTTGTTTTGGTTTCCGAATCTTGTTTTGGTTTCCGAATCTTGTCATGGCCTTTCCCTCCTTTTCTGTTCTTCGTTCCTTTCCCTGTTCTTTGTCCTTTTTTTCTGTTGTCTGTTTCCTTTCTCTTTATTCATTTCTTTCTCTTTATTCATTCCTTTCCCTTTATTTGTTTCCTGCCTCTGTTTTTTATTTTTTAAAATTAAAACGAGTAAGAGGCATCTTCTCATTTATTTTATTTACTTTTGCATTAAAGTAGAAATTTTTTAAACGACATTTATGCTCGAGATAAAGGATGCCACGTTTGCTGTGGCTACAGATAGAAAAATGAGGAACCTCTCGTTTGTGGCAAACAACGGCGAGGTGACTGCCATAACAGGGCGGTCGGGGAGCGGCAAGACACGATTGCTTGCAGCCATGCTGGGCTTCTTTCCTTTAGACAGCGGCTTCGTGACAGTAAACGGCGAGCTGCTTGTGCCTGCTACAGCCAACTTCTTCCGATCAAAGATTGCGTATGTGCCACAGGCGTTGCGCCTGCCGTCGAGGTTTACAGCTTCCGACATGTACAAACAGCTCGTGACGTGTTGCGGTGTGAAAGGCAACGTGCCGACAAAAGAACAGATAGAGGCTCTGTGGAACACGCTTCATCTTAATGCTGACCTGTGGGATGCAGACCTCGCCAAGCAACCTCTTTCCGTGTTGAAACGTCTCATGCTTGTCTTTGCCTTGTTGTCGTGCCGCAACATTATTGTTGTAGACGATCCTACCGCGTTTCAGACTGATGAAGACGTGAAGGTCATGTTGCGCCTGTTGCGGGCTGCTGCCGAGCGTGGGGCCGTTGTTGTGGTCGCGTCAAAGGATGAGCGTGTGGAGCAGATGGCTGATAAGAGTGTGGTTGTGTGAGAACTGACGGATCGCGTTTATCGCGGTCTCGTTCATTCCTGCACATGTGAAACGAAAAATAAGTCAGATTACATTATTCTTTTTCTAATATGCAAATAACAGTTATAGGGCTGCTTTTGGGTGTCGCCCTCCTTCTTGTGCCTATCTATTTTTTTCAGGCCTATGGTCTACGCTTGTTAGGGCGCACTCTTTCGGCATGTGCCATGATGGTGGCCAAGTTTGCTGTCGTAGGAGCAGTTCTTTATTTCCTCTTTCTGTGGAACAACATTGTGGCAAACATCTTGTTCACCATCGTTGCTGTGGTGCTTACCGCAGCAGCCGTTGTCGTGAAGGCGCGTTTGTCGTTGCGTCATAGCTTTGTGCCGTTGTTGGCGGGTGTGGCTGTTGCAGTTGTTACGGTAGGCGCATGGATGCTCTTTGCTGTAATGACGGGCAACGGAGCGTTTACCTCTCCACGTCTCATACCTGTAGTAGGTTTGCTCTGTGGAGCCATTCTTGAGATTCTTGGCAAGGCTCTCACCTATTATTATATGGGGCTCCGAAACCATAACGACATGTATTATTTCATGCTTGGCAATGGTGCCACGCGCCAACAGGCGTTGTTCTATTTCCGCAAACGCGCAATGGAACGTACCGTAACCCATTTCTTACGCCTCATTTCAAGCTCCATGTTTGGGTGTGTGCCGTTCATCATGTGGGGCATGTTGCTTTCAGGAACCGAGGTTGTAACGGCTGTGGCCATGCAGATTGTTGCCTTGGCTGCCATGTTCACGACCGCTCTTGTGGCTTTGGCTGTGGCCCTGGCCGTTGCTTCACGTTATTCTATGGACGAGTATGGCCGACTGAAGGAAGGAGCTGACAGCAATTCTTCTACAAATGACGATTCGGTTCCAAATGCTCCTGCTTCAGCATCCGAATCTGCTGCATCAGCTTCTTCTGTATCTTCAGCTCCTTTATCTTCTGCCTCTTCTCAAACATCTTCTGCCTCTTATTCAGCCTCTGGCTCATCAGTTTCTGAAGAGAACGGTAGAGAGGAAAACGATGTAACCCCTGTGGTTTGAAAACAAAAGAGATAAAGAAATAAAACGTGTTGTAAAAAAAAGAAACATTTTATGAGAAAAATAATTATTGCAGCCCTTGTGTTTGCCTTGCCTTTGTTGGCTGCATCGTGTGACAATGCCACAAGAGGCAAACTGCATAGCGTAGCTAAGGTAGTTAACGAGGTCTCGTCATCAGATGCCGCATCTTTAGGTTCACGTTCTTCTGAGAATGCCGAAGCCGCAGATGGATTGGAAATTCCTGCACCGATAAAAGGCAGCAACGAGATTGTGCTGAAGCGTGTGGGCTACACCGTGTCCTACAACGTGCAGACAAGACAGCCCAACTGGGTGGCGTGGAAGTTGACGGCTCAGCGCACAAAGGGCAACGCAGAACGCAAAGATTATATGTTTACAGCCGATGAGGACGTGCCGGCACCCCGTGCCGAGGATAGCGACTATCGCTCGTCGGGCTATGACCGCGGCCACATGTGTCCTGCTGGCGACAACAAATGGAGGGCTGAAGCCATGCGCCAATCGTTCCTCTTCTCTAATATCTGTCCACAGGCTCCGAGCCTTAACCGTGGCGACTGGAACGAGATGGAGCTTGCGTGTCGTCGTTGGGCTAAGCGCTACGGTTCTGTTTATGTAGTCTGTGGCCCCGTGTTCTATAAGAAGGCGCGACGTAAGACCATCGGACGAAACAAGGTGGCGGTGCCCGATGCGTTCTTCAAGGTGCTGCTCTGCATGAAAGACACACCTAAGGCCATCGGCTTCTTGTATAAGAACACAGACGGTAACCGGCCAATGGGCGATTATGTGAACACGGTCGATGAGGTGGAGCGCATAACAGGCTACGATTTCTTCCCGTCGCTAACAGACGACGTGGAGAAGAGGGTAGAGGTTGAGTGTAATCTTGACGATTGGCAATAATTCTGACGGTTGGCAATAATCTTGAAGGTCGACAATAATCATGACGGTCGGCAATAATCATGAAGGTCGGCAATAGTCGTGTCTTGAAAATGTTGCAAGAGAAAGATGTCTATAGCTGGAAAGCATCAACAGAACCCCTCTTTTGAGGACAATATTTATGTTGTTTAGCTTCCTTTTCAGCTAAAGAAAGTAAAAAATGTGTTGTCGGTTAAAAAGATTTCGATGTTTTTGCCGATAACACATTTTTTATTGCTAACTTTGCAGTCTGATAGAAACATATAAAGCTGAAAAGCGTGAAAATAAAGGAAGTGATTGCTGCCCTTGAACAGTTCGCGCCTCTGCCCTTGCAAGAAGGATGGGATAATGCCGGCTTGCAGGTTGGATTGACAGAGGCGGACGTATCAGGGGCATTATTGTGTCTGGACGTTACACCTCAGATCGTGGACGAAGCCATAGCGTCGAAGTGTAACATCATCGTGTCGCACCACCCTCTGATCTTTCACAAGCTCTCTTGTGTCTCTGATGGCGACGATGTGCAACGCGTGGTTATGAAAGCCATACAGCACGGCATAACCATCGTGTCGATGCACACCAACATGGACAACGCCATGGGAGGAGTGAACTTCAAGATTGCCGAGAAGATGGGGCTAAAAGACGCACGTCTGTTTGCCACAAAGGTGGTTGACGGCATAGAGTGTGGCTCGGGAGTGGTTGGCGAGTTTGAAGAACCGCTGGCTGCCGACGATTTCATCATTATGCTTAAGCGCACGTTTGACGTGGAATGTGTGCAGGCAAACCAGCTGCTGCGTCGCCCAATCAGACGCGTGGCCATCTGTGGCGGAGCAGGAGCATTCCTCATGCCGCAAGCCTTGCAGCTGGGGGCCGACGCTTTCGTGACGGGAGAGATGCACTATCATGAGTTCTTCGGACGTGAGCAGCAGCTGCAGATTGCCGTCATAGGCCATTATCAGAGCGAACAGTTTACAAGCGAAATATTTAAGTCAATAATTGAGGAGAAGTGTCCTGGCGTGCGTTGCGTTATTGCCGCCACAAACACTAATCCTATAATCTATTTTTAACAAGCATATTTATGGCAAAGAAAGATCCTACAGATTTGTCAGTGGAAGAGAAGCTGAAGACTCTTTATCAGCTCCAGACCACTTTGTCGGCTATCGACGAGAAACGCGCGCTGCGCGGTGAACTTCCTCTTGAGGTGCAGGACTTGGAGGACGAGATTGAAGGTCTTAACATCCGTGTGGAGAAAATCGGCAACGAGATAACCGAGTTTGAGGATGCCGTGGCTCAGAAGCGTTCGGAGATTGACCAGGCACAGGCAAGCGTGGAGCGTTACAAGATGCAGCTCGATGACGTGAAGAACAACCGCGAGTATGACACGCTCACAAAGGAAATAGAGTTTCAGAGCCTGGAGATAGAGCTTTGCAACAAGAAAATTCGTGAGGCGCTGGCTAAGGTAGAGGACAAGAGAAAGGAACTCAACCACACACACGACCTCATTGAGGACCGCCAGACTGCCCTCGCTGAGAAGAAGAACGAGCTCGACGAGATTATGCAGGAAACACGCGAGGAAGAGGAGAAGCTCAAGGAGCGTGCCAAGGAGCTGGAGACAAGAATTGAGCCTCGTCTGCTCACAAGCTTCAAGCGCATTCGTAAGAACGCACGCAACGGTCTCGGAATTGTTTATGTGCAGCGCGATGCTTGCGGTGGTTGCTTCAACAAGATTCCGCCACAGCGTCAGCTCGACATCAAGATGCACAAGAAGGTTATCGTGTGCGAGTATTGTGGACGTATCATGATCGATCCAGAGCTCGCCGGCGTTAAGATGGTGGTGGCTGAGCCCGAGGAGAAGCCCAAGCGCAAGCGTGCTATCCGCAAGACCAAGGCTGCTGAGGAAGATTAATATTCTTCGCACATCCATTCTTTTTAAAAGATAATAGAGACAATAGGGACAATTTTTTTGTGACGTTTGCTCTTTGATGCAAAACGTCGGCACAAAGGTTGTCTCTGTTGTCTTTATTGGCTTAAAGAAGAGTTGATGGAAGGAAAAACTGACTAAAACGTATTTGAAACATGGAATATATGTCACAAGAAGGCTACGACAAGATTGTGGCCGAGCTGCGTGAGATGGAACTCGTGGAGCTGCCGCGTGTGCGTGAGGCTATTGCTGAAGCACGCGACAAGGGCGACTTGAGCGAGAACTTTGAGTATCATGCTGCAAAACGTGAGCAAGGAAGACTGCTCGGAAGAATAAGATTCAAGCAGAAGGTGCTTGAAAACGCGCGCGTCATAGACAAATCGCGTCTTAAGGAGGACACCGTTGGGTTGCTGAGCAAGATTGGGCTAACCAATGTGGCTAACAACGCACACATGACCTATACTGTTGTGAGCCCACACGAAGCAAACCTGAGAGAGGGGAAAATATCAATAAAGTCGCCCATCGCAAACGCTCTTCTCGGAAAGAAAGCGGGCGATGAGGTTGAGGTGCGGGTGCCTGCGGGAACGCTGAAACTGCGTATCGATAGCGTGGAGCTATAACGCTTTTAAGATTCACATCAATTGCTCTCACTAACCATGGCTCCTAAGCGACGTAACTGCCATACTTAGGCTGCCTAACTGCGGTACTTATGGAGCCAAACCATGCAGTTTAGATTGCCAGGCCGTGTTTGACTTGATTTCATGGGGTTGTGGAGAAATTAAAATTGCCTTGAGGCTTTGGCTTCTTCGGCCTTTTAGCAAGATTCTCATGCTATCACGCTTTGGCTTCGTGGCCTCGTAGAAGGATCCTCATGCTATCATGCTGTGGCTTCGTGGCCTCGTAGAAGGAGAACCTTTTTTCTTATTTATTGATAACTTCCAAATCTTCCAGTATTCCAGTTCTTCCAATTCCAAAAATGGGTATGTTCATGCAAACCTTCTTTATATAGACTATATAATTAATTGATTATTAAGTAGTTATATATATAAGGATGGTTTTTGTCATGCGTAAAAATTTAATTGGAAGATTTGGAATATTGGAAGATTTATTGGTTTTGTATAATCTAAAAAGCTTATAATCAGATGCTTAGCAAGTTTTGACGGTTAGACAGTAGAAGGTGGAATTTTCTCTAAAAGGCCTAAAAAAGCCTCTCACAACATGTGCGAGAGGCTTATATGGGTCAATTTGATGGCCTGACAACCATCTTAAACTGGTTTTCTGTATGATTTTACAAACACTCTTGTTCGTTCTTCTGCGTTATAAAATGTCTGTTTGGGAGCTTTTGAACATGAAAAGCTGTTGCGAATATCGCAAAAAGGGGCTTTTTGTGCATTATTTTGCAACTATTCTGTCTCAATATTTGTCGATGGGCTGTCAAACGTGTAATCGAGTTCTGAGCTCCAACGAGTGTCGATAGTGACGTCGGGAGCGACGCGACCGCCGCTGGGATCCTCGCCAAAGAAGTTGCCGTGACAACGTGTGATGTAGTTGAGAGTGATGGGAATGTCGCTGAATTTGCGATAATACAACTTTGTGTCGTTGTTGTCCATGGCTGTCACATCTAAGTTTATGCTGTTGCTGTCGCTGCGCGGAAAGGTGTAGATAGAGTAGGTTGACGATCCTTCGTGCGCGGATGCTATAACAGGGCGGTCTTCGGTCTGCTTTGAGTTGACGCAACCATAGCCGCTTACAGCATTGAACGTGCTGCTGCCGCCTGTATAATAGAATCTCATCTTTGTTACCTTCGATGGCGTCTTGTCATCGGGTGAGAAGCACACCTTGGCAACGGCGCGTTTCAAGTTGAGGTTAAGGTTTGTGGTGCCACCATCGCTCACGCTAAACTGCTGCGTGCAGAAGAAGGTGTCGGTGGTCTTGTTGCTGGGAAAGGTTATTTTCTCAGGATTGGTCATAGTGGGTTTGGCCGTGCCGTTGTGTGCTATGACCACTAACAGATGTGTGCCTGTCGTGACAGACAGGTCAGCGGTACCGAAGGCGTTGTCGCTGTTGGTTTGTGATACCTCGCCAACCTTGGTATAACTTCCATCGTCGTTTATGTCGTAAACGGCGAATGAAAGACGTGTACACACTTCGCCTACAGGAGTGCTCTCGCTTGCAGAACGATAGATGCCGTCTTTGGTGGAGGCCTCGTTGCCAAAAGCCTCGTTTATAGAAGCTTCGTTGTTAGAAGCTTCGTTGTTAGAAGCTTCGTTGTAGTCCACTTGTTCCAGGTTGGCCACGCGCAACGTTACGTTGCAGTCTTTCTTTGTCGTGCCTGTTGATGTGCCTGTTGTCGTGCCTGTACCTCCATCGTCGCTGTCTGGGCTGTATGGGTTGTCGCATGCGGCGCAAAAAGCTAAGATGAGAAATGTTACAATGTAAAGAGTTTTTGGCATAGTGTCGTTTTTTTAGGTTGTTGCTTTCAGTTATAAAGGCCTGCTGCAAAGGTGCTTTCATTGCTTGAGCTTTACAACATAATGCCCAATGCAAAGATAGTTCATTATTTTCATTTTGACAGGGTTATGGCGATTTTTCTTTAAAATAACGCCTAAAAAAGCTAAAATATGAATGATGTCACATACACAAAAGTGTAATTCTTAAGCCGCACTCTTGAGAAATACACTTTTGTGTCAAAGGCTTTTTCCTATAAAGCTATA
>OIXA01001268.1_pt1 | contig 32679 bp, 25 predicted proteins | sample 1587721 | NCBI WGS metagenome assembly OIXA01 (sample SAMEA3888900, study PRJEB22519) | human gut metagenome | biome: human gut; feature: human-associated habitat; material: faeces | place: Denmark | collected 2013
CTTCATAATAATTCTCTGGAGTCAGGAACTTCTTCATCTTTGCCGGCAACGGATGTTTCTCGCAAATCATCTTCAGGAAACTGATGCGGTCGAAAGGAGAATAACAGGAAAGAGAAAAGATAGCCAACGAAATGCATTACATATCTTCCATTGACAAGCCCTTAAACTCTATGTTGTATTTCTTGAATTTTCCTGTAACCTGGAAGAAATGTTCAGCTTTTTCTTTCACGATACCGATGACAACATCCTTAGCCTGACGCTTAACCTCATAGAAACAAACAGTTTGTTCAATTTCGTCGGCAGCTATTATGTCTATTTCGTTTTCACCCTTTCTGTCCCACCACGAAGATATATTAGTGTATAGCTCACTCTCTATCATTTTCGACTTGAAGTATCTCTCAAGCACCTTGCCAGTATACGTAGTGTAGTCTCTATCCATGATGATTTTCAGTTTCTTATTGGCTCCAACCTCCAACATATAGTTATATCTGTAGACATACCTAAACCAAATGCGCAGAAAGTTGTCTTCTATCTGATAGTGTATGTTGCGGTTGGTCTTTTGAAACATTGGCATATTGCGCGAAATCAGACAATAGTCGTTCTCGAGTTTTGTGAGATAGCCAGACAGTTCAACCTTCATGATTCCCTCTATTTCCGAACGGGTGGTATAACCAGAGGCTATCAGCTGCAATATCTCGAAATATCGGTCATAGTCTTTACCAAACTCTTCTATCAGCATATTTTTGCCTTCGTATATGAAATACGAGTTCTTGCCAATGAATTTCTCGGTCATCAGTTCCTTAGTATTAGCCCCAGCATCCAACATCATTTCCACATATTCTGCCACACCTCCTGTATAAGAATAAAGAGCCAATAAATCCTCGTTAGTATAAGAAGGATTATATGTACACAGAATCTCCTTGATTACAGATGGAGGGAAAGGTGTCACCTTTATCTCGCCTGTCTGTCGCCCGTACAGTGGTTGTTTGTTGTTTTTGAAGATTATATTCATAAGCGAATATATCGAGCCGCACACCACCAGATTAACATGAGCGTCCTGCTTATTTAAGTCCCATATCTTCTGCATATCAGAGAATACAGAAGAATTCACTCTTTTGAAGTCTTGAAATTCATCGATTATTATAGTCAGCGGGCGAGTTTTCGACAACTGCAAAAGATACTTGAATATATCAGCAAATCGCGATACGTCTCCAAGAATAGGTATTTGCAGCTTTTCCTTAATCTCGTTGACGAAATCCTTGCACAGTTCTTCCTCCGACTTTCTGGCCACAAAAAAGTACAACAAGTCTTCCACATCCTCATATGCCTTAAGCAATAATGATGTTTTTCCGCTACGTCTTCTGCCTGTCACGATGGTGAAGCGTGCTGTACGTAATGATAAATTGCGAATACTGTGTAATTCAGCAATCTCGTCTTTTCTTCCAAAGAATCTCATAATTTAACTGTTTTATATAACATTCATTTTGCCTCATTTTCGGAACCTACGTTTCAGAAACAGCGGTTTCAAATGCAAAGATAATACAAATATATTGATTATCAAAGCATTTAGTATAATATTATCATCAACAACATTTCCAATCTCTACACACTCATTTCCGAAACATAGGTTTCGAAAGCAAAAATCTATAAAAAATTTGTTATTATATCAGTTTCCTTATATTGAAAAGATATTTTTCGTAAAAATAGCAAATTTATCTTGTATAAAAGATAAAATCACCAAAAATCTCGTTTTTATCTTTTATAATGAATATAATTCTTATTATGTTCTTTTCTTCACTCCTCGAGCTCTATGTCTACAGCGTTAGGCTTAAAAAACATAAACATAGATAAATAGCATAAAGAGGATTGACTATTAGCACTTTAACAAGAATAAATGCATGATAACTAACTATTATTGTTAAAAAGTCAGAGGTTTTTAGATACTAAATTATAAAAAAGTCAGAGGTTTTTAGTATCTCTTTGTCCTCTTTTCCAATATAAGACGGAGGTATTTTGTCCGTTTTTCCAAGGCATTTGCATTTATTTTTGTCCGTTTTTCCAAGATTTAACAATACAGTCTCTTTACCTTTACGCAAAAAAGAAAACAACAAATACAACCTATACAACTAAAACAACTTCAGATTTAAAAGACAGAGTTGATGATTGATAGATTTGAAGGCCGAGGTAAAGCCTTCCAGGCTATTGTCTACTTGCGTTGTTCTTATAGAATTAAGAGTATCACATGGATTCATCTTTCCGATTATCGCACTCACCTTTTCCTATAAATTAATGATTAAGTTTACAGCATCTTCGATTCTCTCGTACTCTATTATATTTGTCTTTAAAATGTTAAATTTAAAGATGATTGCAAAAAATCTAATAAAATCTTGCCGATATTAAAAAATCATATTAAATTTGTAGCGACTCTCAAGTCTGTATATAAATTTGAGTTCGCTCAATTCCGTGAAACAGACAGCCTACGCCGAGCTGAAAGCTGAGAAGTCCCCAAAACTATCTCGGTAATAAGTGGGCTATGGGTGGGAAGAGAGTCAAGACATATAGAAGGCGTTTATCTGACGCTGTCTGTTCGACTTAGATAGGCAATTGCTAGAGCCTTGGTACGTGGAATGGACAACAGGACGATTCCACGCTCTTTTGTACCTAATAATTGCATAATAACGCAAGACATAAGAATGATATGAACGCATTGATTAATGCGCATACCAAACGAGAACATGATGATTCTCCTCACGTTAGACTTACCTCTGATGTCCTCCCCGAAGCTCAATGCTCACAAACAGGGGTGACCTCGGAATATGTTCAAAAGCCAAATCACTATTGGTTTGTATTACGAGTTACTTTCAACAGAACTCAGAAAGCAAACGATATAATATCTAAGGCAAAAGTACAATATTATATGCCTATGCACTATGTCATAAAGAAGGAGATTGGGAAGAAGAAGCGAATGTTACAGCCTCTTCTTCCCAATCTCTTTTTTGTATATGCCACAAGAGAAGAAGTTGACGAAATTGTTAAGAAGAAGGATGTAAAAAAAACACCTATCCTAAAATATTATCTTGACAAGATAAAGCAAATAGAAGCAAACGGTAAGCACCCTCCACTTACCATTCCGTCAGAAGCAATGACAAACTTCATCAAAGCAACAAGTACAGAAAGCGATCATGTTCGAATTGTTTCATCGGAACAGTGCCATTATAAAACTGGCGACATCGTAAAAGTTATAGATGGAGAATTTAAGGGTGTTACAGGACGAGTAGCTCGTATTTCAGGACAGCAACGTGTAGTGGTCGAGATTTCTGGTTTATGTTTGGTTGCAACAGCATATATTCCTTCAGATTTTATAAAAAGTATAAAATAATGCCAAAAGGCATATTGTTTAATTTAAATTCAAATCATCATGAAAAAGAATGAAAAGAACGAAGAACTCCAGTCAAGAAGAGAGTTCTTCAAGAAGGCTGCGAAAAGTGCATTGCCTATCTTGGGTTTGGCTATTATGGCAACCAATCCTATTGTAGCGAAAGCAACAAGTGTTTCAGGTTGTAGAATTGACGCTTGTACAGCAACTTGTTCTGGAACTTGTAAAGGTGCATGTTCTGGCTGTTCACACGGTTGTTCAGGAAGTTGTATGAGTGGTTGTACTAGTAGCTCAAGACACTAAAGTGTAAAGAAGGCGTGTCAAAACACTATTTGCAAAGACAAAGAGGGGTTTTGGCATGCCCTCATTCTTACAAATTATCCTATCTTATGGTAAAAGAAAACAAAGAAACGTGGCAAGAAGGGTTATCAAAAGATATAACTTTCATTGTTACAAAAGACTGTCAATTGGCTTGTAAATATTGTTATCTAGTAGGCAAGAATACCAAAGAACGTATGACATGGGAAGTGGCAAAATCTGCTATTGATTACATTCTTGATCACGAAAAAGATATGACAGAAGAAAGTGTAATTTGGGATTTCATAGGCGGTGAACCTTTTTTAGAAATAGATTTGATTGACAAAATCTGTGACTATATAAAATTACAAATGTTTCAACGTAACCATCATTGGTTTAATTCTTACCGTTTTTCTTTTTCAACAAATGGTATAAACTATCACACGGCAAAGGTTCAGAACTTTATTCGAAAAAACAAAGAGCATTTAAGTATTGGTATCACTATTGACGGCACGAAGCGCAAACATGACCTCAATCGTATCTGGAAGACTCCAAAGATGGAAAAAGGTATTCTACCAAAACCTGAAGAAGAGAAAGGGTCGTATGAAGATGTGGTTCGTAACATCCCATTATGGCTCAAACAATTTCCAAATGCAAGTACAAAAGTTACAATTAGCAGTGCAGACATTCCCTTTATAAGCGAGAGTGTTATTCATCTATATTCATTAGGTATTCACGAAGTTAACATAAATTGCGTTTTTGAAAACGTATGGAATAATTGTGACGAAAAACTTTTTGAAGAACAACTTATACAATTAGCGGATAAGATTATTGACGATGGGTATTACAATGACTATGCATGCTCTTTTTTTTCCGAAAATATAGGAAAGCCATTGGACAGTAATTTACAAAACGAGAATTGGTGCGGAGCTGGAAAAATGTTAGCTGTAGATGCAGAAGGTTTCTTTTACCCTTGTACACGTTTTGCGCAATATTCATTACGTTCTAAAAAAGCTTGGACTATTGGAAATATAAATGAAGGTATAGATAAAAATAAACTCCGGCCATTTCTTACACTAAATAGATGTACACAAAGCAAACAAGAGTGTATTAACTGCGAAGTAGCAAGTGGTTGTGCTTGGTGTCAAGGAGAGAATTATGATGCAGCAGAAACACCTACTGCTTATCAACGTGCAACTGCAATATGCAAAATGCACAAAGCGCGTGTTCGTGCTAATAACTATTATTGGAACAAGCTTTATCGTAAATTGGAGTTGGAAGGACAAAGCAAAGACGAGCTTCCGTCAAATGATCATGTAAATATTAATTGCTAAGAACATGGTAGAATATTTAGTTATTTTATTGGACGACACGAGTGTGTCATATTGTCATTATCTAAATAACAAGGTTCAGCATAACCTTATTCCTATCGATGTATTGAAACAAGGAATAAAGTATGCGATGTTGGAAAATCTTACCATTCAGTTTGTGTATCCCGAATACGCTCTCCCTAACGAATACAATGATGTTATAGAGACCATAGATCATTATAAAATAGTTCCCTCAGCTTTTGAAGATAAATCTTTAAGAGATGATGCGGATGTCGTTGTTTTCAACGATTGGATAGGGCTGGATATTTTTCACTTTACACCAAGTCAATCTTATATACTGAGAACCTCTAAAACAGATTTCTTTGAGAGATATCAGTTTCTTAAAGGTGTCTTGGAAAAGGCAGGTCGGTTAAATGTAGTGTTGACCGATATTGATACTTTCACAGAGGACGATTTTGGCAAATATCAAAATATATTGGAAAAATTGTCAAAGAAGACAGAGGAGTTGTTTGTACAAGGGAAATCTCCACAATTGAATATTTTGACAGACCGTATGCTTTTGAGCGAAATGAATAATTGCAATGCAGGTGTAAGCAATATAACTCTTGCGCCTGACGGAAATTTCTACGTTTGCCCTGCATTCTATAATCTACCTGTCGTTGATGGTAATGAGAAGACTCTGGACGATGTATGCCAGAAAGGCTTCTCAATAGGAAGTTTGCACAATGGGCTTAACGTAAAAAACTCTCAACTATATCGGTTAGACCATGCTCCTATTTGCCGTAACTGTGATGCTTATCAATGCAAACGTTGCATTTGGCTGAACAGAAAGACAACCAATGAGGTGAATACGCCAAGTCATGAGCAATGCGTAGTGGCTCATTTGGAACGTAATGCAAGTCGTGATTTGTTGTCGAATATACGGAAGCATGGAGCACTCTTACCTGATAAGGAAATAAAAGAGATTGATTATCTTGATCCTTTTGATATATTGTAAAAATAAAAACAAACTCGAAAATGAAAAAAATATTTCTTTTATTTTGCATGTTATTGAATATGCAAATCATTTCAGCACAAACATATGCTTACAAATTAGAGTATTATGTTTTGTCTGATGGCATGAAAAGCACAAATGCTGGAGGTGCACCAGTAGGTACCGTTTTCTACTTTACATTTAACAGTAATAAATCCATGTGTTATATGACAGATAAAAATGGAAATTATAATAATGGATATGGGATAGGAAAATATAAATATATAGGTTGCAGAAACAACATGTATATATTTGAGGAATGTGGTACAATGGATATGTTTAAAGATCTGTTATATTTTTCTAAAGACTTTAACCGGATGAATTGGCATTGCAACTTGGATAATTTAGATAATGACGAGGATAAGACACGTGTACTCATATACACTTCTTCACCGAACCGACAAAGAGAACAGTCACACCTTTATTAATATAAAAACTCATAAAATGAAGAAAAGAATAGGTCATGTAACCGAAGAAGAGAAAAACGAAATCCAAGCACTGTTTGAACGCAGAAACGGATTAAACGAGTTGTCCCAAATTCTCACAGTAGAAAATGAGTCTTTATATGAGAAACTGGTAAAGGATCTTGGCGAAACAGGAGCTAAATTCCAAAACTGGTGGAATCGTATGAGTGAAAAGTATAACTGGGAAAGTGCCGAAGGTGGTAATTGGGAAATCAACTTTGAGACGTGTGAAATTTATCTTGTAACAGAACAATAAAAATGGTACATTTATTATTTATAACACAGTTACTGTTCATCGGTTCAACAGAGCTGTTGCTAATTGGTGGTATAGCCTTGCTCTTATTTGGTGGTAAAAAGCTACCGGAAATGATGCGAGGTTTAGGACAGGGAGTTCGAGAATTCAAGAAGGGAGTTAATGATGTTAAAGAAACAGGCGAAACCCCTAATGAAAAATCCGAAAAGAATGAGTCTGAAAAAAATCCATCTAAAGATGAATTGAAAAATGACTAAAGAAAACAATCAAGAATTAATGACATTCGGCGGACATCTTGAAGTGCTTCGCCGAATGTTATTTCGTATTTTGGCTATTGTAGGTATTTTATCTACAATTATATTCTGTTGTAAAGAAACTATTTGGGCTATACTATTAGCTCCAAGTAGATATGATTTTACAACATATTCATTAATAGAAAAGGTTATTTCGTTATGTGGATTTGAATTTCATTTTGAAAAATTTCATATAGATTTGATAGCGACGGATTTATCAAGTCAGTTTATGACCCACATCACAACATCTATATATTTGGGATTGTTAGGAGCTTCACCTTACATTCTTTACGAACTATTCAAATTTGTATCTCCTGCTCTTTATGATAATGAGAAGAAGTACTCTGTAAGTGTAGCAACAATTATTTATTTGTTGTTTATAATAGGTGTTCTAATGAGCTACTACATACTATTTCCAATTTCATTTAGATTTTTGGGGACATATAGTGTAGCTGAAAGTATTCGTAGCACAATTACGTTGGATTCTTATATTGAGACTTTCACTACTTTGACTTTCATTATGGGAATTGTATTTCAATTACCAGTAATTATGTTTTTTTTAGCAAAACTGGGCTTCATTTCATCTTCTTTATTAGCAAAATACAGAAAACATGCATTAATAATCATAATGCTTGTTGCAGCAATTATAACGCCACCTGATTTAATGACTCTCATTTTAGTTACTATACCATTATACTTATTATATGAGGTTAGTGTTAGAATAGCTAAAATTGTAGAAAAATAAAATATATGTATATGCGATACCTGATATTTTTAATTTTTATAGCTTTACCTTTTCAACTATTTGGTAAAGATTACATAACAAAACAAGAAAAAAACATTATTAAACTTTTAAAGAAATCATACAAATTAGAAAGTGTAAATATTCAAAGACCTAATAAAAATTTGATATATTACGAACTCCTTACCAAAGATGGTAAGAGCATGGTTGCGGATTCAACAGGTAATGTAATAATACCTCAAAGCAAATCTATAAACGATGCTTATAGGAATCGTATTAAGTTTGTAAACTGTACAGAAAAAAAGAATATATTTTTAACTACTAAATCTATAGGAGGAGGAAATTATGAATATCAGTATTTCTCAACACAAGGTGAGTTAATAGTAACATATAATGGGAAACTATCCAAAAGTCCATATTCCACAATATTTATTTATCAGAATTTAATAGGTAATTTCGGATTAGTATCCAACGATGGAAAACAAATATTGCCTAATGATTATTCAGACATAAATGTTGATAGTTCAGGAATTTGCAAACTGACACAACTTAAAAATGGCATTGAAAGACGAGGAGCATACTGCCTATCAAATAAAACAAGAACAAATGTTCCATGCGATTTTTATAATGTCGATTACTGTGAATTGGAAAAACGTTGGAAGATTAAAGTTCATGAATACGACTCTACTCTTGTTTATAATGATACATGTCATTATGACACCTCTTTCCTTGACGAAGGTCAGAAGCTTTTTGAAAGCAAAGAATTTTTAGAAGCGAGAAAATTTTATACTATAAATTCAGAAAACACGAAATGGGCTTATTTTTACATAGGAGCTTCGTTTTATAAGGAAATAATGCAACTTCGTGAATGCATGAATTCATGTATGAAAGAAATTAAAACAAGTTGTGACAGAAAAGACATAAGCATTGCTACTGAGTTGCGCAAGAATTTACAACTTCTGACCTCAAAGATTGAAAAGGCAGAACAAAGTTTTAATGTCTATTTAAGCCGTGATACAAGATATTATACAAAAGCACAAGAGATGCTTTTCGATTTATCAGAATTAAAAAACAATATTATAGGCTACAAGGAAGAAATTGCAATGGCTATTACTGATTTAGAACGTAGATGCACAGAATATGACAAAATAGAGCATGAAGCATATCTAAAAGAATTAGAACAAAAACGTTTGAACTTAGAAATGCAAAAAATACAAGAACAAAAACTAGCTAGGGAGCAACATGAACGTGAGATTAGAATGAAAAAGGAAGAGTATTTGAGACTCAAACAAAAAGAGAATAATAAAAAAGTAGAAGATAAAAAAACTAAAGAAAAAAAAGCAACATTTCATACAGATAGAAGTTGGTCAACAAAATCTATGCGTAAAATAGGGACTAAAGATTTACAATAACACCAAGATTTCAGGTTATTGTATAGACAAAGCCATGACACAGTTTACACTAACTGGAAATAACAAGTAAATATGTTGCAAGCTTTTCTTTTTCTGTGATAGATTGGTTACTCTCTACCTCTCTATAACATAAAGGGGTATAACAATATACCAACTATATAGAGGTGTTTGATTGAGTAAGAATATAACAACAAAACATTGGATGATATGAATATAAATAGAAAAATTAAGATTGGAATTCTAACTATAGCATTGGGAAGTTCCTGCATTTCTGCCTTTGCTCAAGATGTGGCTGCTGCAGATACCATTGGCGCAGAAGAGGCTGTTAGCAAGAAGCATATAACCCAAGTACCGTTAGAGCAATGTGAGCAGATAGATACTTGCAGCATGACCAAGTTTGCCATTGTTACGAAAGATGGTAAGCAGGGTATCTATGACTTGGAGAAACATGAGAATGTTACGGAGATTGATTTTGATGTTGCAGGTTTCTCTCGTCGTTATGTTTCGGAAGATGGCATTGAAGTGTTCTACTTCTATGTAGAAAAAGGTATAGAACGTGGCATAATTGGCGTTACTGGCGAGAACAACCAAACGGTTGGCATATGGCATGACAATCCTAACTACGTAGCAACACTTGATGAATGCACTACAATAGATAGCATGATGACTCAGAAATGCCAAGATGTTTTGTCTAAAGGGTTGAAAATGTTGAATGGCACATACGGACAGATTGCTGTTATAGATGCACTAACAGGAAGACTGAAATCATGGGTAGCATTGGAAAAAGATAGCGATGAATACTCAGAGGGAAAACTATTGAAGCAAGCATGTAGTCCTCGTATCTTGACACTTGTAGGTATTACTCCGATGTTGGCAGACATTGAAGGTTCACTCAATGACAAGATGGATTTGTGTGGTGGCATATATAATATAGGTGACAGCATTAGTATTCGTGACCATAACTGGCGGTCTGGTGGTTATGGCGTGATGACATGTCGCCAAGCATTGACACATAAATCGAATGTTGCGTTGTTCAAGATACTCCTGGTAAACCATGGCGACAATGCCTTTAGTATATGGAAGAAAATGACAAGCGATGAAAAGCAAACTAACGCTATGGAATTGGCTGCACTCTTTAATGGTGCCTATCATAAGAACACTCTTACATTCCCGTCTTTGCAAGGGGACTCTGTCACAGAGGAAACTTACAATAACATTACACCTTTGGGACGTAAATATCTGCAAGAAGTCCTGATAGGTTTGAATAAAGGGGATGGCATACAAGCTTCTTATGCTCCAAAGAAAGTTGATATAGCAGGAATATATGGTAATTATCAAGGTAAGGATGTTGGAAATGGGGAGTGCGAACAGGCAGAAATGTCATTTGTAGGAGTATTACCTGTCAACAAGCCTCGTTATGCAATGGCAGTATTCATCAACCGCCCTAACACCCCAATACATGATTCGAAAGATTTCGCAAATGGCATTGTGAATGAACTTGTAGAATGGTTATCAAAACACTAAAACACAGGAATTATGGAAAAAGTTATCTACAAGCATGAAGCTAATGGTGAATACACTGGTATCTATGCACAAATAGAGAATGGTAAACTCACCATTACAGAGCAAGACATAGGTGAGTTAGAAAGAGAATATTCAAGAGACGGTGAAGTGGAGTCTTTCGTATTCTTTGATGTGACAAATACGAATCGACTAAAAAGAGCATTAAATGTCTCAAACGATGATAGTCTGATAGCGTCATTAAAAAAGAAGTTCAAGAAATACAAAGGTTGTATGAAGAGTGAGATTTGTAATTTCTGCGAAGAACACGACATAAAATATACAACAGACGTATACTATTGAGAGATATGGCTAATCATCTGACAAACATAAAACGGAGGTGTTTTGTCCGTTTTTCCAAGGCATTTGCATTTATTTTTGTCCGTTTTTCCAAGATTTAACAATACAGTCTCTTTACCTTTACGCAAAAAAGAAAACAACAAATACAACTAAAACAACCTCAGATAGTCGCTTAATGCCATATAGAAAAGAAGACAATTTCTTTAAAAAACACTAAAAACATTCGCTAAAAAAGCGAACATAAATAATAAAGTATTATCTTTGCATAAGATAGGCTGCACTCGGCAATTTGTGAGTAACTCACATTGCACTCGTTGGCACTATCTTTGCAACCAATAAAACATATATAAATGGACATAACATTTGAAGAGGATTATCTCCGAGAATTATATTATGAAGGAAAAGCGCATAATAAAAAATATCGCTTTCAACCTCAAATCATAAAGAAGTATGTTCGAGTAATCGATCTAATGGCATCCTTGAACAGTACAGAAGATTTTTATCGATACAAAGCTTTACATTATGAAGTACTTGTAGGAGATAAGAAAGACCGTGAATCTGTTAGAGTCAATGACCAATACAGAATAGAGTTTCACTCAGAAGTTGTTGGCAACGAAAAACAAATTACGATATGCAATATATTAGAATTATCAAACCATTATAAATAAAAATAGCATTATGTCAAATTTAGGTTTTGGTTTTTACGCAACCCACCCTGGTGAGGTGCTGAAAGATGAATTAGAAGCGCGTGGCATTTCGCAAAGAAAATTTGCTGAAAGCATTGGTATGGGATATTCCGTACTAAACGAAATACTGAATGGCAAACGTCCTGTTACCACAACTTCTGCTTTGATGTTTGAGGCAGCTTTAGATATTCCTGCTGATTCCCTACTAAAATTGCAGATGGGATATAATATGCATACAGCTCAAAAAGATAATGCTTTGAAAGAAAAGCTAAAGCAGATTCGCAGAGTTGCAGCTATGCTTTAAAAACAAGAATGCGTTCACGCAATGTGAACGCATTTTTTTATTATATAGACAATCATGATATTCTTCCAATCTACTGACACATAGCATTGCACACTCTATCTTGGAAATGGCGGGCGTTGGATGAATGGATAACACCCTGATTGATGATAGAGAAGCAGAGACGATGGCCATTCTGGGCTGTGCAATATCCTGCCAACGAGCTTACGCATGTCACGGTACCCGTCTTTGCCCTCACATTCTCGAAGGCGTCGGTACGCTTCATGCGCGATTTCAGAGTTCCATCAAAGCCTGCTATAGGCAAGGCATGGAGAAGATGCGGATAGATATTCTCGTTGCGATAAGCATATCTAAGGAACATCACCTCAAGCATCGGCGACACATAATTATATAATGATAGTCCTGAGCCATCAGCAATATTGTATCGCTTAGGGTTGAGACCAATCTTTGTTATCAGATGGTTTATCACGGCACGAGCATTCTTGGCTGTGGCTGGTCGAGCACCTGTAGATGCAGCAAGCTGATAGAACATAGACTCAGCATAAAGGTTGTCGCTCTCTTTGAGCATTTTCATCATCACCTGTTCGATGGTGTGGAAACGAGAAGTGATAGAATAAGTACCTTGTGGCTTACGGCGCACGAAGTTGCCATGACTATTCATGAAACGGAAGGCACTGTTTACGCTGTCTTTGTCGATGATGACAACACCCTCATCGACAAGCTTTTGGGCAAATCTATCAATAAAATTGTCTTTACGTCCGATGAGCAATGGCGACAGACAAGGATTGTCATCATCCCAACACCAGCCTTCGCCAAGTCGGGCAGTATCCTTCATGCTTTTATCGGCATAGATGTTTCCCATAATGGTATCGATGCCCATTCGGCGCACACCTTCGACAAAGGCATTGAGGTCGTCGACATTAAACTTAGGGTCGAAACCACCTACACAATATATGTCGCCATGCAGCACATGACCTTTTATCTCGCCAGTATAACAAAGGTCGGTCTTAAACTGATAGCTACCACCAAGTTTGTCGAGCGCCGCAATGGCTGTGATAACCTTCATGGTGCTGGCAGGGCGCATGGTCTGCAGTTCGTTGTGGCAGTATATAGCCGAGTCGGCATCCAAATCGTAGACCATAAGACCAATTTGGCTGGTTTGCGAGATGTCAGACTTCACAAGGTCGTCGAGGGTTGCCACCAGACTTTGCGGCCATGGCAGTTCTATAGTCTTAGCGGCTATGGAGTCGTGGGCTATAGAATCCATCAATGCAGAATCAACAGCTACAGTATCTTCGTCGAAGATTGTTTCTACGTCTTGAGCATGTGCAGAAATCGCCATCATCAAGATGGCGATACATATATATAATGTCTTAATGTTCATTGCTTTATTACTTTGGATTGCAAAATTAGCAAAAAAAGTTTGTTTATGATACGTATATTAAGATTTATTCGTACTTTTGCAACATCATAAAGAATATTTTCCAATAACAGGAAACATGGTATACAAGTATGATTTTCTCATCATCGGATCAGGAATAGCCGGTATGAGCTACGCTTTGAAAGTAGCAAAAGCAAAAAAAGGTAAGGTCTGCATAATCTGCAAGACATCACTTGACGAAGCAAACACCAAGTTTGCGCAAGGAGGTGTGGCTTCGGTAACAAACCTTGAAGTAGACAATTTCGACAAGCACATCGAAGACACAATGATTGCGGGCGACTGGATTAGCGACCGCAAAGCTGTGGAACAGGTTGTGAAGAATGGTCCAAGCCAGATAAAGGAATTAGTGAGCTGGGGTGTAAACTTCGACCGCAAGGAAGATGGCTCTTTCGACCTTCATCGCGAGGGCGGACATTCTGAGTTCCGTATTCTTCATCATGCCGACGACACAGGAGCTGAGATTCAGCGTGGACTTATGGAGGCTGTGAAGAGCAATCCTGATATTGAAATCAAGGAAAACCATTTTGCTGTAGAGATTATCACTCAGCATCATCTTGGCGCACGCGTTACTCGTCGCACTCCATATATTAATTGCTATGGAGCTTACATCCTCAACCCTGAAACTCAGAAGGTTGACACTTATTTGAGTAAGGTTACCGTGATGTGTACAGGTGGTTGTGGAGCCGTTTATCAAACCACAACAAACCCTGTTATAGCTACTGGCGATGGCGAGGCTATGGTATACCGTGCAAAGGGAACCGTACAGGACATGGAGTTTGTGCAGTTTCACCCTACAGCCCTTTACCATCCAGGCGAGACCCATCCTGCATACCTCATCACCGAGGCTATGCGTGGTTATGGTGGCATATTGCGATTGCCTAACGGACAGTCTTTTATGGAGAAATACGACGAGCGTCTATCGTTGGCACCACGCGACATCGTGGCACGTGCCATAGATAAAGAGATGAAGATACATGGTTTAGACCATGTTTGTCTCGACGTAACCCACAAAGACCCTGAGCAGACAAAGGCTCATTTCCCAAATATCTATGCTAAATGTTTGTCGATAGGCATCGATATCACCAAAGAATATATTCCTGTTCGCCCTGCAGCCCATTATATGTGTGGCGGTATAAAGGTAGACCTCAATGGTCTATCAAGTATCGACCGTTTATATGCTCTTGGCGAATGTTCGTGCACAGGCTTGCATGGTGGCAACCGCTTGGCTTCCAACTCGTTGATAGAAGCTGTGGTATATGCTGATGCAGCTGCTAAACACTCGTTGCAGCATGTTGACGAATACGACTTCAACGAGAAAGTGCCAGAGTGGAACGATACAGGCACACTTACCAACGAAGAGAAGGTGTTGATAACACAGAGCGTAAAGGAAGTGGGCGAGATAATGAGCAACTATGTAGGCATCGTGCGTTCAGACCTCAGACTGAAGCGTGCATGGGATCGCCTCGACTTGCTATACGAAGAGACAGAAAACCTCTTTAAGCGTGTGAAGATAACTAAGGAGCTATGCGAACTCCGCAATATGATAAACACAGGTTATCTTATCACTCGTATGGCTATAGAACGCAAAGAGAGCCGTGGCCTACACTATACCATCGACTATCCAAAGCATGCGTATACTGACAAGAAAGACAAATAAACAATATCATTTATAAACATGAAACTCCCGCTAAGGCAAGCGAAATATCGCAAGCATCTTAGCGGGAGTTTTTATTTAAAAACCTCAAGCAAACAGAGCCCAAAGGGCCCGTTCGCAAGATTATGATATTTACCCAAATTGTTTGAGCTTGGAAGAACACAAATATTTCGAATAGCACGAATGAGCCCTCTGGGCTCTGAAGCTTGCGTTTCTTGCTTGCTTTTAAAATTCGTTTGATTCGCTATATTCGTGTTCCTATAATTATCTAATGATATAAAGCGTTAAGAGTGATTATACCAATGTAGCCACGATTTCCTCGCGAGTTCCTGGGAGCATGTCGATGACAGGAATCTCAGGCATAGTATAGCATCCTGGCTGCAAACGCATAGAGGCACGAGCAACATTTACCAATACCTGTGCTGTCAAAGCAGGGTTGTTGATGCTCATATTAAACTCGAAGCGCTGGTTCTGAGTCTTACCGCTCACACCCTTGCGTACAAGGTGAACACCATGGCCCATATCCTGAACATCGTCGACAGAAGCTACTGCAAATACATGAGTCTCATCGTGTGAGAAGTAAGGGTCGGCTTTGATTTCTGCTGTCACCTCTTCGAGCGAAGCACCATCCTCAAGCTCTACATATACCATACGGCGATGAATACCCTCACCCAAAGGAATAGTCATAGAGAGCGCATTCTTAACACCCTTCTTGCTCCTTACGCAAACAGAGTGACCCATAGACATACCAGGACCGAAGTTGGTATAAGTCAATCCCTTAGGAGCAAGACTCTGCATGAGGATACGAACTATAGAGTCGCTTCCTGGATCCCATCCTGCAGAGATTACGCTCACGGTATTTGTCTCTTTATTGATTGGCATCATCTCTGTGCGATAGTCGAGGATAGAAGTGTGGATATCGAAGCTATCTACGGTGTTGATACCCATGGCTGTGATAGCCTTTGCATATTCTGGGCAGCTACGAGTAGGAGTTGCGAGGATAGCAACGTCCACATCCTTCAACTTCTTGATATCATCAACTACCTCATACTGTGCCAACTCCTGTGGCTTATTCTTATCGCCCTGACGACGAACGACACCAGCAATTTCAAAATCAGGTGCAGCCTCAAGAGCCTGAACGCTGAACTTTCCAATGTTGCCATAGCCAACTACGGCAGCTCTAATCTTTTTCATGTTTTAATGTATTTATGTTTGTTTGGTTGTTATATGCCTTTTATTCGCCCTTACAACCTAAGAGCGTACAAAATTACACTTTTCTCGTGAAACAACTATCAAAAAGACGTGATTTTTTATATATTTTCATAATATACCGCCTAATTATATAATACATTTCAACATTGCTATACAATAAAAGTCCCCATGCGTGCGTTATTAAAGATGTATATATACATAAAACTAAGGATAAATGATTGAATATATTAGAGGTGAACTGACTGAGCTCACTCCTGCCATGGCTGTAGTAGAAGCAGCAGGTGTAGGCTATGCGCTCAACATTTCACTCAACACTTATACAGGCATACAGGGCAAGAAAGAAGTTAAACTGTATGTACACGAAGCGCTGCAGACAGGCGGACGCGACGATTCTTATACCCTTTTCGGTTTCGCTTCAAAGCAAGAGCGCGACCTATACCGACTGCTCATCACGGTGAGTGGTGTTGGTGGCAACACAGCAAGGATGATACTCTCAAGCCTTTCGCCAATCGAACTTTGCAACGCCATTGCTAATGGCGACGAGCGATTGCTCAAAGGTGTGAAAGGTATTGGACTGAAGACAGCTCAACGCATCATCGTAGACTTGAAAGACAAGGTGATGTCGAGTGGTATCACCGACGAATTGCATGCTGGCGGCACATCAACGGCTCCTACTTTCGATATGGGAGTTAGAGACGAGGCTGTTGGCGCACTCACCATGCTTGGTTTCTCGCCTGCTCCAAGTAGCAAGGTGGTTCAGCAGATTCTGACCGAGAATCCAGCAATGGCTGTAGAAATGGTTGTAAAAGAGGCTTTGAAGAGAATAAAATAGTATGAAATCATTCAGGAAAAAGACTATCACTATCGTTATGCTTGTTGCCACGGTGGCAAGCTATGCCCTCGGCATGTCTGTATTCCAGAATGTGATACCTGCACGACGCACCGCTCAGTTAAAAGGCCTTACTGGCGTCAACAACAATCAGCGTTTAGCTAATGCACGCCAGAATTCTCTTAACAGGAATGGAGCATCAAGCAACATTTCGAATGCTCGTAAGGCTTTAAAGGACGAGAAGCCTGAACTGATTATCGATACCGATTCCATACCTGATTCCCTACTCCACCCTCGCTGGCGCATTCAGCGCACAACGCCTATCTCATTGAGCGACCTTGAGCATAGCGCTATCGACTTGCAACGCCCAGAGAATATCAAGTATAATGTGGAATACAACGATACCATCGACCGCTATATCGTTGGTACCAAGATTGCTGGCACATGGGTGGATGCACCAATAATGATGACTCCTGAGGAGTATCGTAAATGGACGGAGCAGCAGGCACGCAACCAATTCTATCGTGGCAAGAACGACGAGATTTTCAAGGCTAAAGGTAAGGAGAAGTTTGACTTCTCGGATATGCACTTCGATCTTGGTCCTGCAGAGAAGATATTTGGTCCTGGCGGCGTACGTATTAAAACTCAAGGTACTGCAGAGCTGAAGTTTGGTGCCACATTGAAGAACATCGACAACCCTTCGTTGCCTATTCGCAACCGTAAGACCACTACGATGGACTTCGATGAGAAGATAAACCTCAATGTGAATGGTAAGGTGGGCGACAAGGTTAACATGAACCTCAACTACAACACCGATGCCACCTTCGACTTCGATACTCAGAACATGAAGTTGAAGTACGACGGTAAGGAAGACGAGATTATCAAGCTTGTAGAAGCTGGTAATGTGTCGTTTCCAAGCAATTCGTCGCTCATTACTGGTGCCAGCTCGCTGTTTGGTATCCGCACAGATATGCAGTTTGGTAAACTGAAGTTGCAGACTGTGGTATCTCAGAAGAAATCATCATCGAAGAGTGTATCTTCGAAGGGTGGCGTACAGCTTACTCCTTTCGAGATAAACGTGGCTGACTATGATGAAAACCGTCACTTCTTCCTCGCTCAGTATTTCCGCGATCGCTACGATGATGCTATGAAGACATTGCCTAATCTCACTACTGGTGTCACCATCAACCGTGTAGAGATTTGGGTAACTAACAAGACTGGTACAACCACCAACACCCGAAACATCATCGCCCTCACCGACCTTGGCGAGGCTTCGAAGATAAGCAATAGCCTATGGCAACCTACAGGTATCGGCATACCATCAAATAATTCCAACTCGGAATATTCGCAGATGGTAACAACCTATGCTGCTGCACGAGACATCGACCAGACAAGTACTGTGCTCGATGGTATCAGCGGCTTTGTAGGTGGCAACGACTATGAAAAGCTGCAGAGCGCACGATTGCTCAACAGCTCTGAATATACCGTGAATACTGCCTTGGGCTATGTTTCGCTCAAGACTACTCTCAACACCGACCAGGTGTTGGCTGTGGCATACGAATATACCTATGGTGGCAACACATACCAGGTGGGCGAATTTGCATCAGACAATACTGATGTAAACAAAGCATTGTTTGTGAAATCGCTGAAGAATACAGGCAACAACCCTCATCAGGGCAACTGGGACTTGATGATGAAAAACGTGTATGCCTTGGCTTCGTCGGTAGAGAAAGAGAAGTTCCGCTTGGATGTGAAGTTCCAAAGCGATACCACAGGTGTATACATTACTTATATTCCAGAGCCTGAGGTTAAAGACCAAACACTTATCAAGGTGCTTGGTGCCGACCGCTTGGATAACAACAACAAGGCTCACTCTAACGGATATTTCGACTATGTAGAAGGCTATACCGTTAGCAATGGTCGTGTATTCTTCCCTGCAGCCGAGCCTTTTGGTAGCTATCTGAAGAATTATTTGGTAGCCAAAGGTGTGGCTTCGGCAAAGGCAGACAAATATGCCTTTACCGAACTTTATGATTCTACAAAGACCATGGCACGCCAGATTGCAGAGAAGAACAAATACGTGCTCATGGGACAATATCGTGGTACATCTTCCAATGTAATCTCGCTTGGAGCAATGAATGTGCCACAAGGTTCTGTGGTTGTTACTGCAGGTGGTGTGACCCTTACCGAAGGTTCCGACTATACCGTAGACTATAACGCTGGCGAGGTGCGCATTCTGAACCAGAGCATCATCGATGCTGGTACCTCTGTCAACGTATCGCTCGAAAGCCAGAGCGACTTCTCGCAAGAGCGCAAGACGATGTTTGGTATCAACTGGGAATACGATTTCTCTAAGAACTTCCAACTTTCCGGTACCCTGCAACATTTGTCGGAGCAAGCCCTAACAACAAAGGTTGCTATGGGCAACGAGCCTTTGAACAACACTATCTTTGGCTTGAACCTAAACTGGAAGACCGAGAGCCAATGGCTTACCAATATGCTCGACAAGCTGCCAGGCTTGCACCTCACCCAACCATCTACAATATCATTTACTGGTGAGTTTGCAAAACTCTTTGCAGGTCAGAGCCATGGCACACAAGACAACGCTTCGTATATCGACGACTTCGAGAACAACACCACAAAGATAGATGTGTCGACACCTACCTCGTGGATATTATCAAGTGTGCCTTCGATGTTCTCTGAATCTTCCGACAAGACTACTCTTACAAGCGGTTTCCGTCGTTCGCAGATGGCATGGTATACTATCGATCCTCTGTTCACTCGTCGTTCGTCATCGCTAACTCCAGCACATATCAAGAGCGACCTCGACCAGTTGTCAAACCATTATGTGCGTGAGATATATGTTCGCGAACTTTATCCTAACCGCGACCAGAGTAGCTATAGTGGAGCTACGGCAACATTGCCTATTCTCAACATAGCCTACTACCCTAACGAGCGTGGTCCGTATAACTTCAGCACCAATGTAGACAACAACGGTCAGCTGCTGAACCCTACTACTCATTGGGGTGGTATGATGCGTAAGCTCGATACCAACGACTTTGAGCAAGCCAACATCGAATACTTGGAGTTCTGGCTCATGGACCCATTCATCTACAGCAACGAACAATCTAATGCCAACGAATATGGTGGCGACTTCTATATCAACCTTGGCGAGGTGTCGGAAGATATCTTACGCGATGGTAAGAAGTTCTATGAGAGTGGTATGCCTGTGGATGGTTCCAACAATTTCACCTTCACTCAATGGGGAAAGATACCTACTCAGTCCACCGTGACCTATGCCTTTGCTACTACAAAGGGTAGCCGTGCATTGCAGGATGTGGGCTACAACGGTCTGAACGATGATGAAGAGCGAGCTTTCGAAGCTTATCAGCAGTTCCTCACCGAGATGCAAGGCAAGGTGAATGCTGCCGTATGGGATTCTATCTACAACGACCCTGCCAACGATAACTACCACTATTATCGTGGTCGCGACTATGACCAGATGAAGGCGTCGATACTCCGTAGATATAAGTATATCAACAATCCTCAGGGCAACTCTCCTGACTCTGACAACCGCACAGAAAACTACGATACATCATATAAGACAACTCCTGACGTTGAGGATATCAACCAAGATTACACCCTCAACGAATATGAGAAATACTATGAGTATCGTGTAAGCATTCGTCCGCAAGACCTCGTAGTGGGCAAAAACAACATCGTAGACAAGCGTGTGTATACTGCTCCATTGCGAAATGGCGAGAAGGGAACAGCCACATGGTATCAGTTCCGCATTCCGCTGAAGGAATATACCGACAAGGTGGGCGCCATCAACGACCTCACAAGCATCCGCTTCATGCGTATGTTCCTCACAGGTTTCCAGCATCCTATCGTATTGCGATTTGGTAGTCTCGACCTTGTGCGTGGCGAATGGCGTGTATACGAGCAGACTCTCGACAACTCCACTTCTGGTAGTGGCACTCTTACCACAGCTGCTGTGAATATTGAGGAAAACAACGACAAGACTCCTGTCAACTACGTGATGCCTCCAGGCATCCGTCGTGAGCAAGACCCTACTCAGCCTCAACTTACCGAGGCTAACGAGCAGGCATTGTCGATGACATTGACAAACCTTTCGAGCAACGAGGCTAAGTGTATATATAAGAATGCCACTTACGACCTTCGTCAGTATCGTCGTATGCAGATGTTTGTGCATGCCAACGCATTGGAACACGATGTCACCAACCTTGGCGACGACCAGTTGGCAGTATTCGTACGCTTGGGTAGCGACTACAAGAGCAACTACTATGAATATGAGGTGCCATTGAAGCTTACTGCTCCAGGCATTTACGACAAGTATTCTTCTCGCGACTGTATGACAGTATGGCCAGAAGAGAATATGGTAGACATTCCGCTCAACCTCTTCACACAGATAAAGAAGGAGCGCAACAAAGCTAAGGCTAATGGTTTGGCAAGCTACAACCATGCTTATACAGCCTACGACTCATCGCAACCTAAGAACAAGATTACCGTGATGGGTAACCCTACTTTGGGCGAGGTAAAGACCATCGTGATTGGTGTGCGCAACCTTACTTCATCTACCAAGAGTGGCGAGGTATGGGTAAACGAAATGCGATTAAAGGAATATGAGAATAGTGGCGGTTGGGCTGCACAAGGCAACCTCAATATGCAACTCTCTGACTTTGGTACAGTGAACGTTCAGGGACGCTATGTTTCTCAGGGCTTCGGAGGTTTGGAACAGGGCGTAGCAGAACGCACCACCGACAATACAGGCAACTATACCATCACCACAAACTTTGATCTCGGAAAGTTCTTCCCTGACAAGGCTAAGGTTTCGGTACCGCTCTACTACTCTATAACCAAAGAAAAGGTGTCGCCAAAGTTCAATCCGCTCGACTCGGATATGCTTCTCGACGATGCTCTTGAGTCGGCAGGCTCAAAGCAGGAGCGCGACTCTATAGAGAGCATTGCTGTTACCAAGACCACACAGACCAACTTCTCGTTGTCGAACGTGAAGGTGGGTATACAGACCAAGCGTCATCCTATGCCTTACGACCCTGCAAACTTCTCGTTCTCGTATAGCCACTCGCACAATCATACTACTGGCGAGACTACTGTTTATGAGAATGAAGACAACTGGCGTGGAGCTATGAACTATGCATGGACACCTGTGTTCAAGGCATGGGAACCATTCAAGAAGATGAAGTCGAAGAGCAAGTATCTCGACATCTTAAAGAAGTTCGGCCTCAACTGGTTGCCACAGAATGTAGGCTTCAACACCGAGATTACTCGCAACTACTACGAATTGCAGGAGCGAGACATGGAGTCGACAGAAGGAAATAAGTTGCCACTAACGTTCAACGAGCAGTTCTTGTGGAACCGCGACTTCTCACTCCGTTGGGACCTCACAAAGAATCTGCATGCCAACTTCCAAAGTTCTACTCGTGCCGAGATAGAAGAGCCATACACTCCTATCAACAAGGATTTGTATCCAGACCGCTATCAGGCATGGAAAGACTCTGTGAAAACCAGCATCAAGAACTTCGGTAAGCCGCTGAGCTATAATCAGACATTCCAGGCTTCATACCAGTTGCCTCTCAACCTCATCCCTATCTTCAACTGGGTGAATGCTGATGCATCGTATAATGCGACATACCAATGGATGCGCGGTTCAGACCTTGAAGATGGTACATCGCTTGGCAATACCATATCATCGAACCGCAACTTCAACCTCAACTCCACACTAAACTTGGAGAAGTTGTATAATCAGGTGCCTTTTCTTAAGGCTGTCAACGATAAGTTCAACAAAGAGCCTTCGCGTAGCGAGCTAAACAAGCGTCGCCAAGACATGTTGAAGAAGAAAGAAGCCGAGAAGCGCAAGAAGGCTGAAGAGGCTAAGAAGAAAGCCGAGGAAGCTGCAAAGGGCGAAGGCGACAAGGCTAGCGCAGATAAGAAGATAAGCGATAAGGACAACAAGAAGGCTATGGCTCAAAAGGCTAAACTGCCTAAGAACTCAAAGACATACGAGAAGGAAGTGACCTTGAAGCCTGACACCACCTTCACTCTGCAGCATGGTAAGAACACCAAGCGCCTAATCGTAACGGCAAAGACCGAGGATGGCAAGAAGTATGAACTGAAGTTCAAGAAGCTTGATGGCAACAAGATTCTCATAAAGAATCATGTAGACTCAGCCATGAAGATAAAGGTGTCGGTAACTCCAAAGGAGCCTCTCGACGATAAGGGTTGGTATAAGACAGCACAAATCGTGGCACGCACATTGATGATGGTACGCTCGGTAGGTATCTCTTACCGCAACCAATATTCTATGGCTTTGCCAGGCTTTATGCCTAACGTGGGCGATGCCTTCGGGCAGACTAAGGCAACGAGCGTGATGTCGCCAGGTCTCGACTTTGCCTTCGGTCTTATCGACGACTCGTATATCGACAAGGCACGCGAAAACAACTGGCTATTGATGAGCGACTCTATAGCTACTCCTGCCACAACAAGCTGTACTGAGGATTTGCAGCTCAAGTTTACACTCGAGCCTGTGAAGAACCTGAAGATAGACCTCAACGCTTCGCGCACACGCAACAAGGCTAAGAGCATACAATATATGTATCAGGGCAATCCTACCACCGAGAGTGGTTCGCTCACCATGACAACAATGTCGCTGAAGAGTGCCTTCGAGGGTGTGGGTAATGCCAACAACGGCTATCATTCATCATCGTTTGAGACCTTCGTAAACTCGCTTCCTACATTCCAAAAGCTTGTAGAAGCTCGCTATCAGGGTGTTGTTTATCCAAATGGAACTACACTTGCAGGAAAGAAGTTTGATGCTGCAAATGGTGGTGTAAACCTATACAGCGGCGACGTGATGATACCAGCATTCCTTGCTGCGTATACCAGCATGCCAGGAAAGTCGCTCGACATCTTCCCATCGCTCTCGCGTCTGCTCCCTAACTGGACTGTTCGCTATAGCGGTTTGAGCAAGTTGCCATGGTTCTCTAACCATTTCAAGAGTGTAAACATCAACCACTCTTACAAGAGCATCTTCGCAATAGGTTCGTATAGCAGCTATTCTACCTTCATGGAGGTGATGGGCGACAACATCGGTTTCATCAACGATGCCACCACAGGCAACCCTGTACCTTCGTCGATGTTTAATGTCTCTACCGTGAGCATCAACGAGGCATTCTCGCCTCTGCTCGGTATTGATGTTACATTGCACAATAATCTCACCTGCAAGGTGGAATATCGCACCACCCGTGTGCTGAGTCTTTCTATGACGAGTGTGCAGATCAACGAGGCTACATCACACGACTGGGTTATTGGTGCAGGCTATAAGCTCAACAACTTCAACATGTTTGGTGGCAGAAACCACAGAGCTGTGAAGGGTAACAAGCGTGGCGACCAAGACGGCAACAAGCAGTCGAAGACAAGCCAGCGCAATAGAGGTGTGAACCACGACCTCAACTTGCGTCTCGACCTCAGCTTGCGCAACCAGGCTACTATCATCCGTGATATAGCTTCGCTAACCAGCTCTGCGTCGAATGGTAACAAGGCATTTAAGCTTAGCTTCTCTGCCGACTACACCCTGTCGCGTCTGCTCACCATGAGCTTCTATTACGACCGCCAGACCAACACTCCATTGCTCAGCAGCAGTAGCTACCCTACTACCACGCAAGACTTTGGTTTGAGCATCAAGTTTAGCTTAACGAGATAAACTATCGAGCAAGATAATTAGCCCCGAAATCTTTCGGACATAACAGAAAAATCCGCAATGCCTATCAACGGCATTGCGGATTTTTCTGTTATAAAGCCATACATATTATATATGGATTAATGGAATAGTTATTATTATATTTTTGGAGTTTATTCTTTCTCGAGCGTAACGATGTTTATCTCAGGCCAAGCACCAAAGCGGAAAGGCATAGTGCCACCTATACCTAACGACACATAGAGCATGGATGAGCCTTCGGTATATTTGCCGCCCCACTCGTTGTATGCCCATTTGGCTGGCGAAAAGCGACCTATCTTAACTTGTCCGGCATGAGTGTGACCACTAAGAGTTAACGAGATGTCGGTCTTGTTGAGCACTCCACAGCGCCAATGTGTAGGGTCGTGAGAGAGCAACACCTTGAAACAATCGGCAGGTAATCCAGCCATTGCTTTATCAAGATTGCCAAACGATTTGAAAGGAGGTTTACCGATATTCTCTACACCAATAATGGCTATAGAGTCAGAGCCGCGTTGCAACATCACGTTCTCGTTCATAAGCATTCGCCATCCCATTTTCTCTTGTAAATACACAAGCAAACGGCGACTGCGGTGAGCATGAAGTTCACGTCTGCCATGAATAGGCTGTGCTGCATATTGTGAGTATTCGCAATAGTCGTGATTGCCCATCACAGACAGCACACCATCCTTAGCCCGTATCTGCGACAAAACTTTGCGGAAAGGCAATAGTTCATGAGCATCGGTATTTATAAGATCGCCCGTGAACACTACAAGGTCAGGCTGCTGATGATTGACAGCCTCAACAAGCTTGGTTATGAATTTAGGGTTTTGCAAGAAGGTGCCGATATGGATGTCGGAGAGCTGAAGGATGCGATAGCCATGGAATGCAGAAGGCAATCGGGAAGAACGACATGAGGCTGTGCGCACAACTATTCGGCGCCAACCATACATCACACCATAGGCTATGGCAGCTATCAACGATACTGCCACAATAATGGCAATAGTTGGACCTAAGACAAGGTCGACGAGCGAGAAAACAAGTTTTGGAGTAGCACAAGCCATGCTTATACCGAAGAATGTGCGAAACATGGCATTATGATAGATTCCTGCTTGAGCAGCTGCGAATGCCGATACTGCTATCAGCGTTGGCAACCACCACAGGATGCTGACGGCTATATTGTGCAATTGGTCAATATAGCTCGTGTAGATATAATAATCGGGCAATGCCATTGCTATAAGCAATAGCAAAGCCCAAATGATAGGTTTCATGACATTAATGTTACTCATTACATATCCTCTTGGAACAAAGGATCCTCAGGCATCACCATGACAGGCTTCTGGTCGAAGAGCTTGAGAGTTTCGGCAGGCACATACTGCTTGTCGACAACAAGACGGAACATATACTCGTTGCACCATTCATTGGTCATTATCAAGCATCCGTTCTGACCATTTGCTGGTCCCCAGCTGTTTTCAACCTTCCACTTCAATGGTTTGCCATTAGCATCGAGGTCTACTGCAGATAGAGTCATGGCATGAGTGCTACCGCTATCAAAAGTAGAGATGCGCTGAGCCTTGTCCATACCGAAGGTAGTAGAGAAGAGCGATGCGTAATCGTAGTTGTTGACATCGAGGAGTCCACGCTTGCGGTCGTACTGTTTGCCTACATCATAGCTACTATACATCTTTCTGCCATCCTTAAGCGAAGCTATAGCAAGCTGAGCAATCTCGTCCATAGGAAGATTGAGATACTTCCAGTTTGTACCATCATAGGTATGGCGGTCGTATTCCACCTCATAGGTCTTGTGGTAAGGACGGCGAGGGTCGTTCATCACCATGATGAATGTGCCTTTGATGCCATCGCCCACAACCTCGTGGAAGAATTCCTTTGGAGTATATTTTTTAGGAGTGCCTACAGTCTTGCCGTTCTTGTCGGTGAAAGCATAAGTAAACTCCTTAACTGGTTCGCCGAGAGTCATAGAGAGCATGTTGTAGACAGTGGCAAGCATCTGAGTCTTGCGCTCGTTGATAGCCTTAGCGTTCTTTCCCTTAGCAACCATATCGCGAAGTTCGAGACCAAACTCACGCAACTTGCTTGCAACGAGACGAGAGATACGGCTGGTGTTCTCTGCAGAATAAGTCTCAGGCACAATGCTCATAGGCACCACGCCATATTTGTCGGCAAGGTCGGCAACACCACAGAAAGTACCACCATCATTGATAGGACTCTTGAAGAAGAACTGCACGCGAGTGTCGTCGATAGGCTTCTTGGCATTATCGATAACACCTTGGAGCATGAGGTTAGCCTTCTCAAGCTGGTCGTAGAAGAAGAGATAGTCGTGAGAGAGCTCAACCTTCAGCGAATCGCCATGAGCCTTGGCAAAGTTTGATCTTAGCACATTGAAGCCAGAGAACATCCAGCATCTGCCACTACTCTTCTGGTCGTGGATAGACTGCGCAGGAGTTTCTACAGAGAAGTGGGTGTCTACAGGACCTTGGTTGGCATGGTTCTTCACGAGGTCATCGATGTTGTTGGCAGCGATGGCGTTGAAGAGAGCCTTTGAGGCAGGAGTCTGCGACTGAAGTTTCTGTATTTCACTAAGCATCTGTGGAGAGATTCCTCCCTGTTTGGTCTGTGCCCATGAGCCAAGAGACATGGCAAGGCAAAGGGCTACGAAAGTGGTTTTCTTGTTCATATTTCTATTTTGATATTGTATTTTTGAATGTTTCCATTAGGAATAATGGTAAGGGGTTTACCACATAATATCTGCAAAAATAAGAATAAAAGGCGAGACAAACAAGATTTTGACTTGAAATGTTCGGTATAATATATAAGGTAGAACAAAAAGGCGTTTTTCCTTTGGTTGTTATCTTTTTTTATGTATCTTTGTAGCCACTATTTATTATTTTATAATCGATGGCTGACGACAATAAATATTCATTATTAAGCAAAATAGAATACCCTGAAGACCTTAGGAAGCTGAAGATAGACGAATTGCCACAAGTTTGTGAGGACTTGCGCAGCGACATCATAGACGAAGTGTCTATGAATCCAGGTCACTTTGCCTCAAGTCTTGGTGTTGTGGAGATTACTGTCGCTCTTCACTATGTCTTCAATACTCCTGAAGATAGATTGGTGTGGGATGTGGGGCATCAAGCTTATGGCCATAAGATTCTTACAGGACGTAGAGAATCGTTCTGTACTAATCGTAAGCTACATGGCATACGTCCTTTCCCTTCGCCTTTGGAAAGCCAATATGATACTTTCGCATGCGGACATGCTTCAAACTCTATCTCTGCCGCCCTTGGTATGGCGGTAGCAGCAAAGATTGAAGGCAAGAATCGTCATGTGGTAGCCATCATTGGCGATGGAGCTATGAGCGGAGGCTTGGCTTTCGAAGGTTTGAATAATGTGTCTTCTACCAACAACGACTTACTGATAATCCTCAACGATAATGACATGTCTATCGACCGTGCCGTGGGTGGTATGGAGAAATATCTCTTAAACCTCGACACTAATGAAACATATAATCGTTTGAGATTCAAGGCTTCGCAATGGTTACACTCTAAAGGCTACCTTAACGACAACCGACGCAAAGGCATCATAAGGCTCAACAATGCCCTGAAGAGTGCGCTGAGCCATCAGCAGAACATCTTCGAGGGTATGAACATAAGATATTTTGGACCTTTCGATGGACACGATGTGAAGAATACCGTAAGGGTGCTCTCGCAACTCAAGAATATGAGGGGACCGAAGATTCTACACTTGCACACCACTAAGGGCAAGGGGTATGAACCTGCTGAAAAGAGTGCAACAATATGGCATGCTCCTGGCAAATTCGACCCTAAGACTGGTCAGCGTGTCGTCGACGATGGCACACCTAAGCCACCAAGATATCAGGATGTATTCGGACACACCCTGCTCGAGATGGCTAAGGAGAACAAGCAGATTGTTGGCGTTACACCAGCCATGCCTACAGGATGTTCTATGAACATAATGATGGCAGAAATGCCAGACAGAACCTTCGACGTAGGTATTGCCGAAGGTCATGCTGTGACATTCTCGGCAGGTATGGCAAAAGATGGTCTGATTCCTTTCTGCAATATCTATAGTTCGTTTGCACAACGTGCCTACGACAATATCATCCACGATATGGCTCTATTGAATCTTCATGTGGTGCTATGTTTGGATAGAGCAGGTTTGGTAGGTCAGGATGGTCCTACTCACCATGGTGCTTTCGATTTGGCAAGCCTTCGTGTGGTTCCTAACCTAACTATAGCTTCGCCTATGGATGAAAAGGAGTTGCGCCGACTTATGTATACTGCCTCTCTGCCTGACAAGGGATGCTTCGTGATAAGATATCCTCGCGGACGTGGCATCTATACAGAATGGAAATGCCCATTAGAAACCATTGAGGTGGGCACCGGACGCAAAATCAATGATGGCGAAGATGTGGCTGTGCTCACACTTGGTCCTATTGGCAACGATGTGCAAGACGTTATTGCTACTATGGACAAGAAACCTGCTCACTACGATATGCGATTCTTGAAACCTTTAGACGAGAATCTGCTCAAGGAGGTGGCTGAGAAGTATAAGCATATCATAACAATTGAAGATGGAGTGAGAAATGGCGGTATGGGCACGGCTGTGATGGAATGGCTCAACGACAATGGCTACACCAATATTAGTGTGAAGCGTATGGGTATTCCTGATAAGTTTATAGAGCATGGATCTATCGACGAACTCCGAGCTATCATCGGTTTGGATAATGATACAATAAAGAAAACTATATGTAGCTATATGTAAGCTATTTATGGATTCTTGAAATAAAACTAATAATGAAGATAATAATAGTTGGAGCCTACGCCATAGGTACTCACTTGGCACGACTCCTATCAAGAAATAACGAAGACATCACCCTCATCGACGAAGATGAAGAGCGATTGGCACAGATTGGCAACGACTGCGACTTGCTGACTATGAATGCCTCGCCATCGAGCATCAACACTCTGATGGATGCAGGCGTGGCTCATACCAGTTTGTTTATTGCCGTTACTCCTTCGCAGAGCTTAAACCTCAACACCTGCATCATAGCCCATGCTTTGGGTGCTAAGAAGACGGTGGCGAAGATTAATGATGCAGAATTCATTGCTGACGAAAAGAAGGAATTCTTCCGCAAGCTCGGTGTTGATGAATTGATTTACCCTGAGGTGTTGGCAGCAAGAGACATCATCAACGGACTTAAGATGTCGTGGGTGCGCCAGCGTTGGGATGTGCACGATGGAGCATTGGTAATGCTGGGCATTAAGCTTCGTGAGGCTTGCGAGATATTGAACAAACCTCTGAAAGAGATAAGCGGACCAAACGACCCTTACCATGTGGTTGCGATAAAGCGCGATACCGACACTATCATCCCTGGTGGTAATGATGTACTGAAGCTCTACGACCTCGCTTATTTCATGACAACAAAGCAGTATATTCCATATATTCGAAAGATTGTGGGCAAGGAACATTACGTGGATGTGAAGAACGTGATGATAATGGGTGGTGGCACTACTGCTGTGAGAGCCATTCAGACTATGCCTGAATATATGGACGTTAAGGTGTTGGAAAACGACATCAACCGCTGCGAAGAGCTCAACGATATCTTAGAGAACGATAAGACTCTTGTCATCAATGGCGATGGTCGCGATATTCCATTGCTCTACGAAGAGGGAATAAAGAATACTCAGGCTTTTGTGGCGCTTACAGGAAATGCCGAGACAAACATTCTGGCTTGTCTTACTGCAAAGAGAATGGGAGTGAGAAAGACTGTTGCTGTGGTCGAAAATATCGACTATGTAAGCATGGCTGAGAGCCTTGATATAGGTACCATAATAAACAAGAAGGCTATTGCGGCAAGTCGTATTTATCAGATGATGCTCGATGCCGACGTGATGAACGTAACGTTCCTGATGTCTGCAAATGCAGATGTAGCTGAGTTTATTCCTAAGGAAGGTTCAAAAATAACACAGAAACCGGTGAAAGACCTCGGATTGCCACAAGGCATGACGATAGGTGGATTGGTGAGAAACGACCAAGGTATGCTTGTTTCGGGTAATACTATGATTCAAGCAGGCGACTCGGTAGTGGTATTCTGCCATGGTCAGAACATTAAAAAGATAGAAAGGCTCTTCACTTGATAAACACTAAGATAATATATAAGATTCTCGGCTCACTTCTGTTTATAGAGGTGGCGCTGATGATGACCAGTTTGGGTGTTGCCCTCGTCTATGATGAGGACGATGTCTTCTCGTTCCTTGTGTCGATAGTCGTTACATTGGTAGCAGGCATATTGTGCAGACTCAAGGGGTATAAGGCCGACAACAACTTGTCGCGTAGAGACGCCTACTTGGTGGTGACGGTGGCATGGGTGGTATTCTCGCTATTCGGCACAATGCCATATATGGTAGGTGGATACATCGACAATTTCACAGATGCTTTCTTCGAAACCATGTCGGGCTTTACCACCACAGGTGCTACTATCATCAATGATGTGGAATGTTTGCCACATGGAATACTCTTCTGGCGTTCGCTCACACAATGGATAGGAGGTTTGGGAATAGTATTCTTCACCATTGCCTTGTTGCCTTCTATGGTGGGTGGTTCAACAAAGATATTTGCTGCCGAAGCCACAGGACCGATAAAGTCGAAACTTCATCCAAGGCTCTCTACGAGTGCCAAGTGGCTATGGGCAGTATTCCTAACCATCACCCTCTCGGCTATGGGTTGCTATATGCTTTGTGGCATGGACTCTTTCGAGGCTATCAACTATGCCATGACATCGGCAGCAACAGGTGGTTTCGCCATCTACAACGATAGTGTGACGCATTTCCATTCGCCAATGTTAGACTATGTTGTCACATTCTTCTGCTTTATCTCGGGTGTCAACTTCACGCTGTTGTATGCGTCTGTAGCGAAACTAAAGTTTAAGAATTTGATGAAGAATGCAGAGTTTAGATTCTATCTATTCTCGGTATTTGCATCTACAGCAGCTGTTATGTTAGCCTTGATTTTCAAGAATGGTTATGGCATAGAGCATGCCTTCCGCAACTCATTATTCGAGGTTGTTACAGCATTGACAACAACAGGTTTTGCCAACGACAATGCCGGCAACTGGGCACACATCACATGGGTGGTGCTAATAGTCTGCATGTTTCTTGGTGCCAACTCAGGCTCTACGAGTGGTGGTTTCAAGAGCATCAGATCAGTAATGGTGATAAAAATTATAAAGAATGAATTCCGCCAGATGCTGCATCCTAATGCCATAGTGCCTTTGAAGTTGGATTCTATCAATGTACCTATGCAAAAGCGAGTAACGCTATTGGCATTCCTTGCATCCTACATGCTGATACTTGCCATTTCGATATTCCTAATGTCGTTGGCTGGGGTTGAGAGTGTCGACTGTGTGAGTATCTCGTTCAGTTCTTTAGGCAACGTAGGTCCTGCCTTCGGTAACGAAATTGGCCCTAACGACAGTTGGGCTATTCTGCCAGATACGTGCAAATGGATATCTTCGATACTGATGCTCATCGGCCGTCTCGAAATATTCTCAGTCCTCATAATCTTCACTCCTGCTTATTGGAGAGAAAACTAAAAAAGGTAAAAGGGTAAAAAGGTAAAAGGGTAAAAAAGCGACTATGCTTTTTTACCCTTTTACCTTTTTACCCTTTTACCTTTTTACCCTTTTACCTTTTTAC
>OIXA01001271.1_pt1 | contig 32586 bp, 28 predicted proteins | sample 1587721 | NCBI WGS metagenome assembly OIXA01 (sample SAMEA3888900, study PRJEB22519) | human gut metagenome | biome: human gut; feature: human-associated habitat; material: faeces | place: Denmark | collected 2013
AGATCCTAGAAGAGATTTATTTGATAAGGCAAAAATCATTCTTGATGTCAATGAGGAGCCTAGTTTTTGTAGAATGCAAAAATTTCTTCAATGGTTAATATGTTGCGGAAACTCAAGTGCAAACCGGGTTGATTTTTCTTCTGGATATAGTATAATTTACTTGTAAATTTTATTCGTATTTGTCCATGATTTTTAATCACCGATATAGTTCGGTGATAGTAAGCAGCCTTATAAGAGAGGCGTAAATAAAGTGGGGCAAATGCGATTTTTTTTTGCTTAAAAGTCATTACACATGTGTAATGGCTTTTTTTGTGCCACAAAGAAAGGAGAAAGAGACAATTGGAGATTTACAAAGAAAATGCGTTTTTTCAAGCAGCGACGAACGTGAAAAAACTGGGAGCCTATTATACGGACCCGGATCACTGCAGACGGATCGGCGGACTATTTGATTTTGATTCAGCCAGTGAGATCTGTGTGTTAGAACCAAGCATTGGAGATGGAACCGCTGTTTATACGGTGACAGGTGGAAGGAAACACTGCCATATTTATGGCGTGGAATTAAACGAAGATACCTGCCGTCCGTTAAAAGACGACCCCAGGTTTTCAGGAATCTTGAATGAGGACTTCCTAAGTGGAGTGAAGATCTCCCACGGAGCCTTTTCCTTCTGTTTTGCGAATCCGCCCTATGGAGAGCATCAAAGTGAAAAGAAGCGGCTGGAGATGTTGTTTGTAGAGAAATTAACTCCATATCTGAAAAAAGGAGCCTATCTTGCTTTGGTCATTCCGTTTGGCGTCTTCCGGGAAGAAAAATATCTTCGGATGTTATTAGCCAGGTATGAAGTAAAGGATTTCTACCGGTTTGATGACAAAGAGTATGAGAAATATCATCAGATCGTGGTGATCCTTAAGAAAAAGCCATCCGGACTTGGGTATCAAAGGGCTGTGTTTGAGGCACTTCGTGACCGGACACAGGATATTAAAACATTTCCGTATCTTCCGGAACCGGACGATGTAAAAGTCCGTCTCGAGATACCGGAATCCAAGGATCAGGCACTTGAGTATTTCACAACGATCCAGTTTCATGCAGAAGAGGCTGCTGCCCAGATTGGGTGCAGTGGGTTATTCAAAGAAATTGGAACTTATCTGTTCCAACATGCCTATACCGGGTGTGACTTAAACCATCCGATCGTACCGGTGTCAAAGGAGATCAGTTATCTTCTGGCAGTGACGGGTGGAGGACAAGGGTATGCTGGAAGCAAAGAAGACCGAACGCTGCATCTTCAAAGAGGTGTGGCGAAGAGAGTTGATCAGGACAGCCTTATAAAAGATGAAGAAGGAAACGCGAAAAAAGTAGTGACATCATCCTATACGGAGATCAAGCTCAATATCATTGAGAACTCCGGAAGGATCCTTCAGTTGTAGATCCCACAAACAGAGAGGAGAAAAATTTCATATGGAAAAGATAACAGCCGGTGTACTGGAGTGTTTTTGTGATGCATTTCTATTAGGACCGGAAGGGGAACCACTGTATATCAGCTTTTTTGACCGGAGCGCCCAGAATGTCAGGGCAGTAGGGGCGAGCCTTCTGTTGGATGGCCGTGTTGTCTTTCGGCATCGGTCACATCAAACCAGAGGAAAATGTAAGGTGTTTTATGCACCGATCGTGCAGGGGAAAGAGCGGTTTACCCATGCAATTGCCCTGGCAGAGAATCTTATGAACGAGTATGTGATAACAGAGGACCTGGAAACGGATCTGTACTACTACCTGATGCATCAGTTTGATCTGCCACTATTACGGGAATGGATCCCGGAGGTCGTGAAAGAAATGAGAAGGAGAGGATACATCAGTGACAAGGATCGATCGCATTGGTATGGAAATACCGGGTATGAAGTGATAAGAGACGGGAAGAAGATGCTGCTTAAGGATCTTCAGGTATATAAGATCACGATTACTGCAGAGCAGTTGTCCAAGATGATCTCACAAATGTTAAAGGAAAAAACCATCTATATCACCAAAGAGGAACAGCAGCCGTTACACGTGGAAAACCTGGACGATTACTTTACAAGATATGGAGCATCGATCGTTGCCAATCTGCAGGAAAAACTCCATCCGATCACAGACCTGAATGGTGAAATCAGCCGGATCACACTGAAAAAGACCAGACCATACCCGCAGCAGAGTGCCATGGTAAATGGTGTCTATGCATTTCTTCATCAGAAGAAGAAGGGAAGCTGCCTGTTTGTTATGGGGACTGGTACCGGAAAGACGATTCAGTCCCTGGCTGCGGCGGAAATGCTTTCTGTTGGAAAATGGCTGGAACAGCACCCGGGAAAAACGCTGGAAGATGCCTATGCCTCCGATGAAGTGATCCATTACCGGCATGTGGTCATGTGTCCGGGTCACTTGCAGGAAAAGTGGAAGAGCAGCATTGAGAAGGACATTCCCTATGCAAAAGCCGTGATCATAAATGATCTTCAGCAACTGGTGGATCTTCGGGCGGCAGGACGTAAGCGAACGAATGGGAAGGAATTTTATATCATATCCAAGGACTTTTCAAAGCTTTCGTATCAGAGGATCCCGACCGTAAAAAGAGAAGGGACCAGACCGGTATCCGTGTTCCGGTGTATGGAATGCCAGATGGTACTGCCAAGAAAGATGGATACCTGTCCATCCTGTGGGAGTGGCCAGATCAGGATCGAAAAGACCAGGTATAAAAGGAGCGGACTTATCTGCCCGTACTGCAATCGGTTGTTATATAAACCCCATATGCAGTTTGATTTTGAGTTATTAGGCGATATGGAAGATCCAAGCATGGATCCGCTGCAATGGACAGACTTTACAGATGAAACGACAAAGAATGAGCATTGCTATTACTGTGGGGAATCCTTATGGGGACCATTTGTACGGAATATCAACACGGAGTTTGGTTCTGCCCCGAAAGAACCTGCCTGGATCCGGCAGACTTTTTGGACGAATCAGGCGAGAAAAGGAAAGAAAACGCTATGGATCATGAAGGGCAAGGAAGCAGACGCAAGACTAATCTGGGGAAAACCAATCAACTCCATGGATGATAAGACAGGTGGATGCCGAAAATATGCCCCGGCACAGTTTATTAAAAAACACCTGAAAGGCTTTTTTGACGTATTTATTGCTGATGAGGTCCATAAAGCAAAGGGTGGATCGACTGCCCAGGGGAATGCATTCCATGCCATCATGAAGAGCAGCCGGTATGTGTTTGGCCTGTCAGGCTCCATTGCAGGTGGTGTGGCTGCGGATCTGTTTTATCTGTTGTTTCGGTTATATCCAAAAAGGATGATCGACCATGGATATGGATACCATGATGTACTGAAGTTTTCCCAGGAGTATGGCTGTGTGGAGCAGGACTTTCTGGCAGTAAGAGATGTCCGGCTAAATAAATTCAGCCGAGGGAAACAGCTCTCTCCGATCCGGACGCTTCCTGGTATTTCGCCGCTGGTGTTTTCAGAATTTTTATTGGATACAGCAGTATTCCTTGATATTAATGATATGTCTTCCAACATGCCTCCATTGTATGAAACGATCGTTTTGGCTTCTCCGCCGGAAGATTCTGACGAGGCAGAAGTGCAGCGGTATTACCACAGGATGCTGGGGAGCCTTTCTTCTTATGAGCGGGAGTATAAAGTAAATCTTTCCTCGATCAGGCATCAGCTTTCCATGAGCTATCTTGATAAACCATATGGTGTGGAGCCTATCAGGGATCCAAGGGATGGTACGGTCATCATAGAACCAAGGGACTATGCCAGCTGTTTTTGTGGAGTGGATGGCGAACTGCTTGCAAAGGAGAAGAAACTGCTTGAGATCCTAAAGAAGGAATTACAAGAAGGCAGGAACTGTGTGGTCTATGCAGAGTATACCCAGTCAGATCCCACCAACGTGCTTCCACGGCTTTCAAAGCTTATCAAGGAACAGTGTGGTCTGTCGGAGCAGGAAGTCGTTGTCATGAAGGCAGGCAATCCGCAGGCGATCAAACGGGAACATTGGATGCATGAAAAAGCCAGAGAGGGAATGAAAGTACTTCTGTGTAATCCAAGACTTTGTGAAACAGGGCTGGATTTTTGTTGGGATTACCAAGGGACAACATATAACTTTCCAACTTTACTATTTTACCAGTGTGGATATTCCCTGTTTGTGGTCTGGCAGGCGGCAGGCAGGAGCTGGCGGTTAAACCAAAGAGAAGAGTGCCGGACCTATTATCTGGCATGTCAAGGTACAGTCCAGCAGGCAATCCTGCAGGTATTGGGCGAAAAGAAGAGTGCAACAGCTGCGATCCAGGGACGGTTTTCGGCAGATGGGCTTTCTGTCATGGCAAAAGGTGTGGATACGCAGGTGCGCATTGCGCAGATCATGAACGAGATGGACACCGAATCTGGGAACCGTCTGCAGGAAATGTTCGATGTGATCATGGATCCCAACGAAGGTGGTACCTATGGAAACTGCCAGAAAATGAAGCTATTTGAGGAGCTCATCAAAAAGGCATCTGCGGATCCAGAACAGTTGAATGCGGAAGAAAAGAAGCTGTTTTCAGCTTTCTCGGCATATTTTGGCTCAGCCGCCAGTATTCAGTTTGGAAACCTGAACACAGGAATCCAGCTGCCTTCCACAAAGCAGGAACACCCGAAAAAAAGACGGAAGAAAAAAATCATATATGAATATGAACCACTGACAAAGTGGCAATGAAAGGAGAACAACACATGAAAAAGGTCATTCATGTTCAGACAGCATTTTTAACACAGGCATTGGCAGCTGCAGCGATCGGAAACGGGAAGGGGTTTGTGCTGATGGTCATCCCTTCGATGATGCAGGGTGAAGAAACGGTACAGGGAGCTCTTCTTGGGTCCTCTGATGGTGAACGGATGGGGCGATGTGTATTTGAGATCACCTGTACAGGGTTTGAAAAATCAGAGACTTACTATCCAACGAAAAGCCTTATGAAAGTAGCAGCCACCCTGGCAAAAGTAACAGATCGTATTGAGATCGAAGTAAAGGAATCTTACCTGGAATTATCTGCGGAAGATGGGACCAGCCGAGTCAAGGTTCCACTCAACACGACTGATCTGATGTTTGATGTACCGGATGAAGAGAGCAAAACGGCAGTCTTTTTCAATATGAAAACGGATGATTTTGCAAAAGTGATCCATTGTGGTGCTTTTCCAACCTTAAAAGCAGAGCAGCAGTTTCGCGCGGTCTATTTTTCGATAAAAGAAAATTCCTTTGCGACAGTCAGCTATTGCAATTCCTGTATGGCAAAAGCCGAACTTCATGCAGTAGAGGTTGCAAATCCATCTACAGAAGAGAAATGGCACACGGTAGATGATGCATTTATCCGTGCCGTGGTATCAAATCTCCGGGGAGAGATGATAAGGATCTCATTGACTGATAAGTATATTGTGATCACAGATAGTGAAGGGGCATTTTATGCATCCAAAAAGCTGATCACGAAGATCAGTATGGGGTTACTGAAGCAGTTAGAACCAGGCGAAGAGGAGTATTCTGCAACATGCCAGAAAAAAGCTCTTTTGCTTGGAATCGAAGTAGCCATTGTAGGGCTTGAAGATGCAGGCTGTGTCCGGATACAAACCAATGACGACGGAACAGTAAAGATCTCTTCTAAGCTTGGCGAAAATTCTATGGATGTCATTCAGACAGACCATGAAGGAAACATGGAAGAATCATGCCTTGGTGTGGAGACTTTCCGGAACGTTTTACAAAGTGCAGGAGAAACCATCCGGTATCACGGGATGAACAGTGGCAGCCAAAAGTCGCTCATCCACTTTGAAGGCTCTGACGGAAATGTCAGCTTCCATTCCATCATCACAAAAATCAAAGGAGTGAAGAAGGAAAGTGATTCGTAAGGAACGCATACCAGTTTCACTCTTCATAAGGATACCTGTTTTGGGTATCCATAGAGACATACAAAAGCTTATGTTTCTATGGATATCCAAAACCTGGTAGCAACAAATTTTACCATTTTGAAGGAGGAGCAGTTAATGAAAAAAACGAAATCCATGATGAAAAAAATCACTTATCTAATGACCATGCTGATGACCGGCTTTTGTATGCGTCTGCAGGTATTTGCCGCAGAAAAAGAGAGCACAACGTCAGACTATGACTTTAGCTGGCTGACAAAGGGGGAAGGAAATCAGTCCTTTTCCAAGATGACATCCATGGTCCAGGATACCGGAGCATCCTTTTATCTTCTGATGATGGCGATCGGGGTATTCGGGCTTGCCGGTGTCGGTACGTTTGTGGGTCTTAGGCTTGCCTCTGCAGGGGCTGGTAAACGGGCAGAGGCATTAGAGCAGATGCTTATGCTGATCATTGGCGGCAGCGTGATCTTTGGGATCCCGGCAATTATCGGACTGGCAAAAAGCATTGGAGGAAACTTTTAATGGATCCCTTTTCCTATCTGAGCATTGGAAGTGATCTTATCACCTCAGATAAAAATATCCGTGATACAGCAACTTCGCTGTATCAATTGTTTCTTGCAATCGGAGTGGTGGGGCTTATGACGACCTTTATTCTTACGGCGGTGTCACTTGCGAAGGCACCGCCGGCTAAACGGCCGGAGGTATTTGATGATCTGAAGATCAAGTTTTTGATCGGGATCTGTTTATTTGGTATGACAACGATCCTGTCCCTGATCTTTGGAGCATTGACCACTATATTATAAGGAAGCAATTCCATCCAATCATTACAAAAAGAGAGGGTTCTATATGAGAACAAGATATGAAATTCCCCAGGGATTCACCGATGAGATCCGGTATTTTCGATTTTTCCCCCTGCGTTCCCTATTGGTTCTTTTGCTCACCGCCATTCCGGGGTTAGTGCTGGTAAAGATCATGAGCTATTTTGACTTGGTTCTTCCAACGGTCATTGTCTGGATCTTTGTAGAGACAGTCATTGTTGGCTCCACCATGATCCCCAAGCCCCGTGAACGATGGAGGGATGGGGGCGGAGTCACCTTTGACCGGTTATTCTTAAGGAAACTGATCCGGAGACACACCCGGTGTCTTTATATCCGGGGATATGGCCAAAAAGATGGGGAGGAAACATGACATGGTCTACTTAATCAACCAAGCTTACCAGATCGTCATGCTGGTGATCGTGTTAATGGCGATCCTGGCGATCGGATTTTTTACCTTATATATCATGTCTACCAGACAAAAACGGAAACGAAAAGAAGCGGACATGTATTTTGCAAGTCTTGATAGAAAGGATGCGAAAGATTATCTGGATTTTGAGGATATTGTTGACGATATGGTGGTCACCGACCATCATCGCCGGTTCATTGCAGCGATCAAATGTAATGGATTTGACCTTCGAAGTGCCTCTTCTGTCCAGGTTGCCTCCACGTTACAGGGGTATTTAGGGTTTGTATTTTCCATTGATGGCCCGATCACCTACCGGCAGTATTCGGTTCCCATGTCCTTGGACAGCACAAAGAACATGTATGCTTCGAGATTTGAGGAACTGAACAGGGAGCTGTTCCACCAAAATGAGGACCGGAAAGCACTTCTGAACCGGCTCAACCAGATCCGTGGAAGCAATCTTTTGGAGGAAGAAGCAATCCAAAAGAATCTGGAAGCAATGCAAAAGGAGATCAAAAACCTGGAGTGGAGAAGGCTGCATATGAAAGACCAGATGGATTTTATGGAGTATGTATTTTCCGAAACCGCACGCTATCCGGAAATAGAAGAAGCGTATTTGGTCGAATGGACCTTTCAGCCGAATGACTACAGCCTGGAATTCAGTGAAGAAGAGATCCATCAAAAGGCAATGGAGAACCTCAACAATATCTGCAACAACAAGATCAGTCTTTTATCAGGCTGTCACGTCCATGCATATCGCTGCAGTACAGAGGAACTGATCGAAATGTTTTATCAGCACACACATCCCTTGTCCTCCATGGAGTTTAAGATGGCAGACGTGAAAAATTCCGGATTTTTCGATGACTATGTTACCTCCAATGACCTGCAAAGACTGAAGAAAACAGCCTATCAGGATGTGATGTTAAAAGAAGGTGCAGATTTTGTGGAACGGTTAGAAACACTGACACAGGAAGAAAAGGATGGGGATGGTGAGACGCATGAATCTTAAGTTGCTGGACAGGAAGATCAAAAAGCAGGCAGATAAGCTGGATGCTCTGAAACAAAAAAAGAACCAGTACTTACAATCGCAGGAAGTAGCTGCGCAGGAGATGGAACCAACAAAGAAATCGAAAAAGAAAAAGAAGGAGTCTCAGAATTCGGAAGATCAAATGACCAAGATCCAGTATTCCTATCTGCATCAGAACCCTATTTTTTATTCTGAACGGAAGAGCTTAAAGGAATTGCTGGCAGCAGATGCTCTTGATCCCAATAATTATGGCTACTTAAAACTGGTAGATGCAGGAAAAGAACTCTATGAGCGTTCCTTTTATATTGATAAAATGCCGCGGGATGCAAACTTTGCAGATACCTTCTCTGCACTTTATAACTTTCCGCAGATGACTTCCAACACCAGGATCGAGCCGATCCCGCCGGAACGTGCAGTAAGACTTATGGACAAGCAGGTATGGGATCTGGATACAGAGCTTGCGGCGGCACAGAAGGCCGGAGACCGGAACCGATACCGAAAACAAAGCCAGAAAATGCAGGATACGGAAAGCTGGGCAAGAGATCTGGAGAGCGGTAGGAACCGGCTATATGACGTTTCCTTTTTATTTTCTTCAGCCGCTGGTTCCCAGGAAGAAATGGAACGGATCGGATCTGACTTCCATAACATCGGACTTTCCAAAAACATGGCGATCGTATCTGCCTATGGGGTGGAACCGGAAGCATTTAAGTCTGCATTTCCACTTAATAAAGTGTTCAAGAGTAAATGGGGGCCGGTAACGACCAGCACAGTAAAGGTACATCAGATGGATGCCTACTCTTTAGCCACGATCTTTAACCATACCAGAAGTAATTTTTACCATAAGAAGGGCGTGTACTTAGGCAGAAACCTATCGACCGGCAGGCCGGTAACCATTGATTTTTATGACCCGTCACTGGAAGCCCATAACGTGATCTTTGCGGGAAAAACCGGTACTGGTAAATCGGCCACGATCAAGGAGATCTTTTCGAGGGCAGCAGATTTTGGCTTGAAATATTGTTCCATTGACACGGAGGCCAAGGGAACGAAGGGCGAGTACAGTATCATGACGGAACGGTTAGGCGGGGTCAATTATCAGGTGAAAGTGGGAAGTAATGTCCTTTTGAACCTGTTTGAGATCGGCTGTGAGTATGAGTATGACGAAAATACTGGTTCCGAGACCATGACCCTTCACCTGATCGAAAAAATTTCCATCCTGAAAGGCGTGATCCTTGCCATGATCAAATTTGGCAAAAGAGATCCTTCATTTAAGGAAGAAAATGCCATGGGTGGCATTATCGAACAGGCTTTACTGAAACTATATGAGAAGAAGGGGATCATAGATGGGCAGCCGGAGAGTCTTTACATGACCTCTTCCGGATATGAGAAGGTCCGAAAGATATTGCCAACGATCCAGGAATTTTATATCGAGATCCTGAAGATGCAAAAACTCAATATGAATCGGAACCATGAGGATGCCTACTCGGAAATCATAGATGGCATGGCCAGCTATGTCAAAGAGCTCTATTATGTGCCAGGAATCGTGCAGGTCTTATCAAAAGCCGAATATGACAGGCTTCCCATCGACGAGGATGGAAGACATCTTTATGAGGATGAACATGGAGAACGGCACCCCGTCACGGTATGTAAGGGTGTCCGTGCGTACTTTGATGGACAGTCAACGATCGTAGCGGATCTTGATACACCCGCCATTAATATCGATATTTCCCAGATCCCAAGTAATGACCTTCCCATCGCTATGGTGATCGCAGCTAACTGGTGCAATGAAAATATCATCAAAAAGAACTCCGCAAATCCCAAGCGGGTACAAAAACGGGCGATCCTGATCGATGAGGTACACCGGATGTTCCCATATGAAGAACTCAGGAGATTCTTATCGAACCTCTACCGGTCTGCCAGAAAACGATATATCGCACCGGTTGTTTCCATGCAGGCATTGGCTGACTGTAAGGGATATAAGGAAACCGAAGATCTGGTAAAACAAAGCCCGATCATCTTTTTATTCCGGCAGGCAAGACAGGACCGGGAATACCTGGAGTCTGCAACCTGTCTGACCCCGACACAGATTGACCGGCTTTTGAAACTGGGCGGAAAAAGTGAAGAAAACGGAAAAGCAGCCCAGATGGGACAGACATGCATGATCGTCAATGACCATGTGACCTTTGTTCAGGTGGATTATCTGACTAATTCAGAAACCGAGATCGTAGAGACCAGTCCGGCCAAGATCCTGGAACATATCCGGAAGAGAAGGGAGCGGGAGTATGAAAAAGCGCATCAAAAATAAGGTGTTTTTACCATGGGTTCTTTGTATCTGTCTTCTGTTCTGGTGTTCCATTCCGGTATCAGCATCCTCCTGGATCGACCGGGACAGCAGTGGGATCTATGAAAGTGAAATCGAAAGCGGCTTGGCTGAAGAGGAAGTGGATGAGAATGCCGGAAATGGTGCAGAAGATGAAGGCGATAACTGGTTTGTAAATATTGGAAATACCATGATCACGGCACTTCCCATCATGATCGGGGATGGGTTATTTGGAATCTTAAAAGCATTAGGTGTCAGTCTGGATAGCGTGATCTATGGAAGACTGGTCTCTTCTAGTAACCTCTTTTCCTTTGGTTTAGAGTCTGGAAATGTCTATGGAATCGTTGCAGCAGCCATCTATGGCATTATCCGGGGGATCACGCTGCTTGGAAGCATGCTCATCTTCATGTGGCGGGTCGCAGAAAGTTCCTGGAAGCGGGGACAGATCGCTGCGGGAGAATTGAAAGATGCATGCGCTTCCTTTCTTTTGACCGCATTATTATTGCTGCTTATGCCAAACATTTTGGATGTGTTCCTCTTTCTTCGTGACAACATCCTATACCTGGTGGCAACCGAAGGATCGAAAACCTTATTTGGGGATTCCAGCATCTCCATCATAGGAGTCCTCCGGGAAGCCGCCTCTGGAGGGTTTGTAAATGCGGTCATGTATGTGGCGGCAGTGGTTCTGAACTTGTTTTTTTTAGCAAATTATGGATTGATCGCGTTGTCCATGATTGTATATTTTATCCTTTTTCCTTTTGTGGTGTTAAAAAGCTACTGGGACCGGCAGGTCTTAAGTGGCTGGACATGGGACATGATCTCGTGCGCGATCGTACCGGTCATCGATGCGACCCTTCTGATGATCCCGGTGTTTATCGGAGTGTATGCAAACACGTTGCATATTGAGAACAAACTGGCACTATCCGTGCTGCAGGTTGTGATCTGCTGGAACATTATGAAAGCAAGGGAGCTGGCCAGAGGGATCTTAGGAGTCCGGATGAATGTCCTGGAGCGAAGCGGCATTGGCGCTTCTGCCTTTCTTGCCATGCATGCGATGAAAGGGGCAAAAAATGCGATCGGGGAGTGGAAACAGGATCGGAAGAATGCATCAGAGGATGAACAGAATGCAAAGATGGAGTCTGACCTTGACAAACTGGATGCAGAAGAGGCATGGAGGGCGCAGCAGGATACAAAGATCCCTGATATGCAGATCCCTCTGGCAGATGAAGACTACCTAAATCAGAAGTTTTCATCTGGGCAGGCAGAAAAACAGGACCAGGCAGATGGGATGGAAGAAGCAAAACGGGCAGAAGATTTTAAGTCTTATGATGATGGCTCCCCCTTTGGTAAACAGCAGACCTATGCAGATGCCATGGATGCCATGAACCAGGCAGCCAGATCGGATACGGATATGGATCCAGGGGCTTCCCTTTCCGATGTGGAGAAAAAACTTGCAGGACTGCAGAAAAAGCGGAAACAGCTGGAAGGAGCTTATGCAGATACGGAAAACCAGCTGAATGGGACACTGGCAGATGAGAAACGGGAAGATACCTTAAATGATCTGGCAAATCAGATCGATGAGAACGAAAAAGAGCAGGAAAAGCTGATCCATCAAAGAGAAAAGCTACGTGCCCGCAAGGAGGCAGAGGACCTTTTGGAAGACCCGGTGAATCTCCAGAAGGAATTAAAGGAAAATAAAGAAAACCAAGAGGAATTGCTGACGCAGAGACAGGCTTTGTTAAGAGAGCGGACGTCTCTTCAGAAAAAACAGGATCAGTTGACCAGTGAAAGTGACGGCTATAAGAATCTTGGCGAACAGATCAGCAAGACGGATGGGTCGATCCGGGAGATTGATGGTCAGATGGAGTCTTTGGTTGGACGGGAACAGATGATCACCCGTGCGCTCAAAGCACAGACAAATGGCCTTCGTGACAGGCAGGCGTATAACTTATCCGAGCGTGTGAAAGCACAGCAGGTCATGGATGAGACGCAGGACCGGATCAACCGGGAAACAAGATCCTTAAAGGCATTTGATGCCAAAGGTGGTGCATCTACCCCGCAGCAGCAGGCACTCCGAAGCCAGATCCTTGGGAACATCGATGCCCAAAAACAGAAGCAGGCAGCTGCAAGGAAACGCTTGGCGGCTCTTTCTGTGGAAGATGCCAGGATCGCTGAAAAGCTTGCAGAGATCGACCCTTCCATCAACCAGTATAAGCTTGGGGATCTGCAGAGTGCAAAAAGTGCCCAACAGGTACGAAGGGCAGAAGCGCAGGCCAAGATCTCTATGCTTCAGGCAGAAATTTCAGGTCTTGATCCTTCCAATATGGATCAGAAGATGGATATTGCGGAAAAGAAGCAAAAGATCCTCCGTCTGACAGCCCAGGCATCCGATGCAGCACTTGAGGTGGCACGTCTGGATCAGATGATGAATGCAATGAAGGGAACAGCTTCTTTGAGCAGGCAGAAAATAGGTGCTTCCGGAAACATTTCCTTAGAATATGACCAGAAGCGCCGGGCAGTCTTAGAACGGTACGCAACGATTGACAACTTTGAAGAACCGCAGTTTTCTGATATTTCCAGGGAGAAAAGAGCTGGACTTCTGAGGGAGCGGGCTTTACGGTCCAGGCGTCAGGCATGGATAAAAGGAACCGGCAGAGCAGTTGGGGCAGCGTCCGGTGCGGCAGCTGGATTCTGGTTTGGTTCATCAGGCATGGTGGTTGGAAGTATGGCTGGCAGCGGGGCTGCATCAGCAGTGGTCGATGTAGGATTTCAGGCAGCCGCTTCTGTTGGAAAAGTAAAACAGAGACTGAAAACACCGCCAGATCTTTCCATCCGGGTAGCATCAGACCTTCATGGAAGCGGGGCAGAGGAACAAAAAGAAGTTCTGATGCGGATCACAGAGAATTTAAGGGAGTCCTTACAGAGTGACCAATACGAAACTGCATTTACAAAGGAGCTGATCCATGTTGATCTGATCGACAGGAAACGAACGGAATTATTGAGGCAGTATCATATCAACAATGGGGACGATTATGCGAAAGCGTTACCCAATCTGCGTAAACAGATGAATGGAATGGCAGTGGCCGGCATCTGTGATGCACAGAAACGGGTTCTTGAAACTTGTGCCGGAAAAGAATATGTATCCCTTTCTGACCAGGCAAAGGACCGGATCATACAGAGAGTCGTTAAGGAAACATCTCCGGATCTGCCAGAACTAATCGACTCTTTGTATTTACCAGACCGGTTTGATCCGAAATGGCTTCAATAACCACATGAGAGGAGGGCATTCGATGCAGGATCCCATGCAGTTCCTATCGGCAGATGCCTTGAAAGAAAAAGCAAAACAAAAAATGAAAAAGCTGTTAATAGAGTTTTTGATCTCAGCGTTCCCATTTCTTTTGATCCTTCTGGTCGTTATTCTGGCAGGAGCAGGAGCTATGCAGATGTTTTCTGCTTTTGGCGCCATGGCTGATGCCATATTTGGGAAGAGTGATACGAAAACATTGGCGGAGTATGATAAGGAACTCAATGCCTTGTCCATTGACGACCTTATTGGCCTGGAAGAATCCGGAACACTTGATGCATCGTTTCATAAATATCTGATGTTCAGCAGGGATGAGTTCTTACACCTGTTAAAAACGGTAAAGGCAAAAAATGAAGAACAGGTCAAACGTACATTACAGATCGAAGCACGGCATACGTATCAGGAATGGGTTGCGGATGACAGTAAAGATACAGAATCGGATTCTGACGGACACTATGAAACCAGGACAGAGTTTGTTTATAAGGAATATCAGGTGGACTCAAAAGAAATCGAAAACTATCAGATCGACTGGCAGATCCCCTATGCCATGTGTGTGGCAGATCTGGCAAACCAGAGTTATGGATGGTTTATGGAAGAATCCGAAACGGAAGAGTCCAACCTAAAGCATTATGGCTCTGATTATCAGCGGATCGATGAAGCTATTGACGCAGCTTCTATGAAATATGATTATTTATACGATTTAGCAAGGGGTGATCAGGATTCTTTTACTATGGATGAGTGTAAACAGATGGTCCACACTTCTTTTTTATACGGGGATCCGGATACGGAAGAAGGGGAATGGGAATATTACCTTCCCCATAGCGTGATCCGATCTGCTTCCAGTGGCTACAGTACCATGTTTTATACGACGACCGAACCAGAAGAAGATGGAACCATAAGGTTATCGCATCTTGAGGAGGCATCTTTTATGCCATTATATGATCTGCAGATGCGCAGGTTTACCCATCACTACCTGTTTGGATATACCTGTGAGCTGTTGTCATTGGCTCCGGGTGGAAGGCGGATCGCCGAAAACCTGAAAATGTATCGGAACTACGAAAATGAGCTTGGACTTCGGGAAGATGGTACTTCAAAACCAGGGGTGATCCTATCCGATAAGGAACTTATTGGCTATGAACTCGGAGAAGGAATGGATCTTTCAGAGATACCTGTCAGTACAAAAATCGTCAATTCAGATCGGGGAATCATTGACTATGATGGGACAGTCTTTGATGAGGGATTAGGCGGCATGATCGCAATGGCGGCGATGGAAAAAGTAGGTTGTGCATACAGCCAGAAACACAGGTGGGAGGAAGGGATCTATGATTGTTCCTCCCTTGTCTGGCGAGTCTTGATGGAAGTAGGCATCCATCTGTCCGATGACTGCACAGAATCATCTGCAGCCGGGATCTGTAAAGGAATGGTTGAAGCTGGGAAGATGATCGACCCTGCAGATATCAGGCAGGGAGATATTATTTTTTACAGTTATGAAAAGAATGGCAGGTATCGAAACGTCAGTCATACGGCCATCTATGCTGGAGATGGCATGAAAGTACACGCGCGCGGAGTGGCTTATGGCGTAGTTTATGACCGCTATTCAACGACCGGTATGGTTTGTATCTGCAGGCCTTATGGGACATAGAGGAAGGGAGAACACCATGAAAAAGGGATATGGTTACTTGTTTGCTGGATCAATTTGTATTGTGATCTGTATTTGCTGTTGTATATGGATAGTAGGTATGACAGGAAAAGAGCCTGATCGAGAGGAAACAGAACTGGAACGGGAGGAATCTTCTGAAGATCTGGAGATCAAAAAAGAGAGACAGCGTTTTTTGGAAGACTATGGACTAACAATTTCAGCGGAAGATATGAAAAAACAGATAGAGATCCGGAAAGAATATGAAGCACTCTATGGGCACTCCTATGATCTTACAGAGGTCTTTTTAGAAAGTGATCAGGAAGATAAGTCAGAAGACGAGACATCTGAAGAAACATGGGAAGTATTGGATAAGATCGACAGGTACAAGGCTGTTTATGAGATCGACGAGTCCCGGTATGTTGGAATGACTCCACAAAAAGAGCTGATGGCCCTGGAAGTGGAATATGGTCCTTTGGAGGATGAAGAGTAATGGGAAGACATATAAAACGATGGATCCTTTTCAGTATTCTTTTGGTGCTGTCAGGTATTATGACCGGCTGTGGGGACATGGATGGTTCCAGTGTAGATCCGGCGGATCGGTATACCCAGGAACTTGACCGGGAGGCGCCACTCTTAGACCGCACGAAAGAAAAGACAGACCGGATCTATCAGGATACGCTTGACCGGGTCTACCAGAAAAAGGAAACCTTTAAGGCAGAAGGGAAAAATGCGTTTGAGCGGGCTACGTATTTCCTGCTATCAGGTTTCCAGAGTGTTTATTTATCTATCCGGGCATTGGCTGTGTATCTTGGGGTGGCTTCCTTTTCGATTGGCTTATGCATTTTTTTATTTGCATCTAAAAATAAGGCCATGAAGAAAATGGGATTAGTGACATTCATGATCGCAGTCCCTGTATTTTTACTACTGTTTGTATACGGCTTTGGCATTTTGGCAGGCATCCTGATGGGATGAGAGCGACAGGCATCAAAAGCAAGACCTGTTATCGGATTCAGGAGTGCCAGAACCAACGATTGGAGAAAGGAGTGCAGCATTTATGCTGCAGGAATGATATGAAAAAAACATATGAACTTGATATAGAAAACAAAACACTCTTAACAGAGCTTGATGTGGAAGGTCTGAAGGAGAATTTTTTAGGCGTCAACCAGGCTTCTAAAGAGCAGGAAGACTTGGAACAGCAGGAGATCAGCTTTTATAAAAGGCTTATGGAAGCCGGGACAGAGATCCCCGTTCAGTTTTCAGTTGCCAACAGGGGCAAATTAAGTGCTGTAAAAAATAACATTCAGCTTGTTTATACAAAGGGTTTTCTTGGCCGATTATACCGGAGGGAAAATTCAGCACAGCTTTTATCAAAACCGTATCTTTTATGTGTAAAAAAGGTGGATGAAGCAGAGAACACAGTATATTTTTACTCCAGGCAGGAAGAAGAGCTGAAAAAGAAGGTAGAGGCTTTGATCGATCAGAAACTGGAAGCAGGGGAAAAGGTATACCTTCGTGGCCAGATCGTATCACTGCAGCGCCGGTCCTTAAAATATCCGGATGGGACGGCCGTCTATGTTGATATCAATGGCTTGGGGATTGTTGGTATCATTCCATGCAACAAGTGGACAAGCGGATACAAGACGATTGAAGATTTCCGCACCCAGGTCAACCAGAATGTAGGGTCGCTGATCAGCTTCCGGGTATTAAAAAAGCAGCCGGGGCTTGCAGGGGAAGTGAATTATCTTTGTGACAGAAGAGATTATCTTCGGATCGCAGGCAAAGATCCATGGAAGACACTGGGAAAGTTTTTCCGTCCGAAAATGGATGTGAAAGTCCGGATCGTGGCACAGGGAAAGAGTGCAGGCAGCTTCTTTGGCAGCATTGAAGGCTTGGAGGACTTAAATTTTCTTTGTTATCCGGATGCCAGATCCACGCTTTCTTTAAGCGAGATCAAGGTTGGATCAATGTATTATGGATTCATTCAGAAGATGGATCCGGAAAAGCAGTTTGCACGGATCCGGCTGACGGAGCAGGTCATGGAAAATCTGGAGAATGGAGATATGGAAGATGGCACCATTTAAGGAACTATATGAGAATACATCCTTCCGCTACCGGGAAGGCCTGGAACTGATAAAGATCAAGGACAAGATGGTCCACCCAGACTACATTGAACGGATCAATTACAATGGAGATGTTGCCCCTTCCGATATGTATCTTTTAAGAGGTGTGTTAGTCTTCCGGGTGGCCACCGCACGGATGGTGGCAGAATGGCTCATTTATTACCGGAACCGATATGGGAATGAGGCATGTGAAAATCTTCCGTTATTAAAGCCTCAGACTGATATTTTGGAGAATGATACAGGGATTCCGCCAGATTATGTAAAGAGTATTGAAGAGCGCTTAAAAAAACTGGCAAAGAAAAGTGTTCTCTTCCATATGAAATATGGGTTTCCGGAACCACAGAATCTTTCTCCGGCTGAAAGAAAGGAGATCAACTTCTTTGTGGCAAATACCTATACGTATCATATCGTAAGAGCCAGGTTTGATACGGATACCGGATATGTGGGAAATTACTTTTCACACCCGGCACATAAGATGTTATCGACCATGCACGCCTGCAGCATGACGATGCGGGCATTCTTACGGTGCAAGGATGCAGAAATTTTCAGGGAGAAGAGTGTCATTTATGGATCAACCAAGGAATTTTATACACCGGATATCATGGTAGAGCGGGAATTGGGCGGACTCCACTGGTATATCATGGGGGAAGGGTTTCATTTTCAGTTCTGTGCTGCGGAAACCACTGCCAAAGAACTTGGGGAAGCATACCGGCTTCGGATCACCCACATGAAGGATCTGTTAAGACATGAAACATATGTCTGCCAGAAGTATGAACGGGCAGAGAAACGATACCGGTTCTTAGTCTGCACTGACAGCTGGCGGGGCCTTGCTATTTTCTTAAAAATGCTGGAACCAAGCATTGATATCTTTTCTGGCAGAGTCTTTGTGACATCGGATGCGGTGCTGCAGACAAATCATTATGATCTTTCCAAGTCCTGTCGGATGGTTTTTGCAAAAGAAGAAGAGAATGGAACAAAAACGGCAGCTCTTCGGTTGCCCAAACTGGAGGATCTGAAGAGTAATCCGTGGATCCTTAGTTAAGATTTAACCGTGAGGACATATTAGAAATTTAAGATGAGGGCAGTTATAGGTTATGTATGATCTGTAACTGCTCTCATGTTATGCTGTATTCTAGTTCTGTTTTCCCAAAATGGATGTTGTTATTTTCTCGTTACTCTTTTATCCAGTCTCCCATTAGCATTGTTATACCATCAGATATGATGCCAAGATCAGTTTCCAAACCTTTTCTTGATTTCCTGTCTTTGGCTGCCGCTGATGGGCGGCGGTTATTCTGTTATCATTCCCCGGAAGCAAACTTGTAGCCCACGCCTAAAACGGTCTTTATGTAAGTGGGCTTGCCGCTGTCCGGCTCTATCTTTTTCCGTAGATTGCATATCACATTTGCCACGTTTGACTGGCAGCTTTCGCTTTCCAGGCTCCACACGGCTTCAAAGATTTGCGCCTTTGTGAATACCCTCCCCGGACTGGTGGCAAGGCAGCAGAGTGCGCCGTACTCTAAACGTGTGAGGGGAATGTCTGTGCCGTTTTTTAATACCCGGCGTTGGTGCAATTTTATTTCCAATCCCGGAAAAGTAAGTACGGGGGAGTGGGGCGGCTGCATGGCTTCCAGCGGTATCATATCAGCAAGGGCGGCTATGGCTTTCTCAACCGCTTTTTCTTCTGTGTCGTTAAATATAAGCATGACTATTTTTGCGACAAATCTCACCTCCTGTTAGGTAGACTGTCCGTCAAAGCGGAACTGGAACAGGGCAGCGATAAGCCGCCGTTTAATGTTGTCCTCTGTGTCCTTGTTGACCTGTCCGTTTTCAAGGGAAGCAAGCCGGATTCGCTTGCTGTAATGCCGCAAAACCTCGTCAATGGCTTCCGGCTCTCCGCTGGTCGCCCGGACAATGGTTTCATACGGTACAAGTTTAGGATTCCTCATGGAAAAGCACCTCCATTTCTTCATGCAGCATTTGCAAGGCACTGTGTATGTGATGCCACGCCGTACTCCGGCAGCGTCCGTACAGTTCCCCGATTTCCTGCTGTGTGTAACGCCCGAAAAAATAAAGGTAAATGATTTCCCTCTTTTTCTCTGGCAGAGAGGACAGGGCTTCGGCAAGATTTCCATTTGTGAGGATAACCCTCTGACCGCATATCGTAACAGGGTATTGCTTGTAAGGGTCTATGAAATATGTGTCTGACGTACAAAATGGATAAAACTTTTCTTCTGTGAGATATTCAAAGGATATTTCCCTTTGCCGCCGTTTATCCCTGTCACGCCATGCGTTGATTGCTGCATAGTGTATGACAACTCTGCAAAAGGCATTAAAGGTGTACTCGATATGCTCCTTATATGCTTCTGTGCAAGGCATAAATAGTTCCCCCTTTCTCCCACATAATACGGCGTATGGTTTATAAGACACTTGTTATTTCAAGGTTTCTACTGTGAATGAAGCAGAATTGCCCGAATTATTATCCCGTAAAAGTTTTTGTGCTTCCGCTTCGGAAATTTCCTTAATCTCCATAACTCCATTTTCACTATTTTCAGCAATGGAAAGATATATACTGCCACTGTTATTAAAATAGATGATGGGTTTTTTAGTATCAATGAATATACCAATTATCTGGTCGTTGTAGTACCAATACCCATCTTTTGGGTGATAAACTATGCCATAGGATTCATAATCTTGGAGCGTATTCATGTTTTCTGTCTTATCTCCAGATTCCATGCTGTAAGATTCATGATTTCTAATCATATCTCCATTTTCTGTAGAAGTGCCAGCGGGCATTGATTTAAGTCCTGAATTTTCATACTTTTCTGTATGCCTGTCATAAACTTCTTTTGTGCATTCCCGAATACCAATAAGTTTATCGTTTGTATCCCGTTCCGCTTCAATATCCACTGTTCCCGTAAAGAAATTGGTAAAACTTGCGCCGCCCACTGGGTCATTAAAAAATCGGACAACATTTCCCTTGTAAGTGTAGCACTTGCTATTCTTATCATAAATCAATCCATATTCTTCATATATCCCATAGTCAATATTACCGCCGGGCAGTTCTGCCGCCGTATCGTAATCTGAAGCATTCTCGGAAGCATGTATTGGTTTGTACTCCTGTTCTTCAAAAATTGGATTATTATTAGCTTGGGCGGAAGTTGCAAATGCTGTAGCTACCCCGACAACAATCAGACACGCCAGTACCAGCGAAAAAATAGTTGTTTTTTTTGTTTTCATAATAGCAGTTATCCTTTCTTCGATAGCATTTTTACTAAAGCTGTTACAAAATGGCAATAGCCCACTTTTCGTTGCTTCCATGTTGATAAGCATTAGCGAATAGGCAGATTTTGATTTTTCTCCAAATTGTCGTATGACGCTTTCATCACAAGCCAGTTCTATATCACGGTTAAAAAGAATATACATCACCCACACAAAGGGGTTGAACCAATGAATACAAAGGGCAAGTGTCGCAATCAGCTTTGTTACAGTATCATAGCGATAAATATGCACATATTCATGTGAGAGGACATATTGCAGTTGTTTTTCATTTTTCCAGTCCATTTTTTTCGGCACCAAAATAACAGGACGGAAAATGCCATAAGTTAATGGGGCGGAAATCCTATCAGATTGCTTTACCAAAATTGGACGTTTCAATGGGCGTTCCGCCAGCCACTTTTCTACATAATGGTTGTGGACGGGTAAAGCTGTCCGAAATTCAATCAGACAACGCAAATAGGATATTACAAAAAACAATGCGATAAGTATTATTCCTGCACACCATACAATAAACCACATGGAAACAGATGATAAAATATTCTCTGGCGGCTGTTCTGCTCCCTGTGTCGTAACAAACAGCCCTTGCATAGTGGGAATGTTGTAATCTGTTCCAGCTTCCGGCAATGTTGTAGAAGATATGCTATGAGTTACCAACGTATAAACACTAAACATTGACGGAATCGAAAACGGGATAAGCAGTCTTAATATCACCAATTCCCATAAAACAAGAAAAGTCTTTTTCGGCAGTTTATTGATTGCCACCGCACGGATAATCACTACCGCAGTAATGAAAGCAGCCCCCGAAAAGCTCATTTGCAGTAAATTCATTTACACCACCTCATTCCAAATCTTCCACAATCTGCTTGAGCTTCTGAATCTGTTCAGCGGAAAGCTTTTTTCTGCCTAACAGGGCTGCAAACAGTTTGTCAACTGAACCGTCATAAATCTTGTCAACCAATTCTTTTGTTTCCGCTTCCTGTACTTCTTCTTTGGGAATAAGGGCATGGCACATGAAATTAGGCTCGGAACGTTCAATCGCCCCTTTTTTGATACACCTTTTTATCAGTGTGTAGGTAGTATTCATGTTCCAGCCAATTTCTTTTTTCAGAACGTCGGATATGTGTTTTGCAGTGGTGTCGCCCTCGTTCCAAAGCACACACATTACTTTCAATTCTGAATCGAAAAGTTTAATATCCATTTGTTTCCTCCTTTCCACAAGACCGCAGTAGTTTCTGCTTGATTACACATTACACCTTTCTTAATCGGTTGTCAACACTACCGCAGTAGTGTTAAGAAAAAAATTCATAATTTATTTTCTTGAATAGATAATGAAATGAGAGGGCTTCCGCAGCAGTCGGCACTGTGCGTAATGTGCATAACTTGCTATCTTATGGAGTTGTGGGAAAGTCCGTTTGCAGAATGTGGGAAAGCTGCTCTTTAGCTTTTCCATGTTCTGTGAACGGACTTTTCCATAACGGAATAGCAAGTTATACACATTTCCATGGTGCTTGTCGTTTGCTCTTTGGTTCGGAATAGTGTGGTGCTGGCGGTCTATCTCTTGTTTTCGGTTGTTTGCTTCTTTACTGTACATGAGCATTCCTATCCGGAATGAAACAGGAATGATAAGATGTAATATAACTAATGTTGAGGCTGCGGTCTGCCTTTATTGTAGAAAATTTTTTCACTATCTCATATAAAAGTGTGATTGATAAACATTAAATATTAATAATTTTGTGATTTTACATAAACAAGATATAAAAAAGAACAAAGAGAGGGAAAAAATATTTATGAAGGAGATGGAACGGAGTATGAAGATCAAAAACAAAATTAAAAACAGCCTTAAAAAACAAATTTGCAATATGCTATGATAAACTAAAACTACCATAAAATAAGGAGGAGAAATGAGGATGAAAACCACAAAACAGACAATGCTGAAAAAGAAAGCAAAACAGTTGTGCTGTATTTTACTGGCGGCAATGCTGTGTATGGGAATGACAGTACCGGTCATGGCTGCGTCATCAAAGTATAATGCAGCAGTGTCAAGCTACAAGAAGTACATGAGAGGCAAACGCGGCAGTTATAAGATTGTAGACGTCGACGGAAACGGAATCCCGGAACTGCTCATGCATAACAGTTCAGCAGGGATCAATGAAGTCCGAACCTACAATCCCAAAACAAGAAAAAATGTACGGGTAGGTTCTGTTGGATACGGAAAGGGCTACAACCTGCCGATCAAGTATTCCAGAAGCTGTCATACCGTAATGCTCTGCAATGCGAATACAGGTGGAAGTGAGTATTACATCTACAAGATCAAAGGCACCAAAGCTACGAGAGTAGTAAAGGCTGAACGTTTTAATGGTAAATTTAAGCGGGGATATACGATCAATGGAAGGAAAGTAAGCTATTCCACTTATAACAAAACCATTAATAAGTATATGAAAAAAGCCAAGATAGTTCGTTCGAGTGGACTTTGATGCGGCGCGATTATGAAAAAGGAAAAAGAAAAGATATTTTAAGTGATATTCTAAAGGAAAAGTTTGTTTTAAGTGTAAGTAAGAAATTTTTTACACCATCTTGACATACTGCAAAACAAGTGTTATATTACAAATAGAACAAAAAGACAAGGGCAGGGGATGCGGGAGTTTACGACCGCATCTTCTTTTCTATACGAATATAACCGGAGGTGGCATTATGGCTAAGAGAGATTATTATGATGTCCTTGGGGTCGGAAGAAATGCCGATGCGAAGGAGATCAAGAGAGCATACAGGAAACTTGCGAAGAAATATCATCCGGACATGAATCCGGGAGATAAGAATGCAGAACAGAAGTTTAAGGAGATCACAGAAGCATATAATATCTTAAGTGATGATGAGAAGAAGAAACTGTACGATCAGTATGGCTTCGCAGCCTTTGAGGAAGGTGCAGGTGCCGGCGGTGCCTATGGCGGCGGTCAGGGCTTTCATGGTCAGGGCGGTTTTGACGGCAGTGGTTTTGGTGGTTTTAACTTTCATCAGGATGGTAATGGCGGCTATCGTGAATACCATTTCGAAAATGGAAACATGGACGATATGGGAGATATTTTCGGAGACATTTTTGGAAATATGTTCCACGGTAAGGGCAGCAGTCAGAGCAGTGGCTTCGGAGGTCAGAGTTTCCACAGACAGAGCGGTTTTGGAGGTGGCTTCGGCGGGAGAAGTGCTCAGGCGAAAGGCAGTGATCTGCGGTCTGAAGTAAGTGTCAGCTTCGAGGAGGCAGCATTTGGCTGTGACAGAATGCTGAGACTGTCTGATCCATCCGGAAATGGTGCGGTTCAGACACTTAAGGTACATGTCCCGGCGGGCATCGAGGATGGCAAGAGCATCCGGCTGAAAGGAAAAGGAAATCCGGGATTCAATGGTGGTCCGGCAGGGGATCTTCTTCTGAAGGTCAATGTAACATCGAAACCTGGCTTTGAGCGTAAAGGAATGGATATTTACACAACAGCAAATATTCCATTTACAACAGCCGTATTTGGCGGTGAGGCGAAGGTTCACACTATTTACGGTGATGTTCTCTGTAACATCAAACCGGGTACTCAGTCCGGAACGAAGATACGTCTGAGAGGTAAGGGTATCGTTGCCATGAACAATCCGTCTGTACACGGTGATGAATATGCAACTGTACAGATTGAAGTTCCGACAAATCTGACACCGGAAGCAAGACGGAAACTGAAAGAATTTGAGCAGGAATGTAATGGAAGCCGCAGAAGCCGTGGATTTGGCAGCGGGAGTGCGGCGTGAAGAGTAATCAGAAATATTTTTGAGAATATAGTGAAGCAATTTTACAGAGAAACGAAAAGGATACATGCACAGTAACATTACCGTGTATGTATCCTTTTAGCATAATAGGGAAAAATATTCTATGAGCTTTTTCTGATATAGAATATTGTTTATCTGGGTTCTTTTCCATCACGGAAGAGCATCATCATTTCCTTGGTCAGGCTGATATTATTGCCCTGATCCGGGATTTTGTCACGTTCTACCCACTGTGCCATGGAGAGCTCTTCATGGTCAACGGTCAGGGTATCATCGCCGTCCACATCACAGAAGAATCCGAAAAGCAGGGTACCGCTGAAGGACCATGGCTGGCTTTTGTAATAGCGGAGATTCTTTACCTTAAGGCCAACTTCCTCCATTACTTCTCTGTGAACAGTTTCTTCAATGGTTTCTCCGATTTCTGCAAAGCCTGCGATAAGGGCGTAACGCTTAAATCTGCGGCCCTCATATTTGGAAAGAATGATTTTATCTCCGTTTGTGATTCCTACGATTACTGCAGGACACAGGACAGGGTACTCCTGATTGCCGCAGGAAGGGCATTCCATCATACGTTCTTTTTGGCTGTGCAGCATTGGTTTTCCACAGCAGCCGCAGAACCGGCGCTTGCTGTACCACTGGAAAAGCTGATGTCCTGTAACTCCTGCAAATGCCAGATGCTGTGGCCGGGCTGTCCGAAGATTTCGTATATCCTGGAATTCGTAATCTGGAAGAAGGGTGGTATCCAATTCCGGGATCAGATAGAAACGCTGATCATCGATAGAAAACAGATAAATATACTTGCTGTAGAGATCTGAAACTTTTTCCTCCAGATCCTGAAAACGTGGAAAATAAATATCTGCTTCCCGTTCCTGATGTGGAAGAAGAATACTGCCTTTTTCGTAGGCAAGGATAAAACTGTTCTTATCCGGGGCAGAAGGTTTGTATTCGTTGTGGTAAGTGTGTGGTGCGATATCCTGAATCATAGTAATGTTCCTTTTCTGTTACTGCCGCCGCAGAGTTGTTCTGTGAAATATATTACAGGTGCGGAAGTGAGCAGTAATCTATTTTTTATTAAATGAGCAGGCAATCCTGCAGGCAGGATTGCCTGTACATAGTATATTACGGCAGTTTTAGAAAAACAAGAGAAGATGTCCAATTGCTACAGGCAATCTGTTACTGTGAACGGAGTGGACGGTAACATTTTGGCTTGCATGCCTCGGGATATTACCAGGGAACAGTAATACAGTAACATAAGAAATACTGAAAAAAATAAAAAACGTATTGCACTTTGAAAATGAGAGTGGTATAATCAAATTAACAAATTGGTAATACCAAAAACGAAATGAGTAATACTTGAATGGAGGGATTTTACAGTTATGGGATATGTAAAATGGAGTTATGACACATTAAATACTTTTTGCCACGACGTATTTCGTAAATTTGGTTTTAATGAAGAAGAGACGAATATCATCAAGGATGTTTTGCTTACCGCAGATCTGTACGGGATTGAAAGCCATGGAATGCAGAGAATGGTAAGATATGATAAAGGAATTGAGAAGGGAACCATCCATCCGGATGCGAAACCTGAGGTCGTATTTGAGACACCTGTATCAGCAGTGATCGACGGACATGACGGTATGGGACAGCTGATTTCCCATTTTGCAATGGAGAAAGCTATTGAGAAGGCGAAGAAAACAGGTGTTGGATTTGTATCTGTAAGAAACTCCAATCATTTCGGTATTGCAGGATATTATGCGGAAATGGCTTCCAAACAGGGCTTACTTGGTATGGCATGTACCAACTCGGAAGCAATCATGGTACCTACCTTTGGACGAAAAGCAATGCTTGGTTCCAATCCCATTGCAGTGGCAATGCCGGCAGAACCTTATCCATTCCTTTTTGACTGCTCCACAACAGTAGTTACCAGAGGAAAACTGGAAATGTATAATAAGATGGGAAAACCACTTCCACAGGGCTGGGCTCTGGGAGCAAATGGTCAGGAAAGCACAGATGCCCCGGATGTACTTGCCAATATTGTTGCCAAGAAGGGCGGCGGAATCATGCCACTTGGTGGTAATAAAGAGGTAAACGGAAGTCATAAGGGTTACGGTTATGGAATGCTCTGCGAGATTTTCAGCTCCATCTTTTCCATGGGTGTTACTTCTGATAAATGCTGTACATTTAAAGACAAGACAGGTATCTGTCATGGATTTGCTGCCATTGATCCCGCAATCTTCGGAAATGCAGATGATATCAGGGCGCATTTTTCCGAATATCTGGAAACTCTTCGTCAGAGTCCAAAGGCAGAAGGCGCAGAGCAGATTTATACTCATGGTGAGAAGGAAGTATTTGCAGAAAAAGAGCGCAGAGAGAATGGCATTCCTGTAAATGACAACACAATGGTTGAGCTTGCCAACCTCTGCAATTATCTGAAGGTTGATTTTGGCTCTTACTTCAAGGGCTATGAACTGCCGAAGGACAGTAAGTTCTTTAGTGGTAATTATTAAATAAGCGCCCATCATGCTGATAACCATAACTATAGAATATATCATATAAAATTACTTTTTTTGAGACGCCCGTTTATCAGCATGTGGAAATAAAAAGAAACTGCATAATCAGATACGACCGGTAGAATTTACAGATCGTATCTGATATGCAGTTTTTTGTTTTCTTTAATTTTCTTCAGTATTCTTCGGACAGTTATGAGCATTCATGTCATCGTTGTCTGTCATAAGATATTTGCGGATCGCAAACAGAACTGCGATACTGAGTACGCCAAGAAGAGTTTCTGCTGGCCCGAGGTGTTCGACTACCATCTGACGTGCTGTGGCAAACATCAGAACCTCAACAACTGTCTGTGCGGAATGCTGGCAGAGCATTTTTACAAATTCCACGCCTACTACCAGAGACAAAGCCTGGGAAAGGAAAGTGCTGAAAAATTCTGTATCCATGGACATAACAGAAGTATCTGCAACCTCCATGATCAGCCGGAAGCCTGCCAGTGCGATCACCAGCAGAATTACCATAGAAAGAGCAATTTCCGCGTAACGTGAAATATTGTAAATGATTGTGTTAAAGTGTTTACGAATGTTATGGTTAACCTGTCGTTTGGGGCTCATAACTGTGAGTCCTTTCTGTTTTGTTGTATATAGTGAATGTAAAGAAGCGTAACTGTTTATAGTGTTACGAAAAAGATTAATATAAATAATCTTTATTTACATAACCATATTTGCAGAGTTTCTGGGAGTAAACATACCAGTACTGTGCATCAGTTGTATCCACAAGCTGAACTGTATCGCCGGAATATAACTGTCCGATCTCGTTGGAAGAGTCGTAAGCCTTCGCAGAGCGCAGAGCCAGATAACCGGTAGCAACACTGACTGTTCTGGTGGCATATGTGGTTGTTCCGCCAATCAGATAATCTTTATTTACATATCCGTTTTTTCCTAACTTCTGAGAGTAAACGTACCAGTACTGGGAATCGCTGGTGTCGATAAGCTGAACTGTATCGCCGGAATACAGCTGTCCGATCTCATTGGAGGAATCATAAGCTTTTGCGGAACGCAGAGCCAGATAACCCTTGGCAACACTGACAGTCCTTGAATCTCCGGAAGAACTCTGTGCACTGGCAGCAGTATCGCCACTGTAATATAAGTAATCTTTATTTACATAGCCGGATAAGTTCAGTTTCGGAGAATAGACATACCAGTACTGAGAATCACTGCTGTCAGAAACTGTTACAGTATCACCGGAGTATAACTGTCCGATTTCGTTGGAAGAGTCATAAGCCTTTGCAGAACGCAAAGCCAGATAACCCTTGGCAACACTGACAGTATAAGAACCGGACGAACTTGTCGGCTGTGATGAGAGGAAATACAGGTAATCGTTATTTACGTATCCGGATCTGTTCAGTTTTGGAGAATAGACGTACCAGTAATCACTGGTGGTATATTCTGTAACTTCAACAGTATCACCGGAATACAGCTCGCCGATCTCGTTGGAGGAATCATAAGCCATGGCAGAGCGCAGAGCCAGATACCCTTTACTTACACCTACCTGATAAGTGTCAGATGCCATAACGATCTGTGAGCTGCAGGGTACAGATACAGCAGCAATCGTAGCTGCAAGAATCATGGGAATTGCAATATTTTTTCTTTTTTTCATAGTGAACCCCTCCTTTGGGTTATTATGTACTCTGAGAGTACATTATTTAATTATAGTAATCGTAAATCGTTCTGCTTAAGGTAGCGATCGTATTCTGTGCGGAACCGGCACTTGAGAGATTCTGGGACATAAATACGATTACTACGTCATTTTTGGAATCATAGATGATTCCGGCATCATTTTCCACGTTGTCAAGTTCTCCGGTTTTATTTGCGGTTTTGACTCCTTCCGGAAGCTGTGCGGGAATTTTGTTACAGCGTGTCTGTGCCTTGAGCAGATTAAACATATCAGTGGCATGGGTGTAGCCGGATGTATCCTGTTTATAAATCTCCTGCAGGAGATGACCACAGTCTCCTACAGATGTGTAGTTATCATCATTCTCATTGCTGGCAAGGAGCATACGTCCCATGTGAGTCTGGTCATAGCCATGTGCCTGGCAGAAGCTGTTGACAGCCTGCATACCTGCTGCGGAATCACCGCCGCCAAGATAAGTTGTCAGGGTATTGGCTGCATCGTTATCGCTGACTGTGATCATGGAGTACAGATTGGAGTCTACAGAATCCCTGCCGTATTGTCCGGTTATCTGATCATAATTCTCGTAGACAGCTCCCATGATATAGAGCTTGATCAGGCTTGCAGCCTGCATTTTCTGATCATTAAGACTGCCCTCGGTTCCATTTATAAGATCGGATATGAAAACAGCCCAGGTTCCGTTTTCAGCGGGAAGCTGACTTTGAACCTGTTTTAAAATTGTCTCCAGTTTCTCATCTGTGACCGGTTCTGAAGATGTGCCTGCCCCGGAACCGTTAAAGACGCTTTCAGAACTCTCTGAAGATGAAGAAGGGGAAAGCATTCCCTGACCTTCTACGGATGTTCCTGCGGCCTCTGCATTTTCAGCAGCATGACTGCTGTATGCAGGAGTAACAAGAAGGCTGAGCGATAGCAGAGGTATTAATAATTTTTTTGAAAACATTGCGTTCACCACCTGTTAAATATTTACTGTAAAACATTCGGAATCTGTTGATCTGTTATATAAATCGTATTTCTTCATGTTTAGATAAATCAGGTTTAAAAGTCTTATTGTGCAGGCATAAATGATTTTTAAAATCTGATATCTGTATATACAAAATTATACAGTGTTTAGAGTTGTGTTACAAGTGTATTTACGGTTGATTTTAAAATTTATTATATGGCTGCCGGTTACTGTTGGCACAATACTTGAGATGCATTCATACAATTTGTAGGAATGCGGGCGTGAAAAATCCGCATATCTGATTATATATTTTGAATTGTATAAATGCTACAATAAAATCATCGGAAACGAGATAAAGAACGACAAATTAAACAAACAAATGTGGGAATGTGGGGGCATTTTCATATTGCATGAGGAGGTAGATTATATGTTAACACCAAAACAGAATATGCTGGAAGTTATAAAGGGCGGTAATCCTGACAGATTTGTCAATCAGTATGAAGCAGTGCAGCTTCTTTTTCATCCGTTTATGTTTACAAACCCGCTGCTTCAGCCGGGACAGGAAAATGTAGTGAATGCATGGGGGGTAACCAATACTTTCCCGAAAGGAGTTCCGGGTTCTTTTCCTGTACATACTCCTGACAAGATCGTGGTAAAGGATATTGAAGACTGGAAAGACTATGTACATGCACCGTCTTTGAAATTTACCCAGGATCAGTGGGATATGGTGAAGGCTCAGTATGATGCAGTTGACGGAGAACAGGCATTTAAAGCAGCTTTCGTTGCACCGGGATTATTTGAGCAGACTCATCATCTGTGTGAGATCAGTAATGCGTTGGTTTATTATATTACTAATCCGGATGAAATGCATGATCTGATCAAATATCTGACAGAGTGGGAACTGGAACTTGCTGAAGGTATCTGTTCCAACCTTCATCCTGATGCATTATTCCATCATGATGACTGGGGTGGACTGGACAGTACATTTATGAGTCCTGCAATGTTTGATGAATTTTTACTTGAGCCATATAAAGAAATTTACGGATATTATCACAGTCATGGCGTTGAGCTGGTTATCCATCATTCTGACAGTTACGCAGCAACACTGGTTCCTTCTATGATTGAGATGGGGATCGATGTATGGCAGGGATGTATGGAAACCAATAATCTTCCGGAACTGATCAGGAAATATGGCGGAAAGATCAGCTTCATGGGCGGTATCGAAAATCGTGCAGTTGATTTTGAGGGCTGGACAGATGAGAATTGTGATGCAGTGGTACGTCGTGTCTGCGAAGAATGTGGAAACAAATACTTTATTCCATGTATCGCTCAGGGTGGCCCTGGTTCTGTTTATCCGGGTGTTTATAAATCTCTCTGTGATTCCATTGACAAGCTGAATGAAGAGAAATTTGGCATTAAGGCATCTGAATCTACAAGACTTCCATGGCAGATTATGTTCTGATCTCAGGTATTTGTCAGTGGCAAAACGGAATACAAATATCTGTCCGACATTTAGATGAAATTTCAGGTGTTGCAGAGGATGATGCTATGGAGGTGTTTGAAAATGATTATTATTGGTGAGAAAATTAATGGTTCTATCCCGATCGTTGCAGAAGCGATCGCGAAAAGAGACTCTGAATTTATTAAAGCAAGAGCAAAGCTTCAGGCGGAAAGCGGAGCTACTTATATTGACTGTTGCGCTTCTGTTCCGGAAGCGGAAGAAGTGGAAACATTGAAATGGATGATCGACTGTATCCAGGAGGTTACAGATCTTCCGATCTCAATTGACAGCCCGAGTCCGGATGTTCTGGCACAGGCTTATAAGTTCTGTAAGAAACCTGGAATTTTTAACTCTGTATCAGGAGAGGGACATAAGATTGATACGATTTTCCCGATCATGGCTGAGCCGGGAAATGAGGGATGGCAGGTAATTGCGCTGCTGAGTGACAATACAGGTATTCCGAAATGTGCAGCAGACCGTCTGAAAGTTTTTGACAAGATCATGGCGAAAGCGAAAGAGTACGGAATTGCTCCGGACAGGATTCACATTGATCCGCTGGTTGAGATGCTTTGTACTTCTGAGGATGGTATTGCAACGAATATTGAGACGATCACAAGTGTACGTGAGCAGTATCCGACCATTCATATTACGGCAGCGATCAGTAATATTTCCTTTAATCTGCCGGTTCGTAAGCTGATTAATTACGGGTTCCTGGTACTGGCAATGAATGCAGGACTGGACAGTGGAATTATGGATCCGACAAATAAGGATATGCTTGGACTGGTTTATGCAACAGAAGCATTACTTGGTCTGGATGATTATTGTATGGAATATATCGGGGCTTACAGGGAAGGCCTGATTGGTACAGCGAAGAAGAAATAAGCTGAATCTGAAGAAGCTGTGTAAATGAATTAAGTGGTTAGAATCTGAAATTAAGAAATAACAGGAGGATTTGATTATGTCTAAGATAAATGAAGTTGCGGAATTAGTTGAAAAAGGGAAAGCGAAATTAGTAGGACCGGCTGTACAGGAAGCCATTGATGAGGGTGATGATCCGGTTGCGATTCTGAATGATGGTATGATCAGTGCGATGTCTGTAGTTGGTGAGAAATTCAAAAATGGTGAGATCTTTGTTCCGGAGATGCTGGTTGCAGCTCGTGCTATGAAGAAAGGTGTTGAGGTTCTGAAACCGCATCTGGCATCTGGTTCTACAGGTGCACTTGGTAAGGTTATCATTGCTACGGTTTCCGGTGACCTTCATGATATTGGTAAGAATCTGGTTGCCATGATGATCGAGAGTGCCGGATTTGAGGTGATCGATCTTGGAGTCGATGTTCCGGCG
>OIXA01001278.1_pt1 | contig 32483 bp, 30 predicted proteins | sample 1587721 | NCBI WGS metagenome assembly OIXA01 (sample SAMEA3888900, study PRJEB22519) | human gut metagenome | biome: human gut; feature: human-associated habitat; material: faeces | place: Denmark | collected 2013
TCGCTCTTAATTATCATAGAAGAATCTTATTTACAGAGATTTTCTCATACTCTCTTTTTTCGTTGTCAATACCTTCGAAAACCAAACTGATATATTTAGCATATTGTTCACTTGCATTCTCTGACGAATCTTTGACTGTATTTTGTATATATTTTGTATTATGTTTAATCGCTTCTGGTGTTCGCATTATTTGAGACGCCATCAAGGTAAACATTAATGCCCAATCATCAACAGAGACTTTTTCAATCTGGTATCTGCAGTCTATAATTCTTTTTAAAGCTACGTTCCATTTGGATTCACATTTACTTAGATAATTTTCAAGGTCATTGCATGTCCCTGGTATGATTTGGCCGGAATCATCTTTGAATTCGTATAAATTCTTTTCATAACAGATTTTTGATACGTCATAGATTTTTCTCTCGACTTTATTAGCTTTATCGTATTGCCAAAGATATGGATATTTTTCTGGAATCTGTATATTTTCAAAATCCACATAATGTTGCTTTAAAATCATTTGGGGAATGTAATGTTGTTTTTTGGTTGCGTATGCTATATGAATCACACTCCTTCCGGATATTCAGTTTCTTGTTTTTTCTTGACAGGAGGCAAATAATCCAAATACTGTTGATGCTTGCGTCGCATCATATTTTTGGCGTATTGCTCCATATATTCATAATCAGGTTTATTCAAACTATTAATAGGTAACATTAATCGTAAGACGGTCATCGTAACCGAATACACCATCATCACCATCGTCTTTAGAGTTCCTTGTAAGGTCAGCTATTGTGACCTGAATTGGCGTAATTTCCATAATTAGTTAGCTCCTTTCTATAGTATTTGCATCTTCAACAGATAATTCAAAATCAATCCATTTACAAATTTGCATAATAAAATTCTTCATATCAGTTATGGTTCGGTCTGGATGTTTATTTTCAGTATGCACAGCATCGTTTCCTAACCATGTTGCTTTTTCGGCTAATACCCGAACTGCATCATTATCAATATGATTTTGAATTTTTTGTTGTAAATTCCTTTCGGGAATGGTATCAATACTTTCTTTATGTTTGATGTACGCATCTACCAAAAATTCTAATGCTCGTCTATAACCCATACCACAAATTTTATCTAAATTCTGTGCTTCTGCTATTTCTGCCTGATTATAAATGGAAACAAACTCAGACGATAAATCAATAATTTCATTTGAAAAACAAGTAATATTCGTATCGAATGGATACATATTTTGTACTTCGCAAGACCATTCGATTTCTTGATTTTCATTCATCTCTACTTTATGTTTGCTCCAAATAGAAAACAATGAATTACAAGAAGTACAACGATATATAGACACAGTATTACATTCACTTCCGACTTTAAAGTTTTCTTCATCATCATCCTCTATAGAATCTGACGGCAATAGATTATTAACAGCTATTATTGGTGTTAAATCACTTGCCATAGTTTTATTGCAACATGGACATTCTGTAGGCATTGGTATAGGAATATCAGTTGACTGATAACCAAAGTTACCATAGCCTTGCAAATTATATCCAGAGTTTACAGAGCAAAGTCTTGCATAACTCAAAGCATCCATTGTTGAATATATAATTTTTTCCATAATTAAACTCCTTTTCTACGAATTAAAACTCTAACATATGTTTTCTTGCCATTGATGGTGCAATCATTAACCAACGTATTAGCCAAATTTGTTGCATTCGGATAAAAATAATCAATCGTTTCTGTTTTCGCCTGATTGTTATTCTCGCATAAGTAGGTCTCCCATTGATTCATCTCGGCTATCAACGTCGTACAGGAATACGAAAGTACGGTTGCACTCTCTCGTAAATACTAAATCTTTGCCGTCATCACCTTTACGGAAAGCTACGATTTCAAACTGCTTAGGGCAGTAATAATCAATAAATGTAATTGGAACACCCATAACTCCATCATAATCAGATGGAATTTCAGAATACTTATTTGCATTGATTGCATCATAATTATCATATTTCGAATATTTCTCTGGTATATAGTTCTTCCAAAATACTAATTTTTCATATTTGTATTCGGATTCCACATCACAGCTGTAGTACCGGATACACTATTAACTTCGTAGTCAGTATGTCGCATACATGACAATTCCCTGCTGCGTTTTCCTTGTGCGGAATTTCTACATAAATTACGGAAGGTCGTATGAAAATTTAGACCATTCAGCTGGTACGGCTGACAACCAATTTTTCGCTCACAGACAAAAAAGCCCTCCTCCGATCACTCAGAGAAGGGCCTTGGTAACATTATGATATTTTTCATCCGCATAACCTATCACATGTCTTTCGTCTTCACCTTTCCGCTCATTCCGGTTCCTCTTCCTCTTCTTCCCTGCTCAATGCCTCCAGCCGGTCAAAGACACTCTTATTCCCGAATCCTCCTGCAACTGAAAACATTCCTGGATGCGCCGTCCATGGCTCGCCAGATGCAGGGAACATCTCTTCTTTGTCTTCCTTTTCTTCCGGATCTTCAGGAAAGTCCCTGCTTCCATCCTCTTCGGATATGGGTGAACCTTCCATTTCCTCCTTTGGATATGTGCACTGTCCATCTTCTGCTCGGCCGGACAGCTCCTTATTTTCATTTTCCCCGGCTTGTTCCTGATACAGTCCCGTAAAGAGTCCACCTTCTATCCCTCCAAACAGGGAATTTGTCTGAAATGCTCCGGATAACGGTTCCGGGTCTGGTGTCCGGTGCTCGATCACGCCGCGTTTCCTGACAGCCATGTTCTGATTGGAAAGTTTCTTTAACTTTGACTGGATAGCGATGGTTGTTTCGCTTAATTCCTCCGTATCTTCTATCTTCGTGTCCTCTTCTGGTACCAGATGGTACGTCCAGTCATAGTGACAGATCAAGTCAAACATCAGGATCAGGTTTTTCGAGACAATGCCCTGGTCATGGAGCCCCGTCGTCACATACCGTCCTCCGTCATCCGTATGGATGTAGTTGTTGTGCCAGAGGTGCATCTTTCCGTCTTCGTCAACCCGGATCATCCAGGAATCTTTGTTACAGGAAGCCTGGTATTCCGTTAAGGAAAGCACGTGAAGCTTCAGTCCCTCGTCCTCTACGTAGTGGATCCACCGGCCGATCCCGATGTGGTGTCTGCGAACTAAGTGTTCCACCGCATCCACCTCTTTGGAGATCGGAGCGCACGCGACCCTTGCATACAGGCGGTACGCGCAGCGCGGGCAGTACCCAAGTTCCTCCGGACCGGTCGCAGATGCCTGTAAGTCCTTCGGATCGATCTTTTTCAGTTCCGGACAATCCCGGTCATGGATCACCCCGTTTGCCCCGCCGTAATAGAATAAATTTTTTGGGTCATCCAAAAGACTCTGCTTCCTTCTGGTCCATATATCGACCGGCTGTATTTTTTTCTGTTTCACTTTCGGAATTGGCATGAATTGCAGGTCCAGACATGCGCCCGGGTTAACAGGAAGACCATGTTCTGCCATGGCGCTTGCGATACTCTTTTTTATTTCTTTCCAGAATTTTCTCCAAATTCCTTCCGTGATGTATAACCGATTTTTTTCTACATCCGCCCTGCACTCTAAGATCCGCACTTCCTGTATGGTATGCATGACCACGATGAGTCCGTAAAGCTCCAGCCGGTCTTTCATGTCCGCATAGTGCGGGATCTTCCGGATAGAGCCCTGGTATGGGGCAATCGTGATATCAAACAGGTCTTCCGCCCAGATGACATTCGGATAGCGCGTGTGATTTAAGGCCCATTCTGCCTGTGTTTCGTAGAGTTTCTTTTCCGATATCAACTGACATCTCCTCCTTCCTGGTTTCTTTCAGTATGTCGGATGTTATTGAAAGACTGCTTTTTGCGGATAACACTTTTTGGTCAAAAACAGGCAATTTAAAGCTTGTCTGCCTTCCTATGATATTTTCCGGTCCGGGATGGTTAGTCCCGCCGCCTGCCGGATACGGAAATCCCGGTCGTGATGCGAAAGGCTGCCAGCGTTTTGCCGGATGCTTGCCACACTGAAGGAGACTTTTAATAAATCAGGAGGGGTTTTACATGAACCATATCATAAGAACTGCCGCTGTCCTGGCGTGCGCTGTCAGTCTGTGTGCGGCACCCTGTACGGCTTACGCGGCAAAGACGGCAAATTCCGCAGTCGGACCCGACCAGGCTGCGTCCGTGGAGACGAACTACCCGGATACGGAGGAAGCGAAGCAGGCCCTTGCCATTCTGACGGATCTGTACGCAAATGAAACGGATGAGGCCATGCGCCGGATCGCGGTGGACACATCCTTGGCTGCGATCTGCGGAACTGACCCGAGAAACGGCACCGTCAACACGACATACGGGATGCTCGGGATCATCGGAGTCTACCCGAAGGACCCGTCCTTCTTTTACCGGACTGTATACTCTGCCTTAAATGCGTACACGCCGTACTTTGTATCGGACGGGCATCTGATTATTCTGGATAACGGACAGCCAACCCACGACATCACGCCCCTGGTGCAGTTTTATGAGAATGCCAAGGCCATGAAAGCCGCTACTGCCGGCATGAGTGACTATCAGAAAGCGTCTTACATCCATGACGCGATCCGAAACCGGCTGACCTATGAGGTAACGGAACAGCGGCAGCTGGCTGTGGATGCGTGGGCGTTCGGGAAAACGGCCTGTTACGGGTACGCGGGGCTCTTCTACCTGCTCGGTACTTACTGCGGTCTGCAGGTAGATCCGGTGGTCGGGATGACATTGGATAGTTACCATGCGTGGGATACCGTTATGATCGACGGGGTCAAGAAGATCATCGATGTGACCTGGGATGATACAGCGGAGACAAGCGCGTATTTCCTGCTGGATGAACACGCTCTGGACGGGAAACGCACCGCCTATACCGGTGATTTTGATACCATGAAGGAGCTCTGCAGTACGAAAAAATGATGGATATAGCGAAAAACTGTTAGGCAAACGCAAAAACAGGCCCTCCCATCCGGGATCAGGCCTGTTTGTCCGTTATTATTCTATTGCTAACCTCATCTGGTCGATCTGGAAACTGTGGCCCGGGTAGAAAAACCCTTCGCCCCATCCGTCGCAAAACTGCGCGCTGAGATAGTCATCGATAAACGCGCGGACCTTCTTGGTCATCACCAGCGCTCTTGGATGCGTCTCTACAATGATCTTCACGTACGGGTTACCGCACTCATCCTTTTTACCCGCAAACTGCATACGGATGGAGCGGATCTTATCTTTCACCGTATACCCTAAGCATTTTTTTGCCATATCATCGTCCAGATACCGTTCCAGACGTGCTTCGTTGAAACTTTCGATCATTTTTCCGATCGCTTTTTCGAAGACCGGATCATCTGCCTGAAGCCGCTTTTCGATCTCTCCATTTTCATTCAGACAAAGAACGTGGTAATCGCTTGACAGTGTAATGTATTTGCTCATATTGTTTCCCTTTCTGCCGCGCTCTTTCAGATGCGCGACATCCTTTCTTCTTTTTTGTTTTCCGGGAGTGTTTCCCAGCTTTCTTTTTGTTATCCTGCCATCATCCCAATTCGCTGACCAGCTTGTCTACTGCCGCACGGAAGCCACTGATGGTATATTCAGCTTCCTTTTCGATCCGCGCATAAGACATATCGCAGTTTCCCGTGATCTTTCCGTCAGCCGCTACATACAGCATCTCCACTTCGAGTGCTCCGGCATCCGGGTCGGAATTTCCGGAAAGAACGATGTGCGCTGACGTTGGGCGAATCATCTTTTCCGGATCGATCACCAATTTTACTGCACGTCCTTCCGGGATCAGGCTATAGCCGTCCGGCTTTTCCTTGCAATCGCTGTAGAATGACAGGCCCTTCAAGATAGACCGGTCATAATCCTGCGGATCATGCCATTCATCGACAGATAACGCTACGCCGCAGAGTTCCTGCTCTTCCATGTCCGGGTACTGCTTTAACAGTTCTATGGCCAGCTCCTCCTGATTCGCTTTCCCGTTGGTTGCGACAAAGAAAGAGCGCGGCAGTTTCCCGTATTTCCTTGCCTGCGCAAAAAAGTACCGGATGGCGTCCACATTGAGGGATGGCTCCCCACCGGTAAAGGTAACCTGTCCGATTACATCTACCTGGCCCAGGACCTGTTCGATCGTCTCATGGCTCATATCCAGATCTTCAGCATTGCCCCGTAGGCAGTGTGCGCATCCCATATTGCAGCGTCTTGTCACTTCCAGGCATAAATTTCCTACAAAAATTTCGTTTCTCTTCATGTTTTTTCTTCGCCTCTCATTTCCTTTTTTGAGTATCATAAGGACACAATGCCGTCCCCCACGATACCCAGGTTTTTGAACTCGTTTGTGATATTTGCGCTTTCATCCAGCAGATCTGGAAACTGTTCGTAATCATCCTCGTCTGTAATCTGGTTAACCTGGTATGCCGCATCATACAGTGCCTGCAGCGCTTTTTGTACCTTTTCCTTATGTCCTTCCATCAGTTTTTCCGGTTCTTCTTTCTGGGCAACACCGTCCCTGTGGATTCCTTCCAGAATGATCTCGTGCTGGTTGGTTGTCACGTAGGACAGCTCCATAGAAAGGATGTCTTCGGAAGTGTCTACCGGAGAGCCATACCCGTCATAAACCGGGATTTTTCCTTCCCACCCTGCTTCCTTTGTGCTGTCGAAAATTTTGATATAACAATTTACATCAAACGCCGGGTTCTGGACAAATTCTCTGATTAACATATTTTTTTCCTCTCATTCCTTGTGATATTTTAGTTTACGGTATCAGTATGTGTTTCCGGCGTGCCGCTGTCTGTGTCAAAATGCATCATCTGCTTTCCGGGTATAAAAAAAAGTACCCAGTCAGCAGCTCTCGCCGCCGGTCCCGGGTACCTGTTTTTTCTCATCGGATGTTCCTGTGGTGGTATGTATTGCTATCATCACAGCAAACGAGGACTTTCTTGCTATATACCTCTACAGAAAGTACCGTTAAGATCTCTCCGGTCTCTTTCGCCATGATCTCATCTTCGTTATGCAGTTTTTCTGCCTGTCTTCTTGTTATTTCTCACTCTCTTCCTTTTCTTCTTTTGCAGTTTCCTCCGCTTCCGGACGGCATTCTTCTTCTGAAGATTCTGCGGGGTTTTTGGCCTCGTTTTCCCGGATGGCGTCCTGCGCCGCCTTCTGACATGCTTCGAGAGTCCCGTATTCGGAAAGCATCCCGTTTGTTCCCATGCGAAAATAACATGCTTCCTGTTCTTTATAATCGAAGAACTGGACATACGGGTTGGTTTTTAGCAGCTTCACCACCTGTGGCATGGCCGTGCAGACCCTGTCGCAGTAGACGGTGCCAGAACTGGTCTCATCTTCCGCGATACCGCTCACGCGATAACCTTCCCACTGGAAATCCTCCGGATGGGTTTTGATAAAGCGGCCCGCTGTATACATAAAGTCAGCCATCAGCCGTGCCATGTCACGCATGGCATGCGGCCCGCGGTCCCTGGTTAAGAAGGTTCCAAGGCGGACAGCCCGATTCTTCGGGGCTGGATATTCCAGCCAGACATCGAGACGGATGCTGTCTCCGGCCCAGTTCTGGTCGATACGGCTGTAAAACACGCCGTCTGCGCGTGTGATGAGGCGGCTTTTTGCATCCGGCACGGAAGTTTCCACGATCTTTGGGAACTCGATCTGCTTGCATATCATGGTAAAAAAATCTCCGGTCATGTATGGGTTTTGCTGTGTTCTCATTGTTTTTCTCCTTTTTCGTATCCGGCGCAGGAGAATCCCCGCGCCGTAATGTTTTTGTTTGTTTCTATAAGTAATCCAAAAACAGCCGGACATTGCGCCATTCATAGGTGCAGTCCTCCGATTCCAGATTAACGTCATCTAAGATCCTGGCAACGGACTGTTCCAATTCCTGTACGTCTTTCACTTCCAACTCTCCCCACAATCCTGCATCTATCAGGAAACAGGAGCTGGTGTTGTTATGTCCGTCGATATGGCAGATCTCAAACTCTTCCGATGGGAGCAGCTTCATCAGGCGTTCCATACCTTCCTTCGTCATATAAGATTCCGGAGCGTACTGGAGTCCTGCGATCAGATACGTCTTTGCTGTCTCCGGTTCTGATTCGGCTTGGGTGCCTTCTGTCTGTGCTGGCATGGCGTACGTCTTATAGTACCGGATCAGGTCCCAGATGGAAGAAATCTCAAGGAATGCCAAAACCTGCTGTTCCTTTTCCTTTCCTGTTTTTCCGTCCACCGGCTCCCCGATGAGCTTGCTTAACGCGTCATCATTGCATAATGCGAGAATCCCATCACAGATCTCTGCCGTGATCGCATCCATTTCCTTTTCGGACGGCTCGCACTCATCGATACACCCACGGACACGAATGACCACACCGTGAAGGGGTGTTACATCTTCCACCTGGCAGGTAACGTCCCGTAAGTACGGGTCACCGACCAGCCGTTCGGATAAGAGGGTCAAGACCCCATTTAGGTCGTTTGCGGCGAGCTCTGCGTGAGTTACGCTCACGACCCCTTCCAAGTATGCATCCTCATCGCATAACGCCCACTGTTCCCTTACGGACAATGGTTTTGAGAGGATTCTGCGCGGCTCTTTGATAGTTTCCTTGTTTGTTTCCATTTTGTTATTCATATTTCTCCTTTTCTGCGTTTGATGCCGAGTAACTTGAAGGAACGTACATTGCGTAATCCGTTCCAATAGTTTCGCAGATCTGCATCTGTCTTGCACAATCTCCCGTTAAGATCCATGTAATTTTTCTTGCCATTTCCCAGGATTCCAGATCATAGTGACTCATAACCCAGGATATTCTCTCAGTCATATGATAATACTTGAAAGAAAATGGCCTGCTGGTCTTGCGTAAATCTGCGATAACGGCTTTGATTTTCTCATTCTTTTCTGCGTTTTTGTAAAGTTTGATCATTGCGCATGTTCTCCTTTTCTGTATTTTCCTTCCCTTACTATCTTTCCTTCCTGTTATTACCACACGATATCCAGGTTGTCGGAAGCGATCAGGCGGTGCTTTAAAATCTCGCAGATGGACCGTTTATCTATACGCTGCCAGTCATACGCGTAAGAGGCTGCCCCGAAGTTGTCCCAGGAAAAGTATTCCGTGCAGCCGATCGCGAACTGCACCGGATCGTACGTTTCCTCCGTCATGCCAAGATAATCCATGACAACCTTCCGGTCGCCCCAGCCACTCTCCTTAAAGTCATCCAGATCCACTTCCACTTCGCCGAACTGGTATAAGTCTTCCTCATCCGGGTACGGGCGGCATAAAAGCATCGGGAATACAGTGTCGGAATGTTCGGTGTCCACAAGGACCCCGTTTTCAAAAAAATCTCTGTCTCCATAATTTCTGTACATTTCTGTTTCCTCCTTTTCTTATGATTTGTTACATACATCCTCAGTATGGAAACGCGCCGTTCTCTTCGCAGGCATAAAAATACCCCCGTGGAAACTATTCCATGGGGGTAGGAGTTTTGAGACTTAATAAGTCCGGCCACCGTAGTAGCCGATCACAATACCGACCGCTTCCTCGAAGGAACGGACGTTAAAGGAACTCATGCCGAATGGGCCTGTTAAGGTTGTGCCGGACCAGAAATACGTTTTTCCGTCCGAACAGGAAATGTTCGGTGCACTCGCCGTGATCATAACTCCCTGTTTTGTCATAATCGTCATGCAGCCTGCCATGTTTCTCTCTCCTTTCTGTATGGTTCGTACGCTTCCGGATGGAGCCGTATACGGTACGGTTCGTTCCAAAAAACCTGAAATGGTGATAGGCTAGGAAAAGTCGGGTTGCGCTCCTGTGCTTTCTGCGGAAGGCTGCGTTTCCGGTGCTGCCTCCGGCTGGGCCTGCGCTTCCGTTTCGGATGCTTCTTCGGTCACAAAGCCCGGGCCATATTCCTGTGTTTCGGGCTCCGAGGCCTTGGTGTCGTCCGTTTCTCCTTCCTGCGAGAGAACGCCCGGCCCGTATTCAGTTGTAGTTTCCTGTGCTTCTATCACTTCCGCCACTTCCCCTGCGGACGTTCCGGCAAACGTTCCCGCCTGTGCAGCTTCTGAATCGGTAGCAATCTGGGCGTCAAGTTGTCCTTCTACGGTTGCTTCCGATACCGGTCTTGCAATTGCAACTGCCTTTGCGAGACTGATCTCACTCATGACAACGCGTCCTAAGGTGGAGGATGCCTGCACCATCAGTCCGCCATCGCAGACCATGGCAACGTGGCTGATGTTCTTATACCGCCCGTTCTTCTTAAACGAGTAAAAAATCAGATCCCCTGCTTTTAAGTCACCGGCATCGACGCCCCTTCCGGTCCCTTCGAGGTACTCCGCGATATTGGCTGCCGTGTGGCAGTTTACCGGGTCGATGTTCACCCCGGCATCCCGGTAGGCCCAGTACACCAGGGAGGAACAGTCATAGGCGATCCCGCTATCTCTCCTCGGCTGGGAATACGGGAATCCGAGCCGTTTCTGCGCCGCTCTGGCGGCATCTAACGCTACGGGCAGTTCTTCCGTAGAACCGGTCGCCCAGGCATACCGTCCGGCATCCAGGGAATTGACCGGTTCCCATGCTTTCTCATCCGCGCCGTCATCCGTGTCTGCTTCCTCTGTAAACTCCGCTTCTTCTTCGATGAGTCCTTCTATGAGCGGTGCCATTTCTTCCTGCCAGTCCTCCGGTACCGTATCGTTTCCGCTTAACTGCAGGTACATTTCTTCCGTATAGGTGAACCCGATCTTCCGGTAATCTCCTACCGCCCGCTCCCGGTCCGTTCCACGGTCGGAGAGAGCACGGAACATGCCACTTAACTGGGCTTTCCGCTTCGCTGCTTCGGTATCCGCGCCTGTTTCCGCCACCTCTTTTGTATCCGCTTCCGCCACCACGGCGGTTTCATCTTCCTTTGGCGTCTGCGGCGTAATGCCGTAGGCTAAGAAGCATGGAAGGAAGGATACGGACAGTAACAGTGCTACATTATGCTTAATCTTTAACCCGACTGGTTGCATGGTCCCCGCTCCTTCCTTACTGTCCTTCTGCCGGTGTCTGGCTTTCTACTGCATCCGGCTGTGCCGCGCTTTCCTGCGCTGCATCCGGTGCTGATTCCGGTGCTTCCTGCTCTATTTCTGCGCCCGGTGCTGCCGTTTCCCCTTCCATTTCTGTTGCTGCTTCCGTGACAGGCGCGGCTTCTGTCTCTTTCCTGATCGCCTCATCCATTGTGATTGCCGTACCTCCGTTCTTTTCGATCAGATCCATCAGGCGGTTGGATGCGCTTACCATGTCATAGAGAAGGTCCTGTCCGTCATCTTCCATCATATCATCTTTATTGCACATCGTATGCCCGTAATCCAACAGGCGCTTCGCCTCCGCGACGACTTCCTCCGGGTCTTCTGTCTGAGTGGCAAGCCCGTCCTCTACGAGCTTCTGTCCGATTTCATAATTGGCTTCCAATAACTTGTAGGTCTGCACAAGCCAGCTCCACGTCTCCTCCGAGACCGGTTCCCTTGCCGTGGCACTCTCCGTTACTACCGCTTCCGTGGATGCATCCGTCTCCACCGTGTTTCCCTTTTTCTGGCATCCGCCTGTCGCCAGTGCCATGGCAGCCAGGATCAGAATCAACTTTCCGTATGGTTTTCTCATAACATTCCTCTTCTCTTCGTTTTTCTTTTCAGTATGTCGCATCCGCTCTGAGTTGTCATTTTTTGCGGATAACACTTTTTGGTCGTTTTCCTGTCGGTTTCTGAGGATGGCCGGCTTTTTCTGGGGGACTGGACGGCGCTGAGTGTCTGGAATGTTCTTTTTCTTAGGATGTTCCCGGGGAACACTCCTCTAATCCCAGGAGATGCTGTTAGGAAGTTTTCGTCGCTGAGCCTTACGTTTTATGTTTTCCTTTCTTTTGCATCTGAATCTTGCATCGTATAAAAAAAGCGGGTATGGGATTATAGCAATAACACAGAGAAAATACGGGAACCTATAGGCATCGAAAAAACAGACAAATAAGAAGTTGCATATACTTTCCCAGAGCGATAAAATATGTGTAAACAACAAAGAGATGCAAATGACAATAAAAAGGAGGTTGAGCATATGACTGTATTGGCAAAACCGGTTCGCACAATGCCAGTGATTAAGGGAAAGGATACGAAAGCTTTCATTAAGCATTTTAACAAGAGCAAAGTGTCAGCCGAATTTTTGGAGACTTGCAAGAAAGCTGGAAAATTATTTGGAACTAACAAAGCATAGGAAACCTCCCCGTTTAAGCCAGCAAGCGGGTACAGACGGTGGCTTCCAAGCGCATTGTTTTGTGTCCTTGTCTTAACAGGGGTTAAAACAACTGCCGTTTTAGGCAGCATGTGGTTCCTAACTCCAGAAGGCTGAGAGGGAATTTGCAGATGAACTGGTCCCGTATTACTGGAAACCGTATTTCCGGTCGGACAGTTATTTTCTCTGCACGACGAGTGACCGGTTTCATGAAATAATTGGTTGCTACATCCGTGAACGTGGTTCGCATCGCTAACCCCGTCCAAGCCCAAACGGCTATGGGCGGGGTGCACGCTCGTTGGCTATTCGGATCATTTTAATCAACATTTCCATGCTTTGTCGTGTTTAATACTATTTCTTGCATCTGGCGGTATAAGATGCTGGCGCTTATATTGAGGTTTGTATGCAAGAAGTCGCAAGCTTCCATAAAAATTATTATTATATACAGACCGGCCTCATATTTGATGATTGGTCCATATCTTTGCAACGCAATCTTCCAATAACAATGATGCTGATATATCACACTGATTTTTAAGAGTAGGCAACAGTCAAGAACTGTTTTCGCCCAAGACCAACATACGGCCCTTTTGCATACATAATAGTCATTCTCAACTAAATCAGGAGCTGGTTTATTGCATAATCTGCGTACTTTCCCTCGTAAAACATCTATTACTTTATTATTTATAGGTTCGTGGCAGACCAATACCAATGCATCCGCTCCTGCAACGCAATCTATCCAACAAGGCTGTACTTTTATCGATAAATATTGTTCAATGAATTTTATGAAGCCCTTTGGCAAAACAATGAATTCTCTCAAATCATGATTAAAACTTGCATCAATGATAATCGCACAAGCCATTCCCAACACGAGCGCTTCTAACACCAGCTGTTTGCGTTTTTTACATAGTTCAATTAATTCGTTTATCATCTTTGTGTTCATTTTCCCCTTTCTGAAAATAATTTCAGCATTTCACGCACGCGTTCATACCATATATGTATCGTTAGTACAAATGTATATCTGTTGGACACGCACGGAGGCGATCGGCTTTTGTTTTTTCTTTTCGATTCTATTTTACGGTTCATTTTGTATGGTTCCTTTCTTGGTAGCGGCATTCTATATCAATTATGGTAGCGGATTCTTCGTTGTGGCAATTTTACGAAGGCAGACTCGCATTCTCCTAAGATTTCCTACAATCATGTATTGGTGCGCGACAAAAAAATCGGGGCAAATTTTTCGCCGTTTTAACAAAAAAAAAGAGAAAAACGCTTACGCCGTAGCGCGAACATACTCTCATCTTTGTGATTATGTTTTGTTTTGCTTTTTTTCGGTTGGTCTCTTAATTTTCTGTTGCGTGTAGCCAAAAAGTGTTATCTGCAAAATCATCTGCACTCATCTCTTTAAAAACCGCAGGAGATGGACGCTCTGCGTCCTGTTTTTGCGCACAAAAAAGCACAGGCTGTCATCATCAGCCCATGCCTTTTTCTGTTCTTTCTTATTATTTTCGTTCTAAGAATTCCTTCCATGCGGATTTCCATGGCGTACTGCCCGGAAATTCCGCGCCGTCCTTATCCAGGGTCTGTACGCATTCCGCATAGACGATGATCTCATAGTCCTGCACGTCCTCCGCCTTCGCGAATGTCGTCTTCACCTTCTCAAAGAGCGGTTCCGTGCTCTTTCCTGGCTGCAGTGGTTTTGTATAGTAATAATATCCGCCGTCCCCAACGACTGCATCATCTGCCGGCGTTACAAACGCCCAGCCATCCGGGAGGTTATCCTGGTAGGATGCCGCATCAAACCATCCGTTTGGATTATATAACTGGGAAACGTCTTCTACGGCCGAATCGGAGAACCCGGCATAGACGCGGACGTAACACGGGACGGTCCCTGTATTTTTGACCGCTACCCTCTTTTTGTAGATGTTTTCGCCCTGCTGCATTTCTTTTGGCGGCGCATAATCCTCCGTAATTTCGATGGTGCTTTCGCCAACGCTCAGGGCATTCTTTACGGTCTGGACATGCCGGAAATATGCCGCGGTACTGCCGGCACCGGCGCTTGCGATCAGGATAATGGCAGCAGGAATGAGGATTCCCTTTTTTAAATTACTGAATATCTTCATGGCTGCCCTCCTTCTTTTTCCGGTCTTTTTTCTTATTTTTATCGCTCTTACCGAAAACTGCGGTGCCGACGAGGCCTGCTGCCGCCGTTACAAAGACGCCCTGCCAGAAGTTGGAATCACCAAGTTTTGGGACCAGTTGTTTGATCTGATCTGAAATGGACGAATGATCCGGTCCCGGACCTTGTCCGGTTTCTTCCGTCTGTCCCTGCCCGGTCTCCTGTCCGGCGGTTTCCTGTGTCATGTCCGGTCCGTGATTGCTGCCCCCACCTCCGGTTGACTTATGGCCTCCACCGCCGCCTCCACCGCCGGAAGAACTGGACATATACGCGGAAAAGATCCATTTGGTCTGGGTTTTTGATAAGGCGTAGCTGTTATTTAATTCCTTCGGGACGGATACCGTATAGGTCAGAACCGCCTCCTCATTCATGGCAAGGGAAGCGATCTTTACTTTTTCCGTTACAGCGCCGTCCATGGTTCCGGAATAGATAACCGTATCCCCGTTTTTGATTTCCAGATGCAGCGCCTTTAAGAGCGCGCCATCCGCAATGGTCTCCGTTTTAAAATACATGGTAACGGTCCGGCGGTAACTGTTCTTTAAGGTCACCTGCCCGCTCACCGTATCACCAGGCATGAGAGACGCCCAGTTGGAGAAAAAGTCTTCCCCGGTCTTTACGAGTCCGTCGGCGCCGTTTTCAAATACAACGGAAAATGCCTGGTTACCCGCGAGTTTCGGATCGTATGACGTATGGACGCAGGTTTCAATCACGGTCCCAAACCATGGATCGCTTGCGTTCCAGTCCGGCGTGAAGTTCGCTTCCTGCACGGCATCCGCGGTCAGGATGATGGCGAATCCTTTTTCTGCGTAGGTACTGTCCCACGAAGCCGGGATCTTCACGCGTTTTAAGAAATCTATGGACTCATCCTTTGCAACCGGCTTCTTGTAATAATAGTAATCGCCGATTTTTTCCCAGTCCCCGTCTGCAAGGGTTAACTCGTCATCGGAAAGACTGTCAAGACCCTCCTCTGACGTATATTCCGCCTTCACCCGGATCCAGCTCGCATTCGCATTGTTCGTAATCCGGACAATCTTGTCCACGGTCTGCCCAGGCAGGACCTGTTTGTCATTCTGGTATGGGACTTCCTTGCCGTCCTCATCCAGTTCATACTCTGAAAGGGAAATGGAAACATCCCCGAGTGTTACGTTATTGGTTACTTCTGTTGTATATTCCCCGGCGTATGCCATGCAGGGCGTCATGACGAGCGCACAGCACATAGCCGGGATCATGAGATAAACTCGCTTCCGCATATCCGCCTCCGATTGGTCGGCCGCCCATGGAGGCGGCGTATGATTGATGATGAAACCCCGCAATGGCGAGGAGGACGGTAACCGTCAATTTTTGAATGCTGCCACGTTTAGCGGGCGGTTCCACTCAGATCCTTAGCGTTATTGGTTGCTGCATCTTTCTTCACAGTGTTTGCTGCAGCATCACCATTCTGTTTGAAGTAAACGTCATAAATCTTTCCAAGGGTCTCAGCGCTGAGTGTGTCCGTAAGATCTGTGGACTCACCCTCTAATACTTCCGTTGCCTGGATCGCGTATGCATTGACTACAACGTTCTGGGTGCTTGCGTCAACTTCTTTCTCAATGACGTTCTTGAGCTGTACTTTATCAAACAGCGCCTCGGTTTTACCATCTTTTGCAACTCTTTCGCTGTACGCAAAAACGTATTTATGAGTCTTGGCGTCTGCAGTTGCTGCTGTCTCTTTGTCAGTCAGTTCGATCCATTTTGCGTTCCAGTTGTTTGCGAAGGTGCCCTGCTTATCTGCGGAATCCTTAAACCAGAACAAATCAGTCAGAGCTTTCGGACCTTTTGTTCCGTCAGCTCCTACTACTGTAACTTCCTCATTCGGAACCTCCACGGTCATAAATACGATCGCATCATTAACGCCGGTATTCTCGACCTGCGGATCTTTTGCGATCTCCTGGTTCGGCACCAGGTTCTTGACGCTGTCGTCGGTATTACCCGGATAACCCGGCTCCTCTAAATCGATCTGGACCTTACCAACGGTAAAGGTATTGGTTGCACCTTCCGTATCGGTTAAGTATGCCATGGTGCCGCCGAACGCGAGGGCGCCGACCATCAGGCAGGATGCCATTGCGATTGCCAGCTGTTTCTTAGTCTTTTTCATTGTTTTTTCTATTTATCTGCAGGCAGGTAGATAAACTTCCTCCTTTTTATTTTTTAAAGGGCCGCCTCCCTTTGTCGTGGAATTATCGTTCCATCTGTTATCAGTATGCGACATCTTAAAAATACGTACAGAACGCAAGTTATTTGCGGATATCTTTTTGCGGATAACACTTTTTGGTCAAAAAAGACAGGTGGAAATAAGATCCGCCTGTCTCCCGTGATAAGTTCTGCTCTAGTCGATGTGTCCTGCTGATTTCAGCGATGGGGTTCTTGGTCGTAATGCTAACGAAAACAAAAGGCAGGACTATCGTCCTGCCCAAGTGTGCGCATAAATTTTTCCATCACAAAATAGCGTTTTGCTTTTCTAAAAGCGGTAATAACGCACCCATTGTCATATTCACAATGTGTTCCCCGTCCTTAAGTTCCTGTTCGGTGATTGGGTTTTCATCGTCGATGAAATCATAATTCGTATACAGAGTGACGTTCCCATACGGTTTGCACCACACCGCTACAACTCGGTCCTCACCCATGATCGCAATATCTTGTTTTAGTTCATCGATCAGGGCAGAGCATTCGAAGCTAATATTCCTGCCGTCAGAATCTACAAAAGCCATAGCATCCTCCTTAATATCTCACGCATGAAATTAACGTGATAATGTACCATATTATCTTATCACACTTGAGATAGTGCCACAAGATGCTCTCCGGCCTTTTGCCATAATTCTATGCTGCGGTATACTGCACATAAGTGACGGAAGTTTGCAAATACGCAGAACACCAATTTTTTGCGGATAACACTTTTTGGTCAAAAAAGACCTCCCCGCAATATCCGGGGAGATCATAAATGAAAAATGTTATGTTGCTTCTTAGAGAACTTTTGTCGGGAAAACCGACAGAAGTTTTTCAGGCGAAAAAGTTCGGATAGCTCATTTGCCATTCGGGGTCTTACCTATTTGTGAAGCCTCTCATGACTGGAAGTCACAAGCATCCTTTCATGGATTGACGCATCCATGCCAGGCAGAGCCCGTTAAAAGACGCTTTCCAGTCGCGGTTTTCCGATACCTCCCTGTGCGCGCCAGCACAGGGAGTTTTTCCCTTTAGGGGAAACGGACTGCCCTTCCACCATACGGGCTCATCTCAGCCGGCTGTGACACCGTCAGCTGCAGGGGTAAGTCCCTGCAGTTCCGCAATGAGCCTAATCAGCGTGGATAAGGTATTTGTGCTTCTATGGGCCAGTTCCGGGACTTTTGCCGTAACGGCCTGCCCCACCGTTGCCGGCAGGGTCTTTAAGCGCTCACGGATAAAATACCGGGCGCCGATGTTATAGGAAGCATTCAGGTCGCAGTTATACTGCTTCCCGGATGCGAACCTGCATAAACTGTAACTTGGAAGGTCTGCTTCTTTTCCCCTGGATACCCGTCCGGAACCGTCAAAGGCAAGTCTTGACGTATTCCAGGCACATACCCTGGCGACACGAATCAGATTCCGGTGGGCTTTCTCCATGACCATGGACTGGACGTACTTTGCCTTCCAGAGGTGGAGACGCATCTTCTTGTTTCCCCGTTTCTTTCCGGCAAGGTCCAGACGCTCCATGACGATGCAGTCCACGTCATATTTGACGGCTGTATCCACAATGAACTGCGCGGTCTTTACCGCGATGTCATCGTTAATACCTTTTGCCTGTGCCCACAGTCTCGGAGTACGTCCGGCGCAGAGTTTCTGTGCATGCTTGATATGGCTGATGGCATGGGACAGGGAGTCGTATTCTCTTGGAAGGGATAAGAATTCCCTTCCAAGGACCGTGCCCTCTGCGTCCATGACACTGCACGTACATGCGCTGTTTAACCCTAAGTCTACTGCCAGGATCCGTTCCACCGGGTTTTCTGATAACTTCACGGTCGTCTGGAACACAAAGTCCAGGAACCATTCCTTCCCGCGTTTCTGTAACGTAGGGACGCATTCCTTGTAGTTCCCGCAGTGGCGCAGGATATAATCCACATCACTTTTCCTTAAATCCACCAGGATCCAGTCCCACGTATTCCGGATGAATACCTTTAAGGCTGCCTGGTATGTGCCGGTCCGGATGAACATGTTCTCCCGGTACATGGCCGGATAAATGATCCCTGCCTGCGGCAGTCCCGGTTCTTTTCTGCGGGAAGCTGGATCAGCGGCTTCCCATCTGGCCAGGTTGCTCCGGTAGGAGGAAACCTTGCCGATAGCTTCCGCGATGGCGGCACGCCGTAAATAGCACGGGAACTTGTAGAAATCCGCACCGAAGTCATAAGAAACCGATGGGTTTTTCTTACTGGATACCGTGAAGGATTCCACCAGGTTGACCCGTTCCTTCTGGCCTTTCCCGGAAGATACAGTATTCCATTCCTGCAGGCATACGTCCATAAAAAAGGAGACTGCCTGACGGTATAAGCGGACGGTATTCATAAAGATATGGTTCAGCCGTTTGATCTTGACGGAATATGTCATACTTAATTTCATGCCGCAGCCTCCTTTCCAAAAATCGTTACGCCGTCAGTATGGAACATATTTCCAGACGGTATTTTTGCGGATAACACTTTTTGGTCACTTAAAGATAAAACATGGATCTTCTTAGATGTCCTCTTTCGTGACAATATCACGTTTTCAGAGGTGACGGCTTTGCCCGAATTCCATTTATTTCCATTTTTCTCCTTTTGTCTCCTTATTCTTCGAGCGGAAGAATCCGGTCAAGCATCATAATTTCGGTTACATCTTCGTCCCACTCCCGGTCGCTTTCATTCGGATTGATCATCGGATAAAATGCGCCTGTCACATCATCCCACCAGGAAAAGCGATACAGCCAAATGGTTCCGTCTTCCTTTTTCCCGAGACACAGCTGGCCTTCTTTGGGACTGTCATCTCCATAAAGGTCTTCTACTTTGAGCCATGCTCCTGTTTCGTTTTTTTCTTCTTTCATACTTCTCCTTTCTCCATTCCTGCATATTTTTGTTGCATGTTCAGTATGGAAATTTGTCTACGCTCCTGAACACGAAAACACGGACCGCATTTTGCAGTCCGTGCTTCCTGTCACTGTGATTCTTATTTCTCGTACGGGATATCCGTCAGGAGGTTTCCGTCATACTGCACCGCCGCCACTTTCGCGTACATGTCACCATCCACATAGTAGCTGGTCTCATCGCTGTACACCTCGATGGCTACCGGCTTGCTCCTTGCGTATCCGGCCGGCGGTTTGATCTCCGCCAGGACGTACACACCGGCACTCACCGGCTGGCTGGTCTTAAAGTAACCAATATTCTGGTCCCCGTAGTCCTTTAACTCCCCGGTCACCGGGTCATCCATCTTCACGTCCGCCTTGGTGCTCCAGACGGTCATCTGGCCGGTCTTCTTTCCAAAGTCATCGGATAAGTCGATCCGTTCGGATTCCACGCATACCGGCGTGCCCTTCCGTACAAGGCCCGTATAGGTATGTCCTGTATCTTCCTGGCTCTCCACGATCGGGGTCCTTGCCCTGCCGGTGGAGATCTGTAAGTCGGTCGCTCCCATGGCCTCCAGGAACTCCTTTGATCCGACGATATGGGTATCTTTCAGGTAAAACTTCGCGTCTCCCGGCTTAAACTGCATCAGGAACCTCGCCCTCTCGTCCGCGTCTTCGATCAGTTTCGCATCCTCCTCGATCTCATCAAAGCTGGTATAGCGGGATGCCGCGTAAAGCCCGAAGATGGCATCATCATGCAGGATATACTCCCCTGTCTCGGAATCCACCTTGTTGACCCTTAAGTAGGAGACGTAATAGCTGTTCCGTTCCTTCACATCGGCATATCCCGTGAAGTCTTTGGGGCTATAGACATCCAGGTCTGCCGGTGCCGTCACGCTCCACGGTACCAGGGCTGCCGAATACAGCTTATCATAAGCCGTCAGCTCTCCGGTCGTGGACGGGATATTATCCTTCCAGTTCATGCCGGACGCGTTGTTGTCATCCTTTGCCCCGTCCTTATAGAGGACATTGTCCGCGGTGCCGTCGTCTTCCGATACGGACGCGTAGAAGAAACGCTTCCGCAGGATATCGCCGTCATAGGTCTCTCCGTTGGCGGTATCCTTCCCGTTCCCGTTCTCCTGCTCATAGCCGTGGTACTTGCTCTCATTGTTTCCGCCAAGTTCCGCGCCGATCTCGTCAACGCCCGCCTCGCCGCGGTGGTCGTATTCGTAGTAGTCCTTAAGCGGATCCCGGTATCCCTGGCGCAGCTCCCATCCGTGGTAGCCGTATGCCCCGTTCGGTGCCGTGATGGTCCCGGAAAGTCCGTCGATATCCAGTCCGTATTTATAGACCTCAAAGTCCCCGTAGTAACCATGTGCCCGGACCACAAACTCGCGTTCATCCTGATTCTCGGTATTGGCGGAAAGCTCCTCGCCGAACCGGATCAGGTAATTGGATGCCTTTGCCTGTTTCTGCAGGGACATGTCCGTATCGAAGTTATAATGCTGGTCGTAGTTGTCGCTGGTGTCATTGCTCTTTTCCGCGTCATAGATACTCGGGACAATGACTTCCTTCGGCTTTTCGATGTCATAGCTTCGGTTCTTCCAGTCATTGACATCCTTATCCCGTCTCTCCGGCTGCTGTTCTACGATGACATACACACCGTACGGCAGGTAGCTGGAGGTATTGTAATACGTTCCGTTATGCAGCTCATCCACGGAAAGGGTCGTGTGATCCTTATCCGCGCCGCCGTCCTTCGCGCTGTCCCATTCCACGCTGTAAATGGTATCCAGGTCGTAGAAGTAGAACGGCTTTAAGTAATTGTAGGCTTTCGCGATGGCGTTAAAGAGTGCCTCATCGTAGACTGCCTCGTCATATCCGATGGTGCCGCCCTTTAAGGCCACGTTCTCGCCCTGGCCGTTATCGATCATGAGCTTGGCTGCCTCATCCTGCAGGTACCATTTGACCGCGAACTGGCGGACCGCATCGGAGGCTTCGGCATTCGCCCTCGCAAGATCCGATGTATTGGCGGTCACCTCGGTGTTTACACCGTTATTGTCCGCTGGGTACTTCTCATAACCGTCCCGGTAGCCGAAGACGCGCTCCCGGATCCAGCGGAACGGTTTGAAGGACGTATCCTTATCTCCGCCTGCGGTACCGTCCTTATCCGCACCGTCGGTATTGGCTTTCGTGTGGCCAGGGTCCGTGTCATCCTTCTGGTACTTCTCGTAGAAGGTCTCAAACCAGTGCTGGCCCGGGTAGTTCTTCATGGCATCCCCGGTATACGTGGAGTGCATGTCGTCATCCCAGATGTCGGTATTGGCCGCATGGATGGCGTCAAAGAACTTCTCGTAATTGTACGTCTCCACTTCCCTGGTTGTTCCCTCATCCTCGATGGTCGTGAGGGTGGACTCTAAGATGCGGGTGTAGCCGCTGTTGGCCGTGTCATTGAGCTTATCGGAACGGTCCGCATCCACCAGCTTTCCATTGTAGCTGTAAAGGCTGGAGTTATCCTTCACGGCTTCTCCGGACGCGCCGCGCTCGGAGGTCGTGTAGCTTTGGATGTCGCCGACATCCGTGGTATTTCCGCCCTGCGGGGTGCCGTAGGACGCCCATACGTTGTTTGCCCTTGCGGAAGAGGTCTTGGAATCCTTATTATGCTCCACCTCCGTGTAGATCTTCTGGACGTTGGAGGATTCCAGTGTGCCGTCGGCAGAGGTCTTGTCCTTTTCCGGGAAGTCCACGGTCTTTCCGTCAAACGCACCTTTGTACTTCCATGTAAAGGTATCGTAATTGCCGTCATCCGCCGCCTTATCCTCATACTGCGGGATCATCTCATTTCCGTTCCGGTCGACCCAGGTGATGGTGCCGTCCGCCTTCCGGTAGAGACGTTCCAGGTTGGACTTTAAGTATGCCTTGAAGCGGAAGTTTCCGATGCTCTCGGTGCTCTCATCCTTACTCTCAAGCTTTAAGAGTTTCGCAAACCAGTCCTTCACGGTCTCATACCAGCCGTCCTCACGGTCGGCGGAGATGTTCTCGGAATGGACTGCCCCGTAGGTGTCATGGGCGTAGTCGATGGTCTTTGTCTCTTCCGTGGTGCGGTTGTGGCCGCAGAAGCCGCAGATGGCATCTCCGTCCGCGTTTTCGTATCCGCAGTTTAAGCAGTACCAGACACTCTTGGATTCTTTCAGTTTCTGAATATCCTTATCAATGCGGACTTTCTGGCGCAGGGAACGCTCATTTACACCTAATGGTGTCATCATTGTTTTTGCGTCATCTACAATCGTTTTTTCATTTTTCCAGGACAAAGTTGCTGTACCGATATAGCTGTCTTCATTTTCATTTACAGGGACATAAGATAAAATCGGTTTATTAAGCCGGTAATACCATTTACTGTTCTCCTTACCCTGCATACGGACTGTCACTTTGCCAACGGTTCCTGTACCAAACAGATTCTTCGGGATCGTAACCATATAGTTGCCGTCCGCGTACTCAAACGGAAGCACCGTCGTTTTTTCCACCAGCTGCGTGGATGGTTCCTTATGCGTTGTAGTCACCCAGGAACTGGTAGTTGCCAGTGTCCCGTCGTTATTGAACTGCTGCATAACTCCATCATAAAGCCAATAGGATTTTGCTTCCGTATAAGTTTTTGCGTATCCATCCTGAGCCGGCAATGCGTTCGGATAGGATGTGCCGCATGACACAGTAAACTTTTTCAGGATTGCGGATTTGACAAATCCTTCGTCGTTTCTATCTACCGAAATGATATCCGCACTGTCTAACGGTACCTTCACGTAAACAAAGTATCCGCTTCCACTATCCTGTTTTACATATAATGCAGCTTGGTCCGGATTATATACGCAGGAAGACGGCTCTTTCTTTGCCGCATAATCATACCGGATAATCAGACTTGTGCTTCCATCTGAATTGGCCACTGCATCCACAATACGGACGCGGTTAAAATAGATCAGCCCATAGTCCCGCATAGCGCCGGATAAAACAGCGATCCAATCCGTATCGGATGTTCCTGAAATCTTAACACGGATCCATGGCGCATTTGCATCTGGTGTTCGGTAGCCCATATCCAATAACGCCTGATTGTACTTTGCAATAAAATCATTTACGTCAGCTGAGTGATAAGTCGTAGCGGATGGAAGCCCGAACATTTTGGTGTTGGCCGGGATCGCGCCCATGGTCTGCTCTTCTTTTGCACTTGCGTTTGTTACCAGATAAGAAGTACCATTGACATTTACGGAATCGCCCACGGAAGCTTCCACCGGACCTCCATTTAAAATGACCTGGGTATCTTTTATCCCAATAACCGGTGTTTTTACTTCTGTTTTTTCTTCCACTTCAATTTCGCATGGTTCTTCCACAAGGGTCGTTGCAACAAATTCAGCCCCTTCTTTAGAAGACGCGCTGATGTGGACATCTCCGGTTAAGTTCTTTCCGATGACAGAAAATGTCCAGCCGTTTTTCGCATTATCTTCTGTCAGGCTTCCGACCGTAACCATCTGTGTATCTTTTTCCGTATTCTGGCTATCTTTTCCGTTTGTCACTTCATTTGTTTTACCGGTAACGGAAAGCTCATAGCCCTCTGATCTGGAAAGTTCTTTGATATAGTAGTTGCTGCCATTCGGATTTGCGATCAGAGGACGCCCGATCCAACAATTTCCGTTGTTCTCTTCATTATTAAGAATCGGATATACCTCATGGCCGCCAGTAAGTCCCTCAATGCCATCCTGATTGGAAGAATGCTTATAATAAACGGTAGCGTCCCCTTCATCCGAATCTGTCAGTGACATCTCCTGATTATTTGAATCATGTCCAATATAAGCTTCATTGTCTTCTGATACAGTATCGCCATCCGCCTGTGGTTTATGCAGGTTATCCGGTCCATCAAACGGAGAATCCGTACGTTTTACGATTGCACCCTGGTCGTAATCATATATACGGCCCGGTGCCTCGGTAAATACCATGAAAGAGGCATCTCCGTTCCGGTCAGTTGTGGCAACTGCCACAAGATCATCTTTCTGATAAACGACATCCGTATGACCGTCCGGGTGAATGATGTCTTCTTTCGCGAACAAGCCGTAAACAGCGCCTTCCAGCGTTCCGTCCCCGTTTTCGTCTGCGTAGGAATCATACTGATCCGAATGTTTCATTTCCAGGTCCAGATCCCGCTTGTTGATGTGGATTTCGCCTTCTGTCCGGTGATCAAATACGGTAAAGGTATGATCCACGATATCGGATGCAAGCGGTGCCACATAATTTCCCGGGCCATCCGGAGTCCATTTGACGCTGTCGCGGACAGGATGCGATGCCCCGGAGCCGCCCTCGTCATCAGCTGCAAATAATGAAATCGCATAACGGATCCCATTCTGGCACATGGTGAAGAACTGTTCCACAAGCTCCTGTACATTTTTAACGACTGTCTGGATCCAGCCTTCTTTTTCTGTCTGAATGGCCGTGTTTAGATCCGCATCTGAAGCAGTTGCGTTGGAGGCTGTCGCTTTTCTGACCGATACTTCCGCAGCTGAACCGTGAGGATCCAGATCGTTTGCCAGCTCTATATCCGAGATGGTTTCTTCTGTGTCGTCTTCATCTTCCGGCTCTGCATTGTTTTTACTGCTTTCCTGATAGGAAGCTTTAAAGTCTGCCAGATGCCTGAAGTACTCGTCTCCTTCTATATCCGGCATACCCTCCGCATCCGATGCGGTAGCGATCGTTACACGTTTCCCTGCTGTGCTTGATACGTATATATCTGCTGTCACGCTCTCATCGGACTGCCCGGCATCTTCATCTTCTGCCGTATCAGCTGCCAGTGCAGCAGCATCGCTTCTCTGCTGCGCCAACTTACGTGATTTTTTCGGGTCTTTGTAGGCATCCGGATCCGTTGAAAACTCAAAATGATCAATATATTCCTCACCCTGGAATGCAATGATTGATACGGATACGCGGCATCCTTTGGCTAAATGCTCGATATCTTCCTCGGAAAGAAGATCGTATATTTTGTCCGTGGAATAGCGGTACTGGTCCCCGTCATCACTTTTTATTGTGATTTTACTGGAATTCATCGCTGTGATGGTACCGGTATACTTATACTCTTCGTATTCGTAATCATTATCCACATCACCGTCTTCACCCGGATCTTCCGACCCGCCTCCGCCGCCTCCTCCGGAATTTCCACCGGACGGACTGTCCTGGTGCGGGAGGTTCGTCACATTGCCACCGCATGAAGCATTATAATCTTTATACTGGGAGCTTGTGACAGTCTTTGCCTCAATCGGAATATCATCCGTATGGATGTCATGCAGGATATATCCATCTCGCGCCTTGATTTCTTTTGCGGAATAGTCATATGTCAGGCTGATGAACTGTTCGTAATATTTATCCCGGTCGTCTTCCATTTCTTTTTTGGATTCCGAACCGTCTTCATCCTCACCATCTTCATAACCATTTTCTGCTGTTGCACAGAAATATCCGGTATTGGATTCGGAAATCAGATCCTCGCAAGTGGCAACTTCATTCTCCCAGTCCTCGATTTCATCCTCGTTTAAAATTTCCCCGGTTTCCGGATCTTCTTCCGGTTCCGGTTTTGCCGGGTGACCGCCGCAAAAGCCCTTTGTGTATGTATACGTCTTCGTATCCGTATGAGCCGTTCCGGTACCGGCAGAATATTTTAAAAGTCCATTGGTATCCGTTACGTCATCATCAATGTTACACGGATCATTCCCCTGATCGCCATCCGGATTTCCGGAACCATAGTCCCATCCCTTCCATTTTAAAAACTGGCTGCCATTGTCATTGCCCCAGTTTTCTTCGGATTCAAGCTCCGTGGTGCCAAGCTGTCCATCCGCATCCGGGAATGCCTCCAGGATATCAAAATGGGAGCCTTTTAATCCCTTTCCGGTTTCAGAATCGAATTTTCTCAAATTAACCGTATAGTCCGCTTGGAATGTTTCCGTATGCTGGTAACGGACAATCGGGGTTGGTTCGTCTGGAAGTGCTTCCCCTCCGCCACCGCTATAGTGCCCTGGAGTCGCCTTGAACGGTAATGTATATCCGCCGAAACGTAACTGACCACCGCCGATCGCCAGATCGGTCATATCTTCTGACACAGACGAGGAACGCATGGATACCAGGCCGCCGGGAGCCATTGTCTTTGACTCTTCGCGGAATGCGCTGCCGTCTTCACCGAGCAGGATCTCTAAATTTCCAAGCCCATTATCCAGTTCCTCTGCAGTCGGGGCTGTGAAGATCAACTGTGTTCCGGATTTCGTGAATTTGATCTTGCTGTCCGACGGTAATTTTACCGTAAGGTTCGCGAAATAATCGCGGATGATATCCGGTGCCGGGCTTAATGGCACATCATCAACGGAGTTTGCAACCCCATAATCAAAATGCCGTTCGTATCCGCCATCTGCGCTCGGCGCAGTCGGGGTAAGAGGCAAGGTGATCGCCACACCGGTTTCCAGCGTTCCCGGGGAGTTGCCTGAGCCATCTGACGGTCCTTTTGCTGCCTTTCCTCCGGAGGAACCGCCGGAATTGCTGCCATCTGCAATTTCATAACCAAAATATGTTAGAAATGCTGCTGCTTTCCATTGTTTAACAAAGTAATCCTTCACTTCCGGGTTCCCAATGAAATCATCAAAAAGATTTTCGCCGGCATTATTTGGATTGATGTATTTCATGACAATGTCACCACGGGCATACGCGCACAGTTCATTGTAATCCGCTTCCGGTGATGATAACACGCCGTTTCTAAATCCACCCGCTTCTATAACACGCGTGAAATAAAACAGCATGATACTGTACTGGGTGTCCCATCTGGAATCCCATTCCGCTCCGGATGGAATCGGATGATTCGCATGAAGCAGTGACATTAAAAGCATCTTAAATTTTAATGCCTGGGCATCTCCCTGACTTTGCGCAATAAAATCTGGATAGGCTCCTGTAACCGGTAAATACGCATAATTTGCAAATGCCTGGCATCCGATTGGACCTTCGTATTTTACCCCGTTGGTCTGTGTAGTACTGACTTCATTGGAAGCATGGTTTTCAATACAGGAATTGTAATGCCCTGCAAGCTTGGAAAAATCTACGTTGATTTTTTGGGTATGATCTTTAAAATATGTGACTTCTTTTACACCAACATCCCCATGCTTTCTGTACCACCATTTGCCATAACCTAATGGCTCCTGGATGCCTTTTGGGGCGCTGGAACTTCGCAGGGTACTGGTCATCTCTTCGGCAAGACCGGTGGCTACCCATGTTCCGGCATTTTCGGCTCCCATATCCGCATCAATCTGGCTCTGTGCATCGCTTGCAAAGGTCCGTTCCGCAAACGGCAGGGTGACCGCATTGTGAAACTGCCCATATCCGGAAGCCGCCAAAGCATCCATGGAATTTCCGAGTACTAAAGTCGCAGCGAGGAACCCCGCTGTAACCCGTTTTATCTTCTTCATATGATACGTTGTCTCCTCTCTCTAAAATATCCGTATTTTCAGTATGTCTTATTTTATTGATTGTTCTGCTGTTTTGAAAATTTTAATAAGCGGGTTTTTATGTTGTACTGCCTCGAAATGGCGTTTGGTGAATGCAAATGACCAAAAAGTGTTATCCGCAAAAATTTGATGAATGCAGATGGCCAAAAAGTGTTATCCGCAAAAATACACATTTATTAAAATCATACATACTGAATTTGAAAATAAAAAATTCGATCTTTTTATTGGGAAACGGTGGTAAATGTCGTATAATATATATAGAGGATCGAATAGAAAAAGGAGGATTACTTATGTTTAAAAAAAGATTAAAAATGACAGCCGTCCTTTCTGCAGCACTGACGATGAGTGTTATGGCGGCGGTTCCGGCTTTTGCGGCCGGCTGGCAGAAAAATAATACTGGCTGGTGGTATGGTACCAATGCTGACAACAGTGCTTGGTATGCAAACGGATGGCAGTGGGTTGACGGAAATGGGGATGGCGTTGCTGAGTGCTATTACTTCGACGGCAACGGCTATATCGCGACCAACGGCACAACCCCAGACGGGTATCAGGTAAACGCAGATGGTCAGTGGATGCAGAACGGAGTCGTGCAGACAAAGAGTACAACAACTACAGCCAATACAAGCAGACCATCCTCGAAAGAGATTATCGATTATCTTTATAGGGGCAAGGTGGCAAACAGTGAACGCTATACTCGTTGTATTGATACATCCAAACCCGAATGGAACAATGGAGTAACGAATATCAAAATGATCGCGGATGTCGGTTCCAGATGGACCCGCACTCATGGTGGCTGGTATTTCTTAGCATACGACAACGTAGATGTCGAAGCGATTGCTTTAAATGACGAAGGATACCTTCTTGCAGATACCACCACTCCGGATGGTTATTATGTGAATAAGCATGGCGTTTTGGAGATTGGCGGACGTGAGGTGGCACATTGTGAAGGCTGCATGTATGTAGCGACCAGTATCGATGTACCGGATAAAAATCATGTAGACCCGAACCAGTACCGCTATCAGGATATTGGAATTGGATATTCCTGGGGTATGACAAGTTATTCTTTCGGCAACTTAGTATACAATCATTTCCATGGATACGACAGAGAAAAAGGCGGCGCCGATTCTCGTGTCGATAGCTGGAACGATTTTGGAGTTTGCGTAAAATTCAAATAATCGTTTTGCGTAGCATAAAGAGCCGCGGCAGAGGCATTAGCCCGCCGCGGCTTTTTGTTATATCGTGGCAGCAGAAATTTGCCAAATTTGCCGGGGATTTGTTAGAAGACTTGCATTTTTCCGAGCTGGATGGTATAGTATAGATAACAGAAGAGATGCCACCGATAGACGGTTGGTTCTCTAACTTATATGATTAAAAAATAACCGCCTAAGTTGGGGAACTGGGGGCGGTTATTTTTTTGACTTTTTTCGTGTTTTCCTTGGTTTCTCAAGGTGAATTACGATTTTGACATTTACGGAAATGGCGACGCATGCACCGATCAGCGCAAGTCCGCCGGCGATTTCTAAAACCGCCTTGATTATTTTAATCATATCCATATCTGTACCCTCCATATGCAAAAAGGAGGGCTCAAAAATATGTACCCTCCTGGTTATCAGTTGCAAAGCCAGAGGGTCCAAGCCGCCTACCGTTATGGTGACATCTCATTCTGTCATTGTATCATAGATCATACGTTCTGGAAAGTGCTTTTTCCCATTCGGGCATATAGGCACAAATATAAAAACTTTTTAGTCAAAGTGCATTGATTTCCTGCTCCAGTTCACGAATGTATATCATGAGTGTATCAAAGTCAGGGTATTCGCCAAACATCATATTGGACATCGCTGCATAATCCTTGCGAAGATCATCCATGCGATATTCCGGCGGAACCAGCTTCAATGTTCCCGGAACAGCCAGTTCATAATGCGCCCACTTTCGTGGATAGAACTTCATCTTGAAATCTACTACTTTTTGCAGCAACGCCAAGTTGTTAAAAGCCGCGGCCTTATTCTCAGAATGGGCAATGCAGTAAAGGTCATAATAGTGTCTGGAATACCGACTCGGCATAGTAAGATTATCGGGGCGATTGGCCTCGTGGTGCAAAATCGTTGCTTTCTCCCAAAATGTCCGCTCTGCCGCAGCAGTCAAAACCGTTGTTCCGAGCTGTGAGAATGCCTTCGGATAGCATTCGGCTACATAAGAGACAATCGACTTTTGCACAGATGGTGTCCACGCTGCCAAGGCTCCGATCTCCAAGCGAATCACCTGCAAAGTAGAAGCATCTTCAAATATTCTCGGATACTGAAAACAAATCGTTTGAGGATCTTCAGGTAGAATATAAAGGTTGGCTTTCTGACCAAGAATCTCGCTCAAATCCTTCTGCAACAGAAGAAGCAACTGTTGAGATATGAACTGCTCTGCGCGGGCATTTGCTTCTTTATTGAAAGCGTCCTGCTTTGTATTGGAACGCTTTTCCCATGGCTCGTTCTGTGAATACCCCAGCACACGCCAGTCCAAAATAAGATCAATATCTTCGGAAAATCGCTGAATCAAGCCGTAGCATTTTGACAGGCTTGTACCTCCCTTAAAGGTGAACGCCTTTGCATAAGGGCATTTATGGAACAGGTAATCCAGAGTTAAACATACCCAAAAGTCTTTTTCAACGATTGCCTCATGAACTCCAACTCTCTGAGCTGTATTTCGGAACACAACCTGCAACTGTTCTGCTGGCTGTTTAATTAAATGATACATTATCGTTTCCCCTTCTTTCAAGAGCAAATCTGCTTGATTGTATTGTTCAGCCAGACAGACGTTTGTTGTGCCTCGTTCAGAACAGCTGCTTTGTCCGCATCGCTGAGTCTGCGCCGAATGATTTCAAATTGTTTCTCATTCAGGTTCCCCTTACCAATCGCTTTGAGTGCCTGAATAATCATAGCCGTTATGGGAGACATTCCGGATATTTCCCGATTGTTACGGTGCTTGAACTCCAATGCAACATTACCAATCTGAAACTGATGGTATGGCCCATCGCTGATATAACTCCATTTGGCAGGTACCTGTGTAGAGAGACCAAGCATATTTAGAGCTGTGTCCCCACAAGGGGCAATCGTCCAGTTGAACTTTCGTGCAATCGCTTCTGCAACCTTGTTCGGAGAAGGAGTTTCATATTCCTGTATCAGTTCGCTGTACCGTGGATAGTAATATACACCACGCATGATCTTTTGAATTTTTCCAGCTTTTTCTAAACGGAGCAAAGCCTGACGTACAGCATTATATTCGCCCAGATCAAAGAAGTCAGATGCAATATAAACATTGTCGCGACTCCCGCTTTCAATTCGCTCCATCACCTGATGGGTGATACTATCCTGATGCACGGTCTCACCTCCAAAATGTTTTTGTCGCAATTATTGTACAACTTTTGCGACAAAACTTCAAGAACTATTTTAATCCTCCACACTGTCATTAGCCTCATCTGCACATTATTCTATCATAGATAATGCATAATAGCCATGCGCTTCAGTGTTTTGTAGCATTTTCTATACAATTTTTGCGACAAAACACATTTCGTTATCATGGAAGCAAGAAGAATCGGCATCTACTGAATTCTTTCGAGGTTACGAATTTTAGTTCGTTCAAGTGGGTATAAACTTATATCAGGCAACACTTGGCGTCAGCGGAACCGTTTATAAAAATTAAAATCATCGTTTTGCAAAGCGCAATGAACCGCGGTACAGGCAAATGCCCGCCGCGGTTCTTCTTTATGGATTATTCAGTCCGCATGGCTTTTTATACTTTGATAATACCTGCTCAACAGTCTCCGTATATAAAATCACGTCTGCCTTTTCCAGTGTTATCACATGAGTTGTATCGATCGAATCGCCTGAGCAGCTTATATCAATAGGTTCCGCAAAATAATATTCTGAATTTTCATAAATTACCGCCCATATTTGCTTTCCGTCATCTGCAATTGGGATGTTATCCTCCCATACTTCCATTTCTTCTGTAGTTTGAATGTGAATGGTTTGCAATGTCTTTACGTCTTTGTTTATTATCTGGAAGAGTGCGGCGGTATATGCGGCAATAACAGGCACTACTCCCAGTATCAGCAGGAATCTTGGAATTTGAATCTTCGCAAGAATAAATTCAAATCCTATAAGTGTCAATCCGGAAAGTACCGCAATTATAAGAAAAATATCCAGCATTCGACATGTTGCGGTACGAAATTCCAACAGTGTTAGGATATTTCTAAGATTCAGGGCATGCGACGGCAAAAGTAAGTTGGCTGAAAATAGAGCCTATGAAACTTTTTCTGTAAAATAACCTAAGTAAGGTCCTTCTATGATACAATAAATATCATTAGGAGGGCCTTTTACTATGGCAAAACAAAAGAAACCAGTTCACAGAGTTGAAATGACTGAAGGAAAAAGGAACATCATCCGCCAGCTTCTCG
>OIXA01001281.1_pt1 | contig 32459 bp, 27 predicted proteins | sample 1587721 | NCBI WGS metagenome assembly OIXA01 (sample SAMEA3888900, study PRJEB22519) | human gut metagenome | biome: human gut; feature: human-associated habitat; material: faeces | place: Denmark | collected 2013
CCAATGTTTTCGGCAAGGGCTCGCGCACGAAGGTTCGGGCCAATGCCGATGAGGCGTCGGTTTCCGGCAGTGGAGAGGTTTCTCATGCGGAGAATAGGACGGGGAAACAGGCTCAGGCAGGATATGGTCTGGCAGGGTCTCATGGTGAAAATAGCAAATATGCTGGCGAGCGGTCCGATTCGGGATATGGTGCTGTGAATCAGGGGGTTAATGACGATACTGGAGAGCGTGGTGTTCTACATGGCACGGGAGGCGTTCAGCTTGGTACAACAGGTTATCAGCATGGAGTGACAGGCGCCCTTCAAGGTGTGACAGGTTCACATGGCGTATCGGCAGGTTCGACGTTATATATCCCTGAAACATTATCCACGTCGGGATTGACGGCGGAGGCCTTTTCGTTTGGGACCATGGATATAATCCAGAGAGACAAAGGCATTGACCCGAACCCTAAGCGGGAGTCTCGACGGATTACAGTAGGGGCTGCGGGGATGGTGGCTGCGGCGCCGGAGTTCTTGTATGGCGGGGTGGGTTCGGTCGTTTTCAGGAAGAATGATTGGGGCGCGTATGCGAAGTATCTCAGTGATTATCAGAGCAATAGTAGCTCCTACAACTGCACTTCAGACGGAAAGTTTTCGGGCGGAAAGATGTGGCTGAGCGGCAATACGAGGACATCGTCTTATATGTTCAGTGCCGGTGCCAGGAAGGTTATTTGGAAGGGTTTGGGTGCGTTCGCCGGTGTCGGCTACGGGGCGCATTCGGTTTATTGGGAGGATGTTTCCGGAAATTGGGCCAAGGTGACGGATTCGAGTGTCAACGGCGCCATAATAGAAGCCGGAGTTTCCTATACGCTTAAACCTGTGGAGTTTTTTGTCGGAGTATCAACTATTTCATTCGGTTACAACTCGTTGGAGTGCGGTATAGGGCTCCGGTTCTAAGAATTTTTCATGTTCCGCAAGACATGTAAAATGCCGAGGTATCGCAACGACGAAGCGGGCATTCAAGATCGGGAAGGGAGCCAACATCGCGCGATGAAGGCTGTACCCGTCTGTTCTACTTGGCAGCTACGACTTCGATTTCTACCTGAGCTCCTTTAGGGAGATCTTTCACTGCGAATGCTGAGCGTGCAGGGAATGGCTCGCTGAAGAACTGTGAGTAGATTTCATTCATGGCTGCGAAGTCGCTCATGTTAGCGAGGAACACTGTGGTTTTCACAACATTCTGGAGTCCGAGGCCAGCTTCTTCGAGGATAGCCTTAACATTCATAAGAGACTGACGTGTCTGTGCCTGTACGCCGCCTTCCGGGAATGCTCCGGTAGCAGGGTCGATCGGAAGCTGTCCTGAAGTATATACAAATCCGTTGACTTCGATGGCCTGGCTGTATGGGCCGATGGCAGCCGGTGCTTTAGCTGTGTTAATCTGTTTCATGTTATAATAGTTTAGTCTACGAATATAGCAATTATCTTTCAAAACTTGCTTATTTGCGGGGGCAATTGTCGGGGAATGCCGCGTGTTCGCAAATTCGTCGGCGCGATAGCTTGTCCGGGCTAAAACGATTTTCACCGGACGAAACGGGTCAAAAATACATTTTGTCCGGGAAAAGGCCGGTTTGCCCGGACATTATACTTGTTCAGTGCTAAAGTGTCGGGGATGCCAGGGATTTGTTACGCAAGCCGGTCGGCTGAGGTTTGTCAAGAATCAATCAAAACATGGCAACGTGTCGTGCCGGTCGTCGGCGGATGCCCGGCGAGCGAATTGCGCCAGCACCTGAGCGAGCTGGTACCGACCGACGTCGGCGACCATATTAACATCCATGTCAATGTTATCACTAACGATGCTGTAAAAAGGATTTGGTTACACCAATTGTTCAAATTTCTAATTTGGTACCAAGAAAACGTTTTAACTCACCCCAAATTGCTCTGCTTGGTTCGTTTTGTACCGCGGGAACGTTTTAGATGGTACAAAATCTCAGTGTCGTACGATGTTGGGGTGATGCCCGAGCAATTTAACCATTTTGACAGGGTCGCTCCAGGAGTTCGGACTCGTCCGCTCAAGTGCTGCGCAATTAGCGGCCTGAGTTCCGACTCTTGGCGCTGGCGTCGCGGCGGTTCAGAACATTAGCATCAACTGCACTATGTCATCAAAGAATCTAGAACCGAGAATCAGCAGACGCTCCACCACATTACATTATCAGCAACTGCACTATGTAAGCAAAGATTCCGCGGATGAAGTCACATTGGACTCGCATAGTCCGATCTTCGGAATTGGACAACCTGGCAGAACAGTTAGTCTATCAGAAATTGTGTAATATCCTATATATTAGCTTATTACAACGCTCTTATCATTTCAATATTCCTACCAGGTGGTCCGAAATAATACTGCAACAATACGCCTGTCGCCTAGGCATTGACCACACAACAATTTATTTGGAGCGATTCTTTCGAAATTTGCTGTCAGGCGACAAATGGGACCTGCGCAATAGATATTTGTATGTCAATGCTTCTGAGGAGAGGAAGGTACCGCCGGTTACGTCCGCTTGCTATATCCCGATTCCCCTCGACCTCCACGTTAGAAATACCTGCTGATTGTCAAATGGTTAGCAGCATATATATCGCAGAAACAATAGATGATATTTGATTATTACGCCTCAGCCCAGCCGTCAATCGTCTTGGTTTCAGAAGAGAAATTGATGCCGAGTTTGATTATCTGCTTTCCGCTGGCGAGGAACGGTTTGTCGTAACCCTTTTCCTCGATTTGTTTCAGAGCGATATCGGCGGACTGATCACGCTTTAACTCAATGATGTAGACATATTTGTCCGTATCGAACAAGATGTCTATCCTGCCATTTGATGTCTGGTACTCAGTTTTCACGTAGAGCCCCATCATTTTCAGCATTATCGACATCACGTTCTGGAAGTATAGTTCCAGGTCGCCCTGAATCATGTAGCTGTTTCCTGCGAAAAATGCCGTGAGACGATTCATAAAACTCTCTATATCGCCCTTTTCAATATCACGGATAAATTGATAGACAGACAGTTCGCCACCTGCCAATGCCGGAGCATAGAGATGACTTAACGAATTCAGGAATCCGCTCTTCACTTCTTCGTTAGGATAGTCAAGATTATACGTATTGAATCTCTGGTCATAATCCTTAATCGTAAGATATCCCGCCTGATACATAAGCGTTATCGGAGCTGGACTTACATAGTTCGCACCTGTCAATGTCTCCACCGCCACGTCATTCTTCGAGATGTTGTCCAGGTTATAGTTCCCTTGTTTCAAGTATCTTACCAAGAATGTCGGCGTCCCAGTCTCGAACCAGTACATCCTAAACTCATTGGCGTTAAATGTATTGAGAAGACTGAATGGGTTGTATATGCCAGGCGTTCTATAATGGAAATGATAGCCATCATACATTGATGCCAATTTCTTGTAGCATTCTTCTTCCGAAAGCCCGTTCATCCCCGCAAGAGTCTTCACGCTTTCACCGAAATATGACTTCAATTCCACCTCCGTTATTCCGCAGATATCAGCATATCTTGCATCCATCGATATGTCATTCAGATTGTTAAGGCCGCTGAAGATGCTCATTTTACCAAGCTTGGTCACACCCGTCAAGAACGCGAATCTGATGGCATTGTCCTTACCCTTTATGACACTGTAGAATCCCTGAAGCTCGCGCCTGAACTGCTCCATAAGTTCAGGATTGTCAATGTTGTCGATTATTGGTTTTTCATATTCGTCAATGAGAATGACGACTTTTTGGCCGGTCTTGTTACAAGCATTGTCAATCACATCGGAAAATCTTGCGGATGGATCATTGCGTTTTTCCTCGATGCCATAGATGTTCTCCCACGCGCAGAGATGCTGATCCAGTTTTTCAATCAGATCAGATACAGAGGTGTAACGACTTCCCGTCAAATCCAGATGAAGAACAGGATAGATCTCCCAGTCCTTCTCCAGTGATGCCATCGCAAGCCCCTCGAAAAGTTCTTTTCTGCCACTGAAATACGCCTCCATAGTAGATACAAGCAGACTCTTTCCGAATCGTCTCGGACGACTCAGAAAATAATACTTACCAGTGGAAGTCATCCTGTGAATCAACGCCGTCTTATCCACATAAACATAACCACCATTACGAATTTCCTCAAAGCTCTGTATTCCTATCGGGTACAACATATTCCATCCTCCATAAATTTTACCACGTCCAGTCATGAACTGACCATCTATGGAATACAAAGATAATCTTTTGACGCCAATAATGAAATGATTGCAACACTTTAACCTTCAACTTTCCGACGGCGGCGGAATCTGCGCTGTAAACAAACTATCTTTCTCTTCAACACACGAATCAGGGATATTGCAAGATAAATTGTTACAGGCTGAACAATGAATAAAGGCAGAGGGTCGTACCTAAGACCTCCCAAAATCGCCCCCGAATGACGCAGCACCCTTAGGGCCGAAAAGATGAAGACATATACACATGGCACCGCAACCGTCCCCACAAACCAGCTTCTACTCCCTAAGTTCCGCGCGATGCGGGAGAAGCTGAACTGCACCACGAAATAGGCGGTGATTATCAACATCATCGGCTCCGCAATCACGAGAAGGGTCTCAATCAGTGCCCGCATATCTTCATGCCCCGGCATGAGTCCTACTCTAGCGAGCAAACGCCGCATTGAGATATTGATTGCCGTATAACAAAACACTGAAATCGCGACCATAACAAGGGAAATCCAACCCCTGTTCCTGGTGGATTTTTTCAATGCTTCCGGAGGTATCAGATATCCGATTCCTGCCATGCCGAAGAATAATGTCCAAAAATGGCGCCAGTCACCATCAAAAACCAAATAGTCGCAGACTCCATATATGGATATCCCAGCAACAATCAGCTGCATCCACCACTTCGGATTCGGTTTCCAACACCTCAACAGCAAACCCAACCAACAATAAAGGATGGGGCTGCACAGGCCTGACATGGCCCAGAAGCCTGGAAGCTCGGAGTGCCCGCTAAAATCCAACCTCCATCCGGCAATATTATTCACCATCAATACGGCACACACTGCTCCGTAAACTATCAGAGATGCGCTTTTGTAGTCTATCCCATCGGTCCGACGGGCTCTCTTCTGTTCAATATTTGATTTTTCCATATCTAAAAATTTTCAACAACCACTCCAAATTGTCCCGACAGCCGCTCTCCCCACCAAACCACCGCCCTCGCCGCCCCAATTTTTGTTTTTTGTCAATGCCGATGCGGCGTTGCGCATTAACGAGGTTCGGGATACGATTGTATATGTCAGTTTTTTGGCGGAGGCAAACGGTGGGCATAGATACATCTGCCGAGAAATAATAATTAAAAACAGCAAGTAGACTAGGCTCAAGTTCATCACTTATTTCCAATTTCAATAACAGTCCACTTTTCCGGAAAACCTGATAGAACTGCTGCGATAGAATCATCCGTTAAAACATACGGGCCCGGTTTATACGACTTCGATTTCAATATATAAGCAGGAACGTAAGCTGAGAAATTCCCGTTTTTAAAGATTCCATACAAACCTTTAGCTCCCATGGACACTTTTAGGTATCCTGAGGTAAATTGTTTTTTCAAGCCATGGTCATTTCCTGATTTATCTAAAACCATACATATCGCTTTCCATGAAACAGAACTATCATCCTTTCGGTCTACCCTTTTCAAATACTTTACTCTTAAAATACATCCTAAATGAGGACAAATATCACTTTCACAAAACTTCACGACAGAAGATTTTCCTGAAGCAGAAACAACATGAAACACTCTTTTCTCTTTGTTAACATTGTCCACCACAGCATGTTCATAGTCAAAATCCGAGTAAACAAATTCTAAAGCTTTCGGCAAGTATTGTCGATATAACTCGATATTATTCAATTTCGGATTTCCGAGCGAAACGCCAGCATTATTAAGCCTATTCACCAATTCCTCATATTTAGCATTAATGTGCCATTTATGTGAGTCATACAAAGCATAATATTTTCCTAATTCAATAGACGCCGCCTCCGGTTTTTGAAGCCTCAGCAAGGTATCAGCCATTGCAAGACGCACTCCACCAATAAATTCTTCTTTACGCATTATAGTAAGAGCCTTAGATAAAAGCCCCGCACGAATATTCATATCCAACTCGCAACAAGCAGCCTCATACCAAAGGTAGTATTCCGGACTAGGCATTCTTAATAGTTGGCGATAGATTTTATACGCTTCATCCCTATCGTTCAAAAACAAATACAAGAGTGCCAATTCTCGTTGCGTCCATCTATCATTAGACTTTTCTATATAGCCCTTATAAATAGGTAAAAGCCACTCAATATCCTCTTTATTCTTAGAACGCCTAACCGCGTCAAAACATAAAGACATTGCCTTTGCACCTATTGACCGAAACGTAACTGTACGATTATTAATTTCTTTGGACTCTACGACAAAATCCTCACATCTCAAATATTGTGGGCCCCACTTTTTGAAAAAGTTGAGAAAATCAAATGAATCATTCTTCTTGTCACCTTTATAGTTCTCCGCTAACATTAGAATACACGAATGAAGGAGAGAAGGACGTTCTATCGGAAGTAACATATATTCCAAGAGAATTCTTTCCATTTCTGCAATAGGAATAGAGTTCATTTCCTTTTTGAGAAACCTATATAGAATCCACCCATATGTCATCGCATCTTCTTGAAGCATATTCGAAGACACCAATGCTCTAGCTTCGCAATACGCATCTCGTTCCAATCCATCTCGACTCATTTTATTTAGCCTTCCCCAAACAGATAGCATCCGCCTGTAAAAGTCTATCTTTCTAACAAGAATATCTGAATATTTATCACCTCCCTGCATATTCAGAGAATCCAGCAAATCAAATTTTTCTTTTGCAGATGCAAGATCATTATTACCTACCAGTTTTTCACACAATGAGACAAGGACCCAAGCTAACGCTTTTTTTACGTCAATATTATCTTTATTAGACTCATATAAGTCAACGGACTTTTTATAGGCATCTTCAATCTGGCCGTCTTTTCTCAATCGATATATTTCACTTACTCCTTGCATAGTCTTCAATATTATCAAGCACTGACAATAGTTTTACATCGTTCCGTCCTAATGTCGAATGTGGAACGATACTAGATACAAACCCTTTCGAATTAATAAATACATCTAAATATGCTTTACCAACAGTTTCTAAGCAATAAACAATCTTATATTCGTTCAAATACTCCTTAACACGCACAATTATAACGCCACAACCCTCACATGCCGTCTTAATCATTTCATATATAGCAGACATGGCTTCCGATGTTGGCAAATACTCTTCTAAAAGCAATCCCGTCCTCGAAGAGTTAAGAAGATTCATAACCATCTCGACATCAGGACCCTTTGCATTTGTCGTAAATGGTGTAAACTCCATATTCTTATTATACATCGTATCAAAACGATAGTCTCCCCCTGGACAATGAATATAATAAATCTCACGATACTGAGTACTCTTCACATCCTTCACCGAAAATTCAGTACCTGAGAGGCGAGAATCGACATCTCGACGTTTATCTTCTACAGACATCGATGTATCAGATACAGATTCCAACATTTTAGGGAAACCTCCTGATTTTGATATTGGTTTTATATCAAGACGCGAAAACATATTTAAACTAGGAGAACCTATCATATATAATTTCTTCTTAGCTCTAGTTACAACCGTATAATCCCACCTTAACGTTGACAAATCTAGACCTTGACGCCCATCAAAATCGACATAGACAATATCCCATTCCCCACCTTGCGACTTATGTCCAGTTATTGCATACCCATATTTAACTTTCAAAGATGTATAATATTCATCATGCTTTAGAGCGTTCCTAAACTCCTCTGAGCCCGGTTTTAAATTCCTATGTCTAATCCTAAAATCAACATACATAGCTCGATTAATAAGATACGGCATCATTGGATTACCTTCTGTCAAAAGCGATAATAAAAGCATCGATTCGCACTTACGACCATCATCTAAAAGAAGTTTCGCTCGACAGAAACGTAATTCAACATTATACTCTTTAACTCCCGACACATCATTTTTTATACTCAAAGGAATATTACGAGATTCAACCGGCCTGACAACATCCTCAACAATCACAAAATCTCCATTCATCAAATCGATTCCCGCTTGGTTATAATTATTCTCAATTACCATCAGCCTTTCATTACAAACGATTGACGCAGCACCATGGCCATAAATTAGTTTTCTAGCATTAATATTATAATTCAATGCAACTCGGTTAGAATATGTTATAATCATTTCACTTACACCACCTTTATACCCAATAACGTATTCGTTCAACGCCTTAAGAGAATCTATTTTTTCTAATTCCCCCGGTTTCTCACGAAACGAAAAATCGATCATCCTCTCCATATTCATCATTTGTCGAATTCTCATAGACTCTGATAAGATTATACTATCTGAGTCTTGCCTCACAACCTCCGTCAACTCAAATTCTTCAACTTCGCCACGATGAAAAGAATCAATCTCCAATGCTGGTGATTTAGATTCTCCGACAGGTGGAAGCTGAGCCGGATCTCCAATGAATATAATCTTTGAACCCGGTACCGAAGACCTATAACGCTCAAGATCTCGTAATATAGATCCAGATCCAAACACATATAATTCATCCAACATCCTGCGAGACTGAACCATCGAAGATTCATCAACAATAATTAGTCGAGGTTTTGTAGTTGGCTCCGATTTCAAATCAAAGACAAACCTCATCTCTGCCGTTTTTAAAGCATCGATTTTAGGCTCCTTATCATTATCCATTTCCACACTCACATCGGAAAGTTTGTAAATGCCTCGATGTATCGTCGACGCCTCAACATGTGATTTCTCCGATAATACCTTGGCGGCGCGACCTGTGGGTGCCATTAGCTCCACCTCGAAATTTGACGAATACTTTATAATCTCCGGGACAATACTAGTTTTTCCAGTTCCAGCAAAACCTTTAAGTAAAAAGTAGTTAACATCACTATTTAGGAATTTGACAATCCGTTCCAATGCTCTTTTTTGTTGTTCTCCAAGTACCATAATATGTTTTTACTATCTAGAAAAATAATGTATTATATTTATGTGTCACGATATCAATATCAACATTTTTACCGATTATTTTCATCATTCGAAGGTAATCCGTCGATACCGGCAAAATAATTATGCTATCTTCATTATCATATAGTGTTTGAATCTCAGAAAGGCCTTGTTTAATAATGTTATACTTCTCAACTGGCAAGTCCGCCAAGAATATGGATTTTTGGACACGCGAGCAGCCTTCACGCATCAGATATCTACAGACCAGTCGCCTGACCTTGTTACTCTCAATATCATACATTACAAAAAACAACATTCTATCTTGACGTTTTTTTCTAAATTCTGATATACCCAATAGTTTATTAATCCTATCTTTCAATGGCATCACAGGTCCATCAGACGATTTAACACTAATTTTAGGGCTCCTCCAAATCCCGGATTCAAAAAGTTTCTTAGCCTGTTCCGAAAGACTCAATGGAGGTTTCTTCTTTCTTGGCATAATTATTTCTCATCTATAAATGAACGGACAGCATCAGCCAATAAAATATTCAACGCCGCATCTGTCCCAGTTTTCGGTGATACCACAACCGAAAAACCTTTTTTTCCATAAAACAAATTAATTTCGGCAGTTTTTAGTCCGAGTGTTGCTCGGATTTTCTTCCCATACTGAATATTAATGACATTAGATATCATAAGCCCCATATTATTCACATATTCGCTTAATTCTCCTTGAATTGAATCTAGAATAGCCGGAACAAACACGGGCCTATCGGCTGAAACCTTCTTCGTTTTCATATTCAAGACCTCACGAATTCTATCCATTGCTTCATCATCCGGCTCTCTAATATCAGTATCATCATAGGAGTTAGCGGAAGCGCCTGTCAATTCAACGATATTATCTTCAACCTCTTTTTTTTGCAACAACAATACAGAAGTATCGCTCATATCGATTATTTCAGACATATCTACAGGCTCAGCATCAGGATTAAAATATGCAGAAGAATCAACGCTCATGAAACAAGCCCGTGTTACATCACTTGTCTTAATATCTAAAACCTGTTGAAGATTATACTGCAGACTGAATTCATAAACGAATTTCTTATAGAAAACCGAGTACACTCCGGCATCATAACATCTGTCCTTGAGTTTAATTATAACTTTCAACCCATCTTCTCCAGGAGATAGGAAGCACATCATTGTTCTCGAGTCCGATTCAATCTTTCTCCTCAAATCATCAAGAATCAGCCCCTTCTCACAAATATGATCGATATCCATGATGAAATACTCCGTAAAAGCGAAGTTCTTAGTATTACGGAAAGGAGGATTGAATGAAGCACAAACAAAATAAGGAAGTTGTTGTTTCAACTGTACATATTGAGATTCATTGATTTGACGGACAATCCTCAACTGCCTGATTCTCGACAAGAACTCCGGCTTTGGAGAGCGTAAAGCGTTGAACAGATACTCTGGAGTTACTTTTTTGAGAGGCTCCGAATTATTACGAACATTAGACCCTACGGAGAACATAACTATGCATATTTTTTGAAAACCTGCGCCAAATTCTGAGCATATAATGAAATCTGAGTCAAACGACTTCTCTCAACACCATTTTTCTCAACAACCTCGTCAAGATAATCATTAACAGACTGTATCAGGACTCGCCGACCAAGAGGCTCCAACCAACAAGAATCATCATCATTGACAGAATAATGCTCATCTGTGACCACATTCTGACACAACAAAGAGAAAACCACATAATCCACCCACACTCGGTATAACTCAATAACATCGTAAACAAGAACAGGCCTATTGTAATCATCCCTATGCATGACACCGACATAGGGGTCAATGCCTGCCTTTATCAACGCGCCTTCGATTTTTCCATATAATAGACCATAGCCATAATTAAGCATTGCATTGGCCGGATCCATAGCAGGATGTTGAGTGCGCTTTTCAAACCGGTATTTTTCCGGAAGAAAGACATTTATCGTATCGAAGTATATTTTGGACGCAACACCTTCCCATCCACGCAACGTCGCCGAAATATCATTGACAATTTCTCCTTCAAGTGTCGCAATCTTACTCTTATAATCCTCAAGTCTATTTATGTTCTTGTCAATGATATTCTGCAACCGCATATCTCCTTCAGTGTTCATCATCAACAACATAGCCTGCTGATTCTCTATCTTTCTGGTTATTATACCTTTGATCCATTTTACAGCTTCATGTCCAAAGGAAAAAGAGAGTTGGCCTTTCCTGATTGTGGATACCGAGCCATACTTGGGACTCCAAATTCTACCCATCACATTTCCAGCCCTGTCCATAAAGACAACCTCGATTTCATTCTCCATTGCAAGCAGCACTGCATCACTTGAAATCTGAGCTCCTTTTCCTACTTGGATAGAACGAATACCAGCAACCGGTATACGTTGACTCCCGTCGTGATTTCGTATGACAAAGCCCTCATTATCCCTCGAAAGACTAGTTCCAAATGTATTGAGCACAAGTTCCATAAGCATTAGTATTCTCTAAATCTAACAAATTCAAAAGCAACAACTCGCTTATTACCACCCGAATCCCAAGTTTCACGTTCAGTCGTAGATGCCACACAACGGATACCTTTCCCTTTTAGTTTCATAATCAATGAAAATGACAGCGTCTGCTCCCCCATTAGATGGACTACCGCGTCATACCCATTAGCTATATCCATAATTTTTCTCACTTCGGAATTCGCAATATTCTCAACATCTTCCTCATCTATATTTGGATCAATGCTATAGAATGGGAGATCTACCATCTTTGACGCATATTTCTTAGCCGCCAAGATCTGCTTCTCTGACCACGTAGAGATAGGGTGATTTGAGTAGTTAATAAATAATTTTTGAAGACTGTTTTCAACGACTGGTTCAGACAACGTCATATCAAAAATAGGCAAACAGTCATCAATCGTTTTCTCAAAGTCCAACACTATATCTTCTATCGGGATATTATCAATAAAACCTCCATGATTTACAGCATTACGTTTCGCGGTCAATTGAGAATATCTCTTTCTTACATCCTCAATCCAGTCAAGTCCAAATATGGTTTTTGTCAATGTTCTATTCTCTACCAATGCTCCCCTCCAATCGCTCTCATTCTTTCGTTTAGATTCTGGCAAGCCAAGGATTGATGACCAATAGTCTCGATACATTCTTCTACTGATTCTTCTTTCTTCCCTAGTATCACTTGGATATGGATTATACCTATCAAACTTTTCGCACATCAGCGTCACTATACTTTCTTGGCATAAAGTATACCCTTGCTGAATCAACCGATATTTTTTGCACCACAGTAATGCACTTTTAAGATTATCCAAAGAATTTGGGCTATAGCCCCGCAACAGCTCAATTATATTGATGATTATAGTTTTCAATGGTTGAGGCATGTCATACCTCCGAATTGTTCTTCTATAGTTTTGAATTTGAATAGCCGAGTTTGCTTCCATAATCTCACGTCCTCTACAAGTCTCGATCTGATTTGTAAAACCCTCGAGGTTCTTTGCAAACTGAGTCAGTCCTGTTCGTTCTGCAGAAGTGTACCTACCAGATGATTCAACATCATCCTTAACGTTTTCAATTACACCTGCCACTCTCCCTGTTTTAACAAAGGCAGCAGCCGCAGATGTCCAATCCAAGAGAGCATTTAATGACATAAGATTCATTATCGGCTTCTCGTCACCATCTACCTCAAAATTACCATATGAGACATTAGCAATTTTGACACTTTTCAAAAACTTCGCATAACTCCCTAATACAAGTACCAACATCGGGAGGTACCTAAAAGCATGTGTCAAGTCAAAATACAATTCATCTCCTTCAGCCATGCATCCATATATAGTATTGAAGATATCCCACATCTCAACCTCATCTTTGCCGTCCTTAATCTTCACAGATTTAACTGTGCAAGGCAGATCCATCTCGTCCAAAACCTTCTGAAGTCCATAATATGGTTCATCCTCCTTAGAACGTTGATTCGTTCTAACATTATCCTTGACTATCCAGTTATCGGTCTCGGACCTATCCGTAATGAACACATACGCACTATCTTCTGAAGTCCACTCCGTTGCGCCAATTTCATTCAGCGTAGCCTCCTGGATAAAACGAGTTCGAGTCCTCGTATTGACACCGACGTATGTACACTCCGAATAAAAACCAGTTCCAAGAACTGACATGAAAACCTTTCTCGCCATTGCTATTTAGTATTAGAAACCCCCATAATAGTATTTAGTTTTGCAAACAGAGACTTTTTCATTTCCACTGCAGGTCTACCATCCAAACTAAAATAGTCAATGCCATTGGTTTCACATTTTTCGATTGTTTGGGCATCCATAGACTCAAGAGAGATAAAAATTGCCTTTGAACTTAATCCTCCATAATTTTTAACTGCCGACCTGAATTTATCAATATCTGTCTTATCAAAGATCTTCGTCTTACACTCAACAAATAACAATTTATAGCCGACATTCACAATAATATCAATCTCATTCTTAGGTGTATTATTACTATAAGGAAAAACCGAATTAAGCCATATATCTTTAGCCATCGGCCATAGTCCTAAGCAATTTGCTATTTCATATTCAAACCAGCCTGATGCAACAACCATGTCAAAAGCATGTGGAGATTGAAATGTCACCTCATCAGACTTTCCAAATCTATTAATGAACGTTAATCTCACCTTTTGTTCCGAACCTCGGATGTCCCAGAAGAATTCCGACTGCGACCGTTCATCGATAATCGTATCCAACTTATTATTGTGAAATCTATTCTTATTATTCTTTTGAGGAATTGTCAACTTATTAAAAATTCCTGGATATCTCTTTCTATATCTCTTGATTTCAGACAAGATTTCAACATCTTTTTTGTTATAAGATGTTAACTCAACATGAGTCACTGAAGATTTTTGATCTAATTCTAGAATCTGATTAAACTCAAATATCTGTCGAATACCGCCATCAAGGGGTTTCGCCTTTCTTGATGTAAGATCGCTTATATTATGTATCGTACAACTCTGATCAACGAAAAAGAGTGACAAATTAGAATACTTGAAGGCAAACATTGAAAACATGAAACCCCATGGCTTAGAGCCTCCAGAAATATTAGCTTCAACACTCCACTCTCTATATTCTGCCAAAAGTCCATCTATAACAGCTTTCATCTTAGGAAAGTCCCATGCTGGCAATTCACACAAAACAGTATCTATTCGATTTATGTATTTAGCAATGATTTCTGCCGATGACTTGGTCTGTAAAGAATGAATAAGGATAAACTTATCAGCATTACTTTCTCGAATTCCAATATATATCGGCATAGTCTGAGCCCCAACAAGTGCAATATGAAGTCTTCTCATACAAAATATACTTATACAATTGTTATCATTCCAAATCCAAGACTAACTCCTTTCCCAACGCCAACATAACGAGGGAGCAAAACATTTGTTCTAAACACAACATCAAAACCCAACATTTTCACATTCTTAAACAAATATTGCTCAGCCTTTTCAATATCTACAATACTTACTTTTATCTCTTCATCAAAATAAACACCTATACCTTTCGCAAACGATAGTATATTACCTATTAACAGACGCTCCAACATAGTACATTTTTCTCTAAGGCTTTCTAATGTAGAAAACACCCCATAATTATTTTGATTAAGGGGAAGCCAATGAGATAGTCTATATATATGTGTGTTTTCCGTAATTGTAATCAAACATCTTTGCAGTTGCGTGTCAACGACATTAAACAGCACCTTTCTTCGCCCCACTTGCAATGTCTTTCCAACACAACTGATAGCTGCTTCAACTGAAGCCACGCCACCACCAATTGCTATAATGGCAGCCTTTCCCTCAATAATTTTATATTGCACCAGTGGATAGGAGTACCTAAGTCCATTCTTTTCATGATCATGAAAAAGCACTTTATCCACTCCCACAAGGCATATCATTGCCCCCCGAAAGAAAGATATTTCTTCTTGTTTCAAGTTAATATCAGTAAACAGCGAAAAAACATGAATATTATTCTCCATCATAGTATAGTCCTATATAACAAAATTCAAATTTATAAATATTTCACATACCATCACAGATTCGATGGCAATATTTTAAAACATTTTGTAAATAACTATTTTTTAAGAATTTTCCATTGGATTAATGCTCGAATTTTAATACATTTGATGATGTTAATTTTATTCATCATAATAACCAATAAAGGCGTATGAATCAATATCTCTATGGAGCAGCTGTTCAAGGGATACAGAGCTTCATCTTCCAAACGAACACCCTAAGGGAGATTGTCGGAGCCAGCGAACTTGTCGAGGAAATATGCACTAAGATGTTCGCCGAGCAATTAGGAATTAGCAAAACCAATCTTGACAACGATGGAAATGCCATAATCAATGCTGCCGGCAATATCAAATATATATTCAATAATGAGGACAAGTGTAAAAGAGTCTTCAGGGAGTTTCCAAAACAAGTTCTGGAAGCCGCTCCCGGAATAACCATCAGTCAGGCAGTAATAGAGCTTCGAGATGGTCTTAATCTGTCTGACGCACTTCACGAATTAGAAATCCGCCTCCGCAAAGAAAGGAACATGCCGATGCAGCCTATTACATTAGGGCTTATGGGCATACAACGCTCTCGTGAAACAGGCCTGCCGGAAAGATATCATATGAGCAATCCGGAAGACTATTGCGACGAAGGAACATTCCGCAAGCGCAAGGCCGCAGACACATATTCTCTGCTAAAGAAAGCCATAGGAGAAGAAATGCCAGATATGGTCCAGATCACCAACCGTGTAGATAGTTTCACAGACGCCAATGATTGGATTGCGGTCATACACGCAGATGGCAATGGACTTGGGCAAATTGTCAGGGCCATCAGTGAAAACGACCCGTCCGGTAGAGATTTCCATACGTTTTCTTCATTGCTAAATCAATCGACCATCGATGCTGCGAAATCTGCGGCTGGCATAGTCTTCGGAAATGTCATCAAGAATGGGACTGATCTTCCTTTCAGGCCGGTCGTTTTGGGTGGCGATGACCTCACCATCATAATAAGAGGCAGTTTGGCAATGTCTTTTATTCAGAACTATCTTGAGGCCTTTGAAAAATTCACCAAAGAGAATTTCGAAGTGCTCGCAAAGAAATATGCAGTTCTCAAGAATGGCCTGACAGCCTGCGCCGGCATTACATACGTAAAATCATCATTCCCTTACTACTATGCATACAATCTGGCCGAAGAATTATGCGCCGCTGCAAAGAAAGACTCCAATCGCGAGAAATCATGCATAATGTTCCATAAAGTTCAAGACAGTTTCGTTGAGTCCTACGAAGATATAACGAAACGTGAACTCACCACACCTGAAAGACATTCATTCAAATATGGGGCATATTACCTGAATGATACTCCTGACAGATGGACAATAGACAATCTGATAGAAAGAGTGACTAAGCTTGACAGTAAGGATGGAAATGCTTTAAAATCAGACATCAGACAGTGGCTCTCAGCAATGATGGAGCCAAATGGACTCGGAAAAGCAAATCAGATTCTCGACAGGATTAAAGAAGTCAATACTTCGATGAAAAACGAAGCTGAGACTCTGACTTCTTGGCGCACCTTCACAGACCAGAAAGGTTCTAAGCACAACATTTATCCCGCATATGATGTTTTGTCATTGCATTCTATAATCTACCAGCAAACGAAATAACTCCGAACTATGGATATTACATACACAATCGAGTTCTTCTCATATTGGCACTGCGGATCCGGACTTTCAGCCGGAGCCGATGTCGATTCATTGGTCATAAAAGACGCCAAAGGAATGCCTTTCGTGCCAGGTAAAACTATCAAAGGACTTATCAGAGAAGCTGCCGAAACATTGACCTGCCTTGCTCCGGACAAATACCCTTCTCAAAAAATCATTGACAATATTTTTGGAAAGAGAAGCGAAACAGCGGAAATCCCACAGATTGGCAAGGCGTTCTTCTCAAATGCAGAATTCCCGGCCACCGACTACGATGCCATTATCAATGCAAATGCACAGAATTATCTGTTTGAAGCTGTCGCCTCCACAGCTATCGGTGATAACGGAATTGCCATCAATCATAGCCTCAGAAAAACACAGGTCACACTTCCTTGCACTTTAGAAGGACATATTCTTAATCTTCCAGAGGAAGATGAGAAGACCAGAAAACTGTTTGAGGATAGTCTCGCATTCATAAAACGCCTTGGCGAAAATAGGAATCGAGGTCTCGGCAGATGCAAGTTCACCATTAAATCAATCTGACTATGAAGACATTGAAATATAAATGCACTCTATTATCGGATATAATTCTGACACAGAATGCCGGAACCAAGACACAACAAGGGACACTGGACTTCATCCCGGGAAATGCATTTCTGGGAATCGTCGCATCTAAGTTGTATGGCACACTCTCTCAAGAAGCGTCTCTTGAGATGTTTCACAGCGGCCACGTCAGATTCGGTGACGCACATCCATTGTCTGGCAACATTCGTTCGTTAAGAATTCCTGCTGTCTATTATTATAAAAAAGGAGAAAATCTTTTCGACGATGGAGCATATATCATGTACAACTGGAATCCAGGTGACGCTCAGCCGAAGCAGTGCAGAAGCGGATTCTACGCCTTTGACAATGATTCTGCCCTAGAAATCAAAACAGACAAATCCGTTGCAATAAAGTCAGCGTATGACAGAGACAAGCGCAGGTCAAAGGACGAGCAGATGTATTCGTATGAATCCCTTCGCAAAGGGCTTGAGCTCGGCTTCGAAGTGGAGATTGACAATGACAGTTATGAGAAAGCCATAAATGAAGCGCTAATAGGCAAAAGACACATCGGTCATTCCAAGACATCACAGTATGGACTGGTAAACATCACAGCAGATGAAAAGTTTGTCACTTTCAATTCCAGAAACGTAGGAACGAGAGATTTCGCCACAGTTTATGCCGATGGCCGTCTAATCTTCATTGACAAAGATTCAGGCATGCCTACCTTCCAACCGACAGCCGAAGACCTCGGATTTGAATCGAATGCAGAAGCAGAAATTGACTGGGAAAAGTCTCAGATCAGGACATTCCAGTATGCGCCATGGAATGCAAAACGACAAAATCCTGACACGGACAGATGCGGAGTAGAGAAAGGCAGTGTATTCATAGTAAACCTGAAGAAAGGGACACACTCCCCTTCCGACTCCAGATATATCGGGGCCTATCAATGCGAGGGTTTCGGGAAAGTTATATACAATCCAGACTTCTTGGATAGCGATGAAGATGGAAGAGTTCCTATAACGTTCACCAAGAGCGAAGCGGACAAAGGCACAAGGAGAGAAGATATATTTATACCCGCTAATTCATTAAATACTTGTTTGTTACAAGTACTGAAATCACGTATGCTATCAGACCATCAGAATGAGAATTACAAGATTGTCAATGACATGGTTGGCAAGCTCTTGCGAACATTCAAGAAAAACGGCGAGCAGTTCGCTTCTCAGTGGGGATATATAAGAAATCTTGCGGAAAACTCGTCAGATTTTACATCATTCAAGAATGACTTATATAATTATCTTGATAAGGGTGTAGCAAAAGATAAATGGGAGTTCAAGAAACAAGAACTATACACCCAGATAGAGAATGAAAAGGTCAATGACGCCAACTGGAGAGATATCATGATAAATCTTTCGGCAGAAATGGCTAAAAAATGTAAACAGAATTGATTATGTCAAACACAACAATATACGACACTCGGCTTCAGGCACATGTCGTACTCGAAGCTGAAACGCCATTGGTCATAGGTTCCGGAAAAAAGACGATGCTTACTGACGCAGCAATTCTAAAGGACATCAATGGCTTACCATATATACCTGGAACAAGCATAGCAGGTATTCTCAGCCATGCTTTGGACGAAAAGACAAAGGGCTCTTTCTTCGGTGTCAAAAGTTCCTCTAAGGACAATGACAATGATTCCAAAGGCTCTGACATCATTTTCAGTGAAGGAAAAATCATTGACTTAAAAGGCAATGTCATTGACGGGATATCCAACCTATCTGAGACTGACTTTTCGAAAAAATTTAAACGCATGCCCAAACGAAATCACGTCCGTTTAACGGACAAGGGTGTTGCAAAGAAAGCCGGCAAGTTCGATGAAGAGGTCATCTACAAGGGATGCAGATTCGCCTTTGACATAGAAATGGTTGCCGAATCCGGCGACATCGACTCCACAAGTTCATTTTTCGACGAGGTTCTTTCCTCGTTATATTCCACGACCTTAAGAATCGGTGGAGGCACGCGAAATGGTTTCGGCAAAATGAAAGTCCATGAAATCAAGAAGAGGACACTTATCTTGAGCAATAAATGCGATTTGGCCAAGTACCTGAATTATTCCTCAAACCTATCCTCAAATTATGCCGACTGGGATACATTAAAAAAATCCTCGACAGATGAAGGATGGATAACATATGAACTGACATTGAAACCTAACGATTTCTTTTCCTTCGGAGCAGGATTTGGGGACAAGGTAGTAGATGACATTCAAGTACGGGAAGAGTGTATAGAATGGAACCGCCAAAACGAAGGTACTTTCAAGGAAAAATACTTGATTCCTGCGACATCATTGAAAGGAGCCATCGCCCATAGAGTTGCATTTTATAGCAACCTTAAAGAGGGCAAATATGCAATGCAGATTCCTGTAGAAGAATTTGATAATTATTCGGGAGGAATGAACAAAGCCGTTGGGCAGCTTTTCGGATACCAGAAAGATAAAGAAGACCTACGACGCGGAATATGCATTTTCAACGATTTATTCGTGGAAAAGAACGAAGAAAAAGAAAAAGTGTTCAATCACGTCAGCATTGACAGATTCACCGGAGGAGCTATCGATGGTGCACTCTTCTCAGAGAAAGTAATTGACGGAAGAGACTTGGAACTCAAAACCACAATTATGGTAAAGGATACCGGAGAAGAAGGCCTAAATGATGCTTTAGAATGTCTTGAAAGAGCGCTCAAGGACATTGATTTAGGAACATTGACCTTCGGAGGAGGAAGCGGACGCGGTCATGGCACATTCAAGTGTTCAATTATTAAAAACGGACAAACGCTATGAGCATAAATATTCAATTGAGAAATGCACAGGGCTATCTCTGGTATAGTGACCAGACAGAGCCAGAAACATACAACAATAAGCCTGTCGAACTCATTCTGGACGAAAAGAGAAATCATTTTATCATTGAGGGACAGCTTTACTCGGATGAGGAGAAGAAGTCTATCAGCATCAAATTCATTGACGGAAATTATATCGTCAAAACTTATGATTTCAACGCTCGTAGATTCATCGCTCCGGATTCAGCAGTGATGACAGAGGGACAAGTGGAGCAATATTTTGCCAATAGTAGGCTTGAACTATCCCAGCCGCTGAACTTCATTCGAGTCTGGAAAACAGTAGAAGATAAAATCAATGACAATTGGGAAACCCTACGTCCGACGGGACTGGTATTCAAGGGGTTCGGCACCAAAATAAAAGGAGGCAATCATGATTAAAGCACCATATAACTTTGTTCCTCTCGAGAACAAAGCATTCTACCCATCATGGGCCAATCACATTTCACAAGACATTCCATTTGAAGATGGTGTGAGCGGCAGTATTGAATATACTATTGAAGCCAAGACTCCAATATTCGTTAGGAATGGCTATACTGATAGGGAACACCCCGATTCCACGTTCAGTAAAACTCATGACGGAAAGTTTTTTATTCCAGGCACTTCCATCAAGGGAGAAATTCGCAATGTGCTCGAGATTCTCAGTTTCGGGAAGATGACGCAGGTTCAGGACGCTCGATTTGGTATCAGGGATCTTAGCAACAATCCTGAAGGAAGATTTTATAGACAAAAAATACAAAACGTTCATTGTGGCTGGCTATATAAACGGCTTGCCGAAGATGGTTCGGTAGAATATCTTATCAATGATTGCGGAATCCCAGGTCGAATAGCGCCGGAGGTAATCGACGATCATTACCACACAGCATTGGCCGCATTCGGACAAAATCTTGAACTAAACAGACAATATGCAGATAATGACGATGAGGAAAAATTACGCTCCGCATACAATAAATACGAGAATATTTTGAACATCAGTTTAGAAAACCAATATATTGAAGAACGTTTATCCGGAACTTTTTCCACTGTGCCAGATGATTACAACAGAATTATTGCACATTTTAGCTCAAATGGAAAGAAAGGATGCATTGTAGTAACTGGGCAACCAAGTAAAAGAGATCCAGAAAGCAGGAGAGGAAAATATTACGAATTTGTATTTTTCGAATCTAACACTAATGAAAAGGTAGAATCACAAATCATTGATGATTTTATAACGATTCACAAAAACAATTATGACTACAAAAAAATTTGGAAGCGCTACTTAAACGAAGGTAAACGCGTTCCTGTTTTTTTCATGAGAAGAAATGGCGATGATGGTCCTATTGATGCAATCGGACTCGCATACATGTTCCGTTTTCCGACAGCAAACTTCATAAAAGGCGCTATCCCTATTGAATTACAAAGCAATAGAAGAAAAGACCTTGCCGAATGTATTTTCGGAACCGCAAAAGAATCTTTAAAACAGTTGAAGGGTCGAGTTAACATTTCCCATGCCTTTGCATGCGGCTCGCCTAATAAATGTAACATTGTTACCACCGTATTAGGCAGTCCTAAGCCGTCCTATGGGCCGCTATATGCAAGTAGCGGCACTTGGAATGACTCCAATGCACAAATCAAAGGAAGAAAACGATATCCTGTACGAACAACCCTCCTTCCACCAAATGTAGGTACCGACGCTCAGACATGTAAATTTATACCACTTGATCAGGGCACGTCATTTAAAAGCCGTATCACATTCCATAATCTCAAGGAGTGTGAACTTGGTGCGTTGATTGCAGCATTAACATTCAATGGTCATCCGGATTGCTTTCATTCCATCGGTGAAGCAAAACCACTTGGATATGGCAAAGTTAAAATCAGCATTGATAAACTTACTGCCTGTATCTTAAAAGATATTTTTTCCACGAACAGTGAGGCTATTCAACTGACAACGGATTACTTCTTAAACAAATTTAAAGAGGTGATGGATGAGAACATTGGCACAGGGTGGGAACACTCAAAATCCATCAAAGAGTTATGCGCTATGGCTAGTGGGATAGGCAACAACAATAACTTCTCCTATATGCAGATGTCAACCAATAGAGACGAGAACGAGTTTGCTAAAAACAAGTCTACACATAGAGAAAATCTACCATTGTTCAGTCATATTCTTGATGGTGAGATGTCCTACATCACAGGAGTTCCTAATACAAATAAGCTATATAAACAAGATATTGAAGAAGACATTAAGAAGGAAGATGATAAAGCATGTACTCGTCAATATCACTTAGAACAAATTTCATTTCTAATAAAACGTCTTGATTTCGATCATGCAGAAACGATTCTCCATGAAATGAGACAAGATACAGATAGAGAGATACGAGTTCTTGCAGACAAGTATCAAGCCCACATCGACGAAATACGGGAAAACGAATATAATACACGTCATGATGAAGTTATCAAGGATTTCACCGACACAGAAGCAAACGTAAATGGACTAAAGGGTTCATTAAACGATGAATACAGAGATAATCTAATAAGAATTATTGAGCAACACAAGAATTCATTTACCGAATTATCTCGAAGATATCCTAATCATAACATGGATTTCTTTGAATACTTTACACGCTGTGATACATTGATTAAGAAGATCCGCGATTATGGGTGCGGCATATTACCGAGCCTTCCTAATGATTCGTTTAACGGCACATTCAAAGCATACACCGGAAGGATTGATAGATTCATCAGAGACAACGGACCTTTAACCGATTCTGACAAGGATATTATTTGCAGTAATATTATTGCATTATATCCAAGCATTAGTGAACGCGAAAAGCGGCCAAATAGGGGTAGTTGGTCTATTGATAGTATTAGGAATACCTTAACCAAGTATCTTGGAGACACCATGACTAAACAGTTGTTAGATACCCTTACACAACAATAAGACATAATTAAAGCACAAGGGTTTTAGTCTTCAATGATTTCCCTGTGCATATAGTTCTTTGACATTTTGTTTATATCTTAATTATTGGTAACTTTGTATCGATAAGAGTTTTTTGAGAAGTCTGGGGCTAACGAGGTACATTTTTCCCACCAAAAAACGACATTTTCTTCGTTTTTTGGTACATAATAGTCTAATGGTCACCACATTGCACTTTTTGTTCTCAAAGACCATCATCCACAACAACAAGGATTAAGACAATGTTGGTGTTTTTAAGTGCCATAAAGCAATCTAAATCTCAAAGACCATCATCCACAACAACAAGGATTAAGACGTCAGAGAAACCTTTCAGCAATTCAGCAAGTCCTCCTCTCAAAGACCATCATCCACAACAACAAGGATTAAGACTTAAGTGCCATAAAGCATTTGAAATTAAGTTAAACTCAAAGACCATCATCCACAACAACAAGGATTAAGACTGCTCCGTTTCCTTTCTTTGGTTCGAGGAAGAAATCCTCAAAGACCATCATCCACAACAACAAGGATTAAGACCTGCGGTCAAATTTGTGTTTTTAAGTGCCATAAAGCCTTCTCAAAGACCATCATCCACAACAACAAGGATTAAGACTAATTCTTGCCGTTGAGAACTACACAGAGATATGCCTCAAAGACCATCATCCACAACAACAAGGATTAAGACATTCCTTTTCAGTATATGCCTGAAGAGCAAGCTTCCTCAAAGACCATCATCCACAACAACAAGGATTAAGACAGCATTTGAATTTAATGTGAAACATAAGGAATGTAGCCCTCAAAGACCATCATCCACAACAACAAGGATTAAGACTTTGCGTAACAATCCAACGAACCCACATCTTTCGTGCTCAAAGACCATCATCCACAACAACAAGGATTAAGACCGGTTTTTGCGGGTGTAAGGTTTGTGTTTTTCAGTGCTCAAAGACCATCATCCACAACAACAAGGATTAAGACTATGCACCGTAGCGGCGGCTATCTTCTGTATCTTCCTCAAAGACCATCATCCACAACAACAAGGATTAAGACCTTGAAACTTCTTTACCATTCACTTTCATGCCTATGTTAACTCAAAGACCATCATCCACAACAACAAGGATTAAGACCTACGGCTGTCCTCGGTGTCCTCCCATTCCTGGAGGGCTCAAAGACCATCATCCACAACAACAAGGATTAAGACGAATTCTTCAATTCTGTTATCGCATCTTTAATAAGACCTCAAAGACCATCATCCACAACAACAAGGATTAAGACGCAACCATTGCGGGACTATACGCTACTCAGCGCGTCTCAAAGACCATCATCCACAACAACAAGGATTAAGACACGCTGCCATGCAATGCAACGTGACAGTAATCAGAGTGAGCCTCAAAGACCATCATCCACAACAACAAGGATTAAGACCCCTCTTCGCCGTCTGCAAACTGCAATCCCTGTGTCTCAAAGACCATCATCCACAACAACAAGGATTAAGACGAAAGGCTGTAATTCTTGCCGTTCAGCACGATGCAACTCAAAGACCATCATCCACAACAACAAGGATTAAGACAGATTGCCTAACTTGATTTTGGTAGGACTTGAAAGGCCTCAAAGACCATCATCCACAACAACAAGGATTAAGACAGGGTCAGCAAGACCACCTTGCGATGACCACGCCCTCAAAGACCATCATCCACAACAACAAGGATTAAGACATTCTTTGGTAAAAGAATCGCACTTTGTCACGTCTCAAAGACCATCATCCACAACAACAAGGATTAAGACTGTTCCTCAGCAATTCTAAGTGCTCTTTTAATGTTCACTCAAAGACCATCATCCACAACAACAAGGATTAAGACAAGCCATCTGTAGAAGTTCGGGGCGCTCTGGGCTTCTCAGAGACCATCATCCACAATAACAAGGATTAAGACCAAAACGCATGAGATACTCAGCATGATAGATACCAATAGGATATCGATTATAATCTTATCAGCAGAAAATCCATCAACATAGACGCAAAAAGTAGACCGACGATATTTTTCTACGGAAAACATTTGTTTTATCCGTAGAAAAATATCGTTATTAATGATAAAATTGTATCTTTGCACAGATATAATAAGGTGACGATATGAATAACATCATGAACAAGGCGACCGCGCAAGGAGGTATAATAACAACCGCAGAACTCTCAAAGCAATCCGATTATCTGAAGATTGTTAGAGCAACGAAACGTGGCGACCTGATTCGGGTTCGTCACGGAGTATATGCTGTACCAGACGCCCTCTTCAACACAATGATTGATGTGGAACGGGTTATTCCCAATGGGATAGTATGCTTATACAACGCTTGGGCATACCATCACCTCTCCACTGTTGTTCCACCTTCTTTCAGCATCGCCATTGAATCCAAGCGCAAGATAGCCATACCTCCAACCTTGCCTATAGAACTTTATTATTGGAAAAAGGAGAACTTGAAGTTTGGGATAATGAGCGCAGAAATTTCTGGGCATCATGTTCATATAACAGACATGGAGCGCAGTGTGTGTGATGCTGTCAAATATCGCAACAAAATAGGAATGGAGGTTTGCTCCGAGGTGATACGCAATTATCTAAAAAAGAAAAATCGGAATCTGAGCCGCCTATCGGAATATGCCAAGCGACTGAGAGTTGCCAACATATTGAAAAATTACATAGAAATAGCAATAGGATAAAATGGAAAAGAAAAACTATGGTAAGTCCGTAAAGACGCGTCTGCTCAATCTGATGAATGAGACAGGCTATAAATATATGTACCTTCTTGCAAGATACTTCAACGAACGATTGCTATACAGAGTATCTGTAAGCCAGTATAAGGATAACTTCTTGTTGAAAGGTGGCTCTCTGCTCTATGCGATGGATGGGTTAGACGCTCGACCAACAACAGATGTGGACTTTATGGCTGAAAGAATCAACCGTGACCGTGACTTCTTAGCAAATGTATTCCAAGAAATCTTGGGGATAGCGTGTCATGAAGACGGTGTTACGTTTGATACAGAGAACATTACATTTGAACCCATAACTGTGGAAAAGAAATATCCAGGCACAAGATTTTTCTTCATGGCACACATGGACAGCATTGTCCACAAGATGTCTGTAGATATAGGTTTCGGTGATGTAGTGACACCTTATCCAGCATCCATAGACTTTCCCCTGCTGCTACAGAATATTCCATCCGTCAATCTACTGGCATACTCGTTGGAGACTGTTGTTGCAGAGAAATTCCACACGATGATAGACCGTGATGAGTACAATAGTCGAATGAAGGATTTCTTTGACTGCTATCAGTTGCTGACCAAACGCTCTTTAGACGATAACATATTATATGAGGCTATCAAGGCAACATTTGACAATCGTGGACTTGAACACAATCCCGAACTGAAGTTGTTCACGGACGAGTTTATCAATGATGCTAAACGGCAAATACAATGGAAGTTGTTTCTTAAAAAGATACAATGGAAAGAAGAACTGGACTTCAGTGATGTAATGCAAGTTATCACAAATCGTCTAAAGCCTATGGCTGAAAAATATTGGAACAAGGAATAATAGTGACTCTCTTTACCTTCATTCTGTATAAAATACTGATAAATCAATGACAAAGAACCCTGTTTGGTATCATCAGATTAATGTTTTATGATGAGTTTGTTGTTATTGTTGTCCACGGTGAATGTTCCGAACTTCTCGAGTACGCTCTGACCGAGCAGCAGGGATGCCCTCTGGCTCTTGACAACTGAAGCGTCCACGTTCCTGAGGACAGCGTCTCCTATCTTCACCTCCTTCAGCGTAATGACTGTTCCCTCGGAGATTCCTCCATCAGCAATCTGGTAGTATCTCTTGCCCTTAATGTCGTCCTTTGAAAGGTACTTGTTCTTGAGCATGAAGTCCGCCTCGACCTTGCTGATAGTCACGTCGCTTGCTCCCGTGTCGAAGATCATGCTCAGCTGGAGGCCGTTCACGCAGCAGTCCACATCGAACGTGCCTCCCGCATGACGCGAGATAGGCACTTCGGTAATATGCTCTTCCTTGGGTTCATGGCAATCAGCGCTCAGTTCCGATATCCTCTCGGCAAGCTTGGATGTGTATTTTGAGATAAGAGCCCTGAAGTCATCACGGTCACGTATCGCATCCATATCGTCATCGTGCTCTATATGGGCAAATTTGCAGTATCCCATTTCCAAAGCAGTCCCAAGCGCCTTCACAGCTTCATCAAGGCGTCCCATACGGGCATAGAGACAAGCCTTGTCGTAGTAGTTACCGACATTGGCAGGTTCATCATCTATCATCTTCTGCATCCACTCGTCCGCTTCCTGGTCACGTCCGAGAAAGTGAAGGGCATAATGGCGGCAGCTGCCGGAATTGGCGATGGTATCAATCTGAAGGATCGTCTCGAAATCTGCTTTAGCCAATTCAGCGTCTCCCCTTTTCCGGTACATCTCTCCACGCATGAGGAAAGTGTATGCGTATGTCTTGTCCAGATCAATTCCCAAGTTATACATCTCAAATGCCCTGTCATCGTCCCCCATGAGTTCATAGCACCAGCCTTTCGCATAATAGGCAAAAGCGTACATCGGCTCAAGGTCAATGGCGCGATCCAACACCTTGATTGCCTCCTCATATCTGCCTGCGGCCCTCAGCATACTTGCCTTACTGCAGTTGTTTGTGTAATCATCCTCCATGGCGATTGCCGCATCAATATCAGAAAGTGCCCTATCAATCAGGCCCAGTTCGTCATAGCAGTCTGCACGTTTGGCATAGATGACACCATCCTTGCCATACTCCTGCTCAATGACGTCAAGACCTTTGATAGTCTTCACAAAATCGCGATCCTGCTCATAGAGCGCCACATCATTCACTTGCCATATTATCTTGTTCTCACTGGATTTCATCATGTCCTTTATCTTCGCATGGGCATAGCTGGAATGCTTCTTCTGCACATTGAGTGCAGTCGACATGTCAGCGTAGTCATCCTTTTCCAACCAGGTAATCACATCGTCAATGGCCTTATCCGTCTGGCCCATCTTATCGTATGCCAGACATCTGAACTTGTATGTTCCGGCATAGTCAGAGTTGTACTTCTGGCACTTGTTAAGAATCTGGACAGCGCCCACATAATCACCCCTGTCTATCATATTCCTTGCAAGACCGACCATCGCTGCGACGTCAGTCTCATCCTCCTTTACCATCTGTCTGTATACCGCATCTGCCGCCGAGTAGTTTTTAATATCATAGTATGCCTGCGCAAGGTCAAAGGAAATGTCCGTGACATTATCTTTGTTGTCCTTCCTTGCTGCCGTAAGCGCCTTATTAAGCCATTCCACCTGCAGGTTCTTCTCATCAAGGTTGTCATAGATGCTTGCCTTCCACCAGTAGAGAAGGGAGTTCCTGTAATCGGTCTTTTTCGGATTGTTCACCTTTATGGCCTCATTGACACATGACATGGCCATGCCATATTCCTTCCTGTTCCGATAGATACGGCACATGAGCATCCAGCATTCGGTGTTCTTCGGAGTGGACTCCAGCTGCTCACCAAGTAGTTTGAGCGCCTGGTCTTCATCTCTGCTCTCCTGGAGAATATCATAAGCCTTCTGGAGGTTGTACGGTCTGTTGTCGTTTTTTGACTGGGCGGACGACTCTCCCGTGAATGCACATAGTGCAAGAAGCACTGTTGCAATAGATTTTGTTATCCTCTTCATATTGCGAATTTTATACATATCAATGATATTATCCCTTGCTATGTAACCCAAAATTGTAATCTTTATATATCACCAAGACTTCACTGCAAATTTCAAGATTAACAGCATAAAAACCAAGCAATTTACACGCGTATGTATGAACTATATGTAGTCTTGTACGAAACCACCTGAGGCATCCGTCTCGTACATTATTTGGTCATTTCATAAATTAACACCACGATGCAGGTGCAATACCGGAAAGAAGGAGTATCTTTGCCAGGTAAAGCAAGATGAAAGACGTCCTTATCATATCCAAAGGTGCGGAACTCGTTCGGGTCCCGCTATGCAATCTTGTCTTCATCCAGGCCAATGCCAATTATTCTGAAATCGTAACTCTCAACGGAAAGAGAACCCTGGTTTCCTTCCAGTTGGGACAGATTGAGGACATGATTGAGGAGCAACTTGGCGAGGACAGTGGCGACTTCCTAAGGCTAGGACGAGGATACATCATCAACAGCGCTTACATCTTCCAGATCGACGTCACCAAGCAGAAGCTCATCATGTCGGACGGAGACCGCTGCTGGCACGAGCTGAGCGCATCGAAAGAGGTGCTGGGAAAGCTCAAGACATGGATTGAAGTGGAACATAACACAGATAAGAGATGATCAGAATTACAGAAGACAACACCAAGGATACCGACTTCCGCGTTCTGCGACCGAAAGAGAGTGCAGAATCCACGAAGAGGTCTGCCGATGCCTCCCAAAAGAGGTACCGCTGGATATGGTGGGCCATCTTCGGCGTAATCGCCGCTCTCCTGGTCGCCAGTATCGCTTTTATGATGTCCAAAAAGGAAGTAGGGCCAATGTTGCCGGACACCACCGAGGACGAGGCTCTCCACTACCTGTATGAACCGGAGACTCCATCATCTCAGGATCCGGAAGACACGGAGGCGACAATCAGTGCATTTGCCGGCAATACAGACAAGGCGTTCACGGAACATGCATCACGTACTGTCAACGACATACAGTTGGAGATATACATCCCTCATGGGACAAGACCGGAACTGGCTGTCGGCACACCCGACATAACCGACAAGTCCATCATCTTCGCCACCCAAGCTGCCGATATTAGGGCAGACAACGGCAAGATTGTGGGTGCATTCGTCCTGAAGGGAAAACCCCTCGCCTGGGGACTCTCAAAGAAAGGATACGTAGCCATAATTGAAGACAAGATTACCGTCGGAGTCGCAGAGAACTCCCCTCTCTTCGAAGAAGCGACAGAGAAGGAAGGCTATTTCTTCAGGCAGTACCCTCTGGTATTGGGAAGGAAGGGCCATCGAGAACGAGCCGAAGGGCAAGTCTGTCCGCAAAGCTATCTGTGACAGGAACGGAGAAATTATGGTCATCATGACCGCCGGAGCAGAATCATTCCATGACTTCGCGCAGGCGCTTGCCGACTTTGGCGTGGATAACGCCGTATACCTTGTAGGTTCTGAATACTCATACGGATTCTATCGCGACGAAACGGGCCGACTCATACAGTTCACACAAAAGATCCGTGGCGGACAGAAATACGAAAACTTCATCATCTGGAGGAAGCAACCGTGAATGGGGAACGCTACTTCGAGAATACCCAGAAATTCTATTCGATGGATCTGGGACTGAGGAAGAGTTTCGGAATGCACTTGGATTATTATGGAAGAATTTCAAATCAAGATGATGTCAGCCTCATGGAGGATTTGCCGATGGTTCTTTTGGCAGATCCTTCTGTTCTATTGCATGCCCTATCTTTGGCTGAATCATTATGATACTGCAACTGTAGTATTGATGTTGCTGTATACAACATCCTTTTCAGTGTATTGGGAATTTGCATCTGAAACCAACAGATTCAAGTTGCTTTGGATCCCGTATCTGGCTTATTGTGCCATTGCGGTTATATTATGCTGCGCAATCGGGACATGGAATGCCTCGATATTGTTTTCGCTTTTGATTCTATTGTATGGGGCTGCTTGTATCCTTTTGACGAAAGCCTGCGAAAGATTACTTCAAAGATTCCGAAAAGTGAACAAATTCGGCTGGATTGTCACAGTTGCAGTGCTTGTCTTATTTCTTGTCACACTGAAAACTATTGGAGTTTCTTGGGAATCTTCAAGACAAGGGACACCGGAGATGGAAAAGAATGAAATATTGGCAAGAAGAAATTATCTGCTTGACAAGCTGCTCGTGACACCAGAAGAAGTCCTGAACGAAATGCCGTCATCCATAGGCGTTCAATTCCAGGGAGAATGGGCATTGTACTCATGCTCAATGTTGTCAGCGGCACTGGTAGACATGTCTAAGTTATATCCTGAGACCAGGCAAGAGAATCTCCAATATGTCGATAGCCTCATTGGCATTGTGATGTCTCCAGAACTCAGCTATTATGACTACTTGAGATGGGGTGAAGATCCTCTGGAGAGTTTGAACGGCGACGAAAGCCACATATCATACCTCAGCCATTTGGCTTGGATGATGTGCGGTTATAAGCAACTTGGCGGTGATTCAAAATATGACAAGTTGCTGTCAGACTTATGCCGGACAATGAATAGAAGGATACTCAATAGTGACTGCATGAATTTGCCTACTTATCCCGGAGAATCCATCTATATTCCGGACATGCTTGTAGCCATTGTCGCTCTGAACAAATATGCGGAACTGAATAACGGGAAATACCGCAGTACAGTGAGAAAGTGGATAAGTCGGGCAGCAGAGGAATGGCTTGACGAAAAGACCGGATTGTTGGTTTCGTTCCTGCAGGAGGACGGTACTCAATATGGAGATGTTCCTGTAAAAGGCTCATACTCGGCCTTGAACTGTTACTACTTGACTTTCATTGACCCTCAATTCGCCAAAGAGCAATATGATACACTTAAATCATTATTCTGGAAAGAAGGCATAATCGCCGGCCTGAAAGAATACCATGATCGTAGATGCTATCTGGGTGTGGATATAGATGCCGGGCCGATTCTATTTGAATTAAGTCCGTCCGGGACAGCCTTTATGACAGGAGCTGCAACCTATTTTAATGACAGTTCAGTCAGGAAAGACATATTGAGGACAGCAGAAATTGCTGGACATTCAGTCAGACATAACGGCAAGCAGCATTATCTTTTGGCAAACGTGGCTTTAGTCGGCGAATCCATTATGCTGGCCATGAGAGCACATTTCAAGTGATTGGACGGCGTTGTTATACTCGTCAATCCGAGAGCCTTTTTGTTCACTATCTTGGTAAGCATTCGACAAATTGTAATTAGGGACTGTCGGAAAGTCGAAATTTTTCTAAAATAATGGCCACCTTTGCATTTCCGAAGTTCAAATCAGTCTGACAGACTTGTTTATAGTGAGATTCAACTAAGCTTACCATAATCACAACTCCCTTGATGTCCCTAAATTTCGACTTGAGCTATTAATACAATCTCTTTTTAATGTCATCCATCGCGGCTCACCAGTAAAATCCTGTGTTTAACCGAATATCATAGATAATCTGTAGAGG
>OIXA01001288.1_pt1 | contig 32355 bp, 21 predicted proteins | sample 1587721 | NCBI WGS metagenome assembly OIXA01 (sample SAMEA3888900, study PRJEB22519) | human gut metagenome | biome: human gut; feature: human-associated habitat; material: faeces | place: Denmark | collected 2013
ACTTTTGCAAATGTGGGTGCTCAATCGAAAGTGACAATTGAGCATCAGTTTGTTACTTATCAGGAATTATTTAGTCAGATTCAAAAACAAACGGGCTTGACGGTTGTGTATAGCAACAATGAATTGAATAAAGATAAGAAAATACAAGCCGGATTTGTACAAATGGAGCTGGAAGATGTGCTGGACAAGGTTTTGGCTGGAACTAATTTGGGGTATGAATTTATGGATGAATTTGTGATACTAAAAGTTGTCACGAAAGATGAAAAGAAGAAAACTATACGGGTTTCTGGAAAAGTAGTTGATGAAAAAAACATGGCTTTACCTGGAGTGACGGTAATGGTAAAAGATTTGAAACTGGGAACAACAACAGGTTCTGACGGACGTTATGTGTTGACGATCCCGGAGATAGATAATATATTTTTGGTATTTTCTTTTGTCGGGATGCATACGCAGGAAGTGAAGTATGCCGGGCAGGACTCGATAAACGTGGTTATGAAGGATGACGTGGAGGTTTTGGAGGATGTGGTGGTTACCGGTTATGGGAATATGTCAAAAGGTAATTACACGGGAGCAGCGACCACGATGAAGGCCGAAGATATTATGATGGCAGGAGTTTCTTCGATTGATCAGATGTTGCAAGGTGTGGTTCCGGGTATGCTCGTTCAACAGGGAACCGGAATGGTTGGGGCATCTCCAAAAATTCGGGTTCGCGGGGTGTCTTCCCTGTTGGGAAGTCAGGAACCGGTTTGGGTCGTTGATGGGGTAATACAAAGAGATCCGCAACCTTTCAATTCGGAAGATAACACGAAATTCTCGGTTGATGCAGATGATATTTCTCAGTTGGCTGGTAATGCTATTTCTTGGTTGAACCCCAATGATATAGAGTCTATAACCGTGTTGAAAGATGCATCTGCGACAGCGATTTATGGTTCCGAGGCAGCCAATGGTGTGATTGTAATCACGACTAAAAAAGCGAATGTTGGTAAAGTTTCTGTTGCGTATAGCGGGGATTTCTCCATCGGGCAAAGACCTCGTTATGGCTTATATAACCAGATGAACTCCCGGGAAATGATGGAATTTTCTCAGGAAATGTATGAAGACCGGGTAAGTTATCCTTCAAAAGTGCTATCTATCGGGTATGCTGGTTTGATGCAATCTTATTTGAACAAAGAGATTACTAAAAAGGAGTTTGATCAAAGATATGAAAAGATGGCTGGCACGAATACGGATTGGTTCGATTTGCTTTTTCAAAACTCATTTAGCCATAAACATAGTTTGAGTCTTAGTGGGGGATCAGAAAAGATTCAAAACAGGACTTCTCTCGGGTATACAGATGAAACGGGAGAGGCGAATGGAAATAAGGTTACGTTATTGACAGCGATTTCCAACACGACTGTAAACTTGATGAATAATAAGCTTATTGTAAATTTATTATTGAAAGGGACTTGGCGTAAAGTGAAAGGATTTGCCTATGATGTGGATCCCTTTAGTTATGCTTATAACACGAGCCGGGTGATCCCGATGTATAATGAAGACGGCTCTCTGTATTATCATGAGAAATGGGCCGATGAATCAAGTACGGTTATCAATAATAAAACGAGTTATTTGTACAATATTCAAAATGAATTGGATAATACGGGAAGTGAAAATAACACGAAAACTTGGGGTACTACGTTAGACGTCAAGTGGAATATTCTACCGGGATTGGATTATCAAGGATTAGTTTCTTACTCGTCTTCATCTGCTGATGTGAAAAAGTATGCGACGGAACGTTCTTTTTATATAGCCTCTTTGCGTGGGTATGATTACGGGGCTTATGAAAGTTCTGCACCGGAGTTTGCTTATACTCGTTTGCCTTTTGGCGGTTTACTGGAAACGGGATTGACAGATGTTTCTACGATCACGGTTCGAAATGCTTTGATATATGATCGTATGTTTAAGGAAATCCATAGGTTGACTCTGCAATTGGGTATTGAGACCAATTCCACGAAGACAAGAGGAACAACAGGGAAACGTTATGGGTATCTGAAAGATAGAGGTGAAACCTTTATCAAATTACCTTTGACATATTCTGATTTAGCGTGGGAAGGTGATCTGTTGGATAATGACCTTGCTCAAGGAGAAGCGACGGTGTTGAATAAGATTGATAATAAGCTCAGTGAGTATGTTTCTGTCGTGTACACCTATGATGGGCGTTACGTGTTGAATGCAAGTGCCCGTCTAGATGCTTCCAATCGTTTTGGACAAGATAAGAATAAACGTTTTGCACCGACGTGGTCTGTGGGGGTCAAATGGAGAGTTGCAACCGAGCGTTTTGCGAAGAATTTGTGGTGGTTGAATAATTTGGATTTAATTGCATCTTACGGATCTCAAGGAAATGCCGTTGAGACGGTCTCTCCCTACTTGATAGCAAAAGATGGAGGTGTCAATGAATACTATAATGTTTATTTGCTAAATATAAGCTCGTTACCTTATCCTGATCTTGGGTGGGAAAAAACAAAAACTTATAATTTTGGTGTTGATGCAGCGTTGTTGGATGGACGTTTGAATTTTACGGTGAATTACTTCAAGAAGATCAGTGATGTACTTTCTTCTCGTAATATTCCACGGGAAAACGGTATGGAGAATGCTGTGGTAGATGGTGGAGAAATGACGAATACTGGTTATGATTTCGTGATCAATGTGATCCCCGTGCGTACCAAAGATTTCACTTGGCAATTGTCTCTGAATACAAGTGTGACCAAGAATGAGGTTAATAAAAATCAACGCATCAATACTTTGAATGATTATTTGGAAGGAAGTGCAGTGGTTGATGGAGAGGCTTTTTCAACTTTTTATTCTTTTAAATATGATGGACTAAATGATGAAAATGGGACACCGGAGTTTGCCTATATGGATGTTTTAAATGGAACAAGTCCATTAGACTATTTGGTAAAATCCGGGAAATTTACTCCTGATTTCTCCGGAGGTTTAAACATGATGTTTAAATATAAAAACTGGTCATTATATGCATTGTTTAATGTGCAATGGGGCGGCCATGCCCGTTTGCCCAAGTTGTATGACACAGACAGTAATTATGGAATCCCCACTCCGGAGCAAAATGTATCCCGGGATTTAGCTCGTCGTTGGCGGAAAGCTGGGGATAAAACAAATATACCTTCTATCCCGACTTCTGAGGCATATATCAATCTTCCGGCAACAGCCTCGGTAGCTAGTACCGAAAGGAGACTTTATGATATGTATAATAATTCTGATTTACGTGTGGCAAGTACGGATTTTATCCGGTGTCGGTCATTAGCACTTTCTTATGAATTTAGTCAGAAATGGTTATCCCGTATTGCAGCTCAACGGTTTGTTATTAAGGCGAGTATGACAAATCCATTTATGTGGGTTTCTGATAGTAAATGGGATGGTTTGGATCCGGAAACAGGTGATTGGCCTGCAAGACGAGTTACATCCTTGTCATTGCAAGTAATGTTTTAAGATATAAATTGAAGATCAAATGCAAAATGATAGTATGATGAAGAAATTACAAATCATGATATGTATATTGGGATTACTTGGTTTAAATTCCTGTTCCGACTATTTGAACAAAGAATCGTCGGATGAAGTAATCGTGAAAACGGTCTCGGATTACAGTGAACTGCTTTTAGGGGCTGGTTACCCGGAACCGACGGGTTCTCTCTATAACACCCTGTATTTGTTGGATGACGATTACATGCTCAATGAAAGTTCTTTGGATGACGAAGAAGATTACAGCGGTGCCGTGAGTGCTTTTCCTTTCTATACGTGGCAAGCAAATATGTGGGAACGACAGGAGGTTGATGTATCTACATATGATGAATCTTATTCTCCAACTTATACCCGGTTGATGGGTGTAAATGCTGTTTTGGACGGGATTGACGAGGCTATCGGAGAGGTTGAGGAGCGGGACCAAGTAAAGGCAGAGGCCTTGGCGTTAAGAGGGTATTATTATTTTATGTTGGTGAACCTGTATGGTGAACCATATAATTATAACAAACAAGCTTTAGGTGTTCCTTTGAAATTAACTGCCGATATGGAGACAAACGGGACTGCTCGTAGTACGGTAGAAGAAGTGTACAAACAAATCGTGTCGGACTTGAAGGCCGCATCGGATTTGTTTGAAAAATACCCAAAACGTCGAGGAAGCTATCGTATTAATCTGCCCACGACAAATATTCTTTTGTCTCGGGTTTATTTACACATGGAATTGTGGGATGATGCGATTGCGGCTGCCACGAAAGCCATTGAAAATGGTGGTGTTTTAACCAATTATGTCAATTTGGAGAGTTCCTCTACTTGTATTTCCAGTTACAACTATTCGGAAGTGGAATGGGTGTACGGGAATGGTAATACCCCTACCCGATCTTTATCTGGTATGGTTGTGTCGACAGAGTTGCGTAATAAATTTTTAGAGAATCCTAATGATACCCGTATGAACTTATGGTTTTTGATCAGTGGTACGAATTGGAATATTACCAAAAAGCGTCTTAGCTATCCTTCCGGGACACCTCGGACCCCGACAAATTCCATTCGTATGTCAGAGGCTTATTTGAACCGAGCAGAAGCCTATGCTCAAAAAGGAGAGAGTGGGGCGGCTTGGGATGATTTAAGCCATTTACGAGAGAATCGTTATAAGGAATATAGTGAAATAGCAATAACGGATGCAACCGTGTTATTGGAGGAGATTCGTGAGGAGCGTCGTTTGGAATTATGTTTCGATGAAGTACGTTGGTTTGATTTACGTCGTTATGGAATGCCCTCTATCTCCCATCTTTACAAGGTGAGAAAATCGGCATCTTGGCAAACATACACGTTAAATGAAAAGGATCCGTTATATACATTACCACTTCCTAGCGAAGTAATGAATGAAAATCCGGCTCTTCAACAAAACGAGTCAGCCAAAGAACCGACAAGACAAGGAAGATGATGTGAAATCTAAAATGTAATCGAGATGAAAATGAGAATATATGCAATTCTGTTAGCCATTTTATTTCTAGGTGGCTGTGCGAAAGACACCGAGATTGGAAAAATCATGGTGCCCGGGGCAGATTATACACTTCCTCAGGGAGGTGACGTTACGGCGGATCAACGAATCTTGAAATTATACGAGACTTATGGCAGTTATTTCTTGTATGAATTTTCAGAAAAAGATTTCAATTGGACACAAATTTCGGGTTCTTTAGGTGATGATATATTTCGGTTTGACCCTATAGAGCCGGGTAAAGTGGCTAATTTGCTTGATTTACTTCAACTTACTTGGTTTGATTTCTATGATCAAGAATTTCTAGCCAAAACCATGCCTATACGAATATTTTTGGCTGAAACCGTACAGTTGCAGGTTAGTGAATTTGACTGGGGTACATGGGATTATATATTAAGTTGGAAAGATATATATGCTCGTTACTTGGATAATCAGATAGCTATTAGTAACGTGGATAAAAATATAACCGAGATGTCTGCGGAAGAAAAAAGAGAGTATAAATCTAATTTGCAGAGTGTATTTCTGGAATATCTTGTAACTTCTGCAATTATTGTTGCTCCGGATGAATTTATTGCGATTAGCGACTACTTAAATAATGTAAGTGATACCGAGGAGGCCCGGAATGCTGGATTCGTTTTAAATCCAACGATGGATTATGAATGGAGTGTTGACGGCAATATGACAGAATCGAATGATTTGAATGCTTATCTCGCTTCTCTTGTTTTTCGGACAACTGAAGAGTGGAAGGAAGATATACAATATCCTTTGGTCAAGCAAAAGTATGATATACTGGTAAATTGGTTGAAAACGGGATATGGCATAGACATCGTTAAAATCGGAAATGCTATTTATGAATAAATTGTTGTATGTAATAAAATTACGTGTATGAAAAGATGGATTGTACTGTTTGCTGCAGTCATGTTTGTAACTTCTTTTACGAACATAATTTCTGCAGCTGATAGAAAAAAAGACAAGAAAAAGGAGATTAAAGAGTCTTCAGCAGTGAAGGAAACGGCTTATGATAAGTTAATGAAAAAATCTGATCGTGAGACAGCGGTAGGAGATTTTATGACTTTACACAAAATAGGGGGTAAGCTTTATGTTGAAATACCTCTGAAATATTGTGGACGAGATTTGTTGATTGCCTCTACTACGGCAGAATCTAGTAATTCAAGATTAGCCACTGTGGGGTATAAAATCAATGATCCGATGCATGTCAAATTTGTCAAAATGGACAGTTCTATGATATTGCAGTCCGTGAATTCTAGGGTTGAAAGTGATGCTGAATTGAAATTGGCATTACAACGAAACTATATGAATTCATTCAATAAAAAGTATGCTATTGAGGCTTATAATAATGATTCTACGTCTGTTGTCATTGACATGACAGAAATGTTTATTGGTGATGAACCTGCTTTAAAGCCTGTAGAAGAGAGATATAGTATTTTGACGGTGAATTCAAATTTAAGACCCAATTTTGCATCGTTGGGGAAGATTAAAGCTTTTGAGGATAATGTTACGATCGAATCCTATATGACTTATGACTACACGTTGTCCTTTTTTGGAACTGAAGTGCAGAAGAATGAAATAACAACGAAAGTGAATAGAACCATTCTTTTATTGCCCGAGGAACAAATGAAACCGCGTATTGCGGATACTCGGGTAGGAATTTTCCTCACCACGAAACAGGATATTACGATGGAAAAAGATGGTATCTATTATTATACGTTGGCTAATCGTTGGCGTCTCGAGCCGAAAGATATGGAAGCTTGGGAGCGTGGAGAGTTGGTGGAACCGGTGAAACCTATCGTGTGGTATATTGATGATGCTTTTCCTGAATCATGGAAAGCTCCTTTGAAACAATCCGTGTTGATTTGGAACAAGGCGTTTGAAAAAATAGGATTCAAAAACGTAATGAAAGCTTTGGACTTCCCCAAGGATGACCCGAATTTTGATCCGGATAATTTAAAGTATTCCTGTATTCGTTATGTACCTATTGCTGTGGAAAATGCTATGGGACCTTCTTGGGTTGATCCTCGTACGGGAGAAATTATTAATGCAACAGTACTTGTTTATAATGATGTAATTAAATTGATTAATAGCTGGCGTTTTATCCAAACCTCACAGATTGATCCAAGAGTACGTGCAAAAAAAATGCCGCAGGAGATTATTGATGAATCTTTGACCTATGTTTTTGCTCACGAGATTGGACATACTTTGGGACTGATGCATAATATGGCTGCATCCAGCGCTATCCCCGTAGATTCTTTGCGTTCTGCAACTTTTACTCAGAAATATGGAACCACTCCTTCTATTATGGACTATGCCCGTTTTAATTATGTTGCTCAACCTGAGGATAAAGGAGTTCGCTTATCTCCTCCTGATATGGGGGTGTATGATGATTACGCTATAAAATGGTTGTACTCTCCGATCCCGGGGAATAAGTCTGTAAAAGAAGAGGCTAAGATATTAGAAAGTTGGGTAGATGAGAAGGCTGGAGATCCTATGTATCGTTACGGAAAACAGCAAGTTTTTTCCCGTTACGATCCGAGTGCTCTTGAGGAAGATCTTGGAGACGATGCATGTAAGGCCGGAGATTATGGGATCAAGAATTTGCAATATATTTTGGGGCATTTTGATGAATGGATAAAAGACGATGAAGCGATGACTCGTCGTGAAGAGCTCTATATTGAGCTTTGTACTCAATACACTCGTTATTTATTAAATGCTTTGGCAAATGTGGGAGGTATTTATTTGACGGAAGTAAAGGATGGAACTCCGGGGGAACGTTGGCAATCTGTGCCCCGAGAGATTCAGCAAAAATCTTTATTGTGGGTGATCAAGCAGATTCGTAATAGCGATTGGTTAGATCAACATGAATTGACCCGTCGACTTCCTTTAGCATTAAGTAAAGGTATTATTGGAAAAAAACTTTTGGAATTGAATAATGGAGTACTCCTTTCTTCACACGTTAGTATGCAACCTTATGCACTAAAAGATTATTATGATGATTTATATACCGGGATTTGGGAACCTACTATTCAAGGTCGTCATTTGACAGACGGAGATAAATTGTTACAGAGAATGTTGGTACAAAATGCTGTAAATTCTGTAGGTAAGATTGTTGGAAATAAGAGTAGTAAGTCTCTTCAAAACCAGATATTGGCTTATGCTCCCTCCGTGGACGAGTTGGCTCTTTATGGTTTGGACCCTATGGGATATGTTGAGGAATTTTTACCTGCACTGCGTGCTTTAGAAGAAGAACGAGGACAAGGGTATGTTGCTTCGTGGTTATCGAAACATAAACAGTTTGGAGATAAGGGAGATTATGGCTGGCAATCAGAAGTTAAAACAGACCAGATAGACGAATCAGGAGCCTATTATGTAGATATGTTGGAGAAAATCGAACGTTTGATAAAAAGTAAAATGACTTCGGTCAATGCTGCGGACCGGGTGCATTATCGCTCTATTTTATTAATAATTGATTCTTTGAAAAAATGATAATATAGAATGAAAAAGGACTGATTCCATCATGGAATCAGCCCTTTTGGGTTACCTGTCTTTATTTAATTTCAATGGTTCTCTCTGCTTTTTTAATCTCTTCCAGAGATAGTTTCGGCAAGTCGATGGTTAGAACTCCGTGTTCAACCCCGGCAGCGATTTTCTCTTTATCCACGTCATCTGGTAAGATCATGGTTTGTTGGAATTTCGAGTATGAGAACTCCCGGCGTAAGTAGCGATGTTCTTTTTGCTCCTCTTTACTCTCGCTCTTTTTCTCCATGGAGATCACTAGATTGTTATCCTCGTCTATGCGAACGTTGAAATCTTCTTTTGTCATACCCGGAGCTGCAACTTCAACTTTATAATCTTTTTCGGATTCGATCACGTTAATCGCGGGTGCGGTTGCGTTTGCTCTTGTCATCCACTCGTTATCAAAGAAATCATTAAAGATACTTGGTAACCAATTTTGAGTTCTTCTTACAGGCATCATAATTTTAGTCTCCTATCTTTAAATTCAACATTATCATTTAATTGGATTCAAGTTCTTTGTGAACCTGCATTCGATTATAGTTAATGCAAAGCACGTGCCAATGGATTTTGAGGACTTTTTGTCACTGATATTATGTCAAATTTTCAGTGTTTCTGTCAATTAATGACGAGAAAAAAGCAAGATTAAATATTCAAATTTCTAATAATAATTGTAGCTTTATACCTTATTTTAGCAAGAGGATAGAGTAACTTAATGACAAATAAACATCGTATGAAGAAAAACTACAATTGGGCTAAGGCAACGCTTGTTATGGGTTGTATGCTTGGTTTGGGGTGGCTGGCTACCCCGGTAATGGCACGGGATATGGACGTGCGGTTAATGGATGAAGATACGACAATTATGGTAGTTGCCGAGGTACAACCGGAATTTAACGGGAATTTGAATCAATGGATCGGGGAAAATGTACAGTATCCGGAAGAGGCATATGCCAATCAAATTGACGGGCGGGTATTTGTTACTTTCGTGATCGAGAAAGACGGAGCGGTGACACATGCTCGTGTGGTTCGATCTGCCCATCCTCTTTTGGACGCAGAGGCATTAAGGGTGATTGCAGGTATGCCGAAATGGAAACCGGCCATGTCAGGTGGGAAAGCCGTACGTTTCGAGAAAACTTTACCGATTACGTTTAAATATACCCCGCAGGAAACGGTATTGACTTTTGAAGAGTATTTGAAAAACTTGGAGGAAGAACGAGTGATGTTGGAGAAAGGTGAAAAGATGAGTATGGAGGATATGGCTCGGCGGGTGAATGCTTTTAAAGAGCAATTGGGTGATGATGCCACCTTGCGTAAAATGTTGCTGGAAAAGAGTCAGTCGATCAAGGGACAAATTGATAGTACAGTGAAAGCTCAAACGAAAGTGTTGAAGTTGAAAAAGAATGACGTGAAGGAATTGACGAAGATTTACGAGGATGAGATTGATGCGAAGATTAAGTTAATCGAAAGTCTGGGTACTGATCAGTTTATCAGTTATTTCGTGGAATCGGAACTTGAAATGAGAAAGATAGAGATGGATAAAATGTTGAAAATAAAAGATCTCTTGAAGGATCGTTTCAAATTGTATTTTGAGAATTACATATTGCAACAATAATATTTTAGATTAAAAGATGTAAAAGCCGAGATTCTTTTTATCTCGGCTTTTTTGTTGCCACATTGTCAGTTTCGGTCGTAACTATGCATCAGCTTAGAACGTATATCACGGGTTGGTACATAGTTTGTATTAACTATTACAAAATGTATAAATCATAACAGTATGGCCTATATAGATTACTATAAAATTTTAGGAGTTGAAGAAAGTGCTTCACAGGATGATATCAAGAAGGCTTTTAAGAAATTGGCCAGAAAGTATCACCCGGACTTGAATCCGGACGATCCGAATGCCAAGCAACGTTTTCAGGAGATTAATGAGGCGAACGAAGTATTGGGTGATCCGGAGAAACGGAAAAAGTATGACCAGTACGGCGAGAACTGGAAACATGCGGACGAGTTTGAAGCTCAGAAACAACGTTACCAGCAGCAAGGTGGTGGCGGATTTGGTGACGGAGGCGGGGCTTACTGGTCCTCGGGAGGCGGATTCTCCGGTATGGGAGGAGACGGTGAATTTTCGGATTTCTTCGAATCCTTGTTCGGTTCTCGGAGAGGTGGTGGGCGAACTGCCGGATTCCGGGGACAGGATTATAATGCGGAGTTGCATCTTTCATTCCAGGATGCGGCTAAGACTCACAAGCAAGTGTTGACCGTGAACGGGAAGAATATCCGTATTACCGTCCCGGCAGGTGTTGCCGACGGGCAGACGATCAAGCTGAAAGGTCAGGGAGGTCCCGGGGTGAACGGCGGGCCTGCCGGAGATTTATATATCACGTTTGTCATTGCCGAAGACCCGGTATTCAAGCGTTTGGGTAATGATTTGTACGTGACGGCTCCTTTGAACCTGTACACGGCGGTTCTTGGAGGAGAACAAGTAGTCGAGACGATGAATGGGAAAGTGAAGTTGAAAGTGAAACCGGGAACGCAGAACGGGGCAAAGGTAAGGTTGAAGGGCAAAGGTTTTCCCGTTTACAAGGAAGAGGGAAAGTTCGGTGACCTGATCGTGACTTACTCGGTAGAGATTCCGACGACGCTGACGGAAAAGCAAAAAGAGTTGTTCCGGGAATTACAGAATCTTAATTAGGGAGAAGAGTTATGGAAACAGATTTGATTATAGTCAGAGAATACTGTCAGAAAAGTCACGTGGACCCCTCGTTTATCGTGTCTTTGGAAGAGGACGGGTTGATTGATATCCGGGTGGTTGACGGAGAACGCTATTTGCTTGAATCGCAATTACAGGATTTGGAGCGTTTTATCCGTTGGCACGAGGATTTGTCCGTGAATATCGAGGGTATCGGTGTCATCCACGAGTTGATGGGACGTTTACACGAAATGCAGCATGAACTGGATCAGTTACGCCGAGAGGTTCGGGTGTTCCGCTCGAATCATTTCGGGTATTGGGAAGAATAGGAGCTAAAGAGTGTTCGTATATACATACTTCACACCCTCTAGCCCTTTACTGGTGTGCTTCTTCGCTTACTCTACTGCTACTCTTCTGCTACTCTATTGCTCTTCTACTGTAAATACAGTTAAAAAGCTAGTGAATAATAGATTAATAGTTACTTTTATTGTAAAGTAGTACAGAAGAGATACTTTGGTAAGTACGGTGCGTTACTATTACCTTCCTCTTCGTCTTATCCAGATAAAGATGGCAAAGAATATGAGGATAAGGGAGAGGCCCCCGATGAGTCCGAATTTCGTGACTTTCATGCCTGATTCTCCGACATATACCTTATTGTCGGGTGGTGTCGGGCGGCGGATGTCAATGGGTACTTCTTCATTCGACATCCAGAAGAAAGTTCCGAGAACAAAGGAATAGTTGGCGGCCCGGATTCCTTTCCTTCTCATCTCGACTTCCGAGTTACTGAGACAATCGGCATCTCCCATGATAATAATACGTTGTTCTTTATGGTTGATGTCTCTTCGTAGCGCGAGGACTGTGGTGAATATCTCTTCCCTTTCGCCTTTGACCGGATTCATGCGCACCGTGTCGTCGATGAAATTCGTGGTCTCGATCTCGTTCCAGCAACCGGTGGTGTCTGTTTTGAAGAGGGGAATAACCTCGAATCCTTTATCCGTCACGTAATTTAAGCCCGTGCATCCGGGAGTGGTGAACGGAATAGTCTTGTTTTCGCATGTCTTCCAAGAGATACGAGAGTTCTCCGGCCTCTTTGGTAACGGAAGAAACGATTAAATCCGGGGAGAAATTTTCTGATGGTTTTACCAGGCAACCTGGCATGAACTGTACTCCCAGTTGTTCTATTAATGGATTCATCAATGCTTGACGTTTAGGTTCTCCCGCAATGATCAGGTTACCTCCTTGGGCGATGTAGGTGTTCAACGTGTTCATCTCTTTCGGTGTGAACGGTGATCTGACATCAGCAATGACTAAGATGGTGATGTTAGACGGTATTTCATGTTGTAGGTCTACTTCCGCGATGTCAAAGCCTTGATTAATTAAAGCGTACCGGAAAGGTTTGTCTTGGGAGAAGTGTTTGTAATCCCGATCTCCCTCCCGCGTGCAACTTCGTTCACCGTGTCCTTTGACAAAACCAACGATGGGTAACTCCATGACCAGGCGTTTGAATGCCGCGGATATTTCTGATTCCTTGGGAAACGGGTTCATGAAATCATCATATATGCGTAAGAATGTTTTTTCCCCGTTTTCTCGCTCTAATAAACGTACAAAGCGGTTATTCTCGCTACTCAAGTCGATTAGGGTACGAATTTCTTCCGGAGTTTTTATTTTGTTGGTATCCAGGTCGATTGTTTTGGCGATTCTTTTCATCTGTTCACGCATCGTCATTCCCGGATAACGGAGTGAAAGCGATCGACTGGTTACCGTATCGTAATAGTAGACGTATTTCATGTCGATTTCCGGTTTGAAACGTCGATACATTTTAAAACGATTCATGTCGCTTTTGACCGAGCTCGGAAGCCCGTAGTACATATACCCGTCCAGGATATTCACGTAGGTCGTTATGGTGAGACCTCCTTCCATTTTTTTGATAATATCCTGACTATTCATGGTTAGGGTTCTTTGTTTCGTGCGAGTGGTATCGTAAAAACTCATGAATCTGGGGCGGGAACTGAAATAACCGAGCACGATGGCGATGAGGAATACCCCGATGTATCTTCCCCAGGCAATGGTCCAACTGGTTTTCTGGCGGATCACTTGTAGACGGAGGATCGTGAGCGTGAGGAAAAGGGCGATAACGATCAGGAAGTAAAGTATATCTTCGCTACATATCAACCCGTTAACGAATTCATCGGCTCTGCCGTTGATGGATAACCAGTAGGTGATATCTCTTACGAACTCGATGTCTTGCCACATGCCGCGGACTAGGCTGAGTGCCGCTAAAATAGCGAGTGTACCCATTGCAGAGACAACCTGATAGGAGGTTAAGCTCGACATGAAAAGCCCGATAGAGGCGTAAGCGCAAATCAGTAAATAAAGTCCTAGTAGCCCGGAAAGAGCAACCGTGAAATCGAATGCTTTGATCGTGCAGGCGGAATAGAGCACGTAAATGGCCAGTATCCCGATAAGTACCAGGCCATAAACGAGCATGGCAAAATATTTCCCCAGTACGATCTCTTTATTGGTAACAGGTGAAGAGTATAATAGCTTGATGGAGCCGCTACTTAATTCCCGGCTCATCAATCCCATGGTGAGTAGGGGTATATAGAGGTAGAGATATTGTTGGATGTGGGTGAATAACCCGTAATCTCCCCCGAACGTGAATAGGGTGAGGTTTCCTACCTCGTATTCCAGGGCCTGGCTTCTTACCGACATGCCGAAAGTTCCCGTGAATAAAATACTGGCTTGAAAGGTGAATACAATGAGGATTAGCCACGCTACCGGCGAATAGAATAAAGTCTGTAATTCTGTTTTCGCTATTTTGAATATCATGTTCATATCTTGGTGATTTACGTTATTTTTTAGATAATTCGGCGAACACGGAGTCCATGGAACTCTTTTCCAGGTTGATCTCGTTCAGGCGCCAGCCTTTGGCAACGCTTGTTTCGACGATGCGTTCGGCAATTTCGGGCGTGTCGTTGAATCTCAGTCGGTAGCGGGAGCCTCCCAACTCTTCTACTCCCGTGATTCCGGGGATAAGGCGTAATTCCTCTGTTCCGGGGTTTGCCAGGAGAGAGAGAAGCAGGGAATTCGGTTCTATGTAATTGTCAAATTCATCGACGGAACCCGAAAAGACGAGACTTCCTTGTTCTATCATGTAGATATGATCGCAGGTCGCTTGCACTTCTGTCAGGATGTGGGTGGATAGAATCACGGTACGTTCTTGTGCAATCTCTTTGATCAAATGCCTGATTTCCACGATTTGATTCGGATCCAAGCCATTGGTCGGTTCATCGAACACGACGAAATCAGGATTATGGATAATGGCTTGGGCTATTCCCAGGCGTTGCTGGTATCCTCCCGATAGATTACGGATCAGGCGTTTTTTGAAATGCGAGATTCCGCAACGGACGGTTACCTCGTCAACAGCCTTGTTGACATCGTTTTTAGGTACGTAGCGTAAGTTTGCACAATGTACCAGATATTCTTCCACGGTTAAGTCCGGGTGGAGAGGGGGAATCTGGGGCAGGAAACCGATGTGGCGTTTCGCTTGAACCGGATCTTTTCTCATGTCGATTCCTTTGATTGAAACACTTCCCTCCGTTTGCTTGAGAACACCGCAGATGATGTTCATCGTGGTGGATTTACCGGCCCCGTTGGAACCGAGTAAGCCGTAAATACCGTTTTTGTTGATTTCAAAATTGATATCCCGGATCGCCCACTGTACACTGTAGCGATGGGATAGGTTTTCGATTTTTAGGATAGATTCGTTCATACCATGTGATTTTAAACATACAATACTTTTTCCCGACTGATTTTACCGTTTATGGTTATGGATATCCCGGAGTTTTAGTTCAAGTTTTTTGTACACTTGGGGATCGTCATTACCCAGTTCTTTCTGGCTGGCAATCGCTTTTTCCAGGATAAGTTTGGCTTCTTTGAAATTCCCGATTCGTGCCAGTACATCAGCCGCCGGAACGGCTACGCGATCATTAAAACGATTCATGTTGAAAGCGTAGTTGATCCATTGGGTGCATAACTCTTTTGTCTTTTTGTCCGAAGGCGAGAGTTTCCAGAAATAATGCGTCCAGTTGATGATATTGTGGGCCGTCACGTTACCCGCATCGAGAAGAAATGAGGCAACGAATTTCATTTGTCCTTTTAAACTTCCCGCTTCTTTTATCATTTTCAGCGTGCCATTCTGATCCTCTGTGATCAACGAATCGACGTGATTTTCACGGATAAGTTTATCCATGTAAGTCGTTAAAGCATCCCTGAATCCTTCTTCATTGGTCCTGTTTTTAGTCCAATAGCATAATTTGATATATTCCGGGGTGGCGAAGAATATCCCTCGGCCTCGTTTTATGTTTAGATCCCCGTCCAGTAATCTTCCCGTGTAATGATTGAATTTCTCTTTTAATTCCAGTAATTCGTTGAACCATTCGAGATCTCCTTCCGCGATACTTTTCTCCAAAAAGGTCGTGATGTCATATTGCACGGGAAAAACGATATTAAAAGAATATCTTCCCACGAATTCCTTGTCGTTAAACTTTTCCCCGTGACTGAACTTCACGATTTCTTCCACGAGGCGAGTCATAAGTTCTTTATCATACAGGGAAATCTCGTCGATTAGCTTGTTGTCCACGTCGATTAGCTCCTTCGTGGGGAGGGCTTTTAAGTAAAGATTCAAGGCCACGGGTTTGTTCTTCTCGTTGGCCGAAGTGTAGTAATCATAAAGTAACTTCTTGCTGGCCGTTCCGTTTTTGATAGCGGCCATCATGTTGTCTATTCCCCCGTGGCGGGCATACATCGAGATCATGTTGGCTTCCGAAATAAAGCCGTCGGCATCCCGGGCTCCGACTATTTTATGGATCACTTTCCCGTTTCCGTCGATGAAAAAGAATGTCGGGTAACCCGTCACGGGATAGGTCTTCACGAACTCTTTGCCGGCAGGGCTTTCGGCGTCTATTTTGAAATTGATGAAAAGGGGATTATAGAAATCTCCCAGTTTTTCCTGAGGGAATACGGTTTCCGACACGTGTTTACAGGGACCGCACCATTTGGTGTAAACGTCCACGAAGATCGTTTTGTTTTCTGTCTTGGCTTTTGTCAGGATTTCCTCCCACGTGCCCGATTCGAATTTTACACCTTGTGCATGGCTTACCATGCAAGTGATAAATACACATACAAATGATAATACGATTTTCTTCATAATCTGTTTTTATAATGGAATGTTAAGAACTACCCCCTCAGGAGGGGGTGAGTTTTTTGATATGGTGATAAGGACTCTTACAGTTTACCGTTGTTGATATCCCGTAGCTTCAATTCGAGAGGTTTGTAAACTTTCTGATCTTCGTTTTTGAGTTCCTTTTGGCTGGCGATCGCTTTTTCTAAGATGATTTTGGCATCTTTGAAATTCCCGATTCTAGCCAATAGATCGGCGGCTGGAACAGCAACTTTATTGTTGAAACGATTTACGTTATAGGCATAGTTGATCCATTTGCTGCATAATGCTTTGGTCTTCTTGTCGGAAGGGGAAAGTTTCCAGAAATAATCGGTCCAGGCGATAATATTATGTGCCGTGACATTTCCGGCTTCAAAGATATGTTGGGCGAAAAATTGCATTTGCCCTTTTAATCCTTCCTTTTTGATCATATTCAGTACTTGATCATGCTCTTCTTTGATCAGGGAATCGACAGGGTTCTCGCTGATTAATTTGTCCATGTAAGTGACTAAAGCGTTTTTGAATTCCTCTTCGTTGACCCTGTTTCTGGTCCAGTAGCAAAGTTTATTGTATTCCGGCGTGGCGAAGAATAAGCCCCGGCCTTGAATAATGTTGAGGTCTCCGTCCAGTAGTTTGCCTCCCCCGTACACTCGGCCGCCGTAATTGGCAAACCTTTCTTTTAGTTGTAACAATTCATTGAACCATTCCCAATTGCCTTCTTGGATACTTTTGCGCAGGAAGGTTGTGATGTCGTACTGGACGGGGAAGACGATACAAAATGCGAACTTTTCCGCATATTTCCCGTCGGAGAACCGGCCGTCGTTGCTGGCTTTCACAATCTCGTCAACAAGTCTTGTCATCAAATCTTTGTCGTAAAGGGAAATCTCTTCAATTAGTTTGTTGTTCTCGTCGATCAACTCTTCGGTCGGGAGCGCTTTCAAGTAAAGATTCAAAGCTTCCGGTTTACTTTTTTTGTTGGCGGAAATGTAGTAGTCGTATAATAATTCCTTATCGGCAGTCCCGTTCTTAATGGCGGCCATCATGTTGTCAATTCCCCCGTGACGGGCATACATGGTGATCATTTTTGCTTCCGAGATAAATCCATCGACATCTTTGGCACCGACAATCTTATGGATGACTTTGCCATTCCCGTCAATGAAAAAGAAGGTGGGGTAACCCGTTACGGGATAGGTTTTCACGAACTCTTTCCCGGCGGGGCTTTCTGCGTCTATCTTGAAATTAATGAATCGGGAATTATAGTATTCTCCCAGTTTTTCCTGGGGGAACACGGTTTCCGACACGTGTTTGCAAGGGCCGCACCATTTGGTGTAGACATCTACGAAAATGGTTTTGTTTTCGGTCTTGGCTTTCGTCAGGATTTCTTTCCACGTGCCCGATTCGAATTTCACGCCTTGGGCGTGGCTTGCCACGCAAGCCACGAGTACACATACAAATGATAATACGATTTTTTTCATGATTTATAATTTATAGTTGAATATCTTATCGTCCTGTGAATGCGTAGTCGGATTTCCATGCCGAACGCTCCGGGCTATTGGTCAGAATCCAACGTATTCTTTGAGCCTGTTGCTGGCTAACGGAGCGGTGAACCCCGACGGGATCATCCATGATATTTTCAGCGAGGAAGAAGCAATCCCCGACAAGTTTATAGGCGGTTTGGTTTTTGTTATACCCCTCTTTGTCATTTCCATAGTATTTATGCGTGTCCGAGCAATAATCCTGGGGTTTCGCACTACTTGAAGCTCCCCACGTGGGAAGTAATCCCAGGTAGAACCCGAACCCGTTTACCAGTTCGTTTTCATTCTTTTCCCCGAAAGAACGTACCATCGTTTGTATCGATTGCAGTTTGTAGAGGATGCCGACCTCGTTGGGTGTCGGGGTCCAGCTTTCCGGGATAGAGGATAGGGTTAAGCCTTCCGGGATTTCTGCCGGGTCTGTCCCGGAGGTGATATACCGGGGAATACATGTTCTGGAAATAGTATAAAAGAATTTGTCGTATTCGTTTTCCCGATCCGAGATCAGCCACACGTTCAAATATTTGTCGTGAGGCCATAATGCTTTTTGATTCACGATAAACGTGTTGTATTGATCTTTAGCTTCATCGGTTACCTCTTCCACGTAGATTCGGTTGATGCCTGGTTCTTGCAATTTGTTCCCGTAAGGATCGTAAACGGCAGCTTTGAACCGGATTTTCGTGTCGACACCCATGGCGTTCGTGCTGACGCTCCCGGAGAACGTGTTATTGATTTTATCTAAAAGCAGGTGAATTCTTTCCATGGGTATTTCGCCGCCGTAACCCGCTATATCCTTGTTGGATTGAATCAAATGGAATATTATCGGAACCGTGATTTCCGTGTAAGCGTTCGAGACGGAAGGGTCCATGACCGTGAACGTCGTTGTGTTCGAAGTGATCTCCGTGCCTTTGATTTTGGCATACACGTTGAGTGTTTTGCCGATAAGTGACTTGTCGGAAGTCGAGAATACTTTCGATAGGGTTTCTCCCGACGAGGTGTAATACTCTATCTGGGAATGATCTACCCGGCTGTCTTGTACGGTAAATCCGTCTTCCGTCGTGAGTAACGGATTGAATTCGAGTTGTGCTTTCCCGTCGGCCAGTATCTGGTAATGACTGGTGCGTAGTTTTATTTCCTTGATGTGATCCATGTCAACCGGCCCCATTTCCAGGACTTCGTCTTTATCCGGGGTACAGGATAGGATGCATCCGATAAAGATTGCCGCGAGGGTGTATAGAATTCTTTTCATGTTTTTTAATTTAGAAGTTAAAGACTAATCTCATCCCAACCCGGATTTTGAATCATGTTCTTGTTTACCTCCATTTCGCTTTGCGGGATGGGGAAGCAATAACGATAGTCGTCCGGTTCGAGTACATACAGAGTACCGTTGATGACTCTTTCCATCCGGGTTCCGGTACGTTTCATGTCTAACCACCATACGTCCTGTTCGTGATAAAATTCTAGTTTCCGTTCTTTCAGAATTTCGTTTAGCAGGTCGGATTCCGTGTAAGAGCCCTCGATGTCAAGATAACGTCCTTGTTTAAACTTGTTTAGCGCCTCTTTAGCTTCAGTCGTTTTTCCTAATCGACACAGGGCTTCCGCTTTAATAAGTTGAGTCTCTGCGGTTCGGAATAACATGATTATCCCTCCATTCGCTAATCCCCACGATGCGTACGGGCTGTCGGAAAGATTATACTTGTCGTATATAAGACTTCCATCTGTTTTAGTCCTAAAGAAGGTGTTTTTTCTTACATCATCATCTTTATACAGGTTGTAAAATTCGGGTTCCGGTCCCGGATTGGCTTGGGAGGTAGAATATGTTTGATAATATACTCCCGAAACATCTACAATTTGACCGTTAAAGCCATCCACCATGCGGAGGTAAAACTCATCGTTTGTAAAGGCTTGTAGAGCGGGAGCATCAAATATGGCATCGTATGTTGCCTGATCCCGGACGAAAGTACGTCCGGTCATCGCTTTGTCTGCGTGATCAATCGCATTTTGCCAATCCTTTTCTTCGGCTACTGCCGACATTGCTTTGTAACAATAAATGCTGGCAAGCATCCCGTGAAGAAAGCGGGGATTGTAAGCACAGTTCCATGTTGTGGAAGGGGTGCGTTCCATTAAATCGAGTGCTTCCTGACAATCCATCAGGATTCGTTTGTAGACATTGGTTTGGGTTTCACGTTTGGGCATGGCGTTACCGGGGTCTTCGTACGGTTTTAAATACACGGGGACTCCATATTCGTCTTGCTTGTAAGGAGAAAAGTATTGGAGTAATTTGAAATAGGAATAAGCTCTCCATACCAAGGCTTCTCCCTGCACGTAATCCCGCAAGCGTTCATCATCTCCCTCGGCCGTCTTGATTCCTTCAATGATCATGTTGATTGGGCCAAGGAAAGAGTAATAGCTGCGCCAGCAACCGTCGGCGGTGCCCATCCAGCTCATCAGATTTACTGCGCTCTGTTTATATTCTCCCAGAGAGGCATCATAATAAGAACTGGAGTTTTTATTAATGGTGAGTTCCCCGGAACGATAAGCAAATGTTGAGGCCACGTTGAACGAGGGATATAAAAAATAGCCTCCCAGTACCGGTTTTTGACTACCGTCCACGGTTTTTAATAATCTCATGTAACTTGCCAATATGTCTCGATAATCTTCTATCGTGCTGACCACTTGTATATTCTCCGGTTTCAGGTCCAAGAACTTGTCACAACTTTGGACGAAGAATAAACTTGTCAGGGCGATTAATATATATAACTTTTTCATATCGTTGATTTTTTAGAATCCTACGGATAGTTTGATATTGTATTCTCTTGATGTCGGGTAAGAGAATGCTCCTGATGTGCCGACATCCAAGCCCTTATATTTGGTGAATGTCAGTAAATTGTATGCGTTGAGGGAGAGCGACATGTTTTTCATCCCGAAGCGTTGTGCCACTTCCGAGGGGAAACGGTAACTGATGGCGATGTTGGACAAACGCAGGTAATCCCCTTTCTCGTATTTAGTCGATGTGTGGATCCCGGACCAGTAATCATTGCCGGATGAAACAAAACGGGCGATGTCGGTCATATCTCCTCTGGTTTTCCAGAAATTCAGGTAACGTCGTTCCCGGTTGGTTCCCGATACGCTTAAATCACTGGCATAACCGATGGCGGCTTGGCTTTCATTCCTCCAGTTATTCGGGGCATTCTGAAGATCATTAAATGATTGAATAATATGTCCCACCTTGTAACTCCATTGAGTGGAGAATTCCAGATTCTTGTAACGGAAATAGGTGTTGAATCCTCCCACGTATTTGGGATTGGAACGTCCCAAATATTGCATGGAAGTTTTGTAATAATCCGGAGACATGCTTGCATCCCGATCGAAAGATACATAGTCAGGGACGGATTCCAACGTGGGTACGGCACCACTATTTAAATAAGTTTGCTGATTTGCTTCCGATAAGGAGTCCCACCTGTCCAGTAGTTGTGCGTATTCCCTTTTTCCTTCTGGTGTCAAGTAATATTGTGGGTTACCGGATAACGGATCAACTCCTGCAATCTTCCAACCGTAGATAGAGCCGGTTTCTTTCCCGATCACGTTGACGATACCTCCTTGAAGAACACTGGAATAAATAGCATCAGCGTAGGAAGCGTAATCGTGTTCCGAACGGATGATAACATTTTTATTTCTAGCCACGTTTGCCGACGTGCTGAACGTGAGGTTCGTCCGGTTGATCCATCTGATGTTGACGAAGAACTCGATACCACTGTTTTCAACGGTTCCCCCGTTGGCTTTTACGCTCGATCTACCCGTGGAAATAGGAATACTTAAGTTTTCCAGAATATCTTCCGTTCGGTTATTATAATAATCCATGGTGAAATTGATCCTACCTTTCAGAAAACCGATGTCAATACCGAGATTCCGGTCTTTCTTCTTTTCCCAACCCACGGAAGGATTCGGGTAAGTGAATCCGGTTGCAAATCGGTTGCCCTCGTAAGCGTCACTCCCTAGCGTGATCGTGGAGAATGGATAGGCCGTTCGGTCTATATTTCCGGTATAACCGTACGACCCGCGGAAGGATAATTCCGTGATTATATCATTCTTGAAGAATTTCTCGTGATGTAAATTATATCGTAATCCGATGGACCATAGCGGGGTAAATCGATTGGCATCCCCGATAGCGTCAGCCCCATCTGCCCGATAATTAAAATTCAAGATATACCGGTCTTTATAGCCGTAACGGAAGGTCCCGAGGAACGATACGGTACGATCCTGCCCGGTTGAGGTGTTGAACATACTCCCGATTTGAGCTCGTAGCGTTTCGTATGAAACGTCATTTCCCAGATCCGGAACGCCCGTGATACGGTAATCTCCATAATACATGGGAGAAGTGTATCCGGAATTATTGAACTTTTTAGATGTGATCTCGTTGGCCAGTAAAATACTGAATAGATGATCTTTCTTGATCGTGAAAGAATAGTCGATCTGGTTGCGAATAGACCAGTTGAAGTTTTTACCCGAAGATTCGGATAATTCTCCGTTGTTGAATTCGCTTGGGAGAACATCTTTGTATATTTGCTTGGCAAACGTTTCTTTGTTGTACGAAGTATACGTTCCGGCCTCGATTTCTGTGGTCGTTGTGTTGTAACTGGCTCCTTTCCGGATAATGGATGAAATGGCAAGGCCCGGGATGATGTCATAACGGATATTGAAAGTCAAACTGGCGTCCAGCCCGTCATCCGATTTCTTGGTCTCGTTCAATTCCCGAAGAATATTAAACGAATCATATTTATACCCGGAAGCCGTCATTTCCGTGTAATTTTTGCCAAGGTAGCTTAAATCGGCAGCGTAATTCCCGTTTTCATCATAAGGACGCTCGTAAGGATTGGCAAAAACTGTGTATTTGAACGGGTCGACAACCGAAGCGTGGTCCCTGTTCTTGCGGATGTTAGCCGACAAATCAAGGGCGAGGATTAAGTTTTTGATTGGGCGATAGTCCAGTTTCATTAAGATTCCGGCATTCGTGTATTTATTGGAAAGTAAAATTCCGTTTTTCTCTTGGAAATTGACAGAAGTATAATACGTCATTTCGTCCGATCCCCCTCGTATGCTGATGTTGTGAGAATGGGATTGGGCCGTGCGGAACAAAACCTTGAACCAGTCCGTACTCTTGCTTTTCAATCGGTTGAGTTCCTTGTCATATTGATCTTGCGTGATGAATCCTTCCAGTAATTGTTTGTAAAGATACCCGCCTCGTCCGGTCCAGTCTGAAAAACTGAGTCCGAAAGTTTGTAGAATATCTTGCTCGTATTGTAGTTTTTCCCGGGAATTCATGAAGTCCATGTGTAGACGGGGAGCTTCGGCCAGACTATAATTTCCGGTGTAGTTGAATTGTGTCTTTGAACGGAATCCTTTTTTCGTGGTGATAACGATAACCCCGTTGGCTGCCTTTGCCCCGTAGATTGCCGCGGCGGAAGCGTCCTTCAAAATGGTTACCGATTCAATATCTTCGGGCATGATGTTACCGACCCCATCTTGCATGATGGTACCCGCATAATCCCCGGTATTGTTTTCCGGTACACCGCTCATGAGAGGAAGGCCGTCCACGATCCAGAGGGGTTCTGTCCGTCCGGTGAGGTTATTTTCTCCCCGGATAGTAATTTTTGCACGGGTTCCGGGGGCTCCCGACAGGGTCGTACTGTTCAGTCCGGCGATGGTTCCTTCCAGAATCCGGTCAATGGAATTGATCCCTTGCGTGCGTAAATCTTTCGCCGTGATCACGGAGGCACTTCCTGTCATGTGGTCTTTCTTGATCGTTTCCATACCGGTAACGACGACTTCATCCAGTTCGGCAACATCCTCTTCCATGATCACTGAAATAATTTGTTCTCCTTCCACTTCCCGTTGCACGGGCTTCATCCCGATAAACGTGAATCCTAATATATTCTTTCCCTGCGGGATGTTGATTTTAAACCGTCCGCTAGGGTCTGTAACCGTCCCTAGTGTGGTTCCTCTTAAAATAACTGCAACGCCCGGTAAAAGCATTCCTTGCCTATCTTTCACGACCCCGGAAATCAGATGTTGCGAGATTTGAGCGTTTGCTTTTTCCTGTTTCTTTTTCAAGATAATGATTTTGTCTTTCATCGTGTATGTCAAACCGAAAGGGGTAAGGCACACTTTTAATGCCGAATCCAACGACACGTTTTTCACGTTCACGGAAATCGTTTTGTTAATATCGATCTCCTTGGAGTTATACATGAAATCGTATTTCGTCTGATTTTTAATCTCTTTCAAAATTGTCGGTAAATTGGCATTCTTCAGCGACAGGCTTAATTTTGTTTCGTCCGTTGTCGCCTTGGCCGATAATATGGGGAGAAGCATGGCTAGTGAGACCAGCGAGAATCTGAAAAAATTCCATAGTTTCCCCATACAATTATTTTTATAATTGATTTTTTTCATAGTAGATGTTGTTAGCTATTTTGTGATGAGCTTATCTGATTTGTTGTTCCGAGAAACTTCGGGGAAATTTCACGTCCATGACGATGGCCGGATTCACGGGATAAACAATTCCCCCGATCATTTCCGTGCTTTCCGGAATGACTTCTTTGATGCGAATGACCCCTTGTAGTCCGTTGCCGGTTTGCACGAAAACGAAAAGCGGGGTTGTTGACCCGACAGGGATGGACACTTTTGATTCCGTGAAATCGAAAACGAAATCTTCTTGTTGTGCCAGCGCTTCAAAATCTGCGTTCGTGAAACTCTGCGGGGCGGGCATGTACTTCGTGTGGCAGGGAAGGTCAAAACTGTAATCGAGTAGACTTTCGTTTTGGAACGTGTTGTGCCACAGCAAGGCTCTCATTTTTATCGGGGATTCGAAATACACGGCCTGGTTTGTTCTGTCGTAAGCCAGGGCGATATCAATGCCTTTCTTGACAGATTCCGCGAGTTCTTTGTATAGATTAGCCGAGTACACTTGTTGCGTGGAACTCAGGAAAAAAGAAGTGGCCCGCAGGTAATCCGGTTCACTGTGGAATACCCCCTCCGGATCCGTGTACTCCACTTTGTCAAACAAGGCTTCCAGTTTGACATTCTCGTAGAAATTCACGGTCCCGATCTCCTTGCGGATATCAAATGATTTCAAGCTTCCCGTGTAGGTTCCTTCAATCGGTCCCCCGAAACTGGTTTTACAGTTGAAAGTAATCGTGTAAATATCCCCTTCCTGGGAAATGTTGATTTCACCTTCCGACAACTCGTTTGCCGTCGTGCTTCCTCCCGAATTGTATTTCACGCTGGAATTACCCTTGAAGGAATACTCGTCACGGTTCAAGGAATAGGCGTATTTGCCGGGTACGATCCTGTCAACCTCCGGGGAGGCGACCCTAAGACAGATGCAGGCCCCACTCCCGCGTGCGTCCTTGGTCAGATCGCTCAGCACGAAACTCTGTTCGTAAAGGCCGATCAGGAAATTGCCCGTCTGTTTCCCTTTTACCTCGGCGCTAAAACCTTTTACTTGATCGACTTTCTCCCCGTCTTCTCCTTGATATCGATCCTCGAAGGTGTAATCTGTAACTGCAATCACCGTGTGATTGTTGTCGTGATAAATCGCTCCTTGCTCCAGCAGATAGTTTTCCCCATAAAAACTAATCCGGCCCGTGGCTGATAGTTCATTATCCTCGTCGGAACAGGAGGGTAAGCCTATCAGTGCAAGTAGCATTGCGGTTAATATTCGACAGTTTTTTTTCATAAAGTTGTAGTTAAAAATTTGCATGTTTATGATTATCTCATAAAACGATCGTTTTATAAAGTACTTAAGTTCAGATTGTTGTTGAATGTTGCCTATTCGCTGTAACTCACGATCAGCGTCTTCCCGTTTATCCTGAAATGTATTCCTCCCGCTATTTCCATCGCTTCGAGTAGCGTGTTGATGTCGTCATATTTTCTGACGTCACCGCTAAACACGACGGATTTAGCCGCTTCGTTACTGTAAAATACCTCTATGTCATACCAGCGAGACAATTGTTTCAGTATATTCTCCACGTTTTCTTCCATGAATATATATTGCCCGTGTCTCCACGCCGTGAAGAGTTCCGTGTTGACGGTTGTCAATTGAATCGGTTCGTTGGGAAGATAGACTGCCTTGTTACCGGGGCTTAGAATAACGGCATCTTTCCCTTGGCTCATTCGTACAGATCCCTCTTCCAGTACGGTTTCGATAGCATTCTCGTCCGTGTAGCTTCGCACGTTGAAAGAAGTTCCGAGTACTTCAATATTAACCCCGTTTCTAGCATTAACATGAAAAGGATGTTGGGGATCTTTGGCGACTTCGAAATAGGCTTCTCCTTCCAAGTAAACTTCCCGGGTGATATCGTTGAATATGACGGGATATCTTATTTTACTTTGAGAATTCAGCCATACTTTCGTGCCGTCTGATAAGGTAAGCGTGAATTCGCCTCCCTTGGGAACGATCAGTTCGTTGTAGTTATTGGCTTGTTCGTTTTTTGTATTTTCGGATGCCGTGTAACGTAATCGCGAACCTTCATTCCGGATAGACAATTCCTCGGTAGCGACGATTTCTGTTTTGTTTTTTTCCGAAAGGGAAATGATTTCTCCGTTGTTTAAGATCAACATTGCCTTAGAGCTTCCGGGGGAAATAGTGGTTTTGGCCACGGTAGGGTGTTCTTCCTGGTAGAAAAACAGCGTTGCGATGCCGATGATAAAGACGGCGACGGCGACGGCCGCGGCCCAATACCATTTGCCGAATAATCGTCTGTTCGTTTGTACGTAGCGTCTGCGATAGTTATCCAAGCCGCGGGTAGTACTTATTTGTTGGTATCTGGCAATATCCTCGCTGAAACTTTTTTCTTGTAAGCGGGCGTATATTTTCTCGTTTTTGGGAGAAGCTTGAAGCCAAGAAGTTAATTCTTCCTTCTCGGACTTGCTTAGTTCGTCTATTTTCTCCTTTAAAATGAGAGATGCGATACGTTGTTTCTTTATGATCGGGTCCATAATTACGTTGTTTGTATCTTATAAACCCGCAACTTTTTATTTCGGTGACAAGAAATAGATTTTTTTTGAGTTTTTATCGATTAATCGGTTTCGGTACTTCGTATTAAAATGATTAACAGTAAGAACGGGGTGTCTTTCAATAAGGAACGTAAGGATTGAATCGCCCTTAGCTTGTATGTTTTCGCCGAGTTCACGGATATTTGCATGTTGTCGGCGATTTCTTGAAGGGATTTGCCTTCCAGTAACCCGATGATGACCTGTTCGCATTGTTTTGGCAATTGATTGATCGCTTCATTCAGCAAATGGCTCATTTCTTCTTCCATCAGGTAATCCTGACTCTCTTCTTCTTCTTTCACCGGGAAATTCTCCGAGATAAGTTTTTGGCGATTTTTGAGATTGCGAGCCACGTTCAGCGTGCGGTTCTTCGTGGCCGTGAAGAGTAAGGAATGAAGGGCGGCGGGTGATTTTAGTTCTTCCCGGATTTGCCAGATATGATGAAATATTTCAAGCACGACATCTTCCGCTTCCATGAGTTCCAGATCATGACGCATGGCGTAAGATACCAATGTCTTGTAATATTGGCAGAAAATCGATTCAAAGGATTTTTCGTCACCTTTGATAAATTGTTGAAAGTGTCTCTCGCTAATAACCATGATCACGCTACTTATCCTTGCACAAATTTAAAGATAAATGAATAAATAGCATCACTAAAAGATAAAAACTATTTTGAATTGTTGCTATCAAAACAAAGACAGGAGTGTTCGGATGTAATTATTTTGCAAAAAAACTAAGATTATATTATTTTTTTTGTACTTTTATGCAAGTTGTGTGTTAAAATTACGCTAAAATGAAAATGATTAAGCTCATTTCTAAGACATGTTACAAATTGTACGTGGTACTATTTTGTTGCATTTTGAATACTGGGGTTTTGAATGCATCGAATCGATTAGATGTTGACACGACGGTTTATGTCGTAGCGGATGAAGGTCCTAAATTTAAAGGGGATATGACGCAATGGATAGGTGAAAACGTTCAATATCCTCAAGTAGCCTGGGATAATGGTATTATGGGCAAAGTGATCGTCGCTTTCATCGTGGAAAAGGATGGAAAAGTTTCTAATGTACAGGTTGTACGGGGTGTACATGAGTCTTTAAATGAGGAAGCGTTAAGGGTGTTTAATAAGATGCCTGCTTGGAAACCGGCAAAGATCAATGGAGAGAATGTGCGTTATCGCTTTACTTGCCCCTTGATGTTTAATATCGAACGTGCGGTGGCTGAACCTTATTTATATGATGAATTTATTGCCATGTTAGAGCGGGAAGGAAAGATCCCTTTGGAAAATATTCAGGAAGAGACAGATCCGGTAATAATACAGATGTATGTGGCACAGAAACAACAATTCTTAAAAGGTGGGGAAAGTGCTTTTAAATTAGTGCTTGATAGGATGAGTCCGTCGTATAATGTGAGAGTGCCCGCAAGTTTTATTCGGGAATATAAGTTGGATAAAGAACAGCAGAAAAAATTGGAGGTCGTATATAAATGGAAAAGGCTTGAACAAGAAAAGCTAATAAAGCGAATGGGAAAGAAGGACTTGATTAAAAGATTTGCGGAATTGTCACCCTTATTTGCTCATTTGAATATTTTGGAAGAGGTGAAAATAAGGGAATGCATGAATCCCGAACAACACTTGTTTTATCATTTGAATGTATCTTTACACGGGATCGGTGGAATTCAGAATCGAATCATGAGAGAAGTAAAATACCCGATGATTGCGCAGGAGCATAATATTCAGGGAAAAGTGGTCGTGGGTTTCTTGATTAACACGGATGGTAGAGTCTATGACGTTCACGTGGTTCAAAGTGTGGATCCGAGTTTGGATGCGGAATCTGTACGGGTCATCCGTCAACTGCCGCCTTTTATTCCGGTGATATGTCCAATCCATAAGCGAAAAGTGGCTGTTTATTATACGGCTCCGATAAATTTCAAACTTCAATAGTTTTTTGTGAGAATAAAAATATATTTGAGTAAAATTATAAATCGTATCCTATGGCGTTTGTTATTAGTTCTCTAAAGAAAAAAGGCTTTATGCTTTTGTTGTGTTTCAGTATGCTATCCGGTAGAGTTTTTACCCAAGTGTCAATCTGTCGGACGGATTCGCTTTCGTATGAAAATTACCTCCAAATGTTGGATGAGGAATCAAAGATTCCCGTGTCGGAGATCCCGGAGGATGAAAACCCGGAACATTTAAAAGAACAGATGGCAAAGTATCGTGACGGAGATCGGGCAACGTATAATTGGCGATGTGAAGGGGTGAAACGTGCAGATGAGTATGCCTCCCGCTATGCGGTTGATGTGGTCAGGTATGCAGGATTACGGAAGACGGGAGCTAACGTACTGGAGGGTGTGTTCCGTTATTTTTACGATATGGAAATAAGATTGTTAGAAGAGATTGGGCCTAAGAAGTTTATTCATAAATATATTATGGCTGCACCCAAATTTGCACATCTGAATATTCTAAAAGAGGCAAAATTACGTGAAGTGATGGACCGGGATGATCATATTCGTTATTTTTTGAAATATATTTTACCTGTGATTCCCCGTTCCCGTGGTCAGGTTGTTGAAAAAGATGAGTTTAAATGCGTGCATTACGTGCGACTACCTTTGTTTGCACAGGGGAATTTGATGGAGTGGATCAGTAAAAATGTGGTATATCCGAAGGATGCGATACAAAATAACTGGGAAGGAAAAATTGTTATTGGTTTTACTGTGGAACTCGACGGGTCCCTTTCAAACGTGCATGTGATAAAAGGCGGAGCATACAGTCTTAACGTGGAAGCTGTCCGACTCATGAAATCTGCCCCGAAATTTATTCCCGCATGGTGTCCGCTTCATCAGCAGAATGTACGGAGGGATTTAACGGTAACCATTAGTTTTAACTTGCAGTAAAAGAATATCTTTTGTGTTGAGAGACGATACGATTTTGTAGTTGTCTCATGTTGATTATTATAAGATAATAATTATCGGGAACATACTATATCCGTGATAAGTCTTTTTTTGCTTTGTAGTTTACTCCTTATTTTTAGTCGTGAAATTCCCTTCATTTTCCAGATCAGCTCGTGACTTACTTTGCGTCACGAGATAGACTCCTGTGAAAACTAGTAGAGCTGCTATAGGTTTATCCCAAGTTAGCGTGTCTTGGCTCATAAGAATGGCTAGCGTGGCGGCAACCAGCGGTTGTGCGTAATTGTACATGCTGATCGTCGTGGGACGGATACGTTTCAAGGCGATCGGGATGAACAGGTAGGCGATGAACGTGGCAAAAAATACCACGTAGAAAAGACTGGCCAGAGCACTTAGAGACGTATCCTCCGAGAATAGTTTAGCGTTTACCACGTCTTGCATACTGAACGGGAGCATGAGGATCGTTGAGAACAGGAACATCCATTTCATCAGGGTTACCGGGGAATAACGCTGGGCGATCGGTTTCGAAATCACGAGATAGGTTGCGTAACTCACCACGCTAATAAAACAAAGCAGGTTGCCCATCAGCGAGCCGCTGTGTCCCTGATTTATCGTGTAGGATTGCCAAATGATTAACAGAGCCCCACATGCCCCGATTAAAACCCCGCCTGCCTTCTTGGAAGTAATGGGTTCTTTTAGCACTAGGGCTGAAATAAGCATCACCATCACGGGATTCATCGTGACGATCAATCCGGCGTCAATCGGGGAGGTCATTCCAAGTCCTTCAATGAATGTAAGTTGATTAACAGTTGTGCCTAGAATAGCACAAAAAAACAGGATTAGTAAATCTTTTTTACTTACTTTTTCGTTTAAGGTAAATAGGGAAACCACCCAAAAGGCGAGTGCCCCGAATGACATACGTAGGAACGTGAGGCCTACAGGATCAATCCACTCCGGCATTAAGGTTTTGGCGATAGGAATATTTATTCCAAAGAGGATGTTTGCGGCGAAGATGGCTATGTGGCCATGCCATTTATCTTTTGTCATAGGCTCATGATTCTTATATTGTAATGCGAATGTAAGGTTATTTTTAATATAAATAGATGGGCGTATGAAAAAAAAGAAGATAGGATTATTACCAAAGATCGTGATTGCGATTGCTTTGGGTATCGTGTGCGGACTTTTCCTCCCCGGTTGGCTGGTAAGAATTTTCTTAACGATAAATGGTTTGTTTAGTAATTTCCTTGGTTTTATTATCCCGTTACTGATCCTTGGATTGGTGGCTCCGGGCATTGCCGACTTGGGTAAAGGTGCTGGGAAGTTGTTGTTGATAACTGCTTTGCTGGCGTATGGGTTCACCCTGTTCTCGGGATTCTTCACTTATTTTGCCAGTGATTTGAGTTATCCGTGGTTATTGAAAGATGCCGAGTTACAACCGCTGGAAACGGCGGTGGTGGAACCTTTGGCTCCCTATTTCACGGTGATGATGCCCCCTTTGATGGACGTGATGACTTCTTTGGTTCTGGCTTTCACGTTAGGCCTGGGAATGTCAGTTATCAACGGGGCCACGTTGAAAGGAGCGATGGAGGATTTCAAGGATATTATCAATAAGGTGATCACGGGGGTGATTATTCCTTTATTGCCTCTTTACATTTTCGGTATTTTCTTGAATATTTCGAATTCCGGACAGGTTTCCGGAGTGTTGGGCGTGTTCGTGAAGATTATCGTGATGATATTTTTCCTGACGATCGTTCTGCTGTTTATCCAATTCTTCATTGCCGGGATCGTGTCGAAGAAGAATCCGTTCCGGTTGTTTAGGAATATGTTGCCGGCTTACATGACGGCCTTGGGAATACAATCTTCCGCTGCGACGATTCCAGTGACATTAGAGCAATCGATAAAAAATGGCGTCAACCGGGAGCTGGCTGCTTTCGTGATCCCGCTTTGTGCCACGATACATTTGTCAGGTAGCACGATGAAGATCGTGGCTTGTGCTATGGCCATCATGTTGATGTCAGGGATGCCGATTTCTTTTGGAGTGATGGCCGGGTTTATTTTTATGCTGGGAATTGCCATGGTGGCGGCTCCGGGGGTACCGGGTGGTGCGATCATGGCGGCTTTGGGGTTATTGCAGTCTATGTTGGGATTTGACGAGACGGCCCAAGGATTGATGATCGCTTTGTACATTGCGATGGATAGTTTCGGTACAGCTTGTAACGTGACTGGAGATGGTGCAATTGCCGTGATTATGGACCGGATTAACAAGAAAAGTCACCACACGGGGACTCGAGAAGAACTAGAAGAGGTGGTCGTGGTGGAATAATCTGGTATTCAGTCTGATTTAATACACGAAATAAAGATTAATATATGTGTACTTTCCTGAAAATGGTTGACTCGGATTAAACAAAAATTTTAACAAACACCC
>OIXA01001296.1_pt1 | contig 32249 bp, 28 predicted proteins | sample 1587721 | NCBI WGS metagenome assembly OIXA01 (sample SAMEA3888900, study PRJEB22519) | human gut metagenome | biome: human gut; feature: human-associated habitat; material: faeces | place: Denmark | collected 2013
TCAAGCTGATTTATCAAGGCATACGGGATGTTTTCCGTGTGCGAAGTTTGAGTATAATGATATACTGAGATAGGATCATAGAAAAAATATCATTTTCCACGTCAGGAGCCCTCCATGCGATGCCTTGCTTCGAAAAAGAACATCCAGAATCTTTTATATGCGACACTCTTTCTGCTGCCGCTTCATCCCTATGTGTTTTACGTGACACTTCTCCCATGCCTTCTTCTCTGGGCAGTGAATCATTGCACCACAGGCGAAGTGAAATGCGTGCGCCCTCGCCTCTGGGGACTGCCGGCGGTCTTTTTGGCGTGTGCCTTTTTCTCCGGCTTTAGCTCTCCCGACCCTGCCTTTTCACTCATGAACTGGGCCTTCCAGCCATTGATGTATGCCGCGATCTACCTTTTGATCCTTTCTCTTCTTTCCTCCGTGCGAGAAAAGGAGAAGGCACTCTATGCCTTCCTGGCGGGAGCCATCTGTGTGGCCGCCTATGGCTTCATCCAGTATGCGAATGTGGCAGGCATGGCAGCCGATATGACGGCGCAGAGCTGGGTTGATCCCGAGAGATTTCCTCTCCTTCGGCGCCGCATGTATTCGACACTGGAAAATCCGAATCTCCTCGGAGCCTATGCCGTCATGATCATCAGCATCCTCACCGCTTTCTTTCTCAGGGAGCGGCAGAAAAAAAGGAAATGGGCTTTTGCCATCATTCTCTTCGTCCTGCTTCTCTGCCTTGCGCTGACCTATTCACGCGGCGCATGGCTGAGCCTTGCGGCTATCGTCTTAGGGCTCACCCTCTTCTATGACAAGCGATTCGGCTTTCTTTTCTTCCTCATCCCTCTCGTTCTTCTCTTCTACCACGGACAGATGGTCGAGCGTTTTCTGTCCCTCTTCTCCGGCGAGGACACCTCTGTCGGCCTGCGCTTTGCCCTATGGGAGAGCACCATCGCCATGATCGAAGAGCACCCGCTTCTCGGTGTGGGGTGGGGGAGCTATTATCTGGCCTATCCCGACTACAACTTCTTCATTCAGGATGAGCACGTCCTCATCTTCCATGCGCACAACATGTATCTCAATATGCTCGCCGAAGTCGGCATCATAGGCGGAGCGGCCTTCCTTATGACCTTTTTCGCCCAAGGCTTCCTCTGCTGGAAGCTCTATCGGGGCAAGGCCAGCCTCTTCACGCGAACGATGGGGCTTGGCGGCCTGCTCATGGTCATGGCCATCGCCGTCCTCAGCATGAGCGACCATGTTCTCTTCGGACGCTCGATCTCTTTCTGCTTCTGGAGCCTTTCCGCACTTTGCGTAGGAAGCGGGGACTGGTGAGCGGTTATCGGGGCAAGAGCGTGAAGGGGGCAGCGATGCCAAAAGCGAAGCACCGGTCTTCACAGATCACCTTCGCGGGAAGCCTTCGAGTGCGGTCCGGCGGCGCTCCCCTGTACCATTTCTATAACCTGCACTGCGAGGATCATCGCTTTCATAGCCTGTAGACTCTGAGTCACATAATTGATGATTTGTCTAATAGGAATTATTTATAACATCCCTATGAGAATTTTAAAAACAAAGAACTTACTTTTTACGAAACTTTCGAAAAAAGTGTGATATAATAACATTGATGACTGAGAAGGTCACAAATACAGTCGGTGAGACCGATGATACCAAGGAGGAGTTTTTCTGATGTTATGAGACATGTTTACATGCGGTCATAGGGAAGCAGAAAGGACTCCTTTTTCTTTTATACTTCGGAAGCACGGCTGTGTTTTTATGAGGCAAAAAGCTCCAGACCATAGAGAAAGCTCAAAGAGGTACTGGACTTTTGATATTTTTATATTTTTGGGAGGATGATAGTAATGATCGACACCAATGATAGCGAATTCCTTAGCAGAATTGAAAGTGCAGATCTGAAAGCAAAAATCTGTGATGCTAAAACTGCAGCAGCTATGATTCAGGCAGGCGACATCCTTGGTATTTCCGGATTCACCCCATGCGGCTATCCGAAGATCACCATGCATGAACTCGCAGAACGTATGAAAGAAACCCCATTCCAGGTAGACGTATGGACTGGCGCTTCTACTGGTTCCCAGATCGATACCGAACTGGTCGCTGTAAACGGCATCAGAAACCGTATGCCATACCAGACCAACGGCAACCTCAGAAAAGCCATCAATGCAGGCAGCATCAACTATTATGACCTTCACCTGTCCCATGTAGCTCAGCAGATTCGTGCTGGCTTCTTCACCAACGTGAAGGGTGAACGTGTCACCGGCCCAGATTTCGCAGTAGTAGAAGTCTGCAAGATCGGACCGAACGGCGAACTGTACCCGACCACTGCTATCGGCAACTCTCCGGTATTCGTAGATACCGCTAAGAAAGTCATCGTAGAAGTCAACACCACCCAGCCGCTGGAACTCGCTGGCATGGCTGATATCTACATGAGAAAGAACCCGCCGCACTGCGAACCGATTCCGATCAAAACTGCTGGCGACCGCGTAGGCACTCCTTACATCCCATGCGATCCGGCAAAGATCGTTGCTATCGTTCCATGCGATCTGCCAGATGTTACCCGTGCACTGGCTCCGCTCGATGACGACGCAGAAGCAATGGGCAACAACCTGATTGACTTCCTGAAAAACGAAGTCGCTCATGGCAGACTGCCGGAAAACCTGCTCCCACTGCAGTCCGGTGTAGGCAACGTAGCAAACGCTGTTATCCATGGCCTCGTAGAATCCGACTTCAAGAACCTTTCCGTATACACCGAAGTTATTCAGGATGGCATGTTCGACCTGATTGATAAAGACAAGATCGACATGATCTCCGGTACCTCCCTGTCCCCATCCCCGGATGGACTGAAGCGCTTCTATGCAAACATTGAAAAATACAACAAGAAGATCATTCTCCGTCCGCAGGAAATCTCCAACAACGGCGAAGTAGCTCGTCGTCTCGGCGTCATCGCTATGAACACCGCTCTGGAAATGGATATCTACGGCCACGTAAACTCCACCCATGTAAGCGGCACCAAGCTGATGAACGGTATCGGCGGCTCCGGCGACTTTGCTCGTAACGGCTTCCTGTCCTGCTTCTTCTGCCACAGCACCGCTAAGGGCGGCAAGATCTCCGCAGTTGTTCCGATGTGCTCCCATGTAGACCACACCGAACATGATACCCATGTATTCATTTCCGAACAGGGCGTCGCTGATGTTCGCGGCCTGTCCCCGAAAGAAAGAGCAAAGGTCATCATCAACAACGTCGCTCATCCGTCCTTCAGAGATCAGCTCATGGACTACTATGAAAGAGCATGCGCAGCTTGCGGCGAAAGCCAGACCCCGCATCTCCTTCAGGAAGCATTCAAATTCCATGAAAGCCTCGCTGAAACCGGCGACATGCACTTCAAGAAATAATTTAATTATTCAAGAAGCCGCATGAGGCAAGGCATTTAATGCTTTACAAATACAGATAATACTGTATAATTACCTATGGTGATATCTGTCACACGACAGTGTCAATACATGGGTCAGCAAGAGTCCCCAATCGCTGCTGCAATAAGACTCAAATGAGCACTGCAGCAGCCAAGGGCTTTGCGTGACCCCATTGGGAAGATAGATCCTATGTAAGTGGTAAGAAGAACATAAAGTCGCGGCCACCGAAGTCAAGGAAAAGCTTCCTAGAGTTTTACATACTTACTTTTTTAGGAGGAAGATGAACTCATGTCTAACGAATCCCTGAAAGCTAAACTTGCAGCTTACAATGACACCTATGCAAAACAGTGCGCAAAACATCCGGAAAGAGTTGGTCTGAAACACAAGAACCTGTACACCCCACTCGATCTCGAGGGTTTTGACTATGAAAGAGACCTCGGATTCCCGGGCGAATATCCATACACCCGTGGCGTACAGCCGACCATGTACCGTGGCAAACTCTGGACCATGCGTATGTATGCTGGTTTCTCCACCGCTGAAGAATCCAACAAACGTTACAAATACCTGATCGCTAACGGCGGCACCGGCCTGTCCTGCGCATTCGACCTGCCAACCCAGATCGGCTATGACTCCGACGACAAAATGTCCGCTGGCGAAGTTGGTAAAGTAGGCGTAGCTATCGACTCCCTTTACGATATGGAAAGACTGTTCGACGGCATCGACCTCGGCAAAGTTTCCACTTCCATGACCATCAACGCACCGGCTTCCGTACTGCTGGCTATGTACATCGCTGTAGCTGAAAAACAGGGCGTTCCGGCAACTGCTCTTCGCGGCACCATCCAGAACGATATCCTGAAAGAATACGCAGCTCGCGGCACCTACATTTTCCCGGTTAAACCGTCCATGCGTCTGATCACCGATATCTTCGAATACTGCTCCGCAAACGTACCGAAGTGGAACACCATCTCCATTTCCGGCTACCATATCCGTGAAGCAGGCTCCACCGCTGCTCAGGAAATCGCATTCACCATCGCTGATGGTATCGCATACATCGAAGCAGCTCTGAAAGCTGGCATGAAGATCGATGAATTCGCAGGTCGTCTGTCCTTCTTCTGGAACGCTCACAACAACGTACTCGAAGAAGTTGCAAAATTCCGTGCATCCCGTCGTCTGTGGGCTACCATTCTGAAGGAAAGATTCCATGCAGAATCCAGCAAGTCCATGAAACTGCGTTTCCACACCCAGACCGCTGGTTCCATGCTGACCGCTCAGCAGCCAAACAACAACATCATCCGTGTTGCTCTCCAGACCGCTGCAGCAGTTATGGGCGGAACCCAGTCCCTGCACACCAACTCCCGCGATGAAGCTCTGGCTCTGCCGACCACTGAATCCGTAACCATCGCTCTGCGTACCCAGCAGATCGTAGCTTACGAATCCGGCCTGGCTGACGTAGTTGATCCGCTCGGCGGCTCCTACTATGTTGAAGCTATGACCAATGCTATCGAAGCAGAAGCTAAAGAATACATCCGCAAGATCGATGAAATGGGCGGCGCAGTAGAAGCTATTGATAAAGGCTACATCCAGAAAGAAATTCAGGACGCTGCTTACGCTTGGCAGATGTCTGTTGAATCCGGCGAAAGAACCATCGTTGGCGTCAACAAATTCACTATGGAAGAACCACCGGTTACCGGCCTGCTGAAGATTGACGCATCCGTTGGCGAAAAGAAGAAAGCTCAGCTCGCTCAGGATAAAGCAAACCGTGACCAGGCTAAAGTTGCTGAAGAACTGGCTAAACTTGAAAAAGCAGCTCAGACTCCGGCTGAAGGCCCAGACCATGTCAACCTCATGCCAGTCATCCTCGACTGCGTACGTGCATACTGCACCGAAGGCGAAATCTGCGGCGTTCTGCGTAAAGTTTACGGCGAATACAAACCGCACAACACCCTCTAATCTAAGGGCAGCCTGAAGCAAAGATAATTACATTACTCAAATATTTCTGGAGGTAATTTACAATGGCAGACAAACGTATCAGAGTACTGGTAGCTAAACCGGGTCTTGATGGACATGATCGTGGCGCAAAAGTTATTGCTCGTGCACTTCGTGATGCAGGCATGGAAGTTATTTACACCGGTCTTCGTCAGACCGTTGAACAGATCGTTGAAGCAGCAGACGCAGAAGACGTTAATGTTGTAGCTCTGTCCCTGCTCTCCGGCGCTCACAACACCCTCTTCCCGGAAGTTGTTGAAGCACTGAAGGCTAAAGGAATGGGCGACGTTCTCGTAGTTGGCGGCGGCGTAATTCCGGAATCCGATATCCCAGCCCTGAAAGAAGCTGGCGTAAAAGCTATCTTCACTCCTGGCACACCAACCAAAGAAGTTATCGACTTCATTAAAGAAAACGTAAAATAATCGACTTTTAGACTGACTAGCTTGACAGTTTATTAGTTGAAATGTAGCTTGCATGGGGCTGGGGGGATACTCAGTCCCATTGCAACTATATTATTTACTCTTCGAAAAGGCGGTGCATCCATGGAATTTTCTATGAAGGATTTTTGGAATGGATCCAGACGTGCCTTAGCGAGAGCAATTACCATCGTTGAAGACGAACGGGATGGATTTGAAGATGTCATGAAAGAAATCTATCACCATACCGGTCGTGCACAGGTCATCGGTATTACTGGTGCGCCTGGTGCGGGTAAGAGCACACTGTCAGATGCCCTCATTAAGCAGTTCCGTAAGCAGGGCAAAACTGTAGGAATCGTAGCCATCGATCCTACGAGTCCATTCTCCGGCGGCGCCATCCTTGGTGACCGTATCAGAATGAACGACCTGACCTTGGATAAGGGTGTTTATATCCGTAGTATGGGTACGCGCGGCAGCCTCGGCGGACTTTCCCGCAAGACTGCAGATGCGGTCAAACTGATGGATGCTTTCGGTCTCGATGTCATTCTCATCGAAACAGTAGGCGTAGGACAATCAGAAGTTGATATCGTTAAAAATGCGGATACGACACTTGTTGTGCTCGTACCTGGACTAGGCGACGATATTCAGGCTATCAAAGCAGGTATCCTTGAAATTGGTGATGTATTCTGCATCAACAAATGTGATCGCGATGGCGCAGATCGTTTGAACGTCGAAATCGAAATGATGCTTGATCTGGGCGAAGCTCAGAACTGGCGTCCTCCGATTGAGAGAACGATCGCGAACAAGGATCAGGGCGTAGCGGAAGTAGTAGCAGCTCTGGGCGAACATAGAAAGTACCTCGAAGAGTCCGGTCTCCTTGAAGAAAGAAGACGTGAACGGGCTAGAACCGAGATGCTCGAAATGATTCACGATCGCATTTCCCGTCATATTGAGAAAAATATTTCCTCGACGGGTGAATTTAGTGACTGCGTGGAACAAGTCTTTGAACGGAAGACAGATCCGTTCACGGTCGTTGATTCCATTGTAGGCAAAATATTCAAATAATTTTAAAGGAGGAGTTTATTATGGCATTCAAAGTACTTTGTGTGGACCATGTAGGCGTTGCTGTTAAAGATCTTCAGCTGATCAAACAGCAGATGAAAGACATCCTTGGACTGGATCCATCCCTTCCGGATGAAACCGTCGAAGAACAGCATGTAACCACCAGCTTCTACAAACCGTCTGCTCAGACCGAAGCTTGCGAACTCGAATTCCTGGGTTCCACCACTCCGGACGGCCCGATTGCTCGTTTCATCGAAAAAGCAAACGGCGGCAAGAATGGTTTCCAGCATGTAGCACTTCGTGTCGACGACATCGAAGCTTGCCTTGCTGACCTGCAGGCTAAAGAAGTTCCGCTCATCGATAAGAAATATCGTATCGGTGCTGGCGGTTGTCACATCGCTTTCCTGCATCCAAAGGCTACAGGCCTTCTGCTTGAACTGACAGAACGCCCAGGCGGCCCATCCTTCAAGGCTTAATTGAATGATGGCAAATGCCTTGCCCATCGGGGTAAGGCATCCCCCTCACGGGGGTCCCTAAAATTTTTGGAGGTGTAAGAATGGCAACTGTTGCAGAAAGAATTGAACTTCTTCACAAAAACCTCGCTCACGTAGAGGCTATGGGTGGAGAAAAGAAAGTTGAAAAACAGCATGCAAAAGGCAAACTGACTGCTCGTGAGAGACTGGCTCTTCTGTTTGATGAAGGCACTTTCGTAGAAGTCAATGCCCTTGTAAAATCCCGCTGCCACAACTTCGGTCAGGAAAAGAAAGATCTCCCGGGCGAAGGCGTTGTTACCGGTTACGGTACCGTTGACGGCAGACTCGTATTCGCATTCGCACAGGACTTCACCGTTGAAGGCGGCTCCCTTGGCGAAATGCACGCTGCTAAGATCGTTCACGTAAATGAACTGGCTCTCAAAGTCGGTGCTCCTTGTGTAGGCCTGAACGATTCCGGCGGAGCTCGTATTCAGGAAGCTGTCGATGCACTCTCTGGCTACGGCAAGATCTTCTGGTGCAACACCATTGCATCCGGCGTTATTCCGCAGATCTCTGCTATCATGGGACCATCTGCAGGCGGCGCTGTATACTCCCCAGCTCTGACCGACTTCATTTACATGGTCAAGAAAACATCCCAGATGTTCCTGACCGGCCCGGCAGTTGTTGAATCCGTTACCGGCGAAAAGATCACCGCTGAAGCACTCGGCGGCGCTATGACCCACAACCGTACTTCCGGTGTAGCTCAGTTCGCTTGCGACAACGACGAAGATTGCATTAAACAGATTCGTTACCTGCTCTCCTTCCTGCCGAGCAACAACATGGAAGATGCTCCTATCGTTGAAACCGGTGATGATCCGACCAGAACCGATCCGGCTCTCGATACCATCATGCCAGAAAACTCCAACGCTCCATACAACATGTATGACATTATCAAATCCGTAGTAGATAACGGTGAATACTACGATGTAGCTAAAGAATTCGCTAAGAATATCATTACCTGCTTCGCACGTTTCGACGGACAGACCGTTGGTATCATTGCAAACCAGCCAGCATTCATGGCAGGCTGCCTTGACTACAATGCATCCGATAAATCCGCTCGTTTCATCCGTTTCTGCGACTGCTTCAACATCCCGGTTGTAAACATTGTCGATGTACCAGGCTTCCTGCCAGGCAAACAGCAGGAATATGCCGGCGTAATTCGTCACGGCGCTAAGATGCTGTTCGCATACTGCGAAGCAACCGTTCCGAAGATCACCATGATCCTCCGTAAAGCTTACGGTGGTTCCTACATCGCTATGTGCTCCCGTGAACAGGGCGCTGACCAGGTATTCGCTTGGCCAACCGCTGAAATCGCTGTTATGGGACCTGCAGGCGCTGCAAACATCATCTTCAAGAAAGACCCGAACAAAGAACAGCGTACAGCTGAATACGTCGAAGAATTCGCAACTCCATACAAAGCTGCTGAACGTGGCTATGTAGACGCAGTTATCGATCCGAGAAACACTCGTCCGACAATCATCAATGCACTGAAGATGCTTGCTTCCAAGCACGAAGTACATCCAGCAAAGAAACACGGCAACATTCCGCTGTAATATTTGCTGCAAGAAAAACTCTAATTGAAAGGATGGGTACAGATGGATAACAACACAGTTATGTATATCGCGGTATTTGCTGCTATCGTAGCAGTAGTAGCGCTGATCATGATCTGGCAGGTACGTTCATCTCTCAATCAGTCCGCAGCACCGGCACCGGCAGCAGCTCCGAAGAAAGCCGCTCCAGCTAGAGCAGCAGCTCCTAAAGCAGCTGACAATGGTGCAGTTGTAGCAGCAATCGCTGCTGCAATCGTTGCGATGGGTGGCGGCGAAATCGTCTCCATCCGCCCGGCAGCTAGAAGTGGCTGGACCTCTGCATCTCGTCTTGCAGGTGTTTCCGGCACTCAGCAGTTCTAATTGAAAGTTGAAAGTACAATCATTTAGGAGGAAAGACAATGAGAAAATTTACTGTAACAGTTAACGGCCAGGATTACGATGTAGTAGTTAAAGATGGCGGCGCTGCAGCAGCAGCTCCGGCTCCGGTAGCAGCAGCTCCGGCAGCAGCTCCAGCACCGGCTCCGGTAGCAGCAGCTCCAGCACCGGCACCGGCTCCAGCACCGGCTCCGGCTCCAGCTCCGGCAGCAGCTCCTGCAGGTGCAGGCGAATCCGTTGAAGCTCCGATGCCGGGCAAAGTTATCCGCATCAACAAACATGTTGGCGATGCAGTTGCTTCCGGCGACGAAGTCCTCGTTCTCGAAGCTATGAAAATGGGCAACCCGATCATGGCTCCATGCGATGGCAAGATCACCGGCATGCCGGTATCCGAAGGCCAGTCCGTACAGGGCGGCGACGTTCTCTTCACCGTTGGCTAATAGCCGATATGAAAAAGCAGCGCGTATGCGCTGCTTTTTTGTTGCAATAAAACGGAGTGGATAAGAGAATCAGGCACTCCGTTTTCGATCCCGCGTTACCGCTGTAAGCGGATCACACGTTGCTTTTTTGTATTTGGTGTAGTGACAGCAAGAAGAGGCGGATTAGAAATAGCGACACCGACAAGGGTGAAGCGAATGATCCCATTCATGGTAAAGGAGGATACGTCCTCTCGGCTGATCTCGGTTCTTTTGCGGCAGCTTCCTGTCACGCCTTAGTAGGCATCGTCCTCTTCCATTTCCTGCTTTTCTCTTGCGATGAGGATACGGAGCATGGTGAGGGAAGCTTGGAGGTAATCATAGTCCTTGGGGAAGGCACAGAGGATGCCGTAGCGGAAGAGAGACTCCTTTTCTTCGGGCGGTACCTGATGAACGGCGATCAGGATATCATCACGGCCATAAAGGGCGAGAGCACGCGAGAGGGCGACAGCATTCTTACCTCTGGCGTCACCGGTCGTGGTGTAGAAGACGAAGTGAACGTCGTTGTCTGCTGCGCCTTTGGCTGCATCCTCCGGCTGCTGTGAGGGGCTGACGTCGACGTCCCAGCCGGAGTCTGCCAATGCATTGGCGGCCAGTTTTCGTTCTTCACGATCACTTTCGAGATCATTTTCCATTTCTATGAGGAGAACACGCGGGCGTCTGCCATCAAGTGCAGCAAATTCTTTAGAAAGCCGAAGGGCTTCTTCTCTGACGGTTTCTTTGGTTTTCGGATCGAGTGCCATGGTAAGCTCCTTGTATGAGAATAAAAATAATGATAATGAAATAAACTTTACATGCAAATCTATTATAATATAAATCATGGCTGCTGTTCAATGCATAATTTGTGATTTCAGATGCAATATTAGCAAGAAATATATAAGACAGAGAAAAACATTGATTGACACTGAGAAGAATATGAATTATACTGAGACTGTAGTCATTTAGACAATTTCATATGGCTGGCAGATGCGAAAGCATAAAAGAGAATCCGGTCTAAGCCGGAGCGGTCCCGCCACTGTAAGGAGGAGTCTCTCACAGATAAGTCACTGGGCGAAAGTCTGGGAAGGCGTGAAGAGATGAGGAGCCCGAGCCAGGAGAACTATCTGCCAATGAATCACCGCGAAGGAAGTAGGGATCTATCCAAGACATGATTCGATTCTGTCTAAGATCAGGGCTTGTGAGAAAATCCGTATTTCCGTCAACCTGCGAGAGATGGGGAGGGGATTGAGATCGGTCCTGGTCTCATTATTTTCCGGCTGCCCCCACTGGGTCAGTCGTTTTTTTATGGTAGGACCAAGACGTGAACCTGAAGGAGGTGAACTTTCTGTCTGATTGAAATTGTCTAAAGGGGCGTTCTCTTGATTTGCGCTGGTAAGTCAGTGGGCGGCCATAAATTATTAAAGGAGGAACTATTTCATGGATGAAGTAACAAAAGCAACATCCGCGGAAAATCAGGAAAGACAGCTTACCGATAAGGAATTGGAAGCGATTCTGAAACAGTCGGAAGGCAAAACCGATTTCCCACAGGTCACATTTGATGAATTCACACCACCAACCTACGAGGAATGGGTAGATGCGTGCAACGCTCTTCTGAAGGGCAAGCCGTTTGATAAGCTGATGTATACCAAGACGTATGAAGGTATCACTTTTAGCCCGATCTATACCCTGCGTACAGGTCCGGACGCACAGGATGCGATCCTGCCGACCGATGACTATCCGGGTATGGGGGACTTCATTCGCGGTCAGAAAGTCAATGGTTACAAAGAAGAACCATGGGGCATTGCACAGTCCTGTGATGAAGCACTTCCAAAGGAAAATAATGAGCTCCTGAAACACGAAATCGATCGTGGTTCCACGGTATACAATGTACGCCTTGATGCATCCACTCTGCATGGCATCGATGTGATGGATGCTGAAAAACCAGGTGAAACCGGCGTTTCTCTGACCACTCTCGAAGATGTGCATAACCTTCTGGACGGTCTGGATCTTGCAAAGTATCCATTCATGATGTATACCGGCGAATCTGCACTGGCACCGCTTGCTATGGTGGCTGCCGCAGTCAAAGCACAGGGAAAAGATGTGTCCGCGCTTCATGGCGTGATCGGTGGAAGCCCGTTGACACAGCTGCTGACTGATGGCAAGAATAAGGAAAGCCTTGAAAAAGCATACGACCAGATGGCAGAAACCATCCGCTGGGCTCGCAAGAATGCACCGAGCGTAGCGACCGTATTCATCACTTCCGATGTATTCTCTCTGGGCGGCGCACAGGCCGTACAGGAAATCGCATATACCTTCGGCGTCGCTGTAGAGTATGTCCGTGAAATGCTGAAGAGAGGCATTTCGATCCATGATATCGCACAGTCCTTCTACTTCGGCTTCAATGTAGGCGCTACGTTCTTCATTGAAATTGCAAAGCTTCGTGCAGCTCGTCAGGTATGGTCGAACATCATGAAGGCTTTCGGTGCAGAAGAAGAAGATCGTTCGATGAAGATCCATGCAAAACCGGCATTCTTCACAAAGACCATTTTCGATGTGGGCGTGAACATGCTCCGCAATACCACCGAAGCATTCTCTGCTGTCGTTGGCGGTGTAGATACCTACGAAAATGCACCTTATGATGATACCGTCAGAAAAGGTGATGAATTCTCCCGCCGTATCGCTAGAAATCTGCAGATCATGCTGCAGGAAGAATTCGGCATGCTGCGTCCGATCGATGCGGCCGGCGGCTCCTGGGCAATTGAAAAGCTCACCAAAGAGATGGCAGAAAAGATCTGGGCTGAATTCCAGAAGATCGAATCTCTGGGCGGCATGACCAAAGCAATCAAAGAAGGCTATCCGCAGAAAGAGATCAAAGCCGTCCTTGAAAAGCGCTTCAAAGCACTGGATCTTAGAAAAGACCGTGCGGTCGGCAATAACATGTACCCGCTGATGGGCGAAGTGCTCCTCGAAGCTCGTCCGGAAGATACAGAAGCCATTAAGAAGGAACTTGGCGATGCAGCTAAGGCTTACCGTGCGGATCTTGATCTTGCTTTCAGAAGCCAGAAGCTGGCAGAACTCAAAGATGCCGGCGAAGGCGAAGCCATCGACAAAGCGGCTGCAGCAGCTGCTGCTGGTGCGACCATTGGCGAGATCAATGAAGTCGCTGGTAATGCAGAAGGCTCCGTTGCTATCGAAAAGATCGATGCACATCGCTGGACGGAACGCTTCGAAGCACTCCGCTTTGATACCGAAGCATATAAAGAAAAGACTGGCAAGAATGTCGAGATCTTCCTCGCAAACATGGGCAAGATCCCGCAGCATAAAGCCAGAGCAGACTTCTCCACCTCCTTCCTGCAGGTCGGCGAATTCAATGTCCATCTCAATAATGGTTTCCAGGATGACGAAGACAAACCGGGCTCCCGCTGGGATAAGTGCGTAGAAGCACTGAAAGCTGGTGCTGATGACAAAGGCACGCCATATGATGTCGCTGTCATCTGCTCCACGGATGCGACCTATCCGGAAGATGTACCGGCTCTGGCTCCGAGACTGAAAGAAGTCCTGGGCGACGGCACCCTCTTCCTCGCAGGCGCAGCTCCAAAGGATCTGGAAGAGACCTACCGCAAGGCGGGCGTAGATGATTTCATCAGCGTCAAAGCAAACTGCTACGAAATTCTCCGCATGCTGCAGAAAAAGAAAGGAATGATTGAATAATGGCAAACACAAATCCTGATTTCACACAGCTGTCTCTGGGGGAACATCCACACTGCTCTTATGATGAGTGGAAGGAAAAGCTGGAAGCCAAGACCGGCAAAGGCTTTGATGCACTCTATGAACCGACCATGGAAAAGATCCCGGTCGCTCCCTTCTATACCAAAGATGTCTATGATGACTGCAATCATCTGGACTTCATGAGCGGTATCCCGCCATTCCTTCGTGGACCATACTCCACCATGTACGTTTTCCGCCCATGGACCGTTCGTCAGTACGCAGGCTTCTCCACGGCAGAAGAATCCAACGCATTCTATAAGAGAAACCTGGCAGCAGGTCAGAAGGGTCTGTCCATTGCATTCGACCTTCCGACCCACCGCGGCTACGATGCGGATAACCCGCGCGTTATCGGCGACGTAGGTAAAGCCGGCGTATCCGTATGCTCCATGCTTGATATGAACATCCTCTTCGACGGCATCCCGCTGGACCAGATGTCCGTATCTATGACCATGAACGGCGCCGTTCTTCCGATCCTGGCATTCTTCATTTCCGCCGGCATCGAACAGGGCGTCGACAAGAAGATCCTTGCAGGTACCATTCAGAACGATATCCTGAAGGAATTCATGGTACGTAACACTTACATTTACCCACCGGCGATGTCCATGCGTATCATTGGTGATATTTTCGAATACACCACCAAGTACATGCCGAAGTTCAACTCCATTTCCATTTCTGGCTACCACATTCAGGAATGCGGCGCTACCTGCGATCTGGAAATCGGTTACACGCTGGCAGACGGTATGGAATACATCCGCTGCGGCGAAAAAGCAGGTCTGCCGGTCGATGCTTTCGCAAAGCGTCTGTCTTTCTTCTGGGATCAGGGCAAGAACTACTTCATGGAAGTCGCAAAGATGCGTGCAGCTCGTGTCCTCTGGGCAAAGATCCTCAAAGGCTTCGGCGCAAAGAATCCGAAATCCATGGCACTCCGTACCCACTCCCAGACCTCCGGCTGGTCCCTCACCGAACAGGATCCATTCAACAACATCGGCCGTACCTGTATGGAAGCTATGTCTGCAGCGCTCGGTCACACCCAGTCCCTGCATACCAACGCACTCGACGAAGCAATCGCTCTGCCGACTGACTTCTCTGCTCGTCTGGCTCGTAACACCCAGCTTTACATCCAGGATGAAACCAAAGTCTGCAAGATCATCGATCCATGGGGCGGCTCCTACTATGTGGAATACCTCACCAACGAGATCATCAAACGTGCATGGGCACACATTCAGGAAGTCGAAGCACTGGGCGGCATGTCCAAGGCTATCTCCACAGGCCTTCCGAAGATGCGTATCGAAGAATGCGCCGCTCGTCGTCAGGCAGATATCGACTCCGGCCGTGAAACCATTGTCGGCCTGAACAAGTACAGACTGGCGAAGGAAGATCCACTGAACGTTCTCTCCATCGATAACACCGCTGTACGTAACGCACAGATCAAACGTCTGGAAAAACTCAGAAGCATCCGCGATCCGGAAGCTGTCCGCCGCGATCTGGAAGCCATCACCAAGTGTGCAGAATCCCGTGAAAACGGCAACCTTCTGGAAGCTGCTGTTCAGGCAGCACATGACCGTGCATCCCTTGGCGAAATCTCTGACGCTGTTGAAAAGGTATCCGGCCGCTTCAATGCAGTCATCCACACCATTTCCGGCGTATACTCCAATGAATTCGATGACACCTCCGAACTGGACGAAGCAAAGAAACTGGCTAACGAATTCGAAGCTCTCGAAGGCCGCCGCCCGCGTATCTTCCTCGCGAAGATGGGCCAGGATGGTCACGACAGAGGCCAGAAAGTCCTTGCTACCTCCTTCGCAGATATGGGCTGGGACGTCGACGTAGGCCCGCTCTTCCAGACTCCGGAAGAAGCGGCACAGGATGCCGTCGACAACGACGTTCATATGGTCGGCTTCTCTTCCCTGGCAGCAGGTCATAAGACCCTGCTCCCGGCTATCGTCGAAGACCTGAAGAAACTCGGCCGTGAAGATATCCTCGTAGCTATCGGCGGCGTTATCCCGCCACAGGATTACGAATTCCTGTACGACCATGGTGCAGTTGCTATCTTCGGACCAGGCACCAACATTCCGAAATGCTGCATCAAGCTGCTCCAGATGCTCGTAGACCGTGCTAAGGAAGAAGCTAAGGCAGAATAAGGTTGTCTAACGTTTTCTGACACTGTCATTCAATGCGTATCGGCAAAGGGTTCAAGGTTCAGGGGTTTACTAGAAATGGTGATACCCTAACCTGAACCTCGAACCCTGAACCAATGACCATTTCGCAGCTGGAATAGTGACAGAAGCGTTTTAAAGAAATCTGATTTCTTGTCCTGCGCGGAGCCGAGGGCGACCTCGGCTCCCTAGCAGGGCTTGCAATCCAAATCGAGTGATAGCCCGGAAAACAGAGGAATGGAAATGGTGATGGATAGTCACCGCGCCCGGTCACTATCACTACCAATGAATCACGCTTGATACACATCATATTTTCATTTGGCAGTCCTCCTTTTCATGATCCATCTACAGGGGGAAAAAGCCAGGAAAGGGAGGGTATGACAAATGCCTGAAAACAATGATGATTTAAGACCCAGCTGGGTACCGGAAGAGAAAAATCCTGAATTCGCCTGCTCTGTCATGCGTGGGATAGATACCACGGCAAACAGCATCACCGGGGCGAAGGAATACCCGGATGCTCCGCTTCGAAAAGTGCCGCTTCGTAAGAAAATGACCGTCGAACAGTACATCGACGGTGTGGCCAAAGGGGATCGTGTGACGCTGTCCAAGGCCATCACGCTGATCGAAAGTAATGCGCCGAAAGATTTCGACAAAGCGCAGCGCGTACTGCAGGGACTTCTCCCTAAAACGGGCAAGGCTCTCCGTATCGGTATCACCGGTGTACCGGGGGCCGGCAAATCGACCTTCATCGAGTCCTTCGGCCAGATGCTCTGCCATCAGGGCTACAAAGTCGCCGTTCTTGCCGTCGACCCGACCTCATCCATCACCGGCGGCTCTATCCTTGGTGATAAGACACGTATGCAGAACCTGTCTCGTGAACCGAACTGCTTCATTCGACCATCTCCATCCAAAGGCACTTTGGGCGGTGTCGCGAGAAAATCCCGTGAGACCATGCTCCTCTGCGAAGCTGCCGGCTGTGATGTCATCCTTGTCGAGACCGTCGGTGTCGGTCAGTCGGAGACCACGGTTCGCTCCATGGTCGATTTCTTCATGCTCGTCGTACTGACAGGGGCCGGCGATGACCTCCAGGGCATCAAGAAAGGCATCATGGAGCTTGCCGATGCCATCGTTGTCAACAAAGCGGATGGGGATAACCTCGAGCGTGCCAAGGTCGCGCAGGGCGAGTATGAAAGAATGTGCGAATTCATCCGTCCGGCTACCGAAGGCTGGAAAACCCATGCTTACCGCTGCTCCGCGATTAAGAAGACAGGTCTTTTGGAGCTGTGGGCCGTCATGCGTGAATTTGAAAAGGTCACAAAGAAATCCGGCATTTTTGAAAACCGCAGACAGCGCCAGATCCTTGACTGGGTGAACAGCATGATCGATGAACATCTGCATAATCTATTCTTTGAAGATCCGCTCATCAAGAGCCGTCTGCCATCCGTCAAAGCGGCTGTCCTTGCGGGCGTCGTCTCCCCAAGTCAGGCCGTCACGGAGCTTATCCACTCCTTCGATATGGATCGCGCATCCATCAAGCATTTGGAGGAAACGGAAAAGTAACTTTGTGACTAGTGGCTAGGGATGAGTAGCTAGGGATTAGGAGCCTCAAGGAACTAGGGAAACGCTGATTCAATCCGTGTTTCCCCTGGAAGACATCTGACTCCCGTATCGTCATTTCGAGCGAAGCGAGAAATCTTTCTTGCAGACCGATAAACGATGCGTGTGTGAACGCAGAAATATGTAGCAACAAGGCGTCGGTTCCCATCCGTGTTTCCTTAATCAGCGTTTTTGTAAATGCTACTCTTTGGCATCGCCCCATATATACTCGGGGCGATGCCTGCGTTTTCATTCCTCATTCGAGCAAAGATTTCGTTCACAATCAAGGGACAGCACGTCCCCGGAGCTAATCCGGAACTAACCCGAAGCCCTTATCTTACATCTCAATGCGCCCATGATGTGCGCAACGTGAAAAGGAGAATCATACATTGTTTACCAAAGATCTATACCTGGCCGGTGGATCCTTCCATGGGTTGCAGGAAGTGTTTTCGAGGATCTACGGTGTCGTAGATACCCAGGCGGGCTATGCGAATAGCTGTATCGAAGCTCCGACGAAGGAGCAGGTCGCCGATGGGAGCGCAGAGGCTGTGGAGTGCGTGAAGGTCACGTACAATCCGAAGAAAATCGACATCGGTATGCTCCTCAACGTATTCTTCACCATCATCAATCCGTACACCGATGGCATTCAGGGAAAATATGTCGGCCCGCAGTACCGAAGCGGGATCTACTACACGAGCAAGGAGGATGTGCCGCAGATCAGCTACTTCCTCGTTTTCCTGCAGAATCGCGGCGTCGCTCATCAGATGACGGACAATGCCCTCGTTGTCAATGAATTCGAAGGAGAAGGGAAGGTGCGCCCGAAGGTCAGGACAGAGATGAAAGAGCTTGTGAATTTCTACCCTGCGGACGAAGAAGAGCAGCACTATCTCAGAAGTCACCCGGATGCATATACCCCCATCGATATTCATTTGCTGGAAGAATTAAAGATCATACAGTAAAAAGGAGCTGTGAAGAAATGAATCCGCATTTCTTCACAGCCCTTTTTTACTTTGCTTTCATTTGCTTTCATTTGGTTCAGGGTTCATGGTTCATGGTTCAAGGTTCAAAGGGTTCAAAAGGTTCAAAGGGGGTGGTGTGGCGCATTTCGTCATCCTGAACGGAGAAAAAGGTCGTGTGTTAAAAAATGGCTTATCTGAAAATATGAGAACTGAGTCGAAGGATCTAAGTGCCGCGAAGTTTTAGCATATAGGATATTCTCGTATCGCAGCCCCCCCTTGCGGGTAATGCTTTAAGTTAAGCGGAAGAACATTCTTGGCTCCCCATCGGGGGAGCTCCCCGAAGGGGTGAGGGGGCTACGTAGCGGTATTGCATGAAAGTGTTGGAATATCGATAGCATCGGACTATTCAACATAGCACGCTATACCGCTAGCATGCCCCTATTGCCTTCGGCACTTCCCCCGAAGGGGGAAGCAAGACGTTACGTAGCTAACGATTTCCTTAACTTAACAGCCTTCCCCTTGCGGGGAAGGTGCCCCGAAGGGCGGCGGTATGAAAGACAGATGAGGAAAGCGTGAGTCCCTCGCTGCGGATGACAAAGATTTCTCGCTTCTCTCGAAATGACCGTGCGAGAGCGTCTGGCGTTTCCTAGTCACTGTTTCTAAAGTACCGCAGTACCTGATCGGTGTGATCGGCTTGGATGATGAGGATCGCGCGGTCAGCCGCGGAGAGGATGGTGCGTCCATCAGGGATGAGGATCTCTTCGCCGCGGACGAGTGCGCCGACGAGGCATTCCTTGGGGAGACGCGCTTCCATGAGTGAGCGGCCGCAGGCGGGAGCGCCTGTCTGCAGGATGACCTCGGCGGCCTGGACGCGGGCGCCCTCGAGAAAGGAGATCGAGACGACGCTGCCCTTTCGGATGTAGCTCAGGACTTCACCGGCAGCGAGGATGTGGGTGGAGAGCGCGATGTCGATGCCGACCTGCTGCATGAGGAGGGCATACTCGCTCCTTATGACGCGCACGATGGTCTGCCGCGCGCCGAGGTGCTTGGCGAGGAGCGCCATCATCATATTCAGCCGTTCGTCCTTGGTGAGACAGATGACGGTGTCTGCCTCGCCGATGCCTTCGGCGGTGAGAAGATCCATGTCTGTACCGTCACCGGCAAGGACCAGACCTTTCCGGAGCTTTTGCGCAATGGCCTCACAGCGCTTCCTGTCCTTGTCGATGACCTTGACAGAGAGCCCCTGCGCCTCGAGCATGGGGGCGAGCGCCTGCCCGATGCGGCCCGCGCCGATGATGACGACCTTCTTCGCCTTTCGCTGCACGCGAAGGTTCGCACGGGATTCCATTTCAGAAAGGGATGCCGGTGTCCCGAGGAAATATACATTGTCCATCGGGAGCAGGCAGTCGTCGCCGTGCGGGATCAGGATGTCATGGTCCCGCTGCACCATGGCGATCAGAAGCGAAGGCGGGAGGGAGAGAGCATGAAGCGGGATATGGATCAGCGGCGAAGTGGTGGAGAGCTTCGTCTCGAGCAGGCGCACCCGGCCGCCGGCAAAGTCCTCGATGTTCAGCGCGTGCGGTGTCCGGAGCAGCTGGAAAATTTCACGCGCCGTGATGAGCTCCGGCGAGAGGATGAGGTCGATGTCGAAATTTTCATGCAGGTAGGACGCCGGCTCGGATAAATACTTCATCTCGCGGATGCGCGCGATGGTGTGAGGGATGCCGTTCTGCCTGGCAAGGATGGAGGCAATGATATTGCTTTCGTCAGAGGCTGTCGCGGCGACCAGGAAATCACTCTTCCGGATGTCGGGGTCCCGCATGAGAGACGGACTTGTGCCGTCGGCATGGATGGTCAGGATGTCGAGCTCATCTCGGATGGATTCGAGAATGGCTTCGTTCTCATCGACCAAGATCACGTCATAAGATTCATTCGCGAGCAGCTTCGCGATGGTCAGCCCGAGGTGGCTGGCTCCGATGATGGTAATACGCATGGGAAATCCTTCTTACAATGAAAAATGGAAATGGTAGTGGCGGCTTCGCCGTAGTATAAAGAAAGGCGATGCCCGTTTGAGACGTCAGATGTCTTCCAGTCTCTCAGTCTTCCGGTTTCCTAATCCCTAGTCACTAGTCACCAGTCCCTAGCTCTCATTTCCAAAGCTTCACCACGTCGATGACAGGTTCTTCGTAGGGATGGGCTTCACGGATCGCGGAAAGGACAGCAGAGAGGTGGGCATCATCGACGCGGCACTGGAGGATGTATTCATCCGTTTCCGTTGTTTCTCCGACGGCGCCGTCGTAAGGGTGTGCGCCGGGGAGGCTGGTCCAGGAGGAGTGTACCTGCCACCAGGACATGCAGCCTGCATAATTTCCGATCCGTCCGCCGCCGGCTTGGGTAATGACTTCGCGGATGGTATCGACAGATTCTAAGGGGATATAGACTTGGATTTTGTACATAGTAAGATCTTCTTTCATAAAAAGGTTCAGCAGATTCTACAGGTTCTGAAGGTTCCGCAGAGGGGCGGCGCATCATCATAAAGCGCCGTAGAGTTTTAAGGAAACACTGCTTCAATCGTTGTCAGATTTTACTCTTGAATTTTTATGCATAGCAAGGAATAACCTGACGCGAATAGTGAGCTATTTAAGGAAGGCTATGACGAAGCTATGTGTAAAAATTCTTGTAGAATCTGACTCTGCGATTGAATCAGCGTTTCCTTAAATACCACTTTCGGGCATCGCCCCATATATACTTGCGGCGAAGGCTCCACCACAAGTTTGAAAGCAGGGATGGGTAGCTAGGGATTGGGGATTAGGGATTAGGAGTGGCTAGTGACTAGTGACTGGTAGCTAGGGATTAGTGGCTAGGGATTAGGTTTACGATACGAGTAAACCGATAGTTTCAAACCTCCGCGGCGCTTCATTATTTTTTGCGCCGCACCACAATTTCTCATTTCTCATTCCTAATTCGAGCAAAGATTTCACTTACAATCAAGGGGCAGTACTACCCCTGAACCTTGAACCCCGAACCCTCAATCTCATTAAGTGTATACTCCAACGCATAGACTTTCTTTTATCTGTTTCAAATGATATAATACAGGTATACGCGAGAAATGATGAAGCATTTTTCGTACACTCTATTTCCTTATAGAAAGGACAAAGAACATGGAATATCGTATCGAACATGACACCTTAGGCGAAGTAAAAGTTCCGGCGGATCATATGTGGGGTGCGCAGACCCAGCGCTCTTCTGAAAACTTCAAGATCGGAGCACGCATGCCGGAAGAGATCATTCATGCGTTTGCCGTGCTGAAGAAATGCACCGCCCTTGCGAACCTCGCAGAAGGCAAGCTTTCGGAAGAAAAAGCGAAAGTCATCGCAGAGGCCTGCGACGAGATTCTCGCCGGCAAGTGGAACGGCGAATTTCCGCTCGTCGTGTATCAGACAGGCTCCGGCACGCAGAGCAATATGAACATGAATGAAGTCGTCGCGCACATCGCGAATGCGAAGCTCGAAGCTGTCGGCAGCGAGACACGCATCCACCCGAATGATGACGTCAACATGTCTCAGTCTTCGAACGATACCTTCCCGACCGCTATGCACGTTGCGGCCGTTTCTGTCCTGCACCGCTGCCTCTACCAGCCGCTCGCTGAACTGATCGCGACTTTCCACAAGAAGAGCGAAGAATACATGCACGTCGTCAAGATCGGCCGCACCCATGTACAGGACGCCGTACCGCTCACCTTCGGACAGGAAGTCTCCGGATGGACGACCATGCTCGAAAAGTGCCAGCATATGATCGAAGCATCGGAAAAATATCTTCTCGGGCTTGCCATCGGCGGCACCGCTGTCGGTACCGGCCTCAATGCGCCGAAAGATTTCGGCACCAGAGTATCGGCTGAGATCGCCAAAGAAACAGGCCTTCCTTTCGTATCGGAAGAAAATAAATTCTATGCACTGACCGGACGCGATGACTTCGTTTTCGCGCATGGCGCTCTCGAAGCTCTTGCGATGGACTGCATGAAGATCGCTGACGACCTTCGCCTCCTGGCAGGCGGGCCAAGAGCCGGCCTCGGTGAGCTCACCATCCCGGCGAACGAACCGGGTTCTTCCATCATGCCGGGCAAAGTGAACCCGACCCAGTGCGAAGCCCTGACCATGGTCGCCTGCCGCGTTCATGGCAATCAGGCCGTCGTCTCCATGGCCTCCTCGCAGGGCCGCTTCGAGCTGAACGTCTATGCCCCGGTCCTGGCACAGGCCTTCATCGAATCCGTCAAGCTCCTGGGGGAAGCCATCCACTCCTTCAATATCCACTGCGCCGTCGGCATCGAAGTGAACCATGACCGCATGGAAGAGCTGGTGGAGAAATCCCTGATGCTCGTTACCGCACTCGCGCCGCACATCGGTTATGAGAAGTCTGCAAAGATCTCGAAGAAAGCCTTCGCAGACGGCAGTTCCCTGAAGGAAGCCGCTCTGGCTCTGGGCTATGTGACCGAAGAGGAATATGACCGTTGGGTCGTCGCAAAAGATATGTGTAATGTAGATCGTTGATCGTTTGTAAAATGAAAAGCCGGGCGAAAGCTCGGCTTTTTAAGTGATACAAGTCCCCAGTCACAAGTCCCCAGCCACTAGTCACTTTTTTGACACATCCTGTATAATAGAGATAGAAACCAGCTGGGGGAGCCCTAAGGGGCTGAGAGGCGTGATACGCTGACCCTTTGAACTTGAATCGGATCATACCGGCGTAAGGAAGCGGGCTCTATTTTGACAGAGTATCCGCCGGAGGCGGATTTTTTTATTGGAGGTTGACTATGACGCAGCTTGAAGCAGCAAGAGAAGGCATCATCACGAAGGAAATGGAAACAGCCGCACGTGAAGAGGGCGTGAGCGCGGAATTCATCCGCTCCGGCATCGCGGAGGGGACGATCGTCCTTCCTGCGAATATTTACCATACCTCGCTCCATCCGTATGCGATCGGCAAGGGGCTTCGGACGAAGATGAATGTAAATCTGGGGATCTCTTCTGATGTATGTAACTATGACACGGAGCAGGCGAAGGCGAAGCTCGCCTGGGAGATGGGGGCGGAGGCCATCATGGATCTGTCCTGCTATGGGGAGACGGCGCCGTTCCGTGAATGGCTGGTGAAGAACAGTCCGGCGTCCATCGGTACGGTGCCGATGTATGATGTGAAGGGCGTTCTTCACAAGGGGCTGAAGGATATGACGGCAGACGATCTCTTTTCTGTCGTGGAGCGTCACGCGAAGGATGGCGTGGATTTCATGACGATCCATGCGGGGCTGAACCGTGAGACGGCGAAGCACATCATGAGAAATAAGCGCATCACAAATCTCGTTTCCCGCGGCGGCTCGGTGCTCTTTGCGTGGATGTACATGCACGGGAAGGAGAATCCTTTCTACGAACAGTTTGACCGTCTGCTGCTGCTTTTGAAGAAATATGATGTCACACTGTCTTTGGGCGATGGATGCCGCAGCGGCTGCGGGCATGACTCGACCGATGCCGTGCAGATCTCGGAGCTGATCAATCTGGGCGAGCTGGTCGTGCGTGCGCGCAAGGCGGGGGTACAGGTCATGGTGGAAGGCCCGGGACATATGCCGATCTCGGATATCCGCATGAATGTGGAGATCGCAAAGAAGCTCACTCACCAGGCGCCTCTCTATGTCTTGGGGCCGATCGTCACCGATGTGGCACCGGGCTATGATCACATCACTGCGGCGATCGGGGGGACGCTGTCGGCAGCATGCGGGGCAGACTTCCTCTGCTACGTCACTCCGGCGGAGCATCTGCGTCTGCCGGATCTGGATGATGTGCACGAAGGGATCGTGGCTTCGAAGATCGCCTGCCATGCCGCAGATCTCGCCAAGGGCGTGAAGGGCGCGGAAAAATGGGATGAAGAAATGAGCTGGGCACGCCGTAAGGTGGACTTCCATCGCATGATCCCGCTCGCCATCGATCCGGGCAAGGCGCGTCGCTACAGAGAGAGCAGCATCCCGGAGGATGAAGCGACCTGTACGATGTGCGGCTCCATGTGTCCGATGAAGACGCTCGATGAAATTTTGAATAATCGCAATGCGGAGGAGGATCCGTTTAAGGACTAAAGCAAAGGCTGCGCCGGAAGGCGCAGCCTTTTTCGATTCAAAGGGGGCAGCAGGTTCAACAGGGAAGGGGACAGCTTCGTTGCAAACATAAATGTGGGTGATGCCTGAAAGGGGTATTTTATCAGCGCTTCCTTAACTCCCCTCTTTCTGGTTTTTAAGCACCCATACATATGCGTCATTTCCGTTTCCATGCACACCGAGTATTTCGGGGGAAAAGTCTGGGAAGGCGCTCTTGTATTTCTGCAGGAAGAGGAAATAGGAAAGTGCCTCGTCAGTCCAGACCTCGCCGGGCTCTAAGACGGTGATACCGGGGGGATAGGGGAGGATCATTTCCAGAGATACGCGTCCTTTGGCTTTCGGAAGTGGGACGCGCTCGCGTGCTCCTTTGAGGAAGGCCTGATGGGCTTGTTTCCCGGTGAGCATGGCTTTGGGGAAATGATCTTCATCGAAGAGCGCCTGCGTAAGGCGGGCGGCTCCTTCCCGGCAAAGGAAGTCCTGATAGCGCAGGGAGAAGTCTGTCAGCCCTTCTCCTTTCCGGCAGGTGAGGTGCGGCGCAAAGACGGACATCGGTGTATTGGCCTCATAGGCCGCTTCGCATTCCTGAAGAAGGGAGAGGAGGTGTTCCTGCTTTTCCTTCGTATCACCCGGCTCGATGAGGAAGAGGAGGGTGTGGAAATCAGATTTCTCCACCGTTACATGGCGGCTTTCGAGAAAATGGGAAAGAAGCGGCGCGGGGAGCGGGTCTGTCACGAGGAGTACCTTGCAGGGATCGGTGAGGTAGAGGTTTTCTGCGATATGGGAGAAGCCGTGCCAGGTGTCTTTGGGGGAAATCGCAAAGAAGGCGGGATCTGAGAGGATCTCTTCTGCCGGGTGGGCGTCCCAGGAAGCGGCGCGCACCGTGGGAGCGGTGAATGGTCGAAGGAAGCGGCAGTGTTTGAGGATGGATCTCTTCAGCTCTGTCGCCGTGATCGCGGCTTCTTGCCAGAGCTCCTTTCCTTTCTTCTGGTGCAGATACGCATTCATTTCCAGCCCGGCAAGGAGCGGATAGTAAGGGGAGGTCGATATATGCATGAGAAAGGCAGCCTGCAGGACGTCATCCTCGAGATAGCGCGCCATCCCCCGCAGGTGGCTGTCCTTCTTGTGAAGCTGGCTCGTCATGGAGAATCCGGCAAGCTGCTTGTGTACGGACTGCGTCACAAGGATGCCGGGATCGTCTTTCGTCAGGGGGAAGGTGAGGACGGCAGAATCCTGAAGGAGTGGGAGAAAATTTTCGTAGCCGGCCCATGCGGCGTCGAAGAGGATGTAGTCGCAGAGTGAGCCGACGCGGCGAAGGAGCTCTTTGGCATTCAGAAAGAGGCCGTCATAGGTGGAGAGCTGGAGGCAGGCAAGGCGGTAGGGGCGCTGCTTTTTCCCTGCGGCGGACGAGAGTATGGCCGCTTTCTCGCGGAGGCGGACGGGGTCAAGCGTTTCTTCCGTCAGTCCGCCGATGATGCCGCTTTCATTTCGCTCGGAGGCGAGATAGACGGGCAGTCCGCCTGCGGCGGCCAGTGCGGCCTGCGAGGCAGACTTGTGGTTATTCCTGTCGAAAAGAATGAGGTCGCCCTCTGAGACGAGCGCGCTGATCGCGATGCGGTTCGAGGCGGAGGTGCCGCCTAAGACGAAGAAACAGCGATCGCTCCCATACACGCTCGCAGCGAGGGCTTCTGCCTCTCCGGAGACGCCTTCGTGAGAGGACGGATCCCCGATGACGGAAGAAGAGTCCGAGATGTCCGCTGTAAAAGCGCCTTCACCGAGTGAAGAGACAAAGGCGCGTCCCTCGGGGATTTCTTCAAACAGCGCGCCGCTGTGGTGCCCCGGCGTGCAGAAATCATCGCGCGCTTCTTTTGCAAAGTCCAAAAGCGCTTTCGTGAAGGGGGGAAGGTGGTGGGGATCGTTCATAGGTATCAGCTCCTTTTAGAGGTATTGTAACATAAGTTGGGGGTGTAAGGTTCAGGCTAGTGACTAGATACCACATTCGGGCATTGCCATTATTTATACTTTGCGGCGCTTTTGATTTTTATGCGCCGCACCAACACTCCTCACTCCTCACTTCTCACTGGCGAGAAGAGCTTTCATCCGCAATCAAGGGACGCCCCGCCTCATGGGCTAGCCCTGAACTTATAATTCTATCAACAAATGATTCGATTTATGATAATATAATAGAGTACATTCATGATGGGGTGGTGCGCGCAAGGAGGCGGGAGCGATCGAAAAAGAATATCAGGTGAATCTCCCTGTCTTCGAAGGACCGCTGGATCTTTTGCTGCACCTTGTGACGAAGAATCGGATCGATATTCACGACATACCGATCCATGAGATCACCGAGCAGTATCTCGCTTACCTCAGGAGAGCGCAGGCGTTCGATCTGGAGCTGGCGAGCAGCTTCTTCGCCATGGCTTCGACACTCATCTTCATCAAGTCGCGGATGCTGCTCCCGAAGCGGCGGCAGGAGGCAGCCGATGAGACGGAAGACCCGAGAGCCGAGCTCGCAAGGTCACTCGAAGAATTCAAGCGGATGAAGGAGATCAAGGGACGCATCGAGGAGCTCATTGATGCCGAAAGGCCGTACTGGAAGAAAGAGCCCGAGGCTGTGAAGGGCGGGCTGTATCAGGGGCGGATATCCCTCCTGAAGTTGCGCGCGGCCTTCCTCTCGCTCTATGACTCTCTCCATGAAGAGAAGGAAGAGATCCTCGCCCCCGAGGAGGTGTCGATGGAGCAGGAGATGGAGACGCTGAAAGAGACGCTCTCTTGCCTTCACCGTGTGGACTTCACGCAGTATTTCCGGCGGCTGAAGACACGCCTCCGCCTCGCCGTCACACTCGTGGCACTCCTTGAACTGATTCGCCTTGGCGAGGCGAGAGTGATCGAAGGGGCAGGGGGACTAGAAATAGTGAGGGATTAGGGGTTAAGGTTTAAGTTGTCGGGCTAATCCTGAAGTTTGAAAGCAGAGATGGGGTTCACGGTTCAGGTTGATGGGTTCAGGGTTGTGGTGGCAGCTTCGCTGCAAAATATATATTTGTGGCGAAGCCGCCACCTTCATTCCTAATTCCTAATTCAAGCAGAGCTTTTATTCAAAATCAGTGGACGGAGCCGCCCCACGGGCTAATCCTGAACCCCGAACCCTGAACCCTGAACCCTTAAACCCATAACGCAACAAAGGACATTTATGACAAACACTCTTATACAGCTCTCAGCACTCATCGAAGCCTTTCTTTTTGCGAAGGGGAGTCCTGTCTCTCTGACCGACATGGCAAAGGCCGTGGGAGAAGACTCTCAGATGATCGAGAAAGCACTCACGCTGCTGTCTGAAAAATATGAAAAGCCAGACTCCGGTTTGACGCTCCATCATACGGGTGCGGGGTACATGCTGGCGACGAAAAAGAAATACGACACCTGGCTCTCCTCCCTTCTGGGGAAACAGACGCCGCTCTCGGCTGCGGCGCTGGAGACGCTGGCGGTGGTGGCCTGCAAAGAGCCTGTGACGCGAGTCGAGATCGAGAAGATCCGCGGCGTGACGGCAGGCCGTGTGCTGGGGCTCCTCATGGAGAAGGGCCTCATCGAAGAAAGAGGACGTCTGGATATCCCCGGACGGCCGATCCTTTATGGTACGACGAAGCGTTTCCTCGCCTGCACCGGGCTTTCCGATGTGAATGAGCTTCGGATGCGCTGGCGAGAAGGACTGGAAGAAGGAAAACTATTTTGAAAGAACGTTTACATAAGGTATTGAGCCATGCGGGCATCTGCTCCCGCCGCAAGGCTGAAGAATTGATCGCAGCGGGACAGGTCCGTGTGAATGGCAAGGTCATCCGCGAGCTGGGGAGCGAAGCTGATCCTGTTTCCGATCGCATAGAGGTCGCCGGAGAACGCATCCGCCCTGAGCGGAAACGCTATTTCCTCTTCTACAAGCCGGATAATGTCATCACGTCTGTCACCGATCCGCAGGGGCGGCGCACGGTCATGGACTATTTCAGAAATATACGTGAGCGCATTTTCCCTGTCGGACGTCTTGACTATCACTCCGAAGGACTGCTCCTCATGACGAATGACGGTGAGCTCGACAACATCCTGACGCATCCGAAGCATGAGGTCAAAAAGGTATATGAAGTCACAGTCCGTGGGAAATATTCATTGAAGCTGGCAGATAAAATGTCGAAGGGCGTGCGCATCGACAGCGGAGTGACTGCGCCGTGCGAGATCGAAGTCCTGGGCTATGACAAGGAGAAGAATAAGACAAAGGTACGCATGACGCTCCACGAAGGGAAGAACCGTGAGATCCGTAAAATGATGGCGGCGTTCCACTATCCTGTATTCGGACTGAAGCGCGTGCAGTACAGCTTCCTGACGCTTGCCGGTGTCTCCCGCGGGGAATACCGCCGCCTGTCCTTGGAGGAGGTCAAGAAACTGTATGAGCTCCACAAATAAAAAGATCGCCATCATCGGAGCCGGCGTGGCGGGACTTCTGGCCGCTGTCACGGCAGCGGATCGGGGCGCCAAGGTCATGCTCTTTGAAAAAATGCCGAAGGTCGGCCTGAAGATGGGCATCACCGGCAAAGGCCGCTGCAATCTGACAAACAGTGCGCCCATCATGGATTTCATCGGGAAGACACCGGGCAATGGGAAATTTCTCTACAGTGCCTACGAAGCCTTCTCGAATATAGACCTGCTGGAGCTGCTCCATGGCTACGGTCTTGCGACCAAGGTCGAGCGCGGCGGACGTGTCTTCCCTGCCAGCGATGATGCACAGGAGGTGCGTCACCTTTTCATGCGCCTTCTCAAAGAAAAGAAGGTCGAGCTTCACTTGGAGGAGCCGGTGTCTCATATCGTCGTCATAGACGGTAGGGCGAAGGGCGTCGTCACGAAGAAGGGACGCTATGATGCCGATGCCGTGATCCTGACGACCGGCGGCGCTTCGTACCCGCGTACGGGCTCGACGGGAGACGGGTATCGGATGGCCGGGGAAATCGGGCACAAGGTCACGACCATACGTCCTGCCCTCATCCCTCTCGTCACGAAGGAAAGCTGGCCGAAAGACCTGCAGGGGCTCTCGCTCAAGAATGTCACACTGTCTCTTTCCGCCGGCGGGCGCAGGAAGGCAGAGGAATTCGGAGAGATGCTATTCACCCATTTCGGGATCACAGGCCCCATCGTGCTCTCCCTCTCGGATAAAGCCTCCCTCTGGCTCTCACAGGGACATCCCGTGGAAGCGACGCTCGATCTCAAGCCTGCGCTCACGCAGGAAATTCTCGATAAGCGTGTCCTGAGAGATCTGGAAAAGCATCACCTGAAGCAGATGGCCGGCGCTCTCGTCGAGCTTCTCCCGCATCGCATGATCGACGTTGTGCTCTCACTGGCAGGTATCCCTCGGGACCTTCCTGTCAGCGAGCTCAAGAAAGCCCGGCGCGCGTCCCTCGTGCAGACGATGAAGTCCATGAAGCTCACCATCACAGGCAGTCGTCCCATTGAGGAAGCCATCGTGACGGCCGGCGGCATCTCCGTCAAAGAAGTGAATCCGTCCACCATGGAATCAAAGAAAGTGGCAGGGCTCTACTTCGCAGGAGAAGTCCTTGACATCCACGCTTTCACTGGCGGCTACAATCTGCAGGCGGCCTTCTCGACCGGACATCTGGCAGCGGAAAGTGCAGCCGGCAGGGACTAGGGACTAGTGACTGGTGGCTAGGGATTAGAGACGCAGGGGAACTGGTGACTAAAAGACTTCAGACTCCCGCATCGTCATTTCGAGCGAAGCGAGAAATCTCCCTTGCAGATCGCTAAACGAAGAATGTGTGAAAGCAGAAATATGTAACACCAAGACGTCGTTTCCCACCAGTGCCTATGTGATACTAACCGCGGTGCCATAGAGATGGAGGGCTACGCTCGGGATGACGATACGGGAAAGGGATATCCCCAAAAAGTTTGAAAGCAGGGATGAGTGGCTAGGGATGAGGGATTGGGGATTAGAAATCTCAAGTGACTGCTGACTAAATACCACCTTCGGGCATTGCCACCATCTATACTTCGCGGCGCTTAGATCCTTCGACTCAGTTCTCCTGTTTTAGATAAGCCATTTTCTAACATACGACGTTTTTCTCCGCTCAGGATGACGAAATGCGCCGCACCTTCCCCGTTGAACCCTCAGAACCTATAGAACCTGCTGAACCTCTTCGCCTGCGGTCAATGGAACGGCACGCCACAGAGGCTAACCCTGAACCCTGAATCAACCATCAACCAATTCATATAAAGGAGATCATCATTTATGCGAAAATTATCCATCGCCATCGACGGCCCGGCGGGGGCCGGCAAGAGCAGCGTATCGAAGATCCTTGCATCACGCCTTGGCTATGCCTATCTCGATACCGGAGCGATGTATCGCGCTGTCACCTATGAAGCCCTGAAGAAGGGTCTGACAGATCCGGCGGAGATCACCGCTATGACAAAAGCCCTCGATATGGAAGTGAAGCCCGGCATGGATGCCATGCACGTCATCGTGGATGGCGAAGATGTGACACCCTTCATCCGCACGCCTGAAGTCTCCGGGCATGTATCGGAAGTTTCCGCCATCGGCGGCGTGCGCACGGCGATGGTCGCCATCCAGCGCCGCCAGGCCGAAAAGGGCGGTATCGTCCTTGACGGCCGTGACATCGGGACGACTGTCCTGCCGAAGGCTGATGTGAAGATCTTCCTCACCGCTTCCGTCCACACCCGTGCGCTGCGCCGCTTCAAAGAGCTCGAAGCCCAGCATCCGGAGCTTTCGCTCGAAGACATCGAAGCCGATGTGGCAAAGCGCGACTACATGGACAGTCACCGAGAGATATCCCCCCTGAAGCAGGCAGAGGACGCCATCCTTCTTGATAATGGCGACCTCACGCTCGAAGGTACTGCAGAAGCCATGATCGCCATCTGTGAGAAAAAGTTTCCGGGGTTTAGCAAGTAAGTGACTAGTGACTAGGGATCAAGGGCTGGACATAGAGATTGGGAGACATTAGAAGTCAGACCTCAGAAGTCTAAAGCCTAAAGTCTTATAGCCTCCCTGTCTTCTTGCGCTTTATCAACGGCAAACGGCTAACAGCCGACCACCATTTTTAAACGAGGTGAATCCTATGGGCTATGCTATTGTCAGAGCCATCTTAAATTTCTTCTTCTTCGTCATCTTCGGGCTCAAGGTCGAAGGGCGGGAGAATGTGCCAAAGACCGGGGCCATCATCGTTGCACCGAACCATAAAAGCTATTGGGATCCCCCTGTCGTTGGCGTGGCTTTTAATACCCGCATCATCCACTATATGGCGAAAGAAGAGCTATTCAAAAATCCACTCTTCGGCTGGCTGATCCGTCAGTTCGGCACCTTCCCGGTGAAGCGCGGCAGCGTCGATCGCACTGCTGTGCGTCAGGCCATCAAGGAGATCAAGGAGGGCAATCCCCTCGGCATTTTCCCGGAAGGCACCCGCATCAAGAGAGAAGGACTCGGCCGTTTCCACACGGGCATGGCATCCCTCGCACTCATGACCGGTACACCGGTCATTCCTGTCGCTGTCCTTGGCACGATGGATCTGCCTCGTAAGAATGGTCCGTTGGCCGTCCTCATCGGAAAGCCGATCGAGGTCAAAAAGCAGCGCCCGACCGATGAGAAGGTGGCCGAGCTCAATGACATCGTGAAGGCAGAGATCCAGAAGCTGATGGATGACTATAAAAAGTGACTGGCAGCTGGTAACTAGGGATTAGTGGCTAGGGATTAGTAGCTAGGGATTAGTGGCTAGGGATTAGTGGCTAGGGATTAGTAACTGTATTCGTATATTAAGCCCCCATCTGAGATGGGGGACCCGGTGGAGCCGTAG